>Ga0160443_100300_pt1 | contig 46493 bp, 40 predicted proteins | sample HID1972I_E1MG_FD_108244 | JGI IMG/M metagenome (GOLD analysis project Ga0160443, IMG submission 108244) | Enriched pill bug-associated microbial communities from UW Madison campus, WI, USA - HID1972I_E1 MG | ecosystem: Host-associated > Arthropoda: Insects > Digestive system > Unclassified ... | reverse complement strand
CGTCCGCCGTCGACGGTGGGCGCGTCTTCCGCATCCGGATCCTGCTCGTCGGCATCCAGGAAGTCGAAGACCCGCTCGGCCGAGGCCGTTCCGGACTGCACGACAGCCGCCATGCCACCCAGCTCGCTGAGCGGCTGACTGAACTGCTGCGAGTACTGGATGAACGCTTGAACGTCGCCGAGACGCAGATTGCCGCCGGCGACCATCAGCCCGCCGAGCACCGCGATGCCCACATAGGTGAGGTTCCCGATGAACATCATGGCGGGCATGATGATGCCCGACAGGAACTGCGCCTTGAAGCTCGCCTGGAACAGCTCCTCGTTCTCGACCTGGAAGCTGTCGAGCGCGTCCTGCTCGCGACCGAACACCTTGACGAGGGCGTGGCCCGAGAAGGCCTCCTCGACACGGGCGTTCAGTCGGCCGACCTTGCGCCACTGGATGCCGAAGGCCTTCTGCGAGCGCGGTCCGATCACGCCGAAGATGACGCCCATCAGCGGCAGCGAGACCAGTGCGACCAGAGCGAGCTGCCAGGAGATCGAGAACATCATGACCAGCACGCCGACGACCGTGAGGACCGAGGTCAGCGCCCCCGACAGGGACTGCTGCATGGTCTGCGTGATGTTGTCGATGTCGTTCGTCACGCGCGAGATCAGCTCACCGCGCTGCACCTTGTCGAAGTACGACAGCGGCAGGCGGTTGATCTTCGCCTCGACGTCCTCACGCAGGCGCCACATGGTGCGGACCATGATCACGTTGATCACGTAGCCCTGCAGCCAGCTGAGCACCGAGGCGACGATGTAGATCGCCATGACGGCGAGGATGATCCAGCGCAGCCGCTCGAAGTCGACGCCGTCACCGACGGAGAAGTCGTCCATGGCCGCGACCATGTCGGCGAAGGTGCCCTGGTTCGCCTGGCGCAGTCCTTCGACGACCTGATCCTGGCTGAGGCCCTTCGGGAAGCCGTTGTCGCCGAGCGTCTTGGAGATGAATCCTTCGTAGACGACGTTCGTCGCCTCGCCGAGGATCTTCGGCGCCGCGACCGAGAGCACGACGCCGATCGCGCCGAAGAACGAGACGAGCACGAGCCAGGCCGCGGACGGCTTGAGCAGGCCGAGCATGCGCCGGAAGCTGGGGCCGAAGTGGTCGGCCTTGCCGGGCGCGGGCCCGTCGAACATGCCGCCGCCCTGCTGGCGCGCCTTCTCCGCCTGCTCGGCCTCTTCCTTCTCGGCCGCGGTCATCTCGACCGCGGGTGCCGTGGAGCCTGCGCGCGCGGCGGCCATCCGCTCGCGGCGGCTCAGCTTCTTGTCGGTGCTCTGGTCTTCAGAGTTCGGTGTGTGGCTCATGCGTCCACCCCCAGCTGCGACACGACGATCTCCTTGTAGGTCTCGCTCGAGGCGAGCAGCTCCTCGTGGGTGCCGACGCCGACGACGGCGCCGTCCTCGAGGACGACGATGCGATCGGCATCCGTGATGGTCGAGACGCGCTGCGCCACGACGATCTTGGTCACATCCGGCAGCTCTCTCCAGAGCGCCTGCCGGAGCCGGGCATCCGTGGTCAGGTCGAGCGCCGAGAACGAGTCGTCGAAGACCAGGATCTTCGGCTGGTGCACGATCGCGCGGGCGATCGCCAGACGCTGGCGCTGCCCGCCCGAGACGTTCGTGCCGCCCTGCGCGATGCGCGATTCGAGCCCGTCGGGCATCTCCTCGACGAAGTCCCGACCCTGAGCGATCTCGAGCGCCTTCCAGAGCTCCTCGTCCGTGGCATCCTCGCGTCCGTATCGGAGGTTGGATGCCACGGTGCCGGTGAACAGGAACGGACGCTGCGGCACGAGGCCGATGCCCGACCACAGCCTGTCGAGGTCCGCTTCGCGCACATCGACGCCCCCGACGGAGACGGATCCGTCGGTCGCGTCGAACAGGCGCGGGATCAGCGAGACGAGCGTCGTCTTGCCGGAACCCGTCGAGCCGATGATCGCGACCGTCTCACCAGGCTCGGCGTGGAAGCTGACGCCGGTGAGCACGGGCACCTCGGCACCCGGGTAGGTGAACTCGACGTTGTCGAATGCGACGGCGCCGGGGGCGGGGAAGTCGACCGCGCCGTTCTCGGGGCGGGTCATGGACGACTCCGCGTCGAGCACCTCTGCGACGCGCTCGGCGGAGACGGCGGCGCGCGGGATCATCATCGCCATGAAGCTGGACATGATGACGCCCATCATGATCTGCCCGATGTACTGCATGAACGCGAAGATCGTGCCGATCTCGGCATTGCCGGCGTTGATCTCGACACCGCCGAACCAGATCACGGCGACGACCGTGACGTTGAGCACGAGCATGAAAAGCGGGAACATCAGCACGAACAGCGAGCCGATGTTGCGACCGAGCGTCATGAGGTCGGTGTTGACCTCGCGGAATCGGCGCTCCTCGATGCGCTCGCGCACGAAGGCGCGCACGACGCGCACACCGGTGAGCTGCTCGCGCATGATGCGGTTGACATCGTCGAGCTTGCGCTGGTTGGCGCGGAAGAGCGGCACCATGCGGCCGATGATCAGCACGGCGATGAGCAGCAGCAGCGGCACGGACACGGCGATCAGCCAGCTGAGTCCGACGTCGGTCTGCACGGCCTTGATGATGCCGCCGATGGCGAGCAGCGGGGCGGTGACGAACATCGTCGCGCCCATCATGGCGAGCATCTGCACCTGCTGCACGTCGTTCGTGTTGCGGGTGATGAGCGAACCGGCTCCGAACTGCGACACCTCGCGCTCGGAGAAGCCGCTCACGCGGGCGAACACGTCGGCGCGCATGTCACGGCCGGCGGCCATGGCCATGCGGGCGGCGAAGAAGGTGGCCACGATCGAGGCGACGATCTGGCCGAGCGAGACCAGCAGCATGAAGCCGCCGCGGCTCCAGATGTAGCCGATATCGGCCTTGGCGACACCGTTGTTGATGATGTCGGCGTTGATCTCGGGCAGGTTCAGCGAGGCCATCACACTGGCGAACTGCAGCACCACGACCAGGAGCAGCAGCCACCAGTATCTGGTGATGTAGCGGACGAGGATCTTTCCCAGCACAGGCGGACTTCCTTGGGGATTCTGAATGGACCGAAATTCGGCCACAAGCTAGAGTGCCACGATCCTCCGACATCCGTATCCCCCTGAGGGATGACCTTCGCTGAAAGCGAAATGAACACCAGGTCGCAGGGGTTTCCTGCACCGGATCGAGAAAGTGTCCCGGCCGCCGCGAATAGACTCGCTGGCATGTCGGAAGAGCCAGCCACCGCCCCTGCCGTGCTGATGGTCTGCGACTACTCCCTGCGCTACCTCGGCGGCGCGCAGACCGCGTTCATCCGCCAGGCGGAGGCTCTCGTCGGCGAGGGGGTGCCGGTGGTCGTGCTGGCGCCGGATGCCGACGAGCTGACGAGCGATGGCGTCGTCTCCATCGCGCCTCCGCGGCGCGGAACCATCCCCGTGCTCGATCTGCCGCTGCTGGGTCGCGCGCGCGACCTCGAGCCGCTGGTCGCCGCCGTGGCGCGCCGGCACCGGATCGGCGCGATCGTCGTGCACTCCGAGTTCGCCCTCGCGGCCGCGGCGATCGCGGTGGGCACGCGGCTCGGCATCCCCGTCCTGCACACCGTGCACACCTTCTTCTGGCGCGCTCCGGCGGCCCTTGCGCCCTTCGCGCCGGTCGTGTCCCGCGTGCACAGTGCGCTCACCGGCATCCGCCGCGGCGATCGATACACCGGCAGCCATCCCCTGAACAACGCCCTGCGCACGATGACCCTGCGCATCGCACAGCGCGCCGACATCGTGCTCTCCCCGTCACGGCATCAGGCCGAGGCGCTGCGCGAGGCCGGCGCCGGGCGGGTGGAGGCCTTCTCGAACGTTGCGCAGCCGCTGCAGGCGACCGAGCCCGCCCAGGGCGGCCCGCTGCGTCTGCTCTGGGTGGCGCGCTTCGCGCCCGAGAAGCGCGTGGACGTCGCGCTCGACGCCATGCGCCAGGTGGTCGCCCGCGTCGGGGACGACCGCGTGCACCTCGACGTGGCCGGCGGTACGCACCGGCCTGTTCCGGGCGTCACGTTCCACGGTCCGGTGCCCGGTGAGCGCGTGGCCGAACTGATGGATGCCGCGGATGCCGCGCTCATCACCTCGCTGGGCTTCGACAACCAGCCGATGGTCGCGCTGGAGGCGTTCGCGCACGGCCGTCCGGTGATCGTGAGCGATCCTGTGCTCGGCGGCGAATTCGGGGATGCCGCGCTGCTGACGCGGACCCCGGATGCCGCGGGGCTGGCCGAGCTGATCCTGCGGCTCGAGGCGGACCGCTCTCTGCTCGACGCTCCCCGCGCGGGTGCCCTCGCCTATGCGCGCGAACGCGTCGCCGCCGCGCACGTCGCCCGCCTGCAGGAGCTCATCGCCTCGGCCTGAGTCGCTCGCAGCATCCGCGGCTCACCTGTCAGCTCAAACGACGGATGTCGGCGCAGAACGGCGATCTGCGCCGACATCCGTATTCTGAGCCGACATCCGTCGGTCGGCCGCACGGGCGAGCAGGACCCGCCGCCTCAGAACAACGGCACCTCGGGCACGAACTCCCTCGCGCCGACGCCCGGGTCCTCACCCAGATCGGCGATGGTCGCGGGGTGCCACTCGGGGTTGCGGTCCTTGTCGATCAGCTGTGCACGGATGCCCTCGACCATGTCGGGATGCAGGCCGAACCACATCACCCGGCGGTACTCGCCCTCCAGAGCCTCGCGCACGCTGTGCATCTCCCGCGCCTCGCGGACGGCGTCCAGCGTCACTGCGAGGCCGGTGGGCGCCAGCTCCTCCAGCAGGGCGAGGGTGGCGGCGGCATCGGCGGCGTCGGATGCCCGCAGCCGAGAGACGATCTCGCCGACGGTCGGCGCCGAGAAGACCTCGTCGATCCATGCGCGCGCGCCGATCAGCGACGACGGCTCCGGGGTCTCGTCGAACAGCAGCACCATCTCGTTCGGAGTTCCCGGGTCGGCCCGCCAGGCCAGCGCCTCGCGCAGCCCGTCGAGGTTCTCCGACGGCACGTAGTGGTCGGCGAAGCCGAGGTGCACGGCATCCGCTCCGCTCATGCTCTGCCCGGTCAGCCCGAAGTACTCCCCGAACCGGCCCGGAGCCCTGCCCAGCAACCAGGTGCCGCCGACGTCGGGGGTGAAGCCGATGCGCGTCTCGGGCATCGCCAGCCGGGAGCGCTCCGTGACGATCCGCACGGACGCGTGCCCGGCCAGGCCGATGCCGCCACCCATCGTGATGCCGTCCGCGAAGACCACGACCGGCTTCGGGTACTCGGCGATCAGCGCGTTCATGGCGTACTCGGCCCGGAAGAACTCCGCGATGTCGCCCGGGTGGCCGCCGACGATGTGCTCGTACAGGGCGCGGACGTCGCCGCCGGCGCAGAACCCGCGCTCGCCCTCGCCGTCGATGAGCACGGTCTCGATGTCGATGTCGTCGATCCACATCCTCAGTGCGGCGGTGATCCGATCGATCATGTCCAGATCGAGGGCGTTGATCGCGCGCGGACGGTTGAGAGTGATCCGCCCGAGGGAGTTCTCGGTGCGGACGAGGACGGTGGCAGCTTCGGCGTCGGTCACGATCGTCAGGCTACTCCGCTTCGCGTTTCGCCCCGATTCGGGGGCGAGGATAGCCATTTCCGGCAGGTGAAACAGGAATTCCCAGGGATTTCCGAGAAGATGGAGGGAACTGCCCACATCAGGAGAGGTCGCCATGCCCGAAGGACAGGTGCTCGAGTTCAATCGCATCACGAAGCGCTACGGCGCCGTGACCGCGGTCGCCGACCTCTCGGTGCGCGTCGAACCCGGTGTGGTCACCGGCTTCCTCGGACCCAACGGGGCCGGCAAGACGACCTCGCTGCGGATGCTGCTGGGCCAGATCCGCCCCACCTCCGGAACCGCGACCATCGGCGGCTCCTCGTACTCCGAGCTGCGCAACCCGCTGCGCACGGTGGGCGCCGTGCTCGAGGAGGCCGCGTACCGCCCGCGTCGCACGGCGGCGCGCCAGCTGCTGACCGCGGCCAAGGGAAACGGCATCCCGGTCTCGCGGGTCGATGAGGTGCTGCGTCTGGTGGGCCTGCAGGACGACGCCGACACGCGCCTGGGCAGCTACTCGCTCGGCATGCGTCAGCGCCTGGCGGTGGCATCCGCTCTGCTCGGCGATCCCGGTGTGCTCGTGCTCGACGAGCCGGCCAACGGCCTGGACCCCGAGGGCATCCGCTGGATGCGCCTGCTCATGCGCCGACTGGCCGACGAGGGCCGCACGGTGCTGCTCTCCTCACACGTGCTCAGCGAGATCGAACAGGTCGCCGACAACGTCGTGGTCCTCTCGAAGGGCCGCTCGGTGTACTCCGGCGGCATCGAGGATCTCGCGGACCCGGCGGGCGGCGCGGTGATCGTGGATGCCGAGAACCGCGCGCAGCTGATCACGGCACTCTCGGCCGCGAAGCTCACATTCGATGTGCTGCGCTCCGGGGTCACGGTGCGCGATTCGAACTCCGCCGCGGTCGGTGCGATAACCGCTGCGGCCGGTGTGCCGCTGACGATGCTGCAGCAGCGCGGTCCGAGCCTGGAGGACGTCTTCCTCGACCTGGTCTACGGCCGTCGCGCCGACAGCCCGCGTCTCGACCGGGTTGCGAACCCGGTCGCCCACGCCCCGCTGAGCGACGACATCCCGGCCGGTGACACGGCCCTCGCCGCCAGCGGAATCCCCGCCGCCGGTGCGGCGGCGATCGTCGCGGACGGCCTGGGCGCTGTGGATGCCGGTGGCGCGGATGCCGGTGGTGCGGAGCCCGACACCGGTGCGGATGCCGATGCGTCAGCCGCTTCGGGCGCCGGTGTCGATCCTGACGCGGATGCCGCCGCCGAGGTCGAGACCGACACGGACGCCGATGCCGCCGCCGAGACTGAGACTCCTGCGGAGGCGGATGCCGCCGAGGAAGCGGCCGATGCCGCCGGCAGCGGGACTCAGCCGGAGACCGGCGACCGCGCCGTGGACGAGCACGACGCGGACGCCACGGCCGAGCACGACGCGGACGCCACGGCGGAGCACGACGCGGACGCCACGGCCGAGCACGAAGCGACCACCGCGATCGACGCCGAAGCGGCCGTCGCTGAGCCGGACGCGGATGAAACCGCCGAGGGCGAGCAGCCCGGCACGGACGCCGCCGCGCACGAGAACCCCGGCACGGAGTCCGAGGACGACACCCTGCGCGCAGCCGTGGCGAACCTCTGGCAGCGTCCGGCAGCACCTGCGCCGGAGGCATCCGAGAGCACAGACAGCGCAGACAGCGCAGACAGCACCGGCGATGCGGAAGAGGAAGACCTCGACGCCACCCGGGTTCTGCCCCTCGCCACCGAAGCCGTCTCGATTCCCGCGCACGCAGACGCCGCATCGTTCACGGAGTTGATCACCGGCATCCCGGCATCCGCCTCTCCGGACGACGCCGAGCCGACCGCACCGGCGACCGAGGCGATCGCGGTCTTCGCTCCCCTACTGTCGAACGACGACGATGACGACTCCGCCGTGGACGATGCGGAGGACAACCCGCACCTCGCGGCGATGCGCACGTCGCTCTCGAGCGCCGCCAGCCGCTTCTTCGACGGCCCCGCACCGGACTACCCGTACAGCCGCGTCCCGGCCGGTGCGGCCGGCGATGCGGAGCCGGATGCCGAAGAGCCCGCGCCGAGCGAGGAGGCGCCCTCGGATGACGCCGAGCGTCCGTCAGAAGCCCCGCGGCCCGACAACCACGACCACCACGACGGCGATCAGCACCACGGCTGACGCCAGGGCCGATCGGGCCGCCGGTCAGGCCGGACGCGGACGGATGACCGGACGCTGACGGGTCTTACTGACCGGAACCGGCGCCGTCGAGGCGATGTCCACGACATCCTCGGGCTTGTCGCTGACCTCCAGCCGCAGCGCCTGCGTCAGAGCGAGACCGTGCCGGGTGGTGAGGATCAGCCGCTGGTACTGCGCATCGCCCTCGAGGTCGATCACGACGCTGGGTCGGCGCTTTCGGATCAGCACGAAATCCGTCGTTCCGGCGCCCTTCCACGTGCCGGCGGCGAGGATCCCGGGGATGTACGTACCGGGTCCGGGGACGCCGCGCAGCCACGTCCAGGCGTCGTCGGTGAGCTGAACCCGGATGATGTGCTTCCGCACGATGTGCAGGTTCTCCCGGTGGAAGGTCGACGCGCGCTCGATCGGCGACAGCACGATCTCGAGTCGTGTCTGATCCAGCAGGAGCGTCACCATGGATCCAGTCTGCCAGCGACGCCCCGCAAGATGCCTGCGACTTGCTCACAAGGTCGCAACGATCGACCCATCGGCTTCGAATCGCTCGAATTGCTGCATCCGACCCCCGGATCGAGCAGGTCGAGCGATTCGAAACGAGTTCAGGCGGTGGCGGATGCTGCTGCCGCGGCCGCCGCGGGAAGCGCCGCCTCGATCGCCGTCAGCTCCTCCTCGCCGTGCGCGGCGGTGAGGAACCAGGCCTCGAAGACGCTCGGCGGCAGGGCGATCCCCTGCTCGCGCATCGCATGGAAGAACGGCGCGTAGCGGAACGACTCCTGAGCCTGGGCCTGCGCGTACGTCCTCGGAGCCTCGGCGGCGAAGACCACGCCGAACAGGTTCCCGGCGCGCGGCACGGCGTGCACCACCCCGGCATCCGTCAGTGCGGAGTCCAATGCGTCGGCGAGGCGGGATGCCGCGGCATCCACCGTCGCATACACCTCAGAGGTCGCGAGCCGCAGCGTGGCCAGGCCCGCCGCGACCGACAGCGGGTTCCCCGAGAGGGTGCCGGCCTGATAGACCGGGCCGACGGGCGCGAGCAGGTCCATGACCTGCTCGCTGCCGCCGAGGGCCGCCAGCGGCATCCCACCGCCGACGACCTTGCCGAAGGTGATGATGTCGGGCAGGTACTGCTCACCGGCCTCCTGCTGCAGCCCCCAGTAGCCGGCGGGGTGCACGCGGAAGCCGGTGAGCACCTCGTCGAGGATCATCAGCGCGCCGTGCGCGTGGGCGGTCTCGGCGATCAGCCGGTTGAATCCGGGCAGCGGGGCGACGACGCCCATGTTCGCGGACGCCGCCTCGACGATCACCGCGGCGATCCGATCGCCGTGCTCGGCGAACACCGCGGCCAGCGCGTCCTGGTCGTTGTAGTCGATGACCAGGGTCTGCGCGGCGATCGGCGCGGGGACGCCGGCCGAGCCGGGCAGGGCGAGCGTCGCGACCCCCGAGCCTGCGGCGGCCAGCAGCCCGTCGGAGTGACCGTGGTAGTGACCGGCGAACTTGACCAGCAGGTCGCGGCCTGTGGCGCCGCGAGCCAGGCGGATGGCGGTCATCGTCGCCTCGGTGCCGGTGGACACCAGGCGAACGCGCTCCACCGGGCGCGCATCTGCGACGCGCACGCGCTCGGCGATCACCTGGGCGAGCTCGACCTCGCCCTCCGTGGGTGCGCCGAACGACAGGCCGCGCACCGCGGCATCCTGCACCGCCCGCACGACCTCGGGCTGCGCGTGGCCGAGCAGCGCCGGACCCCACGAGGCGACGAGGTCGATGTACTCGCGGCCTGCGGCATCCGTCACCCTCGCCCCCTTCGCCGAGGCGAGGAAGCGCGGCGTTCCGCCGACGGACCCGTACGCCCGGACCGGCGAGTTCACCCCGCCCGGGATCACCGAGCGGGCAGCGTCGAACAGGGTGTCATTGCGGTCGGTCATCGTTCCAGCCTACGGATGCCGGCTATGCGCGCACCCCAGGGAATCGGATGCGAGAAACCCGCGCCAGCGTGGATCGATAATGCTCCGGAGATGGGGATCCGGGATGTACTTCTGATCCACGCTGGGGATGCGGATGCGTTTCTGATCCAGCCCAGCCGGCTCAGCGCAGCCAGCGGGCCGCTTCGACGGCCCAGTACGTGAGCACGGCATCCGCACCGGCACGACGGATCGACATCAGCGACTCCAGGACCGCCGCACGGCGATCGATCCAGCCGTTGGCCGCGGCGGCCTCGATCATCGCGTACTCGCCCGACACCTGATACGCCCACACCGGCACGTCCACCGCGTCGCGCACCTCGCGCAGCACGTCGAGGAAGCCCATCGCGGGCTTGACCATCACGATGTCGGCGCCTTCGTCCTGATCGAACAGCGCCTCGCGCACGCCCTCGCGCCGGTTGCCCGGGTCCATCTGATACGTACGGCGATCGCCTTGCAGCTGCGAGTCGACGGCTTCGCGGAACGGGCCGTAGAATGCGCTGGCGTACTTGGCCGAGTAGGCCATCAGCAGGGTGTCCTGGAAGCCCTCGGAGTCCAGTGCCTCGCGGAGCGCGGCGACCTGGCCGTCCATCATGCCGCTGAGTCCGAGCAGGTGCGAGCCGGCTCGGGCCTGCGCGAGAGCCATCGAGCGGTAACGGTCGAGGGTGGCGTCGTTGTCGACCGAGCCGTCCGACGCCAGCACGCCGCAGTGGCCGTGGTCGGTGAACTCGTCCAGGCACAGGTCGGTCTGCACGACCACGGCATCGCCCACCTCGGCGACGACCGCGGCGGTCGCCGCGTTCAGGATGCCGTCGGGGTCATCGGCGCCCGAGCCCCGGGCATCGCGCACCTCGGGAACGCCGAACAGCATCACGCCGCCGACGCCCGCCTCGGCGGCATCCGCGGCGGCCACGCGCAGCGAGTCGAGCGAATGCTGCACGACCCCCGGCATGGAGCCGATCGGAGCCTGCTCGGTCAGCCCTTCGCGCACGAACATCGGCAGCACGAGCTGGCGCGCCTCGAGCGACGTCTCGCGCACCAGGTTCCGCACCGGTGCCGACTGGCGGAGCCGCCGCAGGCGCGTGTGAGGGAAGCCGCTCACGGCGCGAACTCGTCCGCCGCGTGCGGGAGCGTGAAGTGCGAGACCGTGTCGATGAGCGCGTCGACGGTCTGACGATCGGCGACCGCCGAGATCGGCAGGCCGGCCTTGCGGGCATCCTTCGCCGTGCGCGGGCCGATCGCCGCCAGCAGGGTGGTCTCGGGGATCTCGGGGAACTGCTCGCGCACCTGGCCGGCGACCGAGCCGCTCGTGATGAGGATCGCGTTGATGCGGCCGTTCTCGACGTCGCGGCGGATGCGGTCGGTGACCGGCACGCCCACGGTGCGGTACGCGACGACGCTGTCGACGTCGTGGCCCGCCTCGTTCAGCATGACCGACAGGACCGGCTTGGCGATCTCGCTGCGCAACGAGAGGATGCGCCGGGCGTCGGGCTCGAGCGCGATCATCTGCTCCGCCATCCCGGCTGCGGAGTTGTCCAGCTCCGGCACGAGCGCCACGTCGTAGCCGACCGCGAGAAGCGCGGCGGCCGTGGTCTCACCGACCGCCGCGATCTTGGTGCGCTTGGGCACGGCGACGCGATGAGCGAAGAGCACGTCGACCGTGGTGGCGCTGGTCACGGTGAGCCAGTCGTAGTGCCCCTCCTGCAGTCTCTCGAGCGCCGCATCCAGGGCATCCTGGTCTGTGGTGGGGGCGAAGTTGATCAGCGGGGCCACCACCGGCACCGCGCCCTGTGCGCGCAGACTCGCGGCGACGCCGTCCCCCCAGGGCCCGCCACGGGGCACCAGGATGCGCCAGCCGTCCAGCGGCCGGGCCGTTTTCGTTTCGGAAGCAGTCATCAGGATCACTCTCGCGGGAGAAGGTCGGCCGCTCCCTGTTCGAGCAGCCGATGGGCTGCAGACATGCCGATTTCACGGATCGCATGCATCGGGTCTGCACCATCGGCAGCACTCGCTCCGTTGCCACTGCCGTTCCGACGAATATACCCCCGGTTCAGGGACTCCGTGACGTCGAGTCCGATCCGGCGGTCGCCACGGGGATCGTAGACCACCGCGCGGACGCGGATATCGTCGTCTGTGACCTGCGCGTGCGCGGCCATCGGCGCTTGGCATCCCGCCTCGAGCCCGGCGAGGATCGCCCGCTCGACGGTGACGGCGATGCGGGTGTCCTCGTCATCCAGTCCGGCCAGGGCCGCGAGCAGGTCGGCATCCGCAGCCGCGAGCGTCTCGACGGCCAGCGAGCCCTGCCCGGGGGCGGTGGGCCATTCCGACAGTCCCAGGTGCTCGCGCTGCAGTGTCGAGTCAGAGCCGAGTCGAGACAGGCCTGCGGCGGCGAGGATGACGGCATCGAGTTCCCCCGACTCGACTCGCGCCAGGCGCGAGTCGACGTTGCCGCGGATGTCGATGACCTCGGCACCAGGTGCCCGCCTGCGCACCTGGGCGATGCGACGCGGGGCGCCTGTGCCGACCTTCGATCCGCGGGGCAGGGCGTGCAGCGCGGTGCCGTCGCGGGTGATGACGACGTCGCGGGCGTCCTCCCGGACGGGCGTAGCGGCGATGACCAGTTCGGCGGGCTGCGCGGTGGGCAGATCCTTCAGCGAGTGCACGAGGATGTCGCATTCGCCGGCGATGAGCGCCTCGCGCAGCCGGTTGGCGAAGATGCCCGTGCCGCCGATCTCCGACAGCGAGGCGCGGTTCGTATCACCCTCCGACACGATCGGCACCAGCTCGACCGGCCGCCCGGCGATCTTCGCGAGCGCGTCGGCGACATGGCCGGACTGCGCCTGTGCGAGGGCGCTGCGGCGCGTGCCGAGACGGATGGGAGTGGTCACTGCAGCACGTCGGCGATCTCGTCGAGACGAAGCCGGCGCCCGGTGTAGAAGGGCACCTCCTCCTTCACGAAGCGGCGGGCTTCGGTGTAGCGCAGGTCGCGCATGAGGTCGACCAGCTCGGTCGGGTCATCGGCCTCCAGCGGCAGCAGCCACTCGTAGTCGCCCAGGGCGAACGCGGCGACCGTGTTCGCGAGGACGCCGCGGTGCGCCGCGCCCTTGCGTCCGTGGTCGGCGAGCATCGTGCGACGGTCCTCGTCCGAGGCGAGGTACCACTCCGGTGTGCGCACGAACGGATACAGGCACAGCCAGCCCTTGGCGTCGACGCCGCGCAGGAACGCGGGCACATGCGCTCGGTTGAACTCGGCGTCGCGGTGCACACCCATGACGTTCCAGACCGGCAGCAGCGAGCTCAGCATGTCGGTGCGGCGCAGGCGGCGCAGCGCGCGCTGCAGCTCCTCGGCCGTGGGTCCGTGCAGCCAGACCATGAGGTCGGCATCAGCCTTCAGCCCGCTGACGTCGTAGAAACCTCGTACGGTGACACCGGAGTCCTCGATGTAGCCGACGATGGTCTCCAGCTCGGTCGCGTCGGCCTCGGCGACCGGCGCATCGGGATTTCGACGCCAGACCGCCCACAGGGTGAACCCCGTCGGGGCGGAATCGGACACGGTGTCAGCAAGAACTTCGGACATGCTTCCAGTCTGCCCCTTCCGCGAGGGCCCGGCGAACCGGCCTCCCGCGGCATCCCCTGTGCCGGTCGCACCGTGGGATCAGCGCGAGACGGCGCGGGCGATCACCCAGACGACCCCGCCGACGACGGCGGCGACGCCGGCCACAGCGGCGGCGGCCCCGACGGGGTTGCGCTGGGCGAAGGCACGCGTGCGACGGATGCCGCGCTGCGACGCCTGCTCGATCCGGCGCGGGAAGTTGCCCTTGATCTCGATGGCGGCCAGGGCCGCCTTCAACTCGGCGCGGGCGGACGCCACAGGATCGGTGATGCCGCTGGGCACGACCGTGCGCGCCTGCCCGACGGTGCGAACCTGCACCGGGCCCCTGTTCGGCTCAGAGATCGTCATGGCCGGCCTCCTTCACAAGGCGTACATCTGCGGCTACGGCTTTGCCGGGGTTCTCGCGCTTGACGACCCTGCGGAAGCGCAGCACGCCGAGCAGCGCGAAGATCGCGACGGCCAGCAGCAGGAACCCGAACACGGCGAGCGCCGCCACCCACGCCGGCCACCAGGACGCCAGCCCGATGATCCCGAACGCGAGCAGCACCGGAATCGCCCAGAACAGCAGGAACAGCACGATCACGAACCAGAGGCTGCCGATGCCGGCATCCTTCGCGGTGCGCGAGACCCACGCCTTCGCCGCGGCGATCTCAGCGGTGATGAGGTTGCGGACCAGCTCGGGCAGATCCCCGAGCAGGGTCAGCAGGCTGTCGTCGGCGCGGTCGCGGTATCCGCGTGTCATGTCACTCCGCCTCTGTGGTCGTCTTCTTCGCTGCGGACTTGGGCTTGGCGGCCGGCTTGGACGAGGCTGCGGGCTTCGTGGCCGTGGTCGCCTTGGTGGTGCGCTTGGCCTCGGCCGCGGCATCCTTCACCGTGTCGGCGACGTCCTCCGCCGCATCCTTCGTCGCGTCGACGGCGGAGTGCAGGCGCTGCTCGGGGGTGCCTGACGACGCGGCCGCCTTGACGACCTTCACCGCTCCCGTCCAGAGCGCGCCGGGAACCGCTGCGGCCTGAGCCTTGGCGAAGTCCTGCACGCGAGTGACCTGGTGCTGCACCGGGTCGAGATGCCAGATCTTGAGCCACTGCGTCTTGATCTGCTCGTAACGTGCGCGTCCCGCGCGCGAGCCGAGCACGTATCCCGCGCCGAGTCCGACGACGAGTCCGATCTTGCCCTTCATGGGAGCCTCCTGACGTAGTTGCGGCATCATCGTCGAAGGCTGAACCGTGCCGCCCCCCGGACGATGGATCTCCAGGCTAGTCGCATATGCCTGATTCGGCATCTGCCCTTGCGCGCGGCGCCAAGACGACGTATGGGGCCGGGTTCAGTCGTGCCAGAGCAGTTCGCCGCGCAGCCGATCCGCCTCGGCGATGGCATCCGGCACCACCTGCGCGAGGCCCGTCCCGGCGAGCCACGCGCCGACCACCGCCAGCCGCGGCGTCCTGCGCGCAGCCGTGCGCACCGCGGTGCGCCGCTCGTCCGCGCCGATCAGCGAGGTCGGCTGCGACTGCACGAACCGCGCGCGATGCGCGGCGAGCAGCTGCTGCGGTCGCAGCGTCATGCCGAGCAGAGCGGATGCCTCTGACAGCGCCAGCTGTGCGGCGGCATCGTCGTCCAGGGCGGCGGTCGCGGCGGGCTCGCCCTGCGTTCCGAACGAGACGCGCACGACATGGCGGGCTCCGGCATCGCGGCGCAGCCAGCCCCACTTCGCGGTGGAGTGCGTGAGTGCCTTGGCGATGTGGCTGCCGGGCACGGTGAGCACGCCGCTGCCTCGCGGAGCCGCGTCGAGCTCGGAGGCATCCAGCAGCAGGGTGACGATCTCGATCTCGGGGGCTTCGCCGGGCTCTGCGAGTCCTTCGACGTGCGGGGCGAGCAGGTCGCGCGCGACGGGTTCGGCGGTGGCGACGACCACGGCGGTCGCCGTGAGGGGTTCGGATGCCGCATCGTCGGCATCCGAGTCGGCATCCGTCGTCTCGTCGAATGCGACCGTCCACTCGGTCGTGCTGCGATCCAGACGCACCACGCGGACGCCGGTGCGGATCTCGGCACCGTACTTCTCCAGGTCGGCGCGCAGTGCGTCCACCAGGCGGCTCATGCCGCCGTCCAGCCCCTGCACCGCGGCCCCCGGCCTCGTGACCGCCGTCCGATCGCCCTGCAGCGCGAGCACTGCTCCGCTCAGCGAACCGACACGGGTCAGCGCCGCGTTCAGCCCGGGAGCTGCGACATCGACATCCACGTCTTCCGGAAGCGCCGAGTACACGCCGGCCGTGACGGGCGCGACAAGACGATCGCGCACACGGGCACCCATGCGCGAGGCGACGAGCCTGCCGAGGCTGCGCTCGTGGCCGATGGTCAGCGGAGGACGAAGACGATCGACGTAGGCGCGCCAGACGCCGCGCCAGCCGATGATCGCGCGCACGTCGTCCTGGAACGGGTTCGCGGGGATGCCGAGCATGCCGCCCTTCGGCAGGGGCGCATCGGGGGCATCCGGGATGCCGCTGAGCCAGGCGCCGCCGCCCTCTGGCGCGACGACCGCGTCGGAGAGTCCGAGCTCGTCGACCAGCTTGCGCACGTGTCCGCCGCGGGTGGCGAAGCTCTCGGCTCCCGCGTCGACGACGATCCCGCCCAGTTCGGCCGAGCGGATGCTGCCGCCCAGCTGCGGCTGCGCCTCGAGCAGCGTGACACGCATCCCGACCTTCGCGCATTCGCGGGCGGCGACGAGTCCGCCGATGCCGCCGCCGATGACGACGACGTGCTGCTCTGCGGCGCGGGCGGCGAGTTCAGCCGGTTGCTCTGCGGTCATGCGTCGATTCTTCCATTGCGGTCCATGCGGGTGCTCATCCGTCCAAGCCCGTCAGAGCTCGCCGTGGGCGAGCTGCACGATGCGGGTGAGCTGGTCGGGGTCCGTCTCCGGCGGTACGCCGTGGCCGAGGTTCAGGATGTGCCCCTTGGCGCCGCGCCCGCGTTCCATGACGTCGCGCACGTGCGCTCCCAGCACCGGCCACGGCGCCTGCAGCAGGGCCGGGTCGATGTTTCCCTGCACAGCCACGTCGTCTCCGACGATGCGGACCGCCTCGTCCAACGGCATCCTCCAGTCCACGCCGACCGCGTCGACGATGCCGCCCAGGCGCATGTCGTCGAGGAAGGGTCCGGTGCCGACTCCGAAGTGGATGCTCGGCACGCCGATGCCCTCGAGCGCGGCGTGCGAGTGCGGTGCGATGTGCGTGCGGTAGTCGTCGGGGCTGAGCGATCCAGCCCACGAGTCGAAGAGCTGAACGACGGAGGCTCCGGCGTCGCGCTGGATCTCCAGGAATCGACGGGAGATCCGCGACAGCCAGCCCGCGAGCCTGTCCCAGGAGTCGGGGTCGGCGTGCATCATGGCGCGGGCGCGCAGGTGCTCCTTCGACGGGCCTCCCTCGATCAGGTAGGCAGCGAGGGTGAAGGGCGCGCCCGCGAAGCCGATCAGCGGGGTCTCCCCGAGCTCGGCCGTGACGATGCGCACCGCTTCGGCGATCGCGGTGCCGTCGAGGTTGGCGGGGTCGATCGCGGTGATGCGGTCGACGTCGTCCGCTGTGCGCACCGGGTTCGCGAACACCGGGCCGCGGCCCGGCTCGATCTCGACCTCGACACCGGCCAGGCGCAGGGGGATGACGATGTCACTGAAGAAGACTGCGGCGTCCACGCCGTGCCGGCGCACCGGCTGCAGCGTGATCTCGGCTGCGAGATCGGGGGTGAGGCAGGCGTCCAGCATCCGGGTTCCGACGCGCAGCTCGCGGTACTCGGGCAGCGACCTGCCGGCCTGACGCATGAACCAGACGGGGGTGCGCTCGGGCTTCTGTCCGGCGAGCGCGCGCAGCAGATCAGTCATGCCTCCGATCCTTCCATCGCCGGCTATGCGGATGCCGGGGGCCGGCGCCGGTGGCCGGGCGCTCTACCTGGTAAGGGTTGCCTCGGATGCCGATCATAGACACCCGGCGTACTCTGGACAGGTGCTGCTCTGCGTCACTGCGAGTCATAAGACCGCTTCCTTCGAACTGCTCGAACGCCTCAGCCGCCACCCCGAAACCGTCGCCCCGACCCTTGTCGAAGCCGGTGCGCAGGGAGCCGTCGTGCTCGCGACCTGCAACCGCTTCGAGGCTTATGTCGAGACGGACGACCTCGACACGGGCGCGGTGCTGGACGTCATCGCGCAGGCCTCCGGCATCCCCTCCGCCGACCTCGACGGCTCGTACCGCGTGGTCGAGGACCGCCGCGTCGCCGAGCACCTGTTCGCCGTCGCATCCGGACTGGAATCCGTCGTCTCAGGCGAAGGCGAGATCGCGGGCCAGGTGCGGCGCGCGCTGACCGGCGCCCGCAAGGAGGGCACCACCTCACCCGCCCTGGAGCGACTCTTCCAGCGCGCGAGCCAGGCGCAGCGCAAGGTCAAGAACGTCACCGCCCTGCAGCGCGCCGGTCGTTCTCTGGTGCGTCTCTCACTGGAACTCGCCGACAGCCGCATCGCGGACTGGTCGGCGGAGCGCGTGCTGCTGGTGGGCACCGGCTCCTACGCGGCCGTCACGCTGGCGACGCTGCGCGAGCGCGGTGCGGTCGACATCTCGGTGTTCTCCCCGTCGGGTCGCGCCGAGCTGTTCGCCAAGAAGCACGGCATCCGCGCGGTCTCGGCATCCGAGTACGCGGGCGTCGCCCAGCGCTCCTCGCTGCTGATCACCTGCACCGCCGCGACGGAGCCCGTGCTGGGACCGGTGCAGCTGCAGCGCCCCGAGCGCGCCGCATCCGTCGGATGCCCTGTCGCGCATCCCGGCGGTTCGCAACTGGTCATCGACCTGGGCATGCCACGCAACGTCGACCCCGCCGTCGCCCAGCTGGAGGGCGTCGCTCTGCTGGATCTGGAGACCATCCGCCTGCACGCCCCGCTCGAGGAGCTGCAGGCGACGGATGCCGCCCGGGCGGTCGTCCGCGAAGCCGCCGACGACTTTCTCGCCGCCGGTTCCCGCGCGGCCGTGACGCCCGCGGTGGTGGCGCTCCGCACACACATCTTCGAGCTGCTCGAGGCCGAGATCGACCGCGCGCGCCGCCGCGGCGACGAGGACGGGCTGGTCGAGCAGGCCATGCGTCACCTCGCCGGCGTCCTGCTGCACACGCCCACCACGCGTGCGCATGAGCTGGCCGCGGAAGGGCGCGGTTCGGAGTTCCTCACCGCACTCGAGACGCTGTACGGCCTGGTTCCCGGAGTCGGCGACGCGGCATCCGACGTTCCGGCAGCCGATATCGCCTGATCGCCGTCGTCGTCGCGCGGGCCATGCGCTTCGCGCGGCACGCGCTTCGCGCGGACAAATGCGCCTGACACGGGCCGATTCCCGAAACTTCTCCGCGGCAAGCGCACTTCTCCGCGGCAATGGCACAGCCCGCCGACGTGCGCGACACTGGGACGATGAGCGATGCGCTGGAAGAGGGCCCGTTCTTCCACGGCACCAAGGCCCGGCTGCGGCCCGGTGATCTGCTGACGGCGGGCTTCGCATCGAACTATCGGCCCGAGATCCTGATGAACCACATCTACTTCACGGCGCTGCGTGACGGCGCCGGGCTGGCGGCTGAGCTCGCGGCCGGGGACGGTGATCCGCACGTCTACCTGGTCGAGCCCACCGGTGAGTTCGAGAACGACCCGAACGTGACCGACAAGAAGTTCCCCGGCAACCCCACCCGCTCCTACCGCAGCCGTGACCCGCTGCGCGTCATCCGCGAAGTCGACGACTGGACCAGACTGACTCCCGAAGCACTGCGGACTTGGCGGGACCGGCTCGCCGAGATCCGCGAGACGCGCGGTGAGATCATCAACTAGGTCCACGCGCTTCGCGCGGAGAATTGCGCTTCGCACGGGCGGATGCTCTGGATTCCTCCGCGCGAAGCGCGGAACTCCGCGGCAGGGGCACGGCCACCCGGCGCAGTGGGGACGGTGCGAGACTGGACGCATGGCCCTTCACATCACCGGAGACACCGCCGCCGACGACCTGCTCACGCACAACCCGCTCGCGCTTCTGATCGGGATGCTGCTCGACCAGCAGGTCCCGATGGAGACCGCGTTCGCCGGACCGCTGAAGATCGAGCAGCGCACGGGTGCGACGGATGCTGCGGCCATCGCCGGCATGGACCCGGACGCCTTCCTCGAGGCCTTCAAGCAGACACCCGCCGTGCATCGCTTCCCCGGGTCCATGGCGACCCGGGTGCAGACGCTGTGCCAGACCCTTGTGGACGATTGGGATGGAGATGCCGCCGCACTCTGGACGCAGGGCGACCCGGACGGCCCCGAAGTCCTGAAGCGACTCAAGAAACTGCCTGGTTTCGGCGAGCAGAAGGCGAAGATCTTCCTGGCGCTGCTGGGCAAGCAGTACGGATTCACCGGCGAGGGTTGGCGGGAGGCATCCGCCCCCTACGGCGACGAGGGCGCCTATCGCAGCGTCGCCGATATCGTCTCGCCCGAGTCGCTCACGAAGGTCCGCGAGCACAAGAAGGCGATGAAGGCCGCGGCGAAGGCAGCCAGGTGAGACCCACCGGCACGGATGTCGCGGGGCTCATCGCCCGCAGCGCTCCGGCGATCCGGCGTCGGGATGCCGAGACGCTGACCGCGCTCATGCAGGAGATCTCCGGCCGTGAACCGGTGACCTGGGGAACCATCATCGGATTCGGGCACTGCCACTACCGCTACCTCACCGGGCGCAACGGCGAGATGGCTCTGCTGTCGTTCGCACCGCGCAGGTCGGCCACGACGATCTACCTCATCGACGGCGTGGACGCCTACCCCGACGAGCTGGCCGCGCTCGGTCCGCACACCACGGGCGTCGGATGCCTGTACATCCCCGACCTCGACAAGGTGGACCTCGACGTGCTGCGCGGCATCCTCACCCGTTCACTCGCCTGGGTCGAGGCCGGCGGGGGCGACGGGATGCAGCTGACGATCCTGGACTGATCACTCGCCCGACGCGTAGACCACCGTCGGCCCGGGCCCCGGACGCACCGCGAGGATCATCGCCAGCACTCCGAGAAAGCCGACCGAGGCGGCGACCAGGAACCCCGAGAGCCCGACCAGCGCGAGCAGCGCCTCCTGGTTCTCGGTCAGACCCGGCACCGGCACCATTCCCGACAGCAGGGTGCGCGCGACGACGACCACGACGAGAGCCCACAGCGGCGCCCAGGCCCACGGCCTCTGCACGACGCCGGAGCGACCGATCCGGACCACGGCGATGATCGCGAGCATGAGCGAGACGGCCTCGGCGGTGATGCCGACCGCATTGACGAGCTGGAAGTATCCGCCGCGCTCCGCCGGATCCTCGAACGACACTTCCATGGGCAGCAGCAATTGCTGCAACGGCATGGCCAGCAGCAGCCACGCCGCCAGCGCGATGATCGCGATCGTGCCCAGTGGGCGACGTGCGGTGACGCTGCCTGCCGGGCCGAGGCCGACGGCGAAGATCACCGCACCCGCGGCGAACAGCAAGTCGGAAAGCGACATGAATGGCAGCCCGGTCAGCTGGAAGCTCTGCAGTGCGAGTCCGAGCAGAGCGGATGCTGCGAGCAGTGCTCCACCGAGCATCCACGTGCGCTGCCGCTCGCGCGCTGCCGCTGCGGTGGCGTCCACGTCGATCACGCGATCACCCTATCGCCGTTCGCACACCCGCGGGACGACTCAGACCCGTGCGTTGCGCTCGGCCTCGCGCGCGGCGACGATCTTGCGCAGTCCGGAGCTGGAGAAGCGGTGGTCGCGGCTGTTGAAGTACAGCTCGATTCCCGCCCCTTCGCAGTAGGCACGACCCGTGAAGTCGCGGTTCTCGTACTCGTCGCCGACGATGCGCACGTCGAGCTTGAACGAGCGCAGGATGTCCTCGAGATCCTGCTCGGTGGAATACGGCACGATCTCGTCTACGTACTCGCAGCCGCGCAGCTGGATGTAGCGCTCCACCACGGTCTGCGTCGGCGCGTTCTTCTCGGGACGGTCGAGTGTCGGATCCATCTGCAGGCCGCAGATCAGATAGTCGCACTGCCGCTTCGCCTCGGCGAGCATCATGATGTGCCCGGCGTGCAGCAGGTCGAAGGTCGAGAAGGTGATCCCCACCCGCGGCCCGGGGTTGTAATCCCGGTGCTTCTTCGCCGTCTCCACTGTCATCGCGTCTCCTGTCCGGCAGCCGTCCCGTGAACAGGAGAAGTCTACCGGCGTGGCGCAACGGACAGCGCCCAGCCGATCCGCAACGGACGAGTAATGAACTAGAGCGATTTAGTGGGACGCTACCAGATCGTGCTAGCGTCTGCTATACCGTTTTAGTAATGGGTTGTCACAGCGACCTCATCCCGGGGCGCGGCAGCCAGGACCTTTCGAAGGAGATCGTCCATGAAGCACCGCACATCAGCAGTCATCGGCATCGCAGCGGCAGCATCCCTCATCCTCTCCGGGTGCACCGGCGGCGGCGCCACGGCTCCGGAATCGGCAGCCGGAAGCGGCGAGATCTCAGGTGAGATCACCTTCCAGACCTGGTCGCTGAAGAACGAGAAGTTCACCCCCTACTTCGAGTCCCTCATCAAGGACTTCGAAGACGAGCACCCCGACGCGAAGGTCAAGTGGATCGATCAGCCCGGGGACGGCTACGAGGACAAGATCCTGCAGCAGGCCGAGTCCGGCGAGCTGCCCGACGTGATCAACCTTCCCCCGGAGTACGCCTACTCCCTGGCATCCGCGGGCCAGCTGCTCGACCTGGGCAGCGCCTCGAAGGCGATCGACGACTACGTGCCCGGCGGCGTGCAGGCCTACGAATACGACGGGGTCGACGGCTCCTTCGCCTTCCCCTGGTACCTGGGCACCGAGCTGAACTACTGGAACAAGGCGCTGCTCGCCAAGGGCGGCGTGACCGAGGCTCCCGCCACCTTCGACGACACACTGGATGCCGCGCAGAAGCTGGCGGATGCCGGTGTGCCGATGTTCTCGTCGGTGCCGAGCCCCAAGATGCTGCAGATCGTCGGCGCGGTGAAGGACATCTACAAGGACGGCGAGTTCGTCTTCAACACGCCCGAGGCCGCGAAGGTCATCGATCGCTACGCCGAGCTGTACAAGGCGGGTGCGGTCACTCCCGAGGCGCTGCAGGGCGCGGGCACCGCGAACTCGAACATCAACAACTTCAACACCGGCGGCGTCGCCTGGACCACGGCCGGCCCGAACTACATCGACAAGGACGTCGCCGTCAACGCGCCCAACCTGCTGCCCGATGTGGCCGTGACCGCCGGCTTCGGCAACCCGCCGCTGTTCGTGCAGGGCATCAGCGTCTCGAAGAACTCCAAGAACGCCGCGACCGCGCTCGCGTTCGCCGAGTTCGCCACGAACACGAAGAACCAGATCGCGTTCGTCAAGCTCGCCGCCGGGTTCTTCCCCGGCACCATCGAGGCCAACGCCGACCCGGCCGCGTTCTCGGAGAAGCCCGAGAACGAGCTGCAGGGTGTGGCGAACGACCTCGCCGGCAAGCACATGGCGGATGCCAGGATGACCGGCGCCCCGCAGTACACCGAGGCCATGGAGACCTACGCGAAGCAGCAGATCGCCCTCGCCGTGACCGGCGAGATCAGCGGCCAGGAGGCTCTCGACAAGGCCGTGGAGTACGCGCAGCAGAACGTCGTCGACTGATCCGGCGCTGAGCGGAGGGGAGGACAGAAGTGAAGAGACAGAAGTGGTTCACGCCGTACCTGCTGGTGCTGCCGGCGGTGGTCTGGGTGCTGGTCTTCGCCCTGTGGCCGTTCCTGAACACCGTGGTGCTGGCCTTCACGGATGCCCGTCCCCTCCGCCCCGTCGAGTTCATCGGACTCGAGAACTTCGGCCGGCTCTTCCAGGATGAGCGCTTCGGCTACGCGCTCACGACATCGCTCGTCTACGTCGTGGTGTGCGTGCCGCTGCTGACCTTCCTGCCCCTGCTGCTCGCGATGCTCGTGCACAGCAGGATCCCCGGCATCGGGTTCTTCCGCACCACCTACTACTTCCCGGTGATCGCCTCGGCTGTGGTCGTGGCGATCGTGTGGGAGTTCCTCTTCTCGGGCAGCGGCACGATCAACTCCGCGCTGCGCTTCTTCGGCCTGGCCGATCGCCCGATCGAATTCCTCTCCGACCGCTGGCTGCTGATCTTCTGCGCGATCGGGCTGACGGTCTGGAAGGGCCTGGGCTACTACATGGTCGTCTACCTCGCCGCTCTCGGGAACGTCGGCCGCGAGCTGCACGAGGCCGCGGCGATGGACGGCGCGGGCGCGTGGCGCCGGTTCTGGTCGGTGACCGTGCCAGGCGTGCGCGGACCGATGATGCTCGTGTCGGTGCTGATCTGCGTCGGCGCGATGCGCGTGTTCACCGAGCTCTACGTCCTCTCGCACGGCTCCGGCGGACCCGGTGGACGTGCCATGAGCCTGGTGATGATGATCCAGTCCATGGGCAAGGGCCTGAACGGCCAGATCGGCTACGCCTCGGCGATCTCGCTCGTGCTGTTCCTGCTGACGCTCGTCCCGCTGGCGGTCGTCGGCATCCTCAACAACAGCGACGCGATCGCCGAGATGCGCGCGACCCGCCGCGCGGCGAAGATCACCCGCCGCGCGCTGACGACGCAGGGAGACGCCCAATGAGCATCCGGGAATCCAGTATCCGCGAACCCGGCACCACTGCCCCGTCCCGCGACCGCCCGTACCGCACCCGCGGCTCCGCCGACATCATGAAGCCTTCGCTGCCCGGGCTCATCGGGAAGTACGCGATCCTGATCGTGATCCTCGGCATCATGGTCTTCCCGTTCCTCTGGCAGCTGTCGACCTCGTTCAAGGGCGCCACCGAGAACATCTACGACTTCCCGCCGACTCTCATCCCGCAGGCGCCCACACTCGACAACTTCAGCGAAGTGTTCCGCACGATCCCGGTGCTCGACTACGCCTGGCACTCGCTGCTGGTCGGCGTGGGCACCGTCATCACCAACGTGCTCTTCGCCACCATCGGCGGCTACGCCCTGGGCACCATGAAGTTCCGCGGCAAGTGGATCGTCCTGGCGATCATCTTCTCCACACTGCTGCTGCCCGGCGAGGTCACGCTGACCAGCCAGTACCTCACCGTCAAGTCGCTGGGGCTGGCCAACACCCTGTGGGGCGTGTTCCTGCCCGGCGCGATCGGCGCGATCAACGTGCTGCTCATGATGGCCGCCTGCCGCATGATCCCGCCGGACACCCTGGACGCCGCCACCATCGACGGTGCGAACACGATGCAGCGTCTTCGGCACATCGTGTGGCCGAACGTGCGCGGCATGGTCTCGGTCGTCGCGCTGTTCTCGTTCATCGGCGCCTGGGACGACTTCCTCTGGCCGCTGGTGGTGCTCTCCGACCCCGCGAAGTACACGCTCACCGTCGGCATGGAGTACCTCAGCTCGAACTTCGCGGCGAACCCGCGCGTGATCGCGGCGGGCACGATGATCGCCCTCGTGCCGATCATCGTCCTGTTCGCCGTGCTGCAGAAGCAGTTCTTCAAGGGCGTCGAAGAGGGCAGCGTCAAGGGATGACGCGTTCCTTCCACCCGGCGGATGCCGTCCGCTGGGTCTCGCTGCCCCAGCCCTCGACGATCACGCTGCGCGAGGGCCGCTGGCGACCGCGGACCGTGCGCGTGCTCGCCGACGCCCCCGCATTCGAGGCGGAGGCCTCCCGGCTCGCGCGCGAGCTCGCGGACGCCGGCTTCGAGATCGGCGACGACTCGACGATCCGCATCCGCCGCGACGCGCGCGAGTCCCGCGAGTCGTTCGGGATCGAGGTCGGCGACGACATCGAGATCACGGCGGATACCGCGGTCGGCGCCTTTCGCGCCACGCGGCAACTGCTGCACAACCTGCGCGCCCAGGGCTTCGTGCCGCACGCGGTCGTGCAGTCGGCACCTGCGGTCGGCGAGCGCGGCCTGCACCTCGATGCCGCCCGCAAGCACTTCCCGGCGGCGTGGATCAACCGGCTGCTGCACACGCTCGCCGACATCGGCATCAACACTCTGCAGTGGCATGTGTCCGAGAACGAGGGGTACCGCATCGGTTCGGATGCGTTCCCGGAGATCGTGTCGGCCGAGCACATCACCCGTGACGAGGCGCGCGCCATCGCCGACCTCGCGGCAGACCTGCACATCGATCTGATCCCCTCGCTGGACATGCCCGGCCACCTGCAGCATGTCCTGGATCGGCATCCCGAGCATCGGATGCCGATCGGCGGTCCTCTCAGCGAACGCGCGCTCGACATCACCCGCCCCGAAGCCGTGGAGTTCGCCCTCGCCCTGATCGACGACCTCGCCCCGCTCTTCCCGCACAGCACCAGCTGGCACCTGGGCGGCGACGAGTTCGTCGACTTCGCCCGCATCGACGAGTACCCGACGCTGCTCGCCGCAGCCCGCGAGCGGTTCGGGCCGGCAGCATCCGGCTTCGACCTGCTCACCGGCTTCGTCGACGACGTCGCCGCGCACCTGCGCCGGCTCGGCTTCACGCCGCGCGCCTGGAACGACGGGATGCTGCGCGGTGCCGCCACCACACTGGACGCCGACATCGCGCTGACCTGGTGGACGAACTGGCACGACGCGATGCGCCCCGTGCGGGAGGGGCTCGAAGCCGGTCACGACCTCGTGAACTTCAACGACGGACTGTTCTACTACGTGCTCGGCGAGAAGGCCGGCTACACGTATCCGACCGCCCACCGCATCTGGGATGCCGACTGGCATCCTGGCCTGTTCCCCGCCCTGCCGGACGGCACCCGGCAGGATATCCCCGCCCCCTACCCGCCGCAGCTGCGCGGTGTCTCGTTCTCGATCTGGTGCGACGATCCCGACGCTCAGACCGCCGAGCAGGTGCTCGACGGCATCCGCCACCCGCTGCGTGCGATGGCGGAGCGGGCGTGGAACGGCACAAGCGCGCTGACCCTCGCCGAGGTCACCGACATCGATGATCGCATCGGCACGATATGTTTCCCGTAACCCGCGACTCCGGGCAGGCCGACACCCGTCATCGGCCCGCCCACGGTCGAGAAAGGCCCGTCATGTCCGCATCCGCACCCCTGCGCTTCGGCGCGAACTACACCCCCTCGCAGAACTGGATGCACTCCTGGCTGTCGCTCGACCTCGACGCCGTGCGTCGCGACTTCGCGGGGCTCGCCGAACTGGGCATGGATCACGTGCGCATCTTCCCGCTCTGGCCGGTGCTGCAGCCCAATCGCACCCTGATCCGCGAGGACGCGATCGCCGACTTGCGCGCGGTCGTCGACGTGGCGGCGGAGTTCGGGATGGATGCCGGCGTCGACGTCATCCAGGGGCATCTGTCGAGCTTCGACTTCATCCCCTCGTGGCTGTTCACCTGGCACGACAAGAACATGTTCACGCATCCCGATGCCCTCAGCGGCCAGGTCGCGCTGGTCGAGAAGCTCGGCGGGGCGCTGAACGATGCCGACAACTTCCTCGGCTTCACGCTCGGCAACGAGACCAACCAGTTCTCGGCCGAGACGCACCCCCACCAGTGGCCGGTGACCGAGGCCGAGGCCGCGAACTGGATCACCACGCTGCTGGATGCCGCCGAGCGCACCGCCCCCGGCCGCGACCACCTGCACAGCGAGTACGACGCCGCCTGGTACATGGACGGGCACGGCTTCACTCCGGCTCTGGCCTCGCGACTGGGTGCGATGACGACGGTGCACTCCTGGATCTTCAACGGCACCGCGCAGCGCTACGGAGGCCGCTCGTCGGCATCCGATCGCCACGCCGAGTACATGATCGAGCTGTCCCGCGCGTTCGCCGTCGATGCGCAGCGGCCGATCTGGCTGCAGGAGGTCGGCGCCCCGTCGAACTGCCTCACCCCCGACGAGACACCCGGGTTCCTCGAGGCGACCGTGCGCTCGGCCGCCCGCACCGAGAACCTCTGGGGCGTCACCTGGTGGTGCTCGCATGATGTGAGCCGACAGCTCTCCGACTATCCCGAGCTGGAGTATTCGCTCGGCCTGATCGAAAACGGCGGCGCCGCCAAGCCGATCGGCCGGCGCTTCGCGGAGATCATCCCCGAGCTGCGCGAGCGGCAGGCGCCCCCGGTGCGCACGCTCGGCATCGTGATCGACGTGGACGAGGGCGATGTCCCGGTCAGCCGTGCGGCGATGAGCCCCGGCGGGGCGATCTTCCAGGCCTGGGTGGATGCGTGCGAGTCGGGTGTGGACGCCGCGTTCGTCACGTCGACGAATGCCGCGGATGCCGAGCAGCTGACGCGCCGCGGGATCACCGAGCTGGTGCGTCCCGACCTGTCCTCCGGCGTGGGCGTGTACTCCTCGAACAACACCGTCGTCGCTTAGCGGTGTTCCGAGCGCGACTCAGGCCGGCGGCGGGGCGGTGCTCTCGCGCACGGTGAGGTGCGGGCGCGGGCCGGTGCGGTCAGGCAGCCGCTCGTCGCTCTCGATCACGTCGAGGAGATACTCGGCCGCCTTCTCGCCGAAGCCGAACGTGTCGCGGGTCAGGCAGGTGATCGAGGGATGCATGAGCCCGGTCACCACGGAGTCGTCGAAGGATGCCAGCGACAGCTGCGCCGGCACGGCGACGCCCATCTCCTGCGAGACGCGCAGCCCCGCGATGGCCATGACGTCGTTGTCGAACACGACGGCGGCAGGCCGGTCGGCCCGGCTCAGCAGCGCGCGCATCGTGGCCGCCACCTCGACCGGCGAGTAGTCGGTGATGATGGTCTCGCCGGTGACGCCGCGCGCCGACAGTCCCGCCAGCACCTCCGAGCGCAGCCGCACGTGCTCGAAGTCGGCGGGTCCCGACAGGTAGACGATGTGCCTGTGCCCGAGACCCACGAGGTAGTCGAAGACCGTGTGCGCCGCCTGCGCGTCGTCCAGCCAGATCGTGGCGGAGTCGTCCGGTCCCGAGGGGCTGCCGCCGAGCACGATTCCGGGCAGCGAGAGCGAACGCAGCAGCGCGGGGCGCGGGTCGTCGACGCGCGGGTCGAGCATCAGCACGCCATCGACCTGGTTGGATCGTCGCCAGCGCCGGTAGGTGTCGACCTCCTCGTCGATGTCGGGCACCACGACAAGCTGCAGTCCGATGCGGTGCTGCGCGAGCGAGGACTGGGCGCCGGCGATCAGGTCGGTGAAGAACGCCTCGGTTCCGAGCGTGCGCGCCGGGCGGTTGACCGCGAAGCCGACCACCCCGGCTCGGGAGCCCACCAGGGCGCGCGCCGTGGAGCTGGGTCGCCACTCGTGCTGATCGGCGATGGCGAGGATGCGCTGCCTGGTCTCCTCGCTGACGCCGGGACGCCCGTTGAGCGCGAAGGACACCGCACCGGGCGACACTCCCGCCTGTCGCGCGATGTCCGCGATGGTGACACGCTTGGACCGTGGCATAGACTCACCGTACTAGATCGTTTTAGTTGGGACCGGCCCATCGGGCCTGCACCGGCCGATCGCCCCCATTCTCCCATCGCGAAGGAGCGCCACCGTGCACGAAGAGACCTCGCTCACCGTCGGCCGCGTGAACCGCGTCCTCATCGAGCGCATCCGCCCCGCCATCCACTCCAACAGAGTGCCGCTGGAGATCTCCGCGCATGTCCTGCCCGGCGAGCCGATCGCCCCGGCGGACGGCCTCGCGCTGGACTACGAGCCGTTCACCGCGGGCAGCATGTGGGGTCCCGCGTGGGGCACGACGTGGTTCCGTGTGCGCGGCGAGGTTCCGGCCGACTGGGCGGGCAAGCGCGTCGAGGCGATCATCGACCTCGGCTTCGACATCAACATGCCGGGCTTCCAGTGCGAGGCGCTCGCCTATCGTCCTGACGGGACGCCGCTGAAGAGCATCAACCCGCGCAACCAGTGGGTCGCGATCGAGGCGGAGGCGGGTCAGTCCGTCGAGTTCTACCTCGAGGGCGCCTCCAACCCGGTGCTGCTGGACTATCACCCGTTCCTGCCGACGCAGGAGGGCGACATCCGAACCTCCTCTCCCGAGCCGCTCTACCGCGTGCGGCACATGGACCTCGCCGTCTTCGAACCCGAGGTCTTCGAGCTCGCGCTCGACCTCGAGGTGCTCATCGAGCTGCAGGCCGAGCTTCCCGAGACATCCCCTCGGCGCATGCGCATCCTGCAGGCCCTCGACGACGCACTCGACGACCTCGATCTGCAGCACATCGTCGAGACCGCACCGGATGCCAGAGCGCAGCTGACCGAGGTGCTGGCGTCCCCGGCCGATGCCAGTGCGCACCGCATCGCCGCGATCGGCCACGCGCACATCGACTCGGCGTGGCTCTGGCCGGTGCGCGAGACGATCCGGAAGGTCGCCCGCACAACCTCGTCGATGACCACGCTCATAGACGAGCAGCCCGATTTCCTCTACGGCATGTCCAGCGCCCAGCAGTACGCGTGGATCAAGGAGCACCGCCCCGAGGTGTTCGCGCGAGTGAAGGATGCGGTCGCCGCCGGGCGCTTCCTGCCGCTGGGCGGCATGTGGGTCGAATCCGACACCGTCATGCCCACCGGCGAGTCGCTGGTGCGCCAGTTCTCGCACGGACAGCGCTTCTTCGAGCGCGAGTTCGGCATCCGCTCGAAGGGCGTCTGGCTGCCCGACAGTTTCGGCTACTCCCCCGCCCTGCCTCAGCTGATGCGCCGGGCCGGCTTCGAGTGGTTCTTCACGCAGAAGATCTCCTGGAACCAGCGCAACGTCTTCCCGCATCACAGCTTCCTGTGGGAGGGCATCGACGGCTCGCGCATGTTCACGCACTTCCCGCCGATGGACACCTACAACTCGCAGCTGTCGGGCTCGGAGGTCGCCAAGGCCAGCCGCCAGTTCAAGGAGAACCGCGTCGCGACGATGTCGATCGCCCCGGTCGGGTGGGGCGACGGCGGCGGCGGAACGACCCGCGAGATGACCGGCAAGGCCGCCCGTATGGGCTCGCTGGAGGGCGCAGCGCGAGTCGAGTGGAAGCATCCGGACGACTTCTTCGAGGACGCCCGCGCCGAGCTGACGGACCCTGCCGTGTGGGTCGGCGAGCTGTACCTGGAGCTGCACCGCGGCACGCTCACCAGCCAGCACGCCACCAAGTCGCTGCACCGCTGGGCCGAGCAGGCGCTGATCCAGGCCGAGCTGTGGGCGGCGACGGCATCCGTCCGACTGGGCACCCCGTACCCGTACGAAGAGCTCGACCGCCTGTGGCAGCTCGTGCTGCTGCACGAGTTCCACGACATCCTGCCCGGCACCTCGATCGCCTGGGTGCACCGCGAGGCCGTCGAGGTGCTGACGGATGTGCTGTCGGATGCCGATGAGCTGGCCGCTGCGGCACGGAAGGCACTGGCGGGCGAAGGCGACCGCAGGCTGGTCTTCACGCCGACCTCGGTCGGCGGCGGCCGCGCGCTCGGTGCCGTGTTCCAAGAACCGCCGGTCGCTGAGCGAGCCGGAACGGCCCTCTCCGAGACCGCCGACGGCTTCGTCCTCTCCAACGACCTCGTCACCATCACCATCTCGGCTGATGGGCTGATCACGTCGGCGGTGGATCTGGCATCCGGTCGAGAGACGATCCCGGCGGGCAAGCCCGCGAACCTGTTCCAGCTGCACCAGGACTTCCCGAACATGTGGGATGCGTGGGACATCGACCGCTACTACCGCAACCGGGTCGACGATCTCACCGCGGTGTCGTCGATCACGGCATCCGCCGAGGGCGGTGTCGCGACCGTGGTCGTCGAGCGCGCCTTCTCGGAGTCGCGCCTGACGCAGACGATCTCGCTCGCGCCCGGCACGCGCACGGTGCTGCTGCGGAACGACATCGACTGGCACGAGACCGAGAAGCTGCTCAAGCTCGCGTTCCCGCTGGATCTGTTCGCCCGCGAGACGCTCGCCGAGACGCAGTTCGGCTTCCAGCGCCGCGTCACGCACGTGAACACCAGCTGGGAGGCGGCGAAGTTCGAGACCTCCATGCACCGGTTCGTGCTGGCGCAGGAGGACGACGGCTTCGGCGTCGCGCTCGTGAACGACTCGATCTACGGCTACGACACCACCCGCGATGCGGACGGGGACGACGTCACGACCACGATCCGGCTGTCGCTGCTGCGCGCGCCGCGCTTCCCCGATCCCGACACCGACCACGGGCACCACCAGATCGAGGTCGGCCTGGTGATCGGAGCGGATGCCGAGATCGCCACTGCCGAGGGCATCCGTCTGAACGCCCTGCCGAGCGTCGTGCACGGTGCGAACGAGGTCGAGCCGCTGGTGTCTGTCACCGGCGCGGGCATCGTCGTCTCGTCCGTGAAGCTGGCCGATGACCGCTCGGGCGATGTGATCGTGCGCGTGTACGAGTCGCTGGGTCGGCGCACGCGCGGTGCGCTGGATGCGGGCTTCGCGCACACCGGCATCCGCGAGATCTCGCTGATCGAGGATGAGCTGGACTCGCCGCGCACCGGCGGCGAGCTGGTGCTGCATCCGTTCGAGGTGCGCACGCTGCGCATCGCACGCGCCTGAGGGTGCGGGCGGGGCGCGGCATCCGCGCTCCGCCCCGAGGACGCATCCAGGCTTTACTTCGCGATCCGATGCAGAGACACTGAACGGACCGCGAACGTGCCAGGGACGATCTGACCGATTCACATCGTGCACGCACACGATCGCACGACACGAAGGGACGATGATGTCCGACCAGATCTGGCTCTACATCGCGCTCGGCCTGTATTTCGCCGCGATGCTGTACATCGGCTACCGCGCCTACAAGAAGACCAGCGGCCATGAGGACTACATGCTCGGGGGGCGAGATCTGCCCGCGTGGGTGGCGGCGCTCAGCGCCGGTGCGTCCGACATGTCCGGCTGGCTCATCATGGGCCTGCCCGGCGCCATCTACCTCACCGGACTCATCGAGGCGTGGATCGCGATCGGTCTGACGATCGGCGCATATCTGAACTGGCTCGTCGTCGCGCCGCGACTGCGCGCGTACACGCAGACCTCGGAGAACTCGATCACCATCCCGAGCTTCTTCGAGAACCGCACCAAGGACAAGACGCGCCTGCTGCGCGTCGTCTCGGCGATCATCATCCTGGTGTTCTTCACCCTGTACGTCTCCTCGGGGATGGTCGCAGGCGGGAAGTTCTTCGTCAGCTCGTTCGACGGCGGCAACTACGTCGTCGGCATGCTGCTGGTGACGGCCGTGACGCTCAGCTACACGCTGTTCGGCGGGTTCCTCGGGGCATCGCTGACCGATGTCGTGCAGGGCATCATGCTGTGCGTCGCCGTGCTCGTCGTCCCGGTGGCCGCCGTCATCGCCGTCGGCGGGTGGGGCGAGGCCGTCTCTCTGATCAGCACCGTCAATCCCAGCCAGTTCGACTTCTTCGGCGGAACCGGGCTCACCTCGGCCACCCTGATCGGCATCCTCTCCGGGCTGGCGTGGGGGCTGGGCTACTTCGGCCAGCCGCACATCATCGTGCGCTTCATGGCCCTGCGCTCGCCGCAGGCGGCCAAGACCGCTCGTCGCATCGGCGTCAGCTGGCAGGTGCTGTCGCTGGGCGGCGCGGTCTTCGCCGGTCTCATCGGAGTCGCCTTCATCCAGAAGGAGGGCATCAGTCTCGCCGACCCCGAGCTGGTTCTGCTGACCATGGCGCAGACCCTGCTGCATCCGCTCATCGCCGGACTCGTGCTCGCGGCCGTGCTGGCCGCCATCATGAGCACCTTCTCCAGCCAGCTGATCGTGTGCTCCTCGGCACTGGTCGAGGACCTCTACAAGGTGCTCAAGAAGACGCCTCCCCCGGAGAAGCGTCTCGTGCTGCTGGGACGGCTGTGCGTGCTCGCAGTGGCGATCATCGCGATGCTGCTGGCGATCAACCCCAACGACACGGTGCTCGGTCTGGTCAGCTTCGCGTGGGCAGGGTTCGGCGCCGCCTTCGGCCCGATCGTGCTGCTGAGCCTGTACTGGCGCAGGCTGACGAACTGGGGCGCACTGGCCGGCATGGTCGTCGGCACGGTGACCGTCTTCACCTGGGGCGCCCTGGAGGGCGGCTGGTTCGAGCTGTACGAGCTGCTGCCCGGGTTCGTGTTCGCGCTGATCGCCGCGGTCGTGGTGAGCCTGGCGACGTACAAGCCCAATGCCGACATCGACCGGGAATTCACCGAGACGGGGACGCTGGTCGTCCTGAAGTAGCTCGCGGACTTATACCGCGGAGAAGTTCCAGGGTTCTTTCGGATGCTTCGGCACGAAAGAACCCTGGGGCATGCGTGAGGCTGGAGGAAGACCTCATCCGCGCGCAAAGGAGCCATCACCATGGAACGCGACGACAACGTCCCCTTCGACACCGACGCCCTGCTGCACATCGGTCGGCCGTACTGGTTCGACCGCCACCCCTCGCAGGCCGAGGGCGAGGACTACTGACCCTCCGGGTATCCGAGGAGGGCAGGCTTCATCTCCGCCCCCGCTGAACGACGCCGCCCCTGCTGATTCACGTGAATCAGCAGGGGCGGCGTAGTCCTACAGGGGCGAGGACGTGCAGCGCGCGGCCGCGCAGCGTCAGGCGCCGCGCAGGCGCTCGGCCAGGTAGGCCTCCAGGTCGGCGACCGGCACGCGCTCCTGGCCCATGGTGTCGCGGTCGCGCACAGTCACGGCGTTGTCGTCGAGCGAGTCGAAGTCGACCGTGACGCAGAACGGGGTGCCGATCTCGTCCTGCCGGCGGTAGCGGCGGCCGATGGCACCGGCGTCGTCGAAGTCGATCGCCCAGCGCCCGCGCAGCGAGTCGGCGACCTCGCGGGCCAGCGGCGAGAGCCGCTCGTTGCGCGACAGCGGCAGCACGGCGACCTTGACGGGAGCCAGGCGCGGGTCGAGCTTGAGCACGGTGCGGGTGTCTGTGCCGCCCTTGGCGTTGGGCACCTCCTCCTCGACGTACGCGTCGACGAGGAAGGCCATCATCGAGCGGGTCAGGCCGAACGAGGGCTCGATCACGTAGGGCGTGTAGCGCTCACCGGATGCCTGATCGAAGTACGTCAGCGAGGAGCCGGATGCCTCGCTGTGACTGGACAGGTCGTAGTCGGTGCGGTTGGCGACGCCCATCAGCTCGCCCCACTCCTTGCCTGGGAAGCCGAAGCGGTACTCGAAGTCGATCGTGCCGGCCGAGTAGTGCGCGCGCTCGTCCTCCGGAACGTCGAATCGGCGCATGTTGTCGGTGTCGATGCCCAGATCCTCGAACCAGGCCCAGCACGCCTCGACCCAGTGGTCGAACCATTCCTGCGCCTCGGCGGGCGGGACGAAGAACTCGATCTCCATCTGCTCGAACTCGCGGGTGCGGAAGATGAAGTTGCCGGGCGTGATCTCGTTGCGGAACGCCTTGCCGATCTGGCCGATGCCGAACGGCGGCTTCTTGCGCGAGGCGGTGAGCACGTTCGAGAAGTTCACGAAGATGCCCTGCGCGGTCTCGGGGCGCAGGAAGTACAGGCCCGACTCGTCGTCGACGACGCCGAGGTAGGTCTTCACCAGGCCGGAGAAGGCCTTGGGCTCGGTGTACTGGCCCTTGTTGCCGCAGTTCGGGCAGGGGATCTCGGCCAGTCCGGTCTCGGCCTTGCGGCCCTTGCGGGCCTCGAAGTCCTCGACGAGGTTGTCGGCGCGGAAGCGCTTGTGGCAGTTCAGGCACTCCACCAGCGGGTCGGTGAAGGTGGCGACGTGCCCCGAGGCCTCCCAGACGCGCTTGGGCAGGATGATGCTGGAGTCCAGGCCCACCATGTCGCCGCGGCCGCGCACGAAGGTCTGCCACCACTGCCGTCGGATGTTCTCCTTCAGCTCGGTGCCGAGGGGGCCGTAGTCCCATGCTGAACGCGAACCGCCGTAGATCTCACCTGCTTGGAACACGAACCCGCGGTGGCGGGCGAGGGCGATGACCTTGTCAAGACGGGACTGTTCGGCCACGGTGGCTCCAATGGTCGGATGCTACGGGGAATGTGACCCGTGATCACGGGCATCTTCGATCTTACCGTCGCGCCCGTCACCGCAACTCGGGCTCGGCTGTCGGATGCCGGTGGCAGGCTGTGTCCATGGAACAACGAGTGAGCTTCATCACCCTGGCCGTTCAGGACGTCGCGCGCAGCCGCGCCTTCTACGTCGACGGCCTCGGCTGGCAGTCGATCTTCGAGGGCGACGATGTGCTGATGCTGCCGGTCGCCGACAGGGTGATCCTGTCGCTGTGGAGCGCCGAGGGCTTCGCATCCGAGATCGGCGAGGCGCCGGCGTCCGGCATCGCCCCCGTCACGCTCTCCCACAATCTCGCCACCGAGGCGGAGGTCGACGCGGTGCTGGCCGAGGCCGAGCGCCTCGGCGCGCGAGTCCAGGAGGCGAGCCGCCGGGAGTGGGGCGGGTACTCCGGCTACTTCGCCGACCCCGACGGGTTCCGCTGGGAGATCGCGGTCAACCCCGGCGAGACCGGGGCATTCGTGCTTCCGCAGTGACTCAGACGGTGAAGAGGTAGCCTCGGCCGGTCTCGAAGCCGGCTATGCGCAGCCCCTTGCCGAGCTGCTCCTCCATCTCGGCGCGCAGCCGCAGACGCCATTCGTGCGCAGCATCCGGATCCGAGATGCGCATGGATTCGACGTCGGACGGGATCTCGACGGTCGCGACCACGGTGTCGGATGCCGGCGGCTTTGCGATGTCGGCGAGCATCCACTCGACGTCGAGCCGGTCGCTCTCATCGCCGGCGTCGCCGCCGCCGAAGATGCCGTAGCGGTTGATCGTGTATCCGGTCACGCGTGCTCCGAGCACGGTGAGGAAGAAGTGCGCGTTGCGGGCGACGAGCGGGTCGAAGGTCCAGGTGATGCGGCCGACCTCGCGGGAGAACGCCCACTGGCGCTGGTGCTCCTTGAGCTCGCGGCCCCAGCCACGACCGCGGTACTCGGGCAGCAGAGCGGTGATGTGCGAGTGCATCGTGCGCTTGCCCGGCTCGCCGAAGAACGCGATCGATGCGCCGACCATGCACTCCTCGCCGCCCTCGTCGTCGAACAGGCCGACGACGTAGTTGCCCGAGTGCTCCAGCGCGCGCAGCGTGCCGGCATCGATCACGCGCTCCGGGCCGCGGATGGAATCCAGCAGCTCCTGCGCGTCGATGATGAGTTCTACGGTGTCCAGATCACGGATGCTTCGCACCCTCCCAGTCTGCCCCTCACCGCGCTCAGGACGAAACGCCGCGTCACCTCAGCGCGTGGGGAACGCCTGCCCTCCACCTGCGGCGAGCGCATTCGCGACGATACGAAGGTGCTCTTCGGCCATCTCCTGCGGCATCGCGGGGAGCATCTCGTCCCAGAAGGCGAGTGCCGCACCACGCCCCTGCATCATTCCGGCCGGGCGCGCCAGCGCCCACAGGTGCAGATGTGCGGAGCCGTCGTTCCATCGAGCAAAATGGCAGCGTGCGACCCCGGGGATGCTTTTCACTGCCTGCGAGATGCGCTGCATGAGTGGTCCGTAGGCGGCCAGCACCTCGTGCGGAGCATCTTCGAGAAGCCAATGCTCACGCGGAGAGATCGCGCCGACGAATGGCAGCCCGTTGGCATCCCACCCGGAGCGCACCTGCCAGAGATCGTCCTGCCAGATGGTGTAGTTGCTCGGCTTGCACGACGAGCAGTTCTCCGGTTCGAGCTCGCCGCCGCGTGGCTGCTCGGGCACCAGCATCTCCTCGAGCGGCCGCATGGTGATCTTCTCGAACGCCCACGGCAGCCCCTCCGTGAGAGGCGTCGCGTCCATTCGTTCGCCGATCGGGAGTCGCGCATGGAAGGCGGTGTCTGCCGGATGCTGCTCGAACTCGCTCATGCTCCTATGGAATCACGCCCGGGCACATCAGAGCGTACGCCCGTCCGGGTCGCCGGGACGGGCAGGACGCAGACGCGCCGGGGCGGGCCACGGCAGAGTGAAGCGCTCGGTGGGCGGGCGCTGCATGTCACCGAAGTCGTCTGCTTTCACGACCACGCGCCCGGGACCGTCGCCCGCCGGCGGGGTCACCTCGAGGAAGCGCACGCGCAGCGGGCCGGTCGCCTCGCCCTCCAGCATCCAGACATCCGCGAGCCAGGCGAGTCCGACGGTCTCGAGAGCCGCCTCGGCGTCGAGCCAGTCGACAGGAGCGGATGCCGCGCGACCGAGTACGTCCACCGCCACCCAGTCCTCCCCATCGGGGCGGATCCAGCCGAGAAGCTCGCCGTCATCTCGCCGGTGCGGCGTCCAGTCATCGGGGATCATCCCTCGACGCTAGTGGATGCGACATCTCGCGACCGAGCCGGATGACCCGCGGCGCCCTCGATGACCGATAGCCTGGCGCGATGGGCCGGGACGACGACAGAGCGAGAAAGCGCCTGTCGCGCGCCCTCTCGCACCCGGCGATCATCGCCGTGCTCGCCTTCGTCGGACTCTGCTCGGCGTTCATGTTCACCCTGGTCGTGCCGCTGCAGGCCGAGCTGCCGGTGCTGCTGAATGCTTCGCGAGAGGACACCACCTGGGTCGTCACGATCACCCTGCTCGTCGCCGCCGTGGCGACCCCGATCTCGGGTCGCCTGGGTGACATGTACGGCAAGCGCCGGGTCGTGATCGCCCTGCTGGGCGTCCTCATCCTGGGCTCGGTGATCGCCGCCGTGTCGACCTCGATCGTCGGCGTCATCATCGGCCGCGCTTTCCAGGGTGCGGTGACCGGCGTTGTTCCGCTCGGCATCGCGATCCTGCGCGACGTGCTGCCGCCGGCGCGCCTGGGCACGGCCGTCGCCCTGATGAGCGCGACCATGGGGGTCGGCGGTGCGGTCGGGATGCCGGTGGCGGCGATCCTCGCGCAGAACGCCGACTGGCACATGCTGTTCTGGCTCGCCGCAGGACTCGGGGTAGTCGGCCTCGTGCTGGTGATGCTCGTCATCCCCGACGACGTGCTTCTCGCACCGGGTCGGCTCGACATCCTCGGCGCGATCGGGCTGGCGATCGGCCTCACCGGTCTGCTGCTGTACGTGTCGCGGGGCGCCGAGTGGGGCTGGGCCGGGCCGTTCGCGCTGCTCTGCCTGATCGGCGGGCTCGTCGTGCTGCTCGTCTGGGGCTGGTACCAGCTGAGGACGAAGGATCCGCTGCTGGATCTGCGTGTCGCTGCACGCCCGGCGGTGCTGTTCACCAACATCGCCGCGATCGGGATGGGCTTCGCCCTCTTCTCCTCGAACGTCACCTTCCCGCAGATGCTCGAGCTGCCCGTGGAGACCGGTTCGGGCCTGGGGCTGAGCATGCTCGGCGCCGCACTGATCGTCGCCACCTCCGGGGTGATGATGATGGTGGTCTCGCCGCTCTCCGGCTTCCTCGAACGCACCGTCGGACCACGACCGCTCTTCACGATCGGCACCGCGGCGATCGTGCTCGCGTACGTGTTCGTGCTGATCCTGTCGACGGAGATCTGGCACTTCCTGGTCGCCAACGTGCTGATCGGAATCGGCATCGGATTCACCTTCGCCGCCATGCCGATGATCATCATGCGCGCCGTGCCGGCGAACGAGACCGGCGCCTCGAACGGCCTGAACGCGCTGTTCCGCTCGGTCGGCACCTCGACGGCATCCGCGGTGATGGGCGGCGTGCTGGCCGCGATGAGCGTGCAGGTCGACGGCGTCTCCGTACCGACGCGGGAGGCCTTCCAGGTCTGCTTCTGGCTGGCGATCGTCGCAGGAATCGTCGCCTTCGTGCTGACGTTCCTCATCCCCCGGCACCCGCACGCCGAGCAGCGCCCCGCCCTGCGGGACTGAGCACGCCGAACTTCAGTGCGTGTACTCCATGAGGTCGGTGCCGAGGATGCGGAACGCATCGTGCGCGCGCAGTCGGTGGCTGATCGACAGATCATCGAAGCACACGGTCAGGGCGTAGGCGACTCCCGCCCGCGGGCCCGCCAGCACGCCGGCCTCGGCCCGCACACCCCGGTCGCGGCCGGTCTTGTTGATGAACAGCAGGCCGTGGGCATCGTGATCGTGCGCGAACGGGTCGAGGCCTGTGGAGGCCGCGACCAGACTCAGGTCGTGATTCAGGCTCAGCCACTCCGACACCTGGGCACTGACGCCCGCGTCGACGACCCTCGAGTTGACCAGGGCCGCGAACAGCGTCGCGAACTCGCGAGTCGTGCCGACAGCGACGTGCGGCGCGTCATCTGGGCCGCGCTTGTCGCGGAAGTGGTCGAGCACGGCGCTGCGCGGCATCCCCAGGCTGACCATCCGCGCCCGCACCTGGTCGTGTCCGACCGCGTCGAGGAGTGCATTCGCCGCATTCGGGTCGCCTGTGGCGGCGGCGAGCACCGCAAGGTCGATCATCGGCAGGGCGGGAGCGCGCAGATTGCGCCAGAGCCCGGAACCGGCGACCAGCTCGTCGTTCGCGCGGTCGACGATCAGCAGCGGATCCATCGTGCCGGCGTCCAGCGCGGCCGCGGTCTCGACGAGCACCGGCACGAAGCCGAGCCCCGCGATCGGCAGCGGCACATGATCATCACCGGCCAGCACCGTGCGCTCCGTGTCGAGGTCGGTGACGTGCACCGACACCTGTGCACCGCCCTGGGCCAGTTCTTCCAGGGCCCGAAGCGTCGGACTGAACGAGCGTCGACCGACGGCGGCTCGACGTGGTGTGCGCCTGCTGCTGCGGTGCGAGCGACGCGATGGGGCTGCGATCTCCTCGACGGGCGCGCTCGACGCGCTGTCAGAGGACTCGGGGACCTGACCGGGGTGAGAGCTCACGCGTGATTCCTCACGGGATGGGGGAGTCGACGGTGTCCGGATGAACGCTCAGGGGGGCTGCCCATCCGACCGCCTCGGCTATCGTAACCCCGCCGGTCCGCTCTCGGACCGGCGGGGTTCGACACGTTCACCAGATGGTGACGCGCTCGCCTTCCGGCAGGTGCAGCGCGTCGCCCTCGGTCACGTCGAACGCACGGTAGAAGGCGTCGATGTTGCTGAGGATCTGGTTGCAGCGGAACTCGTTGGGCGAGTGCGGATCGATCGTCAGCAGACGGATCGTCTCTGCTTCGCGGCTCTTCTGCTGCCAGACCTGCGCCCACGACAGCAGCAGGCGCTGCACACCCGTGTAGCCGTCGATGACAGGTGCCTCGGTGCCTCCGAGCGACAGCTCGTACGCCTTCAGGGCGATGCCGAGGCCGCCAAGGTCGCCGATGTTCTCGCCGATCGTGAGTGCGCCGTTGACGTGATTGTCCTCGCTGAGCCCGAGCGGCACGAGCGCGTCGTACTGCGCGATGAGCGCCTTGGTGCGCTCCTCGAACGCGGCCCGATCATCATCGGTCCACCAGTCCTGCAGACGACCGTCGCCGTCGTAGCGGCTGCCCTGGTCGTCGAAGCCGTGACCGATCTCATGCCCGATCACCGCGCCGATGCCGCCGTAGTTCGCTGCCGCGTCGCGGTGCGGGTCGAAGAACGGATGCTGCAGGATCGCCGCGGGGAACACGATCTCGTTCATCAGCGGGTTGTAGTACGCGTTGACCATCTGGGGCGGCATGAACCACTCGTCGCGATCGATGGGCTTGCCGACCTTGGAGATCTGACGGTCGTGCTCGAAGACCGTCGCACGGCGGACATTGCCGATCAGATCGTCGGCCGCGATCTCGACGCCGTCGTAGTCGCGCCACACGTCGGGGTGGCCGATCTTGGGGCGGAAGGTGGCGAGCTTGTCCAGCGCCTTCCTGCGGGTGTCGGCGCCCATCCACTCGAGCTTCTCGATGCTCTGGCGGTACGCCTCGATGAGGTTGGCGACCAGCTCGTCCATGGCGGCCTTCGATTCGGCGGGGAAGTGCCGCTCGATGTAGATCTTGCCGACCGCATCACCGAGGGAGCCCTCGACCAGCGAGACGCCGCGCTTCCAGCGCTCGCGGATCTCGGGGGTGCCGGTGAGCTCGGTGCCGTAGAACGAGAAGTTCTCGTCGATGACGGCGTCGGGCAGGTACGCGGCGAGACCGTGCACGAGCTTGGCGCGCAGCCAGGCCTTCCAGTCGTCGAGTCGGTCCTCGACGAGCAGTGACCCGAGGCCCTCGAAGAAGCTGGGCTGGTACACGACCAGCTCGTCGAAGGCGGTCGGGTTGGCGGGGGCCACGGCATCCCGCCACGGGGCGAGGTCGACGCCGACGAGCTGCTGGAACTCAGCCCAGCTCCTCAGGTTGTAGGTCTTGACCGCGTCGCGGGATTCCACATTGTCCCAGTGGTGCGAGGCGATCTCGTGCTCCAGCCCGAAAGCGCGCTCGGCGGTGCCGGCGGCATCCGCGATCTCCGCCAGACCCAGGATGCGCTCGAGGTGGGCGCGGTACGCGGCGCGGGTGTCGGCGAAGCTGTCCTGGCGGTAGTAGCTCTCGTCGGGCAGTGACAGCCCGGCCTGCACGGCGAAGGGGACGTAGCGCTCGGGGTTGCCCGGATCGGGCTCGACGAAGACGCCGATCAGCGCCGCGATGCCCTCGCGGTCGAGGGTGCCGATGGTGGTGAGGAAGGACGGGATGCCGTCGATCGCGTCGACCTTGGCGAGCTGCTCCTGCAGCGGCGCGAGGCCGCGGGCCGTGATGCCCTCGGTGTCCATGAAGCTGGTGAAGAGGTCGCCGACCTTGCGGGCGAGTGTGCCCGGCTCGGCGTCCTGCGATTCCTCGATGATCGCGCGCACGTCCTTCTCGGCCTGCTCGGCGAGCAGGTGGAAGGATCCCCAGCGCGCCTTGTCGGCGGGGATCTCGGCGGACTCGAGCCACGCGCCGTTGACGTGGCGGTAGAGGTCGTCCTGGGGACGGATGGAGGCGGTGAACTCGGAGACGGCGAGACCGGAGGGCAGAACGTCTGTCATGGTTGCAAGCCTATGCTCCTGCGCCGACACGACGCTCGCGCCGGAGCGTCAGCCGCACCTGTCAGACAAGGCGGCCCCGGCGAATCGGTCGGCGGTCCAGGTCAGGGCGTCCGCGATGGCGGTCGAGCCGGGCTCGACCAGTGGGAGATGGCCGAGCCCGGCGTAGCCGCGGAAATCGACCTCGCCGCCCTGTGCGCACATCTTCGCCGCATACAGGAGCTGCATGTCGAAATCGATGAGCTCGTCGGCCTTGCCCTGCCCGAGCAGAACAGGAATGCCGGCCGGCGGCGGCGGGATGTTCTGCGTCAGACGGTTGCCGAGCGGGCCGGTTGTCGGGTCGGCGGCGAGGATGTTCGGGTCGTCGACCAGTGCGAGCAGCGCCAGCACCGACACGAACGTCTCGGGCGCTGCCAGGCAGCGCCCGGCCATCTGCTGCACGGTGACCTCGGCGCCGGGGCGGACGTACCGATGGAAGGACACGTCCGGGTAGACGGCGCTGTACGCCGAGATCACGAACGAGGCGAACACGCTGCCGCCGGTCACATCCGGCAGGCGGTCGACGAGGCCGAGCAGGTCGGATGCCGGCGCCATCGCCACCGCGCCGGACAGCGGCACGTCGGGGGCGTAATCCTCGGCGATCGCCGCCGACCAGAGCGTGGCGCCGCCGCCCTGCGAGTGACCCCAGGCGACGGTCTGATCGGAGATATCGGCATCCTCCAGCTGCCGCGCGGCGCGCACGGCGTCCAGCTCGGCGCGCGCGCTGTCCTGCCCGATCAGGTACGGGTGCGGGCCCTCGGTGCCCAGGCCGATGTAGTCGGTGGCGACCAGCGCCCAGCCCTGAGCGAGGATGTCGTCCAGCACGTACATGGCTCCGGAGCCGAACGGGTCGGATGCCAGTGACGGCGCGCACGCGCGCGCGAAGCCCGTTGTGCCGTGATGCCAGGCGATGACCGGATGGCGCTGTCCGGTCTCCGGGACGACGACCAGCCCGCTGGCGATCGCGGCGCTGCCGTCGTCGTGCGTGGTCGTGTAGAGGATGCGCCAGCCGACGGCGTCGTCGGGCACGCCGCGCGTGAACGCCTCGGAGCGGATCAGCTCGCCCGGCTCGGACGGCACCGTGCGCGGTGCGACGTAGAAGTCGTCGACGACGGGCGTGCCGCCGCGCAGCGCGATGCTGGTGACGACGGCGCCGGCGGCGAGTGCGACCGCGCACACGGCGCCGATCGTGCGCATCCACCGGCGGGCGAGGGTGTCGCGACGGGGTTGGCGCGGGCCGCGACCGCGATGGCTGCGCAGCATCCGCAGCAGCGCCGCCGCGCCGGCGATGGCGAGAGTCGCCCCGAACACGACGGCCACGACGAGCAGAGTGATGTCGGGCCAGACGATGGCCAGGATGCCGAAGGCGATGCCCGCCGCACCCAGCAGCGCCTCGGCGACACGTCGGTCGAGAGTGCGATCACGGCCGATGATCCCGCTGACGCCGATCGCCCCGCGCACGATCAGCACGACGCCGACGATGATCGCCAGCGCTCGCACGGTCAGGCCGGGCAAGACGAGCACGACGACGCCGGTGATCACGAGGGCCGCGAGCAGCGGCATCCGGATCCTGCCGGCATGCGCGACGGGGAACACCAGCTCGAGCAGGCCGCCGAGCACGAGGCCCGCTCCGATCAGCAGCGCCAGCACGCCGAGGGCGGTCGTCGGCCGCACGACCAGCACGACGCCCAGCACGACGGTCGCAAGAGCGAGCACGGCGACGACGGGCTTCGGCAGCCGCCGCGCGATCCTGATCAGCGCCGGATCCGCGGAAGCGCCGGGTACCGGAGACGGGTCTGATGTCACGCCGCAAGCCTAGTCAGCGGGGCGCTCCGGAGGCGGTGTCGGACGTCTCCCGGTCGACGGGTTCCCACCGCACCTCGAGCGAGATGCGGTGGCCGGGTTCCAGCAACCGCATCGGACTGAGCGCCTCCAGTTCGAGGTAGCGCGCGCGAGTGCTCATCCCATTCAGCCCGGGCAGGGGCCGATCCACCGGCGTCTGCATCCAGAGTTGCACGGGGGATGCGTCGGGGTACTCCGCGTCGGCTGCCACGCTGAAGGACATCCGCACGCCGCGGCCGTCGGCGTGCACCAGCTCGGCCGTGCCGGTTGCGTCCGGAAAGCCGAGTTTGCCGACCGCCGCTGAGAACCGCGCGCTCACAGTGCCGCCGTCGCGGCTCCAATCGATCGAACCGACCGGGTCGAAGAGCACGATCGGGTCGGCGTCTCCGGCGATCCGCACGTCGATGCGGGCACGATCGGAGGCGACGTCCGTTGCGTCAAACGGAAGCTGGGCGACCTCCCACGCCGCCCAGCGTGCCTCGGGACCGGACTCATTGATGACGGTGCTGCGCACGATGACGGCTCTCGGCTCGACGAGAATGTGGCGCTCGATGAGCAGACCCGTGGTCGGCTCCGTGCTGCTGCGCAGCAGCGCGGCATCGCGACCGACCGCGACGACCCGGTACTCGCCGGAGTCCAGCACCCCGTCCGGCGGCCCGAGCCACCCCTCGCGGCTGCCGTCCAGAACCTGCGGCGCCGGCCACGTCTTGTCCCCACCCCAGTTCTGCCAGCTGCTGAAGTCGGTCCCCAGCACCGGCCGGATGACGGGACAACGCGGGTTGAGTTCATCGTCGACCAGTTCAGGGTCGTGCCACAGCACCTCGCGGCCGTCGAAGCGCAGCGACAGCATCCGCCCGCCGAGCTCCGGGACGATCACGGCCTGCACGCCCTCGGCCCGCAGTTCGACCCGCGACATGCTCACCCCCGCCGGTGGAACAGCAGCGACTCCGGCAGGCTCGTCGCGAAGTAATCGGTGCTGCCGTCCTCGTGCACGGCCACCGGCGGCACGTGCACCGGCCGATGCTCGCCCAGGCTGTCCGGCGGGTCGATCTGCGGCATGCCGAGCGCATCGCGCGCGGCATCCCAGGCCGCGAGCGCGCGGCCTTCGCCGCCCTCCCACGGCTGGAACCGACGGGAGTCCATCCACTTCAACGCCGCCGCCGCGTCGCCGGTCAGGCGCAGCAGGTCGGCGTAGGCGATGGCGAGGTCGTCGCGGCTGTCGACCAGCGGCAACGCGCCCTGCAGTCGCGCCAGTCGCTGCTGCGCGGAGTGTCCGAGCTTCTCGGCGAGCTGGTCCTGCTCCGAGAGGAGACGGGCGTCGTCGGGATCAGCGGCACGCGCCTGTTCGTAGCGCCGCCAGGCGAGGGCGTCGTCGTGCGTCACGTTGTAGGCGGCCAGGCCGGCATTGCGCAGTACGACGGGATCATCGGACCCGCTCTCGACCGCACGCTCCCAGAGCTGGGCGGCCTCGGTGCGCCTCCCCTCCTGGTACAGCAGCTCGCCGAGCAGTCCGGCCGCCACCGGATCGGCGGGGTCGGCGCGGAGAGCTGCGACCAGAGCATCCTGAGCATCCAGACCGGAGGGGAAGGCCCAACGGCGATCCGCAGCCCTGGCGTCCTGCCGCGCTCGACCGGCGTCATCGAGGCGACCGAGCCGCTCGAGCAGCGCGGCCCGCAGGTAGTGCGCCACCGGAGCGGCATTTCCGGTCGTCGTCGCCGGCGCGAGCGCGGCAGAGCCGAGCACCGAAAGCGCCAGCTCGGTCTCGCCGAGGTGATCGAGGTCGAGGGCGAGGTCGACGAGTCGTAGCCCGTCCTCGGGCAGCGAGCCGTCGGCGAGATGGCGGACCAGATCGTCCGGGATGCCGCGGGAGATCTCCTCGCGCAGCATCCGGTCGGCGGCATCCCGATCCCCCTCGCGCCGGGCGAGCACGACCCGCAACGCAGTCAGGCGGGGTTCGACACCGTTCAGTGCCGCGTCCTCGGCGTCGCGTCGGGCCAGGGCGGTCCTGCCCCGGCGTGCGAGCAGACAGGCGCCCTCGAACGTCGCGGCGCGATGCCAGGCGCCGTCCCACGCGGCGCGTCCGAGTGCCTCCAGGGCCTCCTCGTCACGACCGAGTCGGATGAGCACGAGGCCGAGCAGGTAGTAGGCCTCGGTGTCGCGCAGCCGCTCGTTGCGCGCGGTCTGACGTGCGATCGAGAAGCGCAGGTGCTCCTCGGCGAGCGCGTACTGCCCGCTGCGATGGGCCCGCCAGGCGAGTGCCAGACGCGAGCGGGAATCGCCGGGATCCCGTCGGATCGCCTCCTCCCAGTACGGTGCGGCCAGGCGCGTGGGGTGGCGGTACTGCTCGAGGTGCAGGCCGGTGAGGTAGAGCTCGTCGACGGTCTCGGTGTCCTCGGGCAGCGGTGGCACGGTCGCCAGCCACGGTTCCTCG
>Ga0160443_100297_pt1 | contig 47083 bp, 42 predicted proteins | sample HID1972I_E1MG_FD_108244 | JGI IMG/M metagenome (GOLD analysis project Ga0160443, IMG submission 108244) | Enriched pill bug-associated microbial communities from UW Madison campus, WI, USA - HID1972I_E1 MG | ecosystem: Host-associated > Arthropoda: Insects > Digestive system > Unclassified ... | reverse complement strand
GACGACACGCGCAATCAGTTCTATATCCAGCGCCTGAAAAACAAACTCGGCAACCAGTCCAACGCCTCCAGCGAAGTGGAGTTCCGTGGCGCACTGGCGTGGATGGTCGGAGAAGAAGGGCGCGGCGTGCCGACCATTATCGAAATGGTGGCGATGACTCGCTTCGATTGCATGGTCGGATCCAGCGCGTTGATGCGTCAGGCGCTGACCCAGGCCAGCCACCACTGCGCGCACCGCAAGGTCGGCGGCAAACTGCTCAGTGAACAGCCATTGATGCAGAACGTGCTGGCCGATCTGGCCCTGGAAAGCGAAGCCGCGCTGGCCCTGAGTTTGCGCATGGGCAAGGCGCTGGATCATCTGGATGATCGCCACGAAGCGCAATTTGCCCGGCTGGTGACAGCGGTGGGCAAATACTGGATCTGCAAACGCGCGCCGGGGATGATCAACGAAGCGGCGGAATGCATGGGCGGTGCCGGGTATGTCGAGGACAGCATCCTGCCGCGTTTGTACCGCGAGGCGCCAGTGAACTCGACGTGGGAAGGCTCGGGGAATGTGCAATGCCTGGATGTGCTGCGCGCGTTGTCGAAAGAACCGGGGGTGCTGGATGTGTTGTTCAGCGAACTCGGTGATGGGCATGGCGATAAGCGGCTGGCTGCGCATATTCAGCAATTGCAGGCGCAGTTCAAGGACACCAGCGACATTCAGTATCGGGCGCGGCAACTGACCGAAGACATCGCGCTTGGTTTGCAGGCCAAGCTCCTGTTGGAGGCCGGCAACTCGGTGGTCAGCGATGCGTTCATTGCCAGCCGCCTAAGCGGTGGCGGCCGAGTCTACGGCGCCTTGCCACGCGGCCTGGACGTCGAAGCCATCGTCACCCGCTCAACCCCACAGATTCTCTGACCCACCACATATCCCCTGTAGAAGCTGCCGAAGGCTGCGATCTTTTGATCTTATAAACAGCAAGATCAAAAGATCGCAGCCTTCGGCAGCTCCTACAGGTATTGGGGTGGCCCATATATTGTGCGGTTGCCAACATGCCACTGTTCCCGTGACGCGACGATGCAGGCAAGATGAAGCTCTGCAAGTCAGAACACAGGAAGCTGATCGTGACCGAAGCGTTTATTGTCGTTCAAACCGCCGAACAAGCCGTGGATCGTCTGGCCGAGTTGCATGAGCGGGCCACCACTGCGCTGAACTCGGCGCTCAAGCGTTACCTCAAGGATCGCGTCGAGCCCGACGCTGCGCAGCGTGCTCTGTTTCGTTATCCCGAACTGCGTCTGACCTATCACTGCCAGGGCGAAGTCCCGCAGACCACCCGCGCTTACGCCAAGGTGCAATTGCCGGGTACCTACAGCGTCACCGTCACCCACCCGGCGGCCTTCCGCAAATACCTGCTCGAACAACTGACGCCATTGATGCACGACTTCACGGTGACCGTGGAAGTCGGTGTCAGCCAGCAGAACATTCCGTATCCGTACGTGGTCGAGCAGGGCGATGAACTGGCCGGCTCCGGCGTCACCGCTGCCGTGCTGGCGCGGGTGTTTCCGAGCACCGACCTGTCTGCCGCCACCGATGGCATCGCCGACGGTCTCTACGACTGGGAAAATACCGATCCGCTGCCGTTGGCCTTGTTCGACGCCGCGCGTGTGGATTTCTCGTTGCGCCGTCTGGTGCACTACACCGGCAGCGACTGGCGTCATGTGCAGCCGTGGATTCTGCTGACCAACTATCACCGCTACGTCGACCAGTTCATCGTCCATGGTCTGGAGCAGTTGCGCAGCGATCCGCGTTTCGTGCGTATGGTGTTGCCGGGCAACGTGATCATCGAGAAGGGCATGGATCACGGCGAAGCTTCTGCGATTGCTGCCGGTGTGGTCTGGCACCGTTACCAGATGCCGGCCTATCACCTGATCGCCAGCGATGGCCACGGCGTGACCTTGGTGAACATCGGCGTCGGCCCGTCCAACGCCAAGAACATCACCGACCACTTGGCCGTGCTGCGTCCGCATTGCTGGCTGATGATCGGCCACTGCGGCGGTTTGCGTCAGTCGCAGACCATCGGCGACTACGTGCTGGCCCACGCTTATATGCGTCGCGACGGCATTCTCGACCGCGTGGTGCCACCGAACATTCCGATCCCGGCCCTGGCCGAAGTGCAAATGGCGCTGCAGCAAGCAGCGGCGAACGTCACTGGCGAGAAGGGCGATGACCTGAAAAAACGCCTGCGCACCGGTACCGTGCTGACTTACGACGACCGTAACTGGGAATTGCGTTGGGCGCAGGAACGGCCGTTGATCAACCTGTCTCGCGCGGTGGCGGTGGACATGGAAAGCGGCACGATTGCCGCCCAGGGTTATCGCCTGCGGGTGCCTTACGGCACGTTGCTGTGTGTATCGGATAAACCGCTGCACAGTGAGATCAAGCTGCCGGGTTCGGCCAACGCGTTCTATGAACGCGCGGTCAGCCAGCACTTGAAGATCGGCATCGAAGCGGTGGATCTGCTGCGCACCGAACTCAACTCGCTGCACTCGCGCAAACTGCGCAGCTTCGACGAACCGCCGTTCCGTTAACGGTTAGTCGTGGCCATTTGGCGGTCGGGGCACTAGCATTGTCAGCCCTGATCGCTAAATGTTTTTTCTCCCTATGTCCCGTCCCCCGCGTCCACCTTCCCGCCGTCCCGGCGCGAAGCCTCAGTCTTCCTCGCCGCGTCGTGTTGCCAAGGCACCCCCGGCCGAGCCGAAGCTGATTCTGTTCAACAAACCGTTCGATGTGCTGACGCAATTCAGCGACGGCGAAGGGCGAGCGACGCTCAAGGATTACATCGACGTGCCTGGGATTTACCCGGCCGGACGCCTTGATCGTGACAGCGAAGGGTTGCTGCTGTTGACCAACGACGGGCAGTTGCAGGCGCGCATTGCTGATCCGAAGCACAAGCTGGCAAAGACTTATTGGGTACAGGTCGAAGGGGTGCCGACGGCCGAGCAGTTGCAACGTCTGCGTGACGGCGTCGAGTTGAACGACGGCATGACCTTGCCGGCCGAAGCGCGACAACTGGATGAGCCACAGTTGTGGCCGCGCAATCCGCCGGTACGCTTTCGCGCGACCATACCGACGTCATGGCTGGAGTTGGTGATTCGCGAAGGGCGCAACCGTCAGGTGCGGCGCATGACGGCGGCAGTCGGGCTGCCGACGTTGCGGCTGGTGCGGGTCAGGATTGGAGACTGGACGATCGAAGGCCTCGATCAGGGCCAGTGGAAGGAAGTGCCGGCGCGCTTATAGAGCACCGGATTCGATCAGGCCGATCACCACACTCTTGATGATGAACGCGGCCACGCCCAGGCCCAGCACGAAGAACAGAATGAACGAGCCAAAGCGCCCGGCCTTGGACTTCTTCGCCAGATCCCAGACGATGAAACCCATGAAAATGATCAGGATGCTGACCAGACCGGTCATCATCCATTCTTCTAATAATGCTGGATCCATTGGGTTTCTCCGGCGCGCGCGGGGCTAAAAGGGCGCGGCGAGTATACGTCAAGGTGTGTGGGGTGGCATTGATCTGGGTCTGATCCGAAGCCTTTGCCCTCACCCTAGCCCTCTCCCAGAGGGAGAGGGGACTGACCGGGGGATGCTTGAGAACTACACCGACTTGGTCCAGATGTTGTGAATCCATAATCGACCCGATATTTAAGGTCTATGCATGACTTCAGACACCTCGGTCGGCCCCCTCTCCCAGAGGGAGAGGGGACTGATTGGGGGATGTTCAAGGAATACGCCGACCTGGACGTTTTGTTGTGAATCCATAATCGACTCAATCTTTCAGGTCGATGTATGACGCCAGACACCTCGGTCGGCCCCCTCTCCCTTTGGGAGAGGGCTGGGGTGAGGGTGCCTTTGATCAGTTGCGCAGGTGGGTCAAGGGCAGTTCAGTGCTGTTGAGCACCTGATTCAGTACGAAGCTCGAACGAACGCTGGTCACGCCCTCAATCCGTGTGAGGTGCCCAAGCAACAGCTTCTGATAGTGATCCATATCCGGCACCACCACCTTCAACTGGTAATCGGCATCCACACCCGTGACCAGGTTGCACTCCAACACCTGCGGCAACGTGCGAATCGCCGCTTCGAAATTCTCGAAACGCTCCGGCGTATGCCGATCCATTCCGATCAGCACATAAGCGGTCAGGCTCAGCCCGAGCATCTTGCGATCGAGCAGCGCAACCTGGCGCGAAATGTAGCCGTCGTCTTCCAGCTGTTTGACCCGACGAGAGCAAGGCGAGGGCGACAGACCGATGCGCTCGGCCAACTCCTGGTTGGAGATGCGGGCGTCGCGCTGCAATTCCGCCAAAATGCTCAGGTCGTAACGGTCGAGTTTGCTCATCAATCTGTCCTTGGTTGTAACTATTGCGGCGGATTATCTATCCAGGGTTAAAAATTGCGCAAGTGGTGTTTATTTCAGCAATCTTCGCAATCATCTGTCGCGGCCTCAGGCCTATTCTTATCACCAGAATCACTGCTCGGTAACACAGTCCACGAGGCCCGCCCTATCCGGCCTGCCGCGGCCGCCACCCCCACCGGGGTTGTGCCGGCCCCCGAGCTGCACACTGTCCAGAAGACGGCGTGAGGTGAGCCGACGTCAAAAGCGTCGAGCCAGGACGAAGTTCTCTAGAAGGGAGGCCGACGGGTCTCCCTTTTTTCTTGTCTGCGATTTCATGTTGCGGCGCTCAATAAATAAGTTGCGTGACTGATAACCTGTTGCAGAACCCGGTGTGTGTATTCCCGGTCTTAGTGACAAGTCCTCCTACATTTACAGGCTCCGCAGTGAGAAAAAGCATGAAGTCACGCATCTGGCGTCTGGCCGGTGTCGGTTTGCTGTGTGTGAGTGTCAGTGCGCAAGCGCTTGCTGACGAGCCGCAGAATCGTGGACCGGATGGCGGTGGCCACGGGCAGGGCCCTCAGGGCGGCAATCAGGGCCATGGCGGTAACAATCAGCCGCGTCCGCAGAACAATCCATCGCAGAATTCGCCGCAACAGAATCAGCCGCGCCCACAGAACAACGAGATCATTCGCGGCGACAACAGCCGTCAGTTCGAGCACAACGGCAACAACAATGGCCAGTGGCAAAACCACGATCAGAATCGCCCGGCCTACAACCCCAACCCGGTGCGGCAGCCGCCACCGCCGCCGCAACTGCCGGCCAACAGCCTGCCGATCCAGCCTCGGCCCGACGCCGTACGCCAGACTCAGGAGCCGCGTCAGGGTTACTACCGCGACGAGCGTCCGCAGAACGGCTACAACAATCAGCATTGGCAGACCAACAACCGACCCAACGACAATCGCTGGCCGGGACGCCCGGACGGGCACGGCAATGGCTGGGGCCCCGGCCCGCAATATCGGCCGGGGCATGTGATCGACCGCTTCCCGGATCGCGACTATCGCGTGCCATATCGCGGTCAGGATTACTTCTTCTCCGGCGGCTACTGGTATCGCCCGCAAGGACCACGCTACATCGTTGTGCAGCCGCCGCGCGGGATTCGCATTCAGTATCTGCCGGACTACGCCCGTGAAGTGTGGATCGGAGGTTCGCTGCTGTTCCTCGCCGCCGGTTCCTACTATGCCTATCAGGAAGCGACGCAGGATTACATCGTGGTCGAACCGCCGGTTCAGCAGCAGCCGCAACCGCAGTCTCAAGGCTATGACGTTGAAGCGTACCCGGCCAACGGCCAGTCGCCGGAACAGGTGCAGCAGGATGGTTACCAGTGCTACCAGTACGCGGTGCAGCAAAGCGGTTTCGACCCGCGCACCGCGACCTATCAACCAGCGCCCGAAGTGGTTCAGGCGTACCGCCAGGCTCAGGGCAATTGCCTGAGCAGTCGCGGTTATCAGGTCAGTTACTGAGCCCGAGCGGCCAGCACCACTTCCTGCGGGTCGGCGTGCACCAGCACTTCGGCGCGCGGGTAGGCTTTGTGGATGGCATCGGCGGCTTGATCGCTGATGCCGTGGGCCACTGACAGGGTCAATTCCCCCGGCAATTCCAGGTGCAACTGCACGAACCAGTGGTTGCCGGAGATCCGCGTGCGCAAGTCATGCGCGCCCAACACCCCCGGCACGCTGCAGGCCAATTCGAGCATGTGCTGACTGACATCCGCCGGCAGTTCTTCATCCATCAACACCGAAAAACTTTCCCGGGCGATCTGGATTGCACTCCACAGAATGTACGCGGCAATCCCCAGACCGAACCAGGCGTCCAGTTGCTCAAAACCAAACCCGGCCAAAATCAGCGCAATCAGAATGCTGCCGTTGAGCAACATGTCCGATCGATAGTGCAGCGAATCCGCACGCACGGCGTTGGAGCCGGTCTGCTTGATCACCCGATGCTGCAACACCAGCAACGCCGCCGTCAGCAGCAGGGAAAACACGATCACACCGATGCTCAGCCACGGCGCCCCAAGTGGTTGCGGATCGTGCAGTCGCTCGTACGCCTGAAACGCGATCAGCAGCGCACTGCCACCAATGAACAGCGCCTGCGCCATGCCCGCCAGGGATTCCGCTTTGCCGTGACCATAACGGTGATCGTCATCGGCCGGGCGCAGCGCGTAATGCACCGCGAGCAGATTGAGCATCGAGGTGACGCCATCCAGCGCCGAGTCGGTGAGGCCGGCGAGCATGCTCACCGAACCGCTGAGCCACCAGGCGATGGCTTTGGCGACGATCAGCGTGCAGGCGACCGCCACCGAGGCGCGGGTCGCCAGCCGCAGCAGGCGAGCGTGTTCGGGGCTGGATGTCATTGAACGTCCTTTTTAAGCGGCGGGTTGCAGGCCGAACATCGCCAGTTGTTGCGTGCTGCCTTTGTGTTGAATCAGGCGTGGATCGTCGAGAGGAAAGTCTCGGCCCAACTCGCTTTCGAGGATAGCCTGCAACTTGTGATTATCGACCTGGCCGTCCGGGCCAATGGCTTGCTTGAGCTTGGCCGGGTCGATCTGCGCCGTGTGACCCGGTTCAAAGTAGATCGCACCGGTGGCAAAGTCGACGGCAAACGCGATCAGGCCGGGAATGACGTAGAACAGCAGGCCCACGGCGTCGAGCACGGCAATCGCCGGGTCGATCTTGCCGTCGATCTGACCACGACGGTCCGGGTAGAAAATCGAACCGCACGCGGTGATTTGCGTGAGCAGGGTGGCGACCAGTACACCGCCGATCAGGCGAAAAGGTAAGCGCATGGGAAAATCTCCTGATTGATCTAAGAACGAAGCGTCGTCGTGTGAAGTTAAGACCCTGACGAACGCCCGCCAGTTCGCCGTTATACTCGGGCCTCTGTTTTGGAGCCAGCATGAATTCTTTGCCAATCGATGAAGTTTTACCCGCCCTGCGTGAAGCCTTGGCGACTCGCCATGAAGCCGTGCTCGAAGCACCGCCCGGCGCCGGTAAAACCACCCGCGTGCCGTTGGCCCTACTCAATGAAGCGTGGCTGGCCGGGCAGACCATTCTGATGCTCGAGCCGCGCCGTCTCGCCGCGCGTGCAGCCGCGGAACGGCTGGCCAGCGAGCTGGGTGAGAAGGTCGGTGAAACCGTCGGTTATCGCATTCGCCTCGACAGCAAGGTTGGCCCCAACACGCGCATCGAAGTGGTCACCGAAGGCATTCTCACCCGGCGCTTGCAGGATGACCCGGCGCTGGAAGGCGTGGGTTTGCTGATCTTCGACGAATTCCACGAGCGCAGCCTCGATGCTGATCTGGCGCTGGCATTAAGTCTGAACGGTCGTGAGCTGTTTCGAGCTGAACAACCGCTGAAGATTTTGCTGATGTCGGCCACGCTCGAAGGCGAGCGCCTCGCCGGGTTGCTGGATGACGCGCCGATCCTGCGCAGCGAAGGCCGCATGTATCCGGTGACGATGCGCTGGGGGCGGCCGTTTCAGCCCGGCGAATATATCGATCAACGTGTCACGCAAACTGTGCTCGAAGCGCTGCACGATGAAACCGGCAGCCTGTTGGTGTTTCTGCCGGGGCAGGCGGAAATCCGTCGTGTGCATCAACAACTTGTCGACGCCATGGGGGAGCGCAGCGACGTGTTGCTGTGCCCGTTGCACGGTGAACTCGACCTTAATGCGCAACGCGCGGCGATTGATCCGGCGCCGGCCGGTCAGCGCAAAGTGGTGCTGGCGACCAACATCGCCGAGACCAGTCTGACCATCAACGGCGTGCGCGTGGTGATCGACGCCGGGCTGGCGCGGGTGCCGCGTTTCGATCCCGGTAGCGGCATGACGCGCCTTGATACCCAGCGGATTTCCAAGGCCAGCGCCACGCAGCGTGCGGGTCGTGCGGGGCGTCTGGAACCGGGCGTTTGTTATCGCTTGTGGTCGCAGGATCAGCACGAACAACTCGCTGCTTATGGCAGTGCGGAAATTCTTTCGGCGGATCTCGCCAGTCTGGCGTTGCAACTGGGCCGTTGGGGCATGACGCCGGGCGAACTGGTCTGGCTCGACGTTCCGCCAGCGGCGGCTTATGCACAGGCACAGGATTTGCTGCAACGGCTCGGTGCGCTGGAAGGTGACGCGCTGACTTCCCACGGTCAGGCCATGGCTGAGTTGCCGGCGCATCCGCGCATCGGTCATTTGTTGTTGCGCGGTCAGGCGTTGGGCTTGGCCAACATGGCCTGCGACGTCGCCGCATTGCTTGGTGAGCGCGATATCTTGCGTGGCGCCGGGGCGGATTTGCACAGTCGATTGCTGCTGCTATCCGGCGAAGAGCGTGCCGCCCGAGGTGCGCAGGGCGGCGTACAACGGGCTAAGCAACTCGCCCGGCAATATCGCGGTTACCTGCGCGGCAAGGCCAGCGCACCGGTCAGCGATCCTGATCATCCGCGTTGGCTCGGCGCCTTGCTGGCGCTGGCGTATCCGGATCGCGTTGCGCAACAGCGGCGAGCCGGTGGCGCGGAATATCGCCTGGCCAACGGTCGTGCGGCGCTGTTCGCCGAAGCCGACAGCCTGATGAAAGAGCCGTGGATTGTCATCGCCGACCTCGGCAGCCGTCAGGGCCAGCGCGAAGAGCGCATTTATCTGGCGGCGGATTTCGATCCGGCGCTGTTTGATTCGGTGCTCGCTGAACAGGTGCGCAACGTCGATCAACTGGACTGGGACGAACGCGAAGGCGTGCTGCGTGCCGAGCGGCAACGCAAGGTTGGCGAGCTGATTCTCAGCCGCGAGCCGTTGACCGGTCTTGATGAAAATGCGCGCACTCAGGCGCTGGTCAATCTGGTGCGGCGCAAGGGGCTGGAGCTGTTGCCGTGGACGCCGGAATTGCGTCAGTGGCAGGCGCGGGTGGCGTTGTTGCGCCAGTTGGAATTGAACAATCAGGATGACAGTCAGTGGCCGGATGTCAGCGATGCAACGTTGCTGAACACTCTCGAAGACTGGCTGATGCCCTATCTGGGTAAAGTCTCGCGGCTCAGCCATTTTGCCAATCTCGATCTGTCGAGCATCGTGCGCAATTTGCTGCCATGGCCATTGCCGCAGAAGCTCGATGAGCTGGCGCCGCATCATTTGAGCGTGCCGTCGGGGTCGTCGATTCGTCTGGACTACAGCGAGTCTCCGCCGATCCTTGCGGTGCGTTTGCAGGAACTGTTCGGGCTGGCGGATACGCCACGGATTGCCGGCGGGCGCCAGGTGGTCAAGTTGCATCTGCTGTCGCCAGCGCGGCGGCCGGTGCAGGTGACGCAGGATCTGGCGAACTTCTGGCGTAGCACCTATGCCGAGGTGAAGAAGGACTTGAAGGGGCGGTATCCGAAGCATTACTGGCCGGATGATCCGCTGGTGGCCGAGGCGACCGCACGGGCCAAGCCGCGCGGGACCTGAAGATCAAGAGATCGCAGCCTTCGGCAGCTCCTACAGAATTGAAGTCGGGCACAAAATAATGCTGCGACATCGATCTACTGTAGGAGCTGCCGAAGGCTGCGATCTTTTGCTGTCAAGGGTGCGTCTTGGCCGTCAGTTGTTCGCGGCAATAATCGGCGAACAACTGCGCCGGTTTGGTCAACTGCCCGCGCTTGAGCCACGCCGCCACCAGGCCTGAACCGGTGACGTCCTCGACGATGTCCACACAGACGACTTTCTTGCCGTCGTAAGTGCATTCCGAATGCGGTCTGGTTACCAGAATCGAGAAGCCGAAACCCTGGCCGACCATCCCGCGCACCATCTCGATCGACGGCGAGCTGAACTCGATGCGTGGGGTCAGCCCGAGCTCTTCAAACAGGCTGACGAAGTAAGTCCGGCTCGGCTGCACATCGAGCAGGATCATCGGATCCAGGCACAGATCCCTTAGCGAAACCTGCTTGTACTGGGCAAAACGATGAACCGCCGGCAACAGCGCATATGGCCGTTGCGCCGGCATCAGCGGTTCGGTCTGAATCGTGGCGTCGAGTTCGTGTTCATAGAGGATGACCAGATCAAACGTGCCCGACGTCAGCCCTTGCACCAGCTCTTGCTGTTCACCGTCGCGGATGCGGATTTTCACCCCCGGATACAGCGCCGAGAACCCGGCGATCAATTGCGGCAGGTACAACGGCGCGACCGTTTCGAAACAACCAATATCGATCTGTCCGGCGACCACGTCGTTGTCGGCCAACGCGTTCTGCTCAAACTCCTTGGCCATGCGCAGCAGCTCTTGAGCCTTGCGAAAAAACCGCGCACCGCTTGGGGTCAGCGACACACCCTGGGCGTGATGACGGATCAGCAGTTGCACGCCGAAGCTGTCCTCCAGGCCTTTGATCGCCGTGGAAATCGCTGGTTGCGCGATGTACAGCTTGCGCGAGGCTTCGGCAACGCTGCCGCATTCGACGGTGGTGATGAAGTATTTCAACTGACGCAAATTGTAGGCGGCCACGGCAAACCTCAGGACGAGCGGACTCGACTTCAAAGCAATTTGTGCGCCGCCACGTCCGTTGCGCGACGATGTTTTTATCCTTCAACCATAGCCACCTGCGCAGCGATTGGGGGAAGTCATTGCCCAGTGTTTTTATTGCCTGCGAAGACATTTTTACTATTTTTAGCCCGTGCGGGCCTGAGCGACCATCGATTGACAATAACGTCTCAGGAGCATCCGTCGTGTTCGAGCTTGCAGAGTGGCAGCGCCGCGCCGTTGCATTGAAGTTTCCCGATCAAGCCGTGATCGACGGCCAACACTGCGCCGCGCAATCAGGGCAGACCTTCGCTGTGATCAACCCGGCGACCGGGCAATGCCTGGCCAATGTCGCGGCGTGTGGCGAGGCGGATGTCGACGTCGCCGTGCGTAATGCCCGGCAAGTATTCGAGTCCGGTATCTGGTCGCAACGCTCCCCGGCCGAGCGCAAGCAAGTGCTGCTGCGTCTGGCTGATTTGCTGATGAGCCATCGTGAAGAGCTGGCGCTGCTCGATTCGCTGAACATGGGCAAACCGGTGATGGATGCTTACAACATCGACGTGCCGGGCGCTGCCGGAGTGTTCCGCTGGTACGCCGAAGCCATCGACAAACTCTACGATCAGGTGGCACCCAGTGCGCCGAATGTGTTGGCGACCATTACCCGCGAAGCGCTCGGAGTGGTGGCAGCCGTGGTGCCGTGGAATTTCCCCTTGGACATGGCTGCGTGGAAGCTCGCGCCGGCGCTGGCGGCGGGCAATTCGGTGATTTTAAAACCGGCTGAGCAGTCGCCGTTTTCGGCATTGCGTCTGGCCGAGTTGGCGCTGGAAGCAGGGCTGCCGGCCGGTGTGCTGAACGTGTTGCCGGGGCTTGGCGAGCAGACTGGCAAGGCGCTGGGTTTACACGCGGATGTCGATTGTCTGGTGTTCACCGGCTCGACCCAGGTCGGGAAATATTTCATGCAGTACTCCGCGCAATCCAACCTAAAACAGGTCTGGCTGGAGTGCGGCGGCAAGAGCGCCAATCTGGTGTTCGCCGATTGTCAGGATCTCGATCTGGCGGCGGAAAAAGCGGCGTTCGGGATCTTCTTCAATCAGGGTGAAGTCTGCTCGGCCAATTCGCGATTGTTGGTGAAGCGTTCCATTCATGATGAGTTTGTCGAACGGCTGAAAGCGCAGGCCGAGCGCTGGTTGCCGGGGGATCCGCTGGATCCGCAGAGCAGTGCCGGGGCGATTGTCGATAGCAAGCAGACGGCGGGCATCATGGATTTTATTCGCAGTGCCGAGCAGTCGGGCGCGACGCGGGTGTGTGGCGGGCAGCAGCGGCGATTTAACGGGTCGGACAATTTTATTGAGCCGACGATTTTTACCGGTGTAACTGCCGACATGCCGCTGTTTCGTGAAGAGGTGTTTGGCCCGGTGTTGGCGGTGATGCCGTTCGACAGCGAGGAAGAAGCGGTGCGACTGGCCAATGACAGTGTGTATGGCTTGGCGGCGTCGTTGTGGACCGATGACCTCAACCGCGCACACCGCGTGGCGCGTCGGTTGCGCGCGGGTACGGTGTCGGTCAACACGGTGGATGCGCTGGATGTGACGGTGCCGTTTGGTGGTGGTAAGCAATCGGGGTTTGGTCGCGATTTGTCGCTGCACTCGTTCGACAAATACACCCAGTTGAAAACCACCTGGTTCCAGCTGCGCTGAGACCGAGTCGCCCCCTTCGCTGGCAAGCCAGCTCCCACAGGTTCAGCGGTATGCATGAAATCCAGCCACACCCTAGACCCTTGTAGGAGTGAGCCTGCTCGCGATAGCGGTGTGTCATGCAGCCGAGATATGGACTGACCTGACGCCATCGCGAACAGGCTCACTCCTACAGTTTTCAGCGGTGTTCACAAAAACCGGGGTACAACTGAGATTCCTGTGGGAGCTGGCTTGCCAGCGATGACATTCTTCCACTCGCCGAAAACCCCAGATCTGCACCCACCTCGCGCACCCCCGCAATCCCCGCCCTGAAGCAGTGCGCACTACCCAGTTTTTTCATCATTTGCAGCCAACTATTTCCTGATTTTCCTCGCCGCGCACATGGGCCACCATCGATCTTGCCCGCCAGCCGAATGTTGTCCGCCCAAGCGTCCGCGAGAGACCAACGGCAGCAACTGCACAACGGTCGGCGACCGTACTGCCCATGACAAAACTAAATCAACAGCGTCGGGAGTGCTCCATGATCAAATCCTTGTGTATTCGTCTCACTCACCCTTTGGCAATTACCGCTCTGGCCGCCACGGTCGCGACCAGCGCCCAGGCCGGCACCCTGTCCATCGGCCACACCACGTGGGTCGGTTACGGCACGCTCTATCTGGCTCAGGATCTGGGCTACTTCAAGGAAAACGGGTTGACCGTCGAATTGCCGGTGGTCGAAGAAGCGTCGATGTACATGGCCGCGCAGGCTTCGGGGCAATTGTCCGGCTCGGCGTCGACCATCGATGAGGTGCTCAAATATCGTCCGCAGTTCTGCTTCAAAGCGGTCGCGGCGCTGGATGACAGCCATGGCGGCGACGGCGTGCTGGTCGGCAAGGACGTGAAGAGCCTGCAAGAGCTCAAGGGCAAATCCGTCGCGGTCAACGAAGGCTCGACTTCACAGTTCTGGCTCTCGTACCTGCTGAAGAAAAACGGCATGAGCATGAGCGACATCACCGTGCAGAACATGACCGCTGACGATGCCGCCACCGCGTTCATCGCCGGTCGCGTGCCCGCGGCGGTGACCTGGGAGCCGCACCTGTCGATGGTTCGCGACAAGCAACAAGGCAAAGTGCTGATCGACAGCAGCAGCACCCCCGGGGTGATCGTCGACGTGGTCGCGCTCAATTGCAGCGTGATCGAGAAGCAACCGGAAGACGTCAAGGCGCTGGTCGCCGGTTTGTACAAAGCCGTGCAATACACCAAGGATCACCCGGAAGACGCGTACAAAATCATGGCCAAAGGCGTCGGCGGTTACCTCTCCGATCCGAAGGAGCTGGCCGCCGCCGCACAGGGCGTGCGTTTCTACGATCAGGCCATGAGCGAGAAGCTGTTGGGCTCACCGGGCAAACCGGGTGACAGCGCAGCGTTGATCAAACTGGCCAACGAAACTGCCAGCGAATTGCAGGGCAAACCTTACAACGTCAGCAACGACGAACTGGTCGACAACCGTTTCGTCAGTCCGCTCTAGGAGGTTGCAATGTTCAAGCGCAATTCGTGGCTGAGCCGCAGCCTCACGCCGAAAACCGCGTTGCCGGTGCCAGTCGTGTGGAGCGCCAGCGCGCTGGCCTGGGTGTTGTTGGTCGGTCTGTGGGCTGGCTTGTCTTACGGCGGCATCGTGCCGGGAATGTTTTTGCCGACACCGGGCGCGGTGGTTGAAGCCGCCGTGCGCCTGAGCCGCGACGGCACGCTCGGCACACATGTCTGGGCCAGTGTCGAAGTGGTGATGGTCGGCTTCATCGTGTCGTCGCTGGTGGCGGTGCCGTTGGGGTTACTGATGGGCAGCTTCCGCATCGTCCAGGCGTTCCTTGAGCCGCTGGTGAATTTCATTCGTTATCTGCCGGTGACCTCGTTCGTGCCGCTGTTCATCCTGTGGATCGGCATTGGTCTGGAGCAGCGGGTTTCAGTGATTATCTTCGGCGTGTTCTTCCAGCAACTGGTGATGATCGCCGACGTGTCGAAGGGCATTTCCAAGGATTTGATCAACGCCTCTTACACTTTGGGTTCCAGCCGTCGCGATGCGGTGCTGCATGTGATCGCGCCGGCCTCGGTGCCGGGTGTGCTCGACACGCTGCGGGTGACCATGGGCTGGGCCTGGACGTATCTGGTGGTGGCTGAGCTGGTCGCCGCTTCCAGCGGATTGGGTTACCTGAGCCTGAAAGCCATGCGCGGCTTTCAGGTGGATGTGATTTTCCTCGCCATCGCGATCATCGGCCTGCTCGGTCTGGTCACCGATCAACTGTTCCGTTTTCTCCGCCTGAGGGTTGCCGCATGGGCTCAGTGACTGCTGCCAATCATCGTTTCATCGAACCTGTTGCGACCCCGGCGCAAGCCGCGCCGCGCTTGCAGGTGGACAAGGTCAGCCTGCGTTACAAGAAGCCTGACGGCGGCACGTTTACCGCGCTGGAAGAGGTCTCGTTCGAGGTGCCGGATCAGCAGTTTGCGGTGCTGGTCGGGCCATCGGGTTGTGGTAAGTCGAGTCTGCTGTACCTGACCGCTGGGCTGGCGGAGCCGACCTCTGGAGAGATCCATGTCGGCGGCCAGCAAGTGCAAGGCCCCGGCGCGGATCTCGGCATGGTCTTTCAGAGCTACACGCTGTTCCCGTGGCTGACGGTGCGGCAGAACGTTGAGTTCGGATTGAAGCGTCGTGGCGTGCCGGCGGCGCGGCGCAAGGAGATTGTCGATTACTACGTCAACGAAGTCGGCCTTGCCGGGTTCGCCGACAACTACGCCAAACAGCTGTCGGGCGGGATGATGCAGCGTGTGGCGATTGCCCGGGCGCTGGCCAATGATCCGCAGATTCTGCTGATGGACGAACCATTCGGCGCGCTGGACAGCCAGACGCGATTGCAGATGCAGCAGTTGTTGCTGCGGGTCTGGGGCAACAGCAAGAAGACCGTGTTGTTCGTGACCCATGACATCGACGAAGCGATTCTGCTGGGGGATCGGGTCTATGTGATGGGCGCGAAACCGGGGCGCATCAAGCAGATTCTCGACGTGCCGATCGAACGTCCACGCTCACTGGACATGGTCATGGAGCGCTCGTTTATCGACATGAAACGGCAGATCTTCGGCCTGCTGCATGACGACCTCGAAGAAGTCCATTGATCCGCTGTAGGAGCTGCCGCAGGCTGCGATCTTTTGATGTTGTTCTTGAAGATCAAAAGATCGCAGCCTGCGGCAGCTCCTACACGGGAATGTGTTGGTTATGGAGTGGCGGGGAGGAGGAAGCGGGCGATGACCGGTAGGTGGTCGGAAATGCGCAAGGTATCGTCCTGGCGCACCGTCGCTTCGACCCGTTTGATTTTCGGGCTGTAGAACAGGTAGTCCACCGTGCGATCCGGGCCATTCAGGCCGGGGTCGTTGGGGTAGTGTGTCAGCCACTGCGCACGATCAATCCCGCCGGCCTCGTTGTTGGTCGGGATCATCGGGTATTTGTCCCACAGCAGATGCAGTTCGCTGTCGGTGGAGTAGGGCGTACGCCGTTCGACCGGCAAGCGGCGGTATTGCCCGAGCGGCAACAGATTGAAGTCACCGCCGATCAGCCATGGCAGGCCCTGGCTTTCATATTTGTCGAGGACCTTGGCCACGGCGCTCACTTGCGCCTGCAAGGTGCTGTCCGCTTGGCTGGCGCGTTCCAGATGCGTGTTGAACACGGTCAATTGTCCGCCATCGCTGAGCGGCAGCTTGGTCGCGAGCAAGGCATCTTTGGGCTGAAACTGACGGCTGATGAAGTTCGCCGAGGCCACCGGCAATTGCAGGCGTTCGGCGTGTTCGATGCGGTAGCGGCTGAGCGTCGCCAGTTGCCGGCCGACGCTGCCGAAGATATGCCGATCAGGAACGAAGTCAGCCTTCCAGTCAAAAGCGCTGACGCTGCACGGATACAGGTCGGCAACCCTTTCCTGCAGCAGTTTGAGCTGATCCTGATAATCGCTGGCCTTGGCACCGTCATCCAGTTCCTGCAACAGCACCACATCGGGCTGCTCATCACGGATCACCCGCGCCACTTCGTCAAGGCTGAAGGCCATGTCTTCCAGCGTCGGCGCTTCATCATCGCCCTTGGCCAGGTCATTCCAGAACACGTAGCGCTTGCCAGCAAGAAACTGCACGTTCCAGGTCATGACTTTCAGCGCCTGCCCCGGCACCAGCGTCGGGGGCGTTCCGGTGCAGCTGACCGGCAGGGTTTCGCGAGGCTCGGGGCGCCAGGTCAGGCTGAAGATCAGCCCGCCGATCAGGGTGATGGCGAGCACAACAAGCAACAGGGTGTAGCGCAGTAGACGGGTCATGGCTCGGCTTATAGCGTTACAGAAAGTGGCCCCGAGCATACCTGAGGGCAGTCGCCAAGCCCAAGTGCAGCGCTGTCAGACCGCTCCGTCACGTTTGTCAGGCGATTCGCTGATGAGCATGAACAAACGGAACAACACCACGCTGGTGAACAGTTGCAGGAAGCTGTGGGCGCTGTCGATCAGCACGGCGAGCACCGGGTTCTGCGGCTCGGGATACACCGCCAGCGTCGCGCCCTTGAGCAGCCACAACGGCGTCATCACACACAGAATGCACAGCAGGATCCGCCAGAAGTGCCCACGGGTCAGGCGCAGGCTTTCCTTCATCGCCTGCAACGGTCCGAGGCCGCGCAGCACCAGCAGATATTCACCGAACGCGAGCATTACCATCAGCATCAGGCCCGGCAGGAAATACAGCGACAGACCGAGCAGAATCAGCAAAGTGTTAAGTGCCGTGAGCAGGGCGAAACGCGGCCACAGGCGTGCAGACATTGCCAGCAGGTCAAGGGTGCGGGGGGATTCGCCACGTGTGCGGGCGTCGAGAAAGAGGATCAGTGCGGCGGTGTACAACGGATAAACCAGCAGGCCGACGACCACGCTGACTGAGGAAAAACTGTCCGGGTCGGTGTTGTGATCGACCAGTTGCAGCAAAAACGCTTCGAAGATCACCAGCGGCAGGCACAACTGCACGATGCTGACCAAATGGCGTTTGAAAAAATACAGGGAGTCGCGCAGCACTTCGAAGGCATTCATCAGTCGGTATCGCAGGTTGAAAACAGTGGCTCACTTTAACCGATGACGCCGGCGCCGGCACAAACGTAAACATTCGGTAAAGGTCGTTGAAACATCCTGTCACCGTCTCCATTACAGGAGAGCACCTTGTCCACCGTGGACGAGGGCAATGTTTTCCCCGGCAATCTACGAGGTCGCCATGAACAGCGAAGAGCAAACCCTGATCGATGGACTGTTTTCCCGGCTGCAACAGGCCGAAACGGAGGCAGCCCCGCGTGACGCCCAGGCCGAGACGCGGATCAAGGAACACCTGACACGCCAACCGGCGGCAGGTTATTTCATGACCCAGGCGATTCTGGTGCAAGAGGCAGCGCTCAAGAGCCTCGACGAACAGAACAAGCAGCTGACCCAGCAAGTCCAGCGTTTGCAGGCTGAACTGCAATCGGCCAAGGCCCAGAGTGCCGCACCGGCGCCGAGTGGTGGTGGCGGTTTCCTGTCGAGCATCTTTGGTGGCAGCCCGCGTTCGGCGCCAACCCAGAGTGCCGCGCCGTCGTCCACGGGCGGCTGGCGCGAACCGGCTCCGCAGCAGAACTTCGCTGCTCCCGCGCCACAACAGAATTTCGGCGCCCCACCATCTGGCTACGCGCAACCAGCGGCCCCGGCGGCCGGCAGCAGCTTCCTCGGCGGTGCCTTGAAAACCGCCGCCGGTGTGGCCGGTGGTGTGATGTTGGCGCAAGGCATCAGCAGCCTGTTTCATCACAACCAGCAGCCGGAAGAAATCGTTGAAGTGATCAAGGAAGAACCGGCGCAGGTTGCCGACCAGAGCAACAATGGCTGGGGCGATGATCAGCGCATGGCTGGCAACGATCAGGGCGGATTCACCGACACTGATTACAGCAGCGACGACAACTCATCGTTCTTCGATGACGACGATTCCTTCGTCTGACCCCTGCATTTCTCAGGTTTGGCACCAAACCTGTGGTGAGGGGGTAAATCCCCTCACCACATTCACCACTCGTCAGTAGCACCTCGGCGTCTGCCGGTGATTATTCGCTGAACCTTCCTCTTGGCTGGCATACTGAGCGCCTTTTTCGGGCCTGGCGCCCGATCCCGCTTCGTGCGCTTGCGCGCCCACAGGAACTCCGGTGAAAAAAATCGCAGTGTTCGCCGACGTGCAGAACCTCTACTACACCGTGCGTCAGGCCTATGGTTGTCATTTCAACTATGCCGCGCTGTGGGCCGACATCAGCAAGGACGGACAGATCGTCGAGGCCTACGCCTACGCGATCGACCGGGGCGACAGCAAACAGCAGCAGTTCCAGCAGATTTTGCGCAACCTCGGCTTCACCGTGAAGCTCAAGCCTTACATCCAGCGTAGCGACGGCTCGGCCAAGGGCGACTGGGACGTGGGCATCACCCTCGACATCATGGACGCCGCCGACCACGTCGACGAAATCGTCCTGGCCTCGGGTGACGGTGATTTCGACATGCTGCTCGAACGCATCATCAGCAAGCACGGCGTCCAGGCAGTCGCCTACGGCGTGCCCGGCCTGACTGCCAATTCGCTGATCCGCGCTGCCAGCCGTTACGTGCCGATCGAAGGCGCGCTGCTGCTGAAAAACTAAGCTGAACCATTGATTTGTACGGAGTTGAAACCGGTTTGGAACGCATTGCAGTCATCGACTTTGAAACCACTGGCCTGTCGCCGAACAGCAGCTGTCGCGCCACGGAAATCGCCGTGGTCATGCTGGAAAACGGCCGTATCGTCGAGCGTTACCAGAGTCTGATGAACGCGGGTGTGCGCGTCCCCGCTTTTATCGAACAACTGACCGGCATCAGCAACGCCATGCTGCGCACCGCGCCGCCGGCCGAGCAGGTGATGAACGAGGTCAACGAGTTTGTCGGCTGCACGCCGCTGGTCGCGCACAACGCCTCGTTCGACCAGAAGTTCTGGGACTTTGAACTGGGGCGGATCAAGCGTACGCGGTTGCAGAACTTTGCCTGTTCGTTGCTGCTGGCGCGGCGGCTGATGCCGGCGGCGCCGAATCACAAACTGGGTACGCTGACCACGTTTGCGCGTCTGCCGCACACCGGCCAGGCTCACCGGGCCATGGCCGATGCCGAGATGGCGGCCAACCTGATGGCGCATCTGGCGGAAGAGTTGCGGCACAAGCACGGCGTCAGCGAGCTATCGCATGACCTGCTGTGCAAATTGCAGAAAGTCCCAGCCGCCAAAGTCAGCGAGCACCTGCAGCGCTATCGCTGATCCCCAGCCCAACACAGAACCCTGTAGGAGTGAGCCTGCTCGTGATGACGGTGTGTCAGTCAACATTTGTTTCGACTGATGCGCCGCCATCGCGAGCAGGCTCACTCCTACATTGGATCTGTGTTGATCCGAACTATTTGCCGTTACTTTCGATGTGGCCGAGCGGCACGCGCTTTTCGACGGCGCTCGACAGCACGATCGAGGTCTTGCTGAAGCCGAATTTAGCCACGCGATTGATCAACTCCTCCAGCTCCGTCATCGATCCCACCGCGGCTTTCATCATTACGCACGGATCGCCCGTGACCCGAAAGCACTCCGTCAGTTGCGGGATTTTCACCAGTTCGTCATACACCTTTTGACTACCGTTCTGGTGCAGCCTCAGCTCAATCACGCACTGGATCGGCAGACCGATTTTCGACAGGTCGATTTTCGCCTCATACCCGGTGATCACCCCGGATGCCTCAAGCTTGGCCACCCGCTCGGCGACGGCGGGGGCGGAGAGGTTCACTTTGCGCGCGAGGTCGGCGTAGGACGCACGGCCGTTTTCGAGCAGGGCGCTGAGCAGCATGCGGTCGTATTTGTCCATGCTCGGACTCCTGAAAATGCCGGACTTTCGAAATCTCGGTTTAATCCGTCGATCTCCGTGTTTTCAGAAGTGTAACGGCGCTATAAACAGGTTTTGTAACTTATTTTTGTCCGTGCGCCTTTCTAGAATAATCAATCCCCAGACCCAGACGTTCGAGTTGCCCATGCCTGCCTTGCGCCGTTTTTCCTTGCCGCTGATCGCCGCGTTTTTTGCGTTGTACGTGATTTGGGGATCGACCTATCTGGTGATCCGCATTGGCATTGAATATTGGCCGCCGCTGATGCTCGGCGGTGTGCGTTTCGTGATCGCCGGCACGTTGATGTACGCCTTCCTGCGCTGGCGCGGGGCACCGGCGCCGACCTGGGCGCAGTGGAAAGCGGCGGGGATCATCGGGATTCTGCTGCTCAGTTTCGGTAATGGCGCAGTGAGTGTGGCTGAACACACCGGCGTGGCTTCAGGCGTGGCGGCATTGGCGGTGGCGACGGTGCCGCTGTTTACTTTGCTGTTCGGTTATTTTTGGGGCGCACGTAACACGCGCCTGGAATGGGCCGGTGTGGCACTGGGGATCATCGGCATCGCCATGCTCAACATGGGCTCCAATCTGCAATCGAGTCCGCTGGGCGCAGCGCTGCTGATTTTTGCGGCGGCGACCTGGGCGTTCGGTTCGGTGTGGAGCAGACATTTGCCGTTGCCGCAGGGCGCTATGGCCAGTGCGGTTGAGATGTTGGTCGGCGGTGTGGTGTTGCTGATTGGCAGCGCCGTCAGTGGCGAACGCCTGCAAGCCGTGCCGCCGATGGAAGGCTGGCTGGCGCTGGCGTACCTGATTTTCTTCGGCTCGATCATCGCCTTCAATTCCTACATGTACCTGCTCAAGCACGTACGTCCAGCGGCGGCGACCAGTTATGCCTACGTCAACCCGGCGGTGGCGGTATTGCTGGGGATCGTGTTTGTCGGCGAGACCATCGGAATCGAAGAGGCGCTGGCGATGCTGGTGATCATCAGCGCCGTGGTGCTGATAGGCTTGCCGCAGTGGCGCCGGCCAGCACAGCCGCCAGTCGTGGCGCCGATAGCCGTTCCCACAGAAACGCGTACGAATTAGGGTAAACTGCGCGGCATTGCATGCCTGCGTTATTTTTTCCTACGGTACCTCCATGACTTTCGCCACCCTTGGCCTGATCGAACCCTTGCTGCGCTCCCTCGAGAAGCTCGGCTACCAGACCCCGACGCCGGTTCAGGCGCAAGCCATTCCGGCCGTGCTGGCCGGTCGTGACCTGATGGCAGCCGCTCAGACCGGCACCGGCAAGACCGCCGGTTTCGCCCTGCCGCTGCTGCAGTTGCTGGCCATGGAAGGGCCGAAAGTCGCCGCCAACTCGGTGCGCGCATTGATTCTGGTGCCGACCCGTGAACTGGCCGAACAGGTTCACGAAGCCGTGCGCCAATATGCCGAAAACCTGCCGCTGCGCACTTATGCGGTGTACGGCGGTGTCAGCATCAACCCGCAAATGATGAAGCTGCGCGGCGGTGTTGATCTGCTGGTGGCAACGCCGGGGCGTCTGCTCGACCTGTTCCGCCAGAAGGCGCTGAAATTCAATCAGCTGCAAACCCTGGTGCTCGACGAAGCCGATCGCATGCTCGATCTGGGCTTCTCCGAAGAGCTGGCGAACATCTACCGCGCACTGCCGAAGAAACGTCAGACGCTGCTGTTCTCCGCGACTTTCTCCGATGACATCCGCCTGCTCGCCGGGCAGATGCTCGACGATCCGCTGACCGTCGAAGTCAGCCCGCGCAACGTCGCCGCCAACACGGTCAAGCAGTGGATCGTGACGGTAGACAAAAAGCGCAAGGCCGAACTGTTCGTGCACCTGATGCGCAAGAACAAATGGAAGCAGGTGCTGGTGTTCGCCAAGACCCGTAACGGTGTGGATGCGCTGGTGGAAAAACTCCAGGGCCTCGGTGTGAATGCCGACGGTATCCACGGCGACAAGCCGCAAGCGACCCGTCAACGGGCGCTGGATCGTTTCAAGCTCAGTGAAGTGCAGATTCTGGTCGCGACTGACGTGGCGGCGCGAGGTCTGGATATCGAAGATCTGCCGCTGGTGATCAACTTCGATCTGCCGATCGTGGCGGAAGACTACATCCACCGCATCGGTCGTACCGGTCGTGCGGGCGCGACCGGTGAAGCGATTTCGCTGGTGTGTGCGGATGAAGTGAACATGTTGTCGGCGATCGAGATGCTGACGCGCCAGACCTTGAAGCGTGAGAACGAGCCGGATTTCGAGCCTGAGCACCGTGTGCCGGATACCGATGCCAGCGGTCAGGTGATCAAGAAGCCGAAGAAACCGAAGAAGCCGAAAGCTTCGGGCGGTGGCGGCAAGCGTAATCTGGGCAAGTGGGTCGACAGCGGCGAGACGCAGGCGCCGGAGCCTTCGGTCAAGCCTGTGCGCAAGGTGCCGGTGTTCAATACTGGACCTCGCAAGCGTAAGCCTTAAAGTCAAAAGCCCCTCATCGGAACGCCGCCCGCCTATCCCTCTCCCGGGGGGAGAGGGGACTGATTGGGGGATGCTTGCGAAGTACGCCGACCTGATCCTACGGCTGTGAATCCATAATCGACTCGGTCTTTCAGGTCGATGGATGACAGCAGATACCTCGGTCGGCTGGCCGAATCCATAATCGACTCGGTCTATCAGGTCGATGGATGACAGCAGATACCTCGGTCGGCTCCCTCTCCCTCTGGGAGAGGGCTGGGGTGAGGGTTCAGGCAGACGCCTCGGATTTGAGCCACTGCACGACCCCCAACCCCGCCGCCCGCCCGCTGGCAAAACACCCCGTCAGTAGGTACCCGCCCGTCGGCGCTTCCCAATCGAGCATCTCGCCCGCGCAGAACACCCCCGGCAACGTCTTGAGCATCAAGCGCTCATCCATTGCCTCGAACGTCACCCCCCCGGCACTGCTGATCGCCTCGTCCAATGGTCGCGTTTTCACCAACGTCAGCGGCAGTGCCTTGATCGCCCGGGCCAACAACGCCGGATCAGCGAACGTGGCGGCATCAGTGAGTTCACGCAACAGCGCCGCTTTGACCCCATCAATCCCGACCTGACTGTGCAGATGCTTGGCCATCGAACGCGAACCGCGAGGTTTGCTCAGCGCCGTCTGCAATTTATCCACAGGTCGGCCGGGCAGCAGGTCGATGTGAATAGTCGCCGCGCCATATTGATTGATCGCCTCACGAATCGGCGCCGACAGCGCATAAATCAGACTGCCTTCGATCCCGGTCGCGGTGATCACGCATTCGCCCAAGCGCGGAACGTCGTCGTTCAAACCGATGGCGATATTTTTCAGCGGCGCGCCGGCGAATTTGCTGACCATCAAATCGCTCCAGGCCTGTACCTCGAAACCACAATTACTTGGCTGTAGCGGCGCCAGTCCTACACCGCGCTGCTCCAGCGCGAGCATCCACGCACCGTCGGAACCAAGGCGTGACCAACTGCCACCGCCGAGGGCGAGCAGAGTGGCGTCGGGTTTGACGGTGATTTCACCTGCCGGGCTATCGATGCGCAACGCGCCGTGTTCATTCCAACCGAGCCAGCGATGGCGGGTGTGGATAATCACGCCGCTGTCGCGCAGACGCTTGAGCCATGCGCGGAGCAGCGGGGCGGCTTTCATATCAGTAGGGAAAACCCTGCCGGAGCTGCCGACAAAGGTTTCGATGCCCAGATCGTGAATCCATTGGCACAACGCATCGGCGTCGAAGCCGCGCAGCAACGGCGCGATCTGTGGTGCGCGTTCGGCGTATCGCGAGAGAAACGCCGGATACGCTTCGGAGTGGGTGATGTTCATCCCGCCGACGCCGGCCAGCAGAAACTTGCGGCCCACCGAGGGCATGCCGTCGTACAGGTCGACGCGAATTCCAGCCTCGCTCAGCACTTCAGCGGCCATCAGGCCGGCAGGGCCACCGCCGATGATGACGACGTGAGCGGGGGAGGAGGCGGAGTTCTGGGTCATGGGCATGCGCTGCGGTATGGCGGGATAAGGCGCGCATTCTAACAGCCGAGATCCCTGTAGGAGCTGCCGCAGGCTGCGATCTTTGCTGTGGATTTTTACCGGCAAGATCAAAAGATCGCAGCCTTCGGCAGCTCCTACGGGTTATCCACAGGCCGTTCCACAGCGATTGTGGGTAACGCAGCCCAGCTCAATGACAACCGTGTGACCGCCAGACGCGCTGCGCACTGTGATGGAGGATGCCGTGGCGACGGGCGAGGGCGTGGCGATCCTTGCTGTAGCCGCCGCCGATTACGCCCATCACCGCAATGTCGCGGCCCAGGCAATGGCGCATCACGCTTTCATCACGGGCGGCGACACCTGCATCGGTCAGCTGCAGATAGCCGAGGGCGTCATCCTTGTGCACATCGACACCGGCGTCGTACAGCACCAGGTCCGGTTGATACAGCGGCAGCAAATAGTTAAGCGTGTCATCGACCACTTTCAAATAGTCGGCATCACCCATGCCTTTGGGCAGCGGAATATCCCAGTCACTTTCGGCTTTGCGTGCAGGAAAATTCTTCTCGCAGTGCAGGGAAACGGTGATTGCCTCCGGTGTGTCATGAAGAATTCGCGCCGTGCCGTCGCCCTGATGCACATCGCAATCAAAGATCAGCACGCGATTGACCCGGCCGCTTTGCAGCAGGTAATGGCTGATGATCGCCAGGTCATTGAAGATGCAGAAACCCGCCGGGTAATCGTAATGCGCGTGATGGGTGCCGCCGGCCAGGTGACAGGCCAGACCGTGCTCCAGCGCTTTTTCCGCTGCCAGTATCGAACCGCCGACCGCACGCACCGTGCGCCGTGCCAGTGCTTCGTTCCATGGCAGGCCAAGGCGCCGTTGGTCTTCGCGGGACAACTCGCCGCTCATGTAGCGTTCGATATACGCACGGTCATGGGCGAGGGCGAGGATGTCGTTGGGGCAGATCTCCGGGCGCAGCAGATCGGCGTCACGGGTCAGCCCGCTGTCGACCAGGTGATCGCGCAGCAAACGAAACTTGTCCATCGGGAAGCGGTGATCCGCCGGAAACTCGGGGCTGTAGTCTTCGTGGTAGATCAGCGGCAGTGGCATGGCGGTTTCATGTAGGAACGTAGGAAAGAGTGAAGGATCCTACCAGCGATGTAGACTTGCGGCATGGAAACGGAGGGGACCGATGGAGCCGATACTGGAACTCGAAAGCGCGCGCTTGCTGATGCGTCAGTGGCAGGACGAGGATTTGCCGGCATTTGCCGCGATGTGCGCCGATCCTCAGGTGATGCGCTATTTTCCGGCAGCGTTGAGCCGTCTGGAAAGCGCGTCGATGATCGGCCGGGTGCGCGGGCATTTTGCCGAGCATGGTTTCGGCTTGTGGGCGCTGGAGCGCAAGGACAGCGGTGAATTCATCGGTTTCACCGGGCTCGGCGTGGTCGGCTTTGATGCGCCGTTCACTCCGGCAGTGGAAATCGGCTGGCGCCTGGCCAAGGAGCATTGGGGCCTGGGTTACGCCAGTGAAGCGGCGTGGACCGCTCTGCGCTGCGGCTTTGATCGATTGGCGCTGAAGGAAATCGTCTCCTTCACCGCGCAATCCAATCTGCCTTCGGAGAAAGTCATGCAGGCGATCGGCATGCATCACGCTCCCGAAGATGATTTCGACCACCCGAAACTGGCCGTCGATCATCCGTTGCGCCGGCATGTGCTGTATCGCATCACTCGGGAACAATGGCTGCAAACCTTGCATGGCTAAGCCGACACGGACGTTTACAATGGCCGCCATATCATTGGCCCGTGCCAGAATCTGAATCGGCCACCGCAGCCAAGACTGCGCGGCATTGCTTTGTGTGAGGAGAGTCTGAATGAGCCAAGTGTTGGAAGATCTGGTCGATTTGCTGACCCTGGAACCGATTGAGGAAAACCTGTTCCGTGGCCGTAGCCAGGACTTGGGTTTCCGCCAGTTGTTCGGCGGTCAGGTGCTTGGTCAGTCACTGTCGGCGGCCAGTCAGACGGTTGAAGAGGCGCGCCACGTGCACTCGATGCACGGTTATTTTCTGCGTCCAGGCGACGCCAAATTGCCAGTGGTTTATTCGGTTGATCGCGTGCGCGATGGCGGCAGCTTCAGCACCCGCCGCGTCACGGCGATCCAGAAGGGCCATCCGATTTTTACCTGCAGTGCTTCGTTCCAGTACGACGAAGCCGGCTTCGAGCATCAGAGCCAGATGCCTGTCGTGGTCGGCCCGGAAAACCTGCCGTCGGAGCTGGAGCTGTTCCAGCAACGCGCGCAACTGATCCCCGAACACATGCGTGAAAAGCTGCTGTGCCCGAAACCGATCGAAGTGCGCCCGGTCACTGAAAAGGATCCGTACAACCCGCAACCGGCCGATCCGGTGAAGTACGTGTGGTTCCGTGCTGACGGTGCGCTGGCCGACATCCCTGCGCTGCACAAATACCTGCTGGCCTACGCCTCGGACTTCGGCCTGCTGACCACCTCGATGCTGCCCCACGGCAAGTCGGTCTGGCAGAAAGACATGCAGGTCGCCAGCCTCGATCACGCGCTGTGGTTCCACAACGATCTGCGCGCCGATGACTGGCTGCTTTACGCGATGGACAGCCCGTGGGCCGGAAATTCCCGTGGCTTCTCCCGTGGCAGCGTGTACAACCGTGCCGGGCAACTGGTGGCTTCGGTGACGCAGGAAGGTTTGATTCGTCATCGCAAGGATTGGGCATGAGCCTGAGCGAAGTTCGCCATTGGGTGTTCGACATGGACGGCACGCTGACCGTCGCCGTGCATGATTTCGCGGCGATTCGCGTGGCGCTGGCGATTCCGCCGGAGGACGACATCCTGACGCACCTTGCGGCGTTGCCGGCGGATGAGGCCGCAGCGAAACACGCATGGTTGCTTGAGCATGAGCGCGATCTGGCGCTGGGTTCGACCCCGGCCACCGGTGCGGTGGAGCTGGTGCGTGATCTGCATGCGCGCGGTTATCGCCTCGGCATCCTCACCCGCAATGCGCGGGAGCTGGCGCACGTGACGCTGGAGGCGATTGGTCTGGCTGACTGCTTCGCGGTGGACGATGTGTTGGGCCGCGACGAAGCACCGCCGAAACCGCATCCGGGTGGACTGTTGAAGTTGGCAGAGGCTTGGGATGTGCCGGCCAGCGAGATGGTGATGGTCGGTGATTACCGCTTTGATCTGGACTGCGGGCGAGCGGCGGGCGCGCGGACGGTGTTGGTGAATTTGCCGGATAATCCGTGGCCTGAGTTGACCGATTGGCATGCGAAGGATTGTGTCGAGTTGCGGCAGATGCTGCTGGCCTGAAATCTTTGGTGCTTTAGCGGCCCTCATCGCGAGCAGGCTCACTCCTACAATTGGAATGCGTTTCCCTGTAGGAGTGAGCCTGCTCGCGATGGCGCCAGCTCAAACAACACAAAACTTATTCAAACAACGCCTTCTGCCCCTCCGGCGAGGTCAGCATCCCATCGCCGTTATGCCCGATCCCCGGCACTTCAACCAGTCGCTGATTAACTCCCTCCGGGTGCCGACGCAGCAAATAGCCGAAGTACAACTTCCCACGCTCCAGGCGATACGCCCCTTGCGCCTCGGCTTCGCAACCCTTGTCCAGTGCCGGATGCTGCGGATCGATGTCCTGCTGCCCGAGCAGATAAATCATTTCGCGTTTGACGTAACTGCTCTCGAGTTGCAACGGCGTTTGCCCTCCGGCATACACCGGCATGTCTGCCAGACCGTACTTCCAGCGATTGAAACCTGCACATTTGGCGTGATCGAACGCCACTGGCCGCTGTTCATTGAAATACGCATAGGAGGACGGATTGGCTACCACATAGCGCAGACGGATGCCGTTGGCTTTCAGCGCGGGCTGATCCTTGGCGAGCAGGGCATAACGCTGTACCACTTGACCGCCCCCGGAATGACCGAAGATCACGATCTGCTTCACGTCCGGAAACTGTTTGCGATCGCTGATTCGCCCGACGATCTCGTCGAGCGCCGCGTAGGAACTCAACGGATTCGGCCCTGTGGATAATCCGCCGCCCATCCACTCGTTGCCTTGCCAGCGCAGCAGTGTGGCGGGCAAGGAGTACAGGACAACATCGCTCTCATTGAGAAACTGCGGCGCGATCACCAGCGTGTGCGCGCTTTGTCCCGCCAGTTCAGCCGCGCTTTCGGCGCTTTCGCGATAGGTCTCGGCGTTGCGTAACCGGCCATGAATGACGATCAGCACACGTTCGATTTTCTCCGGTGCCGGGCCGATGCCGACGGCCATTTCCCCGGCCTTGAGCTGCAGGCGACCGGGGCTGATGGCGTCGACGCCGGCGGCTTGTACAGTGCTGCCAATGATCAGTAAAGCCAGAAGCCATTTATGCATTTACAGGTTTTTCGCCGCGAAGGTGTCGCACTGGCCGACCTGGCCCTGCGCGAATCCGGTTTTGAACCAGCGCACCCTTTGCGCCGACGTACCGTGGGTAAACGAGTCCGGCACCACACGGCCCTGACCCTGTTGTTGCAAGCGATCATCACCGATGGCATTGGCCGCGTTCAAGGCCTCCTCGATGTCACCCGGCTCCAGCCAGTTCAGGCGCTTCTGCGCACTGTAGGCCCAGACGCCGGCGAGACAGTCAGCCTGCAATTCCTGACGCACCAGCAAACCGCCGTCACCTTCCATCTGTCGACCTTGCTGTCGAGCTGTCTGAATTTTCGCCGAGACGCCAAGCAGCGTCTGCACATGGTGTCCGACTTCATGCGCGATCACGTAGGCCTGGGCGAAGTCGCCGGCCGCTTTGAAGCGTTGCGACATTTCCTGGAAGAACGCCATGTCCAGATAGACCTTCTGGTCGGCCGGGCAGTAGAACGGGCCGGTCGCCGAGGTTGCAAGACCGCAGGCTGAGTTGACCCGATTGCTGAACAGCACCAGCGTCGGATCTTTATATTGCCGCCCGGCCTGCTGGAAAATCGCGCCCCAGGTGTCTTCGGTATCGCCAAGGATCGAGCGGACGAATTCGGCTTGCTCGTCGTTGGCCGGTGGCGCCTGACGGGTTTGCGAGGTCGGCGCCGATTGTTGTGTCGATTGCCCGGCGAGCTGCCCGAGAATTTGCAGCGGATCCTGCCCGGTGATCCAGCCGATGCCGACGATCAGCAGAATGGCGCCCAGACTCAGGCCTTTGCCGCCACCGAAGCGCATGCCGCCGCCACCGCCGGAATCATCACCACGGGCGTCGACGACGTTGTCACTGCGTCGGCCTTTTTTCCATAGCATGTGGGAATCCTCTGAATGAATCTGGTGATGAGTGTTGCTGGTGCGTGGGAGTGGCGCCAGTCCGGTCGTCAGACCATCGTGATTGATGACGGTTCTGAGCACATTGTCTATTCGCCAGCTTACAGCTGTGCAGCGTTGAAGGTATCGCACGTATCGATACGACCGCTATCGAATCCGGCCGTGAACCATTGGGTGCGTTGTTGTGAGGTGCCGTGGCTGAACGTCTCCGGACGAACCGAGCGGTTCTGTGCACGCTGCAGATAGTCGTCACCGAATACGCTGGCGGCGTTCAAGGCTTCTTCGATATCGCCAGGTTCCAGCCAGGTCAGGCGCTGTTGGGCATGGTATGCCCAGACCCCCGCAAGGCAATCGGCCTGCAGTTCGCTGCGCACTTCGAGGCCCGCGTTGCCGATCACCGGTAGTCGTGCCGAGAGGGCGGTTTCAAACGGCTCGGACATGCCCAGTTCAACCTGCACATGATGGCCGACCTCGTGCGCGATGATGTAAGCCTGGGCGAAGTCGCCGACCGCTGAAAAGCGCTCGGCCATCAGCTCGAAGAACTGCGGGTCGAGATAGATCTGCCGACTGCCCGGGCAGTAAAAGGGGCCGATCGAGCTGTCGGCGGCACCGCAAGCGGAGACCACGCTCTGACTGAACAGCGTCAGTGTGGGGGTGGGGTAATGGCGTGCGGTTCGGGCAAACAGCAGCGTCCAGGTGTCTTCGGTGTCACCCAGTATCGACTCGATAAACCTGAGTTGGGCTGCGTCGGCGGACGAAGCGGGTCGGCTGACGTCATTCATCTGGCTCGGGTGTTGCCCGGGAGTGCTGTCGTATGAGGCGTAGAGCGCCGCGCCCGAGAGGGTGACGGCTGCCAGGCCGGCAGCGATTTTCTTCCCTGTCTGAGTGCGGGCGTCCTTGCCCTTTCGTGTGTCATTGACGTTGTCGCTGCGTCTCGCTCTGGTCCATAACATGTTTGCGTTCCTTCATAGGTTGGGGGTGTAAATCACCTCGCCTATGAATAACCGCGCGCGTCAGAATCTGCTGGGCATAAATGTAAGGGCGCGTAAGACCCTTTTCGAATCTGCCGTTTCGGTGTGAGTCATCAGCCTTTTCCCACTCACTGGTCGAATGCATCCCACACTGGCGCGAAGTCCGGGCTGACCTGTCGCTCGCGCTTGGACAGACCGGCAATCAGCGCCCGGTCTTGATCATCCAGATTGACCTCAAGTGCCGCCAGATTGGCGAGTTGGTTAGTAGCGCTGCTCGCCTTGGGAATCGCTGCCACGTTGTCTTGATCGAGCAGCCATTTCAGTGCGACCTGGGTCGGCAGTACGCCGTGTCTGGCGGCAATTTGCTGAATTTCGCTGATGTGTGAAACTTTGTTGCGCGCCAGCGGTGTGTAGGCCGTCAGCGCCATATTGTGTTGCCGGACGTAATCGAGCAGGGCGGTTTGTCCGAGCAGGACGTGGTACTCGACCTGAATCGCTGACAGACCGATGCCGTATTCCTCGACGACTTTGCGCAACAACGGCAGAGGGAAATTCGCCACGCCGATGTTGCGGGCCAGGCCTTGTTCCTTGAACGAGGCCAGCGTGTCGAGAGTGCGTGGCAGATCCCAATCCTTGGTGGGCCAGTGGATCATGAACAGGTCGACGTAGTCGCTGCGCAACGCCTTGAGGCTGCGATCCATGGAGTGGCGCATCGCGTCCGGTTGCAACTGATCCCACCAGACTTTGGTGGTGACATGAATCTGCTCGCGCGGTGTCGGTGTATTCGCCAGCGCTTGTCCGACGGCATCCTCATTGTTGTAGGCCGCTGCCGTGTCGATGTGTCGATAACCCAGCTCCAGCGCTTGCTCCACGGCACGGGTGCATTCTTCACCGAGCATCGGCCAGGTGCCGAGACCGAGTTTCGGCATGTTCAAACCCTGGGCGTTAACAATGTGCTGCATGGTCGATCTCCTGTTCGAAAGCAGTAATGCCGGCGATATGCCGGGCGGCGATGTAACCGAAAGTCAGGGCCGGGCCGATATTGATGCCGCCCGCCGGGTAGTGACCGCCCATGATGCTGGCCATGTCGCCACCCGCCGCGTAGAGGCCGGCGATGGGTTGTTCGTTGGCATCGAGCACTTGCGCGTGCGGATTGACCTTGAGGCCGGCAAACGTGCCGAAGCAGCCGGGCTGGACTTTCACGGCGTAGAACGGCCCGGTTTCTATTGGGGCAACGCAGGGGTTGGGACGGTTTTTCGGATCACCCTGTTTACGGTTGTAGGGTGTGGTGCCGCGCCCGAACAGCGGGTCTTCGCCGTGGCGGGCATGGCCGTTGTAGTTATCCACAGTCTGGCGCAAACCGCTCGGGTCGATGCCGCAGGCAATGGCCAATTCCTCAACGGTGTTACCGGTTTTCAGATAACCGCTGCGGATGAATTCCGACACTGGCAGCGGAAACGGCCTCGACATGCCGAGGCCATATCGCCGTTGAAAGGCGCGCGTGCAGATCAACCAGGAGGCGACTTCTTCGCCTTCCGGCGCAGCAGCAATCATGGCGCTGACATAGTCGTAGTAACCGTTGGCTTCGTTGACGAAGCGCTGTCCGTTACGCTGCACGCCGATGATCCCCGGTTTGCCGCGCTCGATGATGTGTGGGAAATGGCCGATGCTGCCGTCGGAATACGGCACTTGCGACACCGGTGCCCACGCCACGGCTGAAGCGACCTCGGTGTTGACTCGCGCTCCTGCGCTTTCACCCAGGCGCAAGCCATCGCCGTTGACGGCCAGCGGCGGCAATGCCCAGTGTTCATGACCGGTTGGTGTGCGCGGGAACAACGCTTTGCGCCGCTCGATGTCATTGGCGAACCCCCCGGCGGCAAGTATCACGGCTTTGCGTGCGCGAATGCGGATCGGACCTTTGCGGGTCTCGACCACGGCGCCGGAAACCCGCGAGCCGTCACGCAGCAGCTCAGCCACCGGCGCCGACTCCCACAACAAGACGCCGAGGTCTTCGGCAGATTTTGCCAATCGCGCAATCAGCGCCACGCCATTGACCAATTGCATGGCCCGGCCATGAACGGCGAGGTCCAGCAAGTGCCGGGTAAAGCGCCGAGTGACATGCCATGCGGCTTTCAGTGAACGGGTCAGATTGAGGAACGCCGACAGATCCGCCCCGGCCATGATCGGCATACCCATGAAGGACGTTTCACGCATGGTTGTGCGAAGGCGCTTGAGCAAGCGTCCGACTTCGCGCCCATCGTAAGGCGCAGCGATCACCGAACGTCCGCCGGTACCTGCACCCGGTGTTTCGCCATGAATGTCGGCAATGGCGTTGCCATCGGCGAATTGCAGGGCAGTGTGTTGCTCGAAAAAGGCGACCATGCGCGGGCCGGCTTCAAGGAAAGCGTTGATCATCGCCGGGTTGTACTGCTCACCCAGTTCATGGCGCAAATACGTGCGCGGTTGTTCGATGTCTTCGACGATTCCGGCCCGACGGGCCAATGGATTGCACGGCACCCACGCCCAGCCACCGGACCAGGCCGTAGCGCCACCGAACACTGGATCCTTCTCGACGACGATGACTTTCAAGCCATGCCACGCGGCGGTCACGGCGGCCGACAAACCGGCAGCGCCAGACCCGACGACCAATACGTCGCAGTCGATATCAGGAAGTTCGGCAGGCATCAAACAACGCTCCAGCGGAAATTGTTTTTGGAATTTGATTCCAGAAAATAGCGAGTGCTGGAGTCGTTCGACAAGCCTTGATCGAACAAAACGGGCGGTTATCGAACGGTCGGTTCCAGATTTCGCTTTGCAGCGGATGTCTTCTAGAATCGGCAAAACTTCAATTGGATGTCCCCATGGCTGGCAGTCAAATCGAACGGGTTTTCAGCGTGCTGGAAAGCCTTACCAGTGATCCGCGCGGGCTGCCGATGCAGGCGCTGGCCGAGCAACTGGATATCCCGAAAAGCGCCACGCACCGCTTGCTCGCCGAGCTGATTCGCCTCGGCTACGTGCGGCAGAATCCGGAAACCTTGCGCTATCACTTGTCGACCAAACTGGTCGCGATGGGCTTTCAATACCTGTCGAGCAGCGGTGCCGACATCGTCCAGCCGGTGCTTGATCGACTGGCGCAGGAAACCGGTGAACTGGTGCGCCTGGGGGTGATCGACGGCGAGCGCCAGACCTGGATAGCCAAGGCCCAAGGCGCGCGCACCGGTCTGCGTTATGACCCGGACATGGGCCGCGACGCGCCGCTGTTTTACACCGCGTCTGGTCATGCGTGGCTGGCGTGCATGAGTGATGCCGAGGCGTTGTCACTGGTCGAGCGGCAGGCTGCGGAAGTGCCGGTGGGCGTGGGGCCAAACGCACCGCGCTCAAATATCGAGTTGCTCGAACGGCTGCGTCTGGCCCGTGAACAGGGCTATGCCTGTGTCGAGGAAAGTTCGGCGGTGGGGACTTCGGCGATTGCGGCGGTGGTGAAGCATCCAACGAATGGTCGGGTGATTGGTGTGCTGAGCATCGCCGGGCCGAGTGCGCGGATGCCGGGGGCGCGCTTGCATGAGCTGGCGCCGATGTTGCTGAAATTCACCGAAGAATTATCAGCAGCCAGTCTGGCCTCGGAACTGTTTATCTAATCCGCCGAAAATCCCCGGTAGGAGCTGCCGAAGGCTGCGATCTTTTGACCTTGTCTTTTAATAGCAAAATCAAAAGATCGCAGCCTTCGGCAGCTCCTACATGGATATTCGTTTGGCGTGAATTTGTGCGGTGTTCGCACGGTTTTGCGGTTGATGGGTGTTTGATTCTGGAACTCGGTTCTAAATTGTTTGCGGAGTGTCATTCCAAGAACAATCACAAGAGGACCGCACCTTGAATTCGCCCCTTCGAATCGCCCTGATCGGCGCCGGCAATATGGGCCAACAACATTATCGGCATCTGCAAGCCCTCAGCGAAGCGACGCTTTGCGCAGTGGCTGATCCCGGGCCGCAAGCCGCAGCGCTTGCGGCTGAATGGGGTGTAAGGCATTTCACCAATCACCGTCAGATGCTCGAACACATCAGGCCGGAAGCGGTGATTATCGCCAATCCAAATAATCAGCACGTCGCTACGACGCTCGATTGTCTGGTGGCGGGTGTGCCGGTGTTGCTGGAGAAACCGGTCGGTGTGCACCTCGATGAAGCGCGCGAGCTGGTCGCGGCGGTTGAACGCAGCGGCGTGCCGGTGCTGGTCGGCCATCATCGGCGACACAATCCGCTGATCGTGCGTGCCCATGAGTTGGTGCAGAGCGGCGCGCTCGGGCGGTTGACCACGGTCACCGCGCTGTTCCAGTTGCGCAAGCCGGACAGCTACTTCGAGATCCCGTGGCGCCGTGAACCGGGCGCCGGGATGTTGCTGACCAACCTGATTCACGACCTCGACTTGCTCCGGCACCTGTGCGGTGAAGTGCGCTCGGTCCAAGCGATCACCGACAACGCCGTGCGTGGTTTTGCCAATGAAGACAGCGCGGCAGTGTTGCTGCAATTCGAGGGCGGTACATTGGGCACGTTGAGCGGATCCGATGCCGTCGCCGCGCCCTGGAGTTGGGAGTTGGATTCCGGCGAAAACCCGGTGTATCCACGTCAGGCCGATCAGCCGTGCTATCTGCTGGCCGGAACCGCCGGTGCATTGAGCATTCCGCAGCTCAAGCGTTGGCATTACGCCGCTGATCAGGTCGACGCCGGTTGGCATGAACCGTTGCTGGTGGTCGAAGAGTCCTACAGCAGTGACGAAGCTTTGCGCTTGCAGTTACAGCATTTCGTCCGCGTGGCGCGGCGTGAAGTCGAGCCGCTGGTGAGTGCGGCGGATGCTGCCCGCACCCTTGCACTGATTGAAGCCATCCGCGAAGCCGCCGCTACTGGCCGAGCCTGCGCCCCTGCACTGATCGAGGCTTGAGCATGAGCGAACGAATCCTGTCCCTGGCCAGCCTGACTGTGCTGGAGTTATCGCCGCCGCAGATGGTCGAAGTGGCCGCCCGCGCGGGTTACAGCCATGTCGGTCTGCGTCTGGAGCCGGCAACCCCTGAGGAATATCACTTTCCGCTGGTCGCCGATGATGATTTGCGGCGTCAGACATTGGCGCAGTTGCGTGATACGGGAATCCGCGTGCTCGACGTGGAAATCCTGCGTCTGAAGCCACAAACCATCGTCGCTGATTTCGAGAAACTTCTGACGGTCGGCGCGGAATTTGCCGCGACTGAATTGCTGGTCGCCGGTAACGATCCTGACGAGCAGCGGCTCACCGATAACTTTGCAGCATTGTGTGATCTGGCGAAGCCCTATGGTTTGCACCCGCATCTGGAATTCATGCCCTGGACCGATGCACGCAACCTTGAGCAGGCGTTGCGCATCGTAGAAAACGCCGATCGGGAGAATGCGGCGGTGCTGGTGGACGCGTTTCACTTTGATCGTTCGGGTTCACGGTTGGAGAATTTCGCGGGCGTTGCGTCCTCGCGCCTGCGCTATGCGCAATTGTGTGACGTGGCGGGGCCGCGACCGTCGGACATGGCCGAGATCTTGCGTCAGGCGCGCAACGAGCGACGGTTTCCCGGCGAAGGCGATTGCGACTTGCTCGGGTTGTTGAAAGCGTTGCCAGCTAATATTCCACTGAGTCTGGAAATTCCCACGGTGAAACTGCTGGAGCAAGGCGTGAGCGGGTTGCAGCGGGCGCAGATGGCGATTGATAGAACCCGGGAATTATTGGCGCGGCTGTAAGCGGTGCTGCGCACCTATTGCGGGCAAGCCCGTTCCCACAGGGGGAGGCAAGCCTGTCCGCGAAGCTTTTGATTTTTTATGGCAACACAAGGATATCCAATGACCGTCAGCACCCCGCTCTCCGGTGTAAACCAACCCTTCAAGGGCATCTTGCTGATCGTCGTGGCAACCTTCCTGTTCTCCAGCCATGACGCACTGTCGAAATATCTCTCCGGTTTCTATCCGATCGTGATGGTGGTGTGGGCGCGCTATCTGGTGCACACCTTATTGATGGCGGGGATTTTTCTGCCGCAGTCCGGGTTGCGCGTCCTACGCACCAAGAAGCCGTTATGGCAGTTGGTGCGGGCACTTTGCCTGCTCGGCACCAGCCTGTTTTTCACCACGGCGCTGCTGTACATCCCGTTGGCGGAAGCCACGGCAGTCAACTTTCTTGCGCCAGTGTTGGTGACCGCATTGTCGGTGCCGTTGCTCAAGGAGCGAGTGACCCGAGGCCAGTGGATCGCCGTCATCTGCGGCTTTATCGGCGTGCTGATCATCGTCCACCCGGGCGGTGAGTTGTTCACACCGGCAGTGTTGCTGCCGTTCTGCTCAGCGCTGTTTTTCTGCTTCTATCAACTGCTGACCCGCAAGCTCGCCGAAGTCGATAGCCCGACTACCAGCAACTTCTTCGCCGGGCTGTGCAACACGCTGGTGATGAGTGCGCTGGTGCCGTTCTTCTGGCAAGTGCCGACGCTGACCCATGCCGGGCTGATGCTGGCGCTGGGCAGTTGCGGGATGACCGCGCATCTGTTTCTGACCCAGGCGTTCCGTCATGCCGCACCGGCACTGCTGGCGCCGTTCGGTTATTGCCAGATCGTGTTTGCGGGGCTGTTGGGATGGTTGCTGTTCAATCACACGCCGAGTCTGTTGACGATCATCGGCATTGCGGTGATCTGTTGCAGCGGGCTGGCGGCAGCGTGGCAGCAGAGCCGCCGCTGAAGGATACGCAAACCCCTGTGTAGGAGCTGACGAGTGAAACGAGGCTGCGATCTTTTGATCTTCAACATCAAGATCAAAAGATCGCAGCGTGCCGCAGCTCCTACAAGGGGAGGGTTGTAGGCAGGTTATTCGGTGATGGTAGGAATCTTGCGCGGGGCCATGAAGTACATCCACGTCAGCGCAATGAAATACATCGCCGGGATCAGGGTGAACAACACGGTGTAGTTGTTGTTGGTCACGGTGAGGATATGGCCGACGATCTGGGTCATGAACATCCCGCCAATCGCTGCGCACATGCCACCGAATCCGAATACCGTGCTCATCATGTGCTTGGGCGTGTAGTCCATCACCAGGCTCCAGATGTTCGCCGTCCAGGCCTGGTGTGCACCGATGGCCAGAGAGATCGCAGCCACTGCAACCCACAGATTCGCTGAACCGGCCGCCATGACCACGCCGATGATGCAGCAGGCAAACAGGAACATCGACAGCAGCCGCGCCTTGATCGAGTTCATCCCGCGACCGATCAGGAACGAAGACAGAATGCCGCCGCCGACGCTGCCGAAGTCAGCCGTGACGTAGATGATGATCAGCGGAATACCCATCTGGGTGACGTTGATGCCCAGGTTGTATTGCTGATTGAGAAACGGCGGCAGCCAGTACAGGTAGAACCAGAACACCGGCGCGGTCAGCGCATAAGCGATGGCGAAGGCCCAAGTGCCGCGCATGCGCAGGATTCTCGAGAACGGTACGCGGGCCTGCTCCGGTTCGACTTCTTGCTGGATGTAGTCCAGTTCGGACTGTTTAACGCTCGGGTGATCTTCCGGGTTGAAATACTTCAAGCCCCAGAACAGCAGCCAGATCCCGCCCAGTGCCGACATGCACAGGAACGCCGCTTGCCAGCCCCAGACGTGGAGAACCAGTGGCAGCAGCATCGGCGTGAACATCGCGCCGACGTTGGTGCCGGCGTTGAAGATGCCGGTGGCGACCGCGCGTTCGCCGGCCGGGAACCACAGGCGTGTGGTTTTCACGCAGGCCGGGTAGTTCGCCGCTTCGGTGAGACCGAGAATGAATCGGCAGACCATGAAGCCAACGGCCGAAGTCGCCAGGCCGTGGGCACCGGTGGCCAGGCTCCAGAGCAGCACGGCGCAGAAGAACACGCGTTTGACGCCGACCCGGTCGATCAAGCGGCCCTGCAGGACGAAACCGATTGCGTAACCGACCTGAAACCAGAAGTTGATATTGGCGTAATCCATCGCCGTCCAGCTCATTTCCTTGGCGAGGATCGGCTGCATGACGCCGAGGGCGGCGCGGTCGATGTAGTTCAGGGTGGTGGCGAAAAACACCAGCGCCAGCATGCCCCAGCGGGTTTTGCCGACCGCCATGGCGCCGCGGATCTTGTCGCCGATGCCACCTGAGGCAGTGCTCATGGCCGGGGCCATGCGGGAAGTCTGTGAAGGAATCATGTGTTCCACCCGTTTTTGGATTTGTTATTTGGTGTGCTTTTTTCTGTGCACGCTGCGACCGGTGGTTCAGATCCGGACTCAATGTGCGGTCGATGTTGGGCAGTGGACGAAAAATCGTCAATTCGCCAAACCGCCATTGTGTTCGATAATCGCACGCAAAACTAACCGGGTAGTACACTTTAAATTGCTGCCGCGATCGATGCAGCCAATAATTTCCCTACTATAAAAACCCATCCCATGTAGAAGCTGCCGCAGGCTGCGATCTTTTGATTTTGCTTTTCAGCAATAAAGATCAAACGATCGCAGCCTTCGGCAGCTCCTACAGTAAAGATAAAGCGGCGCCGTCCGGGAGTTGAATCATGCAGCGTTCCATTGCCACCGTTTCCTTGAGCGGCACCCTGCCGGAAAAACTCGAAGCCATCGCCGCCGCCGGGTTCGACGGGGTGGAGATTTTCGAAAACGACCTCCTGTACTACGACGGCAGCCCGCGGGAAATTAAACAGATGTGCGCCGATCTCGGCATCGCCATCACCCTGTTTCAGCCGTTCCGCGATTTCGAAGGCTGCCGCCGCGATCGTCTGGCGCGCAATCTGGAGCGCGCCGAACGCAAGTTCGATCTGATGCAGGAACTGGGCACCGATCTGGTGCTGGTCTGCAGTAACGCCTCGGCCGACAGCGTCGGCGATCAGCAAATTCTAGTCGATGACCTCCGGCTGCTGGCTGAACACGCCGGTGCGCGCGGCTTGCGCATTGGTTACGAAGCGCTGGCGTGGGGTCGTCATGTGAATACTTATCAACAGGTCTGGGACATCGTGCGCCAAGCCGATCACCCGAGCCTCGGCGTGTTGCTCGACAGCTTTCATACGTTGTCGCTGAAGGGTGATCCCCGCGCCATTGCCGACATTCCTGGCGACAAGATCTTCTTCGTGCAAATGGCTGACGCGCCGATCCTGCAAATGGATGTGCTGGAGTGGAGCCGGCATTTCCGCTGTTTCCCGGGGCAGGGTGAATTTGATCTGCCGGGTTTCCTCGCGCCGATCATCCAGAGCGGTTACACCGGGCCGCTGTCGCTGGAAATCTTCAACGACGGCTTCCGCGCCGCGCCACCACGGGCCAATGCCGCCGACGGCTTGCGCTCGCTGCTGTATCTGGAAGAGAAAACCCGCCAACGGCTGGAGCAGGAAACCCAACCTGTGGCCAACCGCGAAATTCTCTTCGAAACACCGAAGGCCAGTGAGTACAACGGCATCGAGTTCCTTGAGTTTGCCGTTGATGAAAGCCTCGGCGCCAAGCTGTCGAACTGGCTGGAGCGCCTCGGTTTCGTCAAGGCCGGGCAGCATCGTTCCAAGAGTGTGAGCCTGCTGCGTCAGGGCGACATCAATCTGATCCTCAACTCCGAACCGTATTCGTTTGCTCACAGCTTTTTCGAGGCCCACGGCTCGTCGCTGTGCGCCACCGCCGTGCGGGTCAAGGACAGCGGCAGTGCGCTGGCCCGCGCCGTCGCCTACAAAGGTCAGCCCTATCGTGGACTGGTCGGCCCCAACGAACTCGAATTGGCGGCAGTCCGCGCGCCGGACGGCAGCCTGATTTATCTGGTCGATGAACAAGCCGATGTCTACGGCACCGATTTCAATCTGCTGGCCGACGCGCCGACCCGTGGCGGTCTCAAGCGTATCGACCACATGGCGATGGCGCTGCCCGCCGACAGCCTCGACAGTTGGGTGCTGTTCTACAAGAGCCTGCTGGATTTCGAAGCGGACGATGAAGTGGTGCTGCCCGACCCGTACGGTCTGGTGAAGAGCCGTGCACTGCGCAGTCGCGACAGCTCGATTCGTTTGCCGCTGAACATTTCCGAGAACCGCAACACCGCGATCTCCCACGCACTGTCGAGTTATCGCGGTTCAGGTGTGCATCACATCGCCTTCGATTGTGACGACATCTTCGCCGAAGTCAGTCGCGCCAAAGAAGCCGGCGTACCGCTGCTGGATATCCCGCTCAACTATTACGACGACCTCGCCGCGCGTTTCGATTTCGACGACGAATTCCTCAGCGAACTGGCGTATTACAACGTCTTGTACGACCGTGATGCCCAGGGCGGTGAGCTGTTCCACGTCTACACCGAACCGTTCGAAGGGCGCTTCTTCTTCGAGATCATCCAGCGCAAGAATGGCTACGCCGGTTACGGCGCGGCGAACGTCGCGGTGCGACTGGCGGCTATGGCCAAGTCACGCAGTGGCGCCGTGCGCCAGGAGAAGTTGTAGGAAATTCGTAAACGCGGGATTAAACACAGGTCCCGCGGCTTCCTTCACTGTGCTGCGCGGCCCATAATCGCCGCCTGTGCAGTGATGGCCGTGAGCCCGCAATGACGATGAATACAGAACTTTCCGCAGCTACTGAAGTGTCCGCCGTAGAGCCGCGCAAGAGTCGCAAGAACAACCCGGAAAAAACCCGCGAGAACATCCTGCAGGAGGCGATCGTCGAGTTCGTCCAGCAAGGTTTGTCGGGTGCTCGCGTCGATGCGATCGCCGAGCGTATCCACACCTCCAAACGCATGATCTATTACTACTTCGGCAGTAAGGAGCAGTTGTACGTCGAGGTGCTGGAGAAGCTTTACGGCGATATCCGCAACACCGAAAATCGTCTGCACCTGGCCGAGTTGCCGCCGGTGGAGGCGATTCGCCGACTGGTCGAATTCACCTTCGATCACCACGACCGCAACGTCGATTTCGTGCGCATTGTCAGTATCGAAAATATTCACAACGCTGAATTCGTGAAGCGTTCCGATGCGATCAAGGCGATGAACAACACCATCCTCGATTCACTCGGCGAGATTCTGCGTCGCGGTGCTGATGAAGGTGTGTTCCGTGCGGGGCTGGATGCGCTGGATGTGCATTTGCTGATCAGTTCATTCTGTTTCTATCGCGTGTCAAACCGGCACACGTTTGGCGAGATTTTCCAGATCGATCTGCCGGATGAAAGCATCAAGCAGCGTCATCGCGAGATGATCTGCGAATCGGTGCTGCGCTACCTGCAAGCCTGACATAGAACCCCTGTAGGAGTGAGCCTGCTCGCGATAACGGTGTGTCAGGCAACGAATGTGTTGGCTGACAGGACGCCATCGCGAGCAGGCTCACTCCTACAGTGTTAACCGTTCATGCTTTGAAAATGCGCCAGCATCCGCTGGGCATTCGGCGCTACACCGCTGAACAGTTCAAACGCCTTCACCGCCTGAAACACCGCCATGTTGCCGCCGTCCAGCGTCCGGCAACCCAGCGCGCGGGCGTTACGCAGCAGTTCGGTCTCCAGCGGGAAATACACGATCTCCGCGACCCACAAATCCTTACGCAGGAGTTCGACCGGCACCGGCATGCCCGGCAGTTTGGCCATGCCCATCGGCGTGGTATTCACCAGTCCGTCAGCCTGATTCAGCGTACTCGGCAGATCATGTCCGGCCACCGCACGACCAAAGCCGAAATGCTGATTGAGATTGTTCGCCAGACTCTCGGCGCGCTCACTGTCGACATCAAAAATGCTCAGTTGCTGTACGCCTTCGCTCAACAACGCGTGAGCCACTGCCGCGCCTGCACCACCTGCGCCCATCTGGACCACACGCTCACGGGCAGCGTCCTTCAAGCCCCGACGAAAACCCTCGGCGAAACCCAGACAGTCCGTGTTATGGCCGATGCGTTTGCCATCCTTCAGCACCACGGTGTTCACCGCGCCGATGCCTTTGGCTTCCGGTGACAATTCGTCGAGCAGCGGGATGATCGCCTGCTTGCACGGAAAGGTAATGTTCAGCCCGGTGTAGTTCATCCGCTCGGCCGCCAGCAGCAGATCGGGCAGGGCGCTGCTGTCCATTTTCAGCTGATCGAGATCGATCAATCGATACAGATACCGCATGCCCTGCGCATCGCCTTCGTGTTCATGCAGCGCTGGCGTGCGCGAGGCTTGAATGCCAGCGCCGATCAGCCCGGCGAGTATTACGTTAGAGCGAGCCATGTGATTCACCCCTTCAACCGCTGACTGAAATGTTCCAGTGCCAGGCGATAGCCATGACTGCCAAAACCGGCCATCACCGCTGTGGCAATCGCCGAGACAAACGAATGATGACGGAACGGTTCGCGGGCATGGACATTGGACAGGTGCACTTCGATCACCGGCAACTCACTGGCCACCAGTGCATCGCGAATCGCCACCGAAGTGTGCGTCCACGCTGCCGGGTTGATCACGATCCCGGCGCAACGACCGCGAGCCGCGTGAATCCAGTCGAGCAGTTCGCCTTCGTGATTGGTCTGGCGAAACTCCACGGCCAGGCCGAATTCTTCAGCCGCACGACCGCACAACGCAGAAATATCCGCCAGGGTTTCGTGACCGTAAGTCGCCGGCTCGCGGGTGCCGAGCAGGTTCAGGTTCGGGCCGTTGAGCACCAGAACGATAGGGGGCATGAGGGGTGACTCCACTTATTGTTTTTGGCTTTGGCCGAGGGTTTCAGCCTGTGGAGATAAAATGTACTAGATGGTTACCACGGTCAATTGAACAAAAATGGACGTGGCTTTTTATGTTCGGTGATCGCACAGAAGCAATATTGATCGAGATATGACGACAGCTTTGCTTACGTTTTTTATCGCAGATTGACCGACTCATGCTCGTTCCGACGCTAGCCTCAAAAGCGGTGAAACGTCATGTGCTTGATCACCAGTCGTCGGATTTGAAAGGAATCTTGAATCCTGAAACTTTTTAACCTAACGGATGGGTTAGCATGAAGGTGTGCAGCTACAAAGGATTGTCGATTGTCATCATGCTGCGAGATGAACATTGCCCACCACACGTTCACGTGAATGGGGGCAGTTGGAGTGCCCGATTACAGTTCAGTTTCTGGCACAACGATATTGAGCTTTGGGACGTCGTGCCGCTTTCTCGTCGACCACCCTTGGCCGTGCTGGAAGGCTTGTGTCGATCCCTTGAGCAGCCTGCTCATCTGCGACGAGCACGCGGGATCTGGTGGTCGAAATTGCAAACTGTCTGTCTCGACAATCAATTGTGGGACAGCCATTCAAACGAAGTATTGGGGATGAAACTCGTCACTGACACGACATACAGAGTGGGATCGGCGCGTTATCTGCCAGACGAGGGCAAAACTCTTCTGACATTGATAGACGCATTGGAAGGAGTGGAAATCGATTTATGAAAGTCATCAAAGCTAAGCCATCCGCACGTCGTCCCCTCACGGAGGAGATGATCGACGTCGCCATCCAGCAAGGGCAAGCACGCCGAACGAATAGCTTGCAGGCTGTCTCCGTAACCTTTGAGAAACCATCCCTGATCATCCGTTTTGAAGACGGCAGCGGTGTGTTGCTACCGGTGGATCGTTATCCAGAGTTCGACGGATTCAATGCAGAGGATTATGAAAACCTGACAGTCGGCTTCGCGGGCACTGCACTTTGTCACGAGGGTAAAGACCTCGACGTTTCCATTTCCGGGATGATTTCGGCGAGCCCATCACTATTAGCCATGGCCGCTTCTGCCGTTGCTTCGCGCAACGGCCGTCAGAGCAGCGCGGCAAAGTCTGCAGCCGCGCGGGCGAATGGCAAAAAGGGCGGGCGTCCGCGTAAGGTCGATCCCGCTTAGTGAGCGCCCACAAAAAAGCCGTCAATCACGACGGCTTTTTCGCATCAGCTCCCCGCAATCAACGCCGGGTCAGCAACACACCCGATTCCATGTGATGCGTCCACGGGAACTGGTCGAACAACGCGCATTTGGTAATACGGTGCGTGTCGTGCAACTGGGCGATGTTGGCCGCCAGGGTTTCCGGGTTGCAGGAGATGTACAGGATGTTGTCGAAACGCCGGGTCAGTTCGCAGGTGTCCGGGTCCATGCCGGCGCGTGGCGGGTCGACGAAGACGCTGCCGAACTCGTAGCTCTTCAGGTCGATGCCTTGCAGGCGGCGGAACGGGCGCACTTCGTTGAGCGCTTCGGTCAGCTCTTCGGCGGACAAACGCACCAGGGTGACGTTATCCACAGCGTTTTCGCTGAGGTTGCTCAGTGCCGCGTTGACCGAAGTCTTGCTGATCTCGGTAGCCAGCACTTTGCGCACACGGGTGGCGAGCGGCAGGGTGAAGTTGCCGTTGCCGCAGTACAGCTCCAGCAGATCATCGCTGCGATCGCCCAGCGCGTCGTATGCCCAGTTCAACATCTTCTGGTTCACCGTGCCGTTAGGCTGGGTGAACGCGCCTTCCGGCTGGCGGTAACTGAAGGTGCGACCGCCGACGTCGAGTTTCTCGACCACGTAATCGAGGCCGAGCACTTCGCGTTTGCCCTTCGAGCGACCGATGATGCTGACGCCGAGATCCGTCGCCAGTTTGGTTGCCGCCGTGTGCCAGTGTTCGTCCAGCGGACGGTGATAGCACAGGGTGATCATCGCATCGCCGGACAGCGTGGTCAGGAACTCGACCTGAAACAGCTTGTGGCTCAGCGCCGAACTGGCCTGCCACGCCGCCTTCAGCTGCGGCATCAACTGGTTGATGCGCAGGCTGGCGATCGGGAACTCTTCGATCAGAATCGGTGTGCGTTTGTCGTCCTGAGCGAACATTGCGTAGTGCCGATCGCCGCCCTCGCGCCACAGGCGGAATTCGGCGCGCAGACGGAAGTTCTGCAGCGGCGAGTCGAACACCGTCGGCTCGGGGGCATCGAACGGCGCCAGCAGGTCACGCAGGCGCGTGACCTTGGCTTCAAGTTGCTCGGCGTAAGCCCGGGAATCAAATGTCATGCGTTGAACCAACCCAACTTGATCACGAACAGAATCGACAGAATCACCAGTGCCGGGTTCAGCTCACGGGCACGCCCCGACAGCAGCTTGATCACGGTCCAGGAGATGAAACCGAACGCGATGCCATTGGCAATCGAGTAAGTGAATGGCATGGCCAGCGCGGTCACGACAACCGGCGCGGCAACGGTGATGTCTTCCCAGTCTATTTCCGCCAGACCCGAAGTCATCAACACGGCGACGAACAGCAGTGCCGGTGCAGTGGCGAACGCCGGAACGCTGGCCGCCAAGGGCGAGAAGAACAGCGCCAGCAGGAACAGAATTGCCACGACGATGGCGGTCAAACCGGTACGGCCGCCTGCACTGACGCCGGCAGCGGATTCGATGTAACTGGTGGTGGTCGAGGTGCCCAGCAGCGAACCGGCCATGGCCGCGGTGCTGTCGGCGATCAGCGCACGACCCATTTTCGGCATGTGGCCGTCCTTGCCCATCAGGCCGGCGCGCTTGGCGACGCCGATCAGGGTGCCGGAGTTGTCGAACAGGTCGACGAACAGGAAAGCGAAGATCACGCTGACCAGACCGATGTCCAGTGCGCCTTTGATGTCCAGTTGCAGGAAAGTCGGAGCCAGCGAAGGTGGCATCGAGGTCACGCCGTTGAACGGAGTGAAGCCCATGGCGATGGACACGATGGTCACCGCGAGGATGCCGATCAGCACGGCGCCACGCACTTTCAGTGCTTCGAGGGCAACAATCAGGGCGAAACCGAGGGTGGCGAGAATCGGTGCTGGCTGTTTCAGGTCACCGAGGCCGACCATGGTCGCCGGGTTGCTCACCACGATACCGGCGTTGTGCAAGGCGATCAGCGCCAAAAACAGGCCGATACCGGCGGCGATTGCCGAACGCAGCGGCAGCGGGATGCTGTTGATGATCCATTCGCGGATGCGAAAGATCGACAGCAGGAAGAAGCACACCGCCGAAATGAACACCGCACCCAGCGCCACTTGCCAGGTGTGGCCCATGTGCAGAACCACGGTGTAGGTAAAGAAGGCGTTCAGACCCATGCCCGGAGCAAGGGCAATCGGGTAGTTGGCGATCAGACCCATGATCGTCGAACCGATCGCGGCGGCCAGACAGGTGGCAACGAATACCGCACCCTTGTCCATGCCGGTCTCGCCGAGAATGCTCGGGTTGACGAACAGAATGTAGGCCATGGCCAAGAAAGTCGTGATGCCCGCCAGAATCTCGGTGCGCACGTTGGTGTTGTGTGCCTTGAGTTGAAACAGCCTTTCCAGCATGTCTGCTCCCCGTGGCGCGCCCGGCGCCGTGAATGTATCGACCTCAACAGCAAAGCACAGACCGTCGCAAGCGCCTG
>Ga0160443_100295_pt1 | contig 47438 bp, 48 predicted proteins | sample HID1972I_E1MG_FD_108244 | JGI IMG/M metagenome (GOLD analysis project Ga0160443, IMG submission 108244) | Enriched pill bug-associated microbial communities from UW Madison campus, WI, USA - HID1972I_E1 MG | ecosystem: Host-associated > Arthropoda: Insects > Digestive system > Unclassified ... | reverse complement strand
GAGCAGGGCCTTGTCGGTGCCGTGGCCGCGGCCGGTGAGGGCGAGGGAGCCGAAGACCTCGGCGCGGATGCGGGCGACCCGGGGCAGCAGGCCCGGCTCGGCCAGCCGGCGCTCGACGAAGCGTGCGGCCGCACGCATCGGCCCGACCGTGTGCGAGGAGCTCGGGCCGATGCCGATCTTGTAGATGTCGAAGGTGCTGACGGCCATGGGGTGCGACTGCTCGGGCGATGCGGCGACATTGTATTGGTTGCGCTGGAAACCGACGTGATGCGACGCCGCGGCCGCCGGTCCGGGTTACCTTGGCGGCCCCGCCCGACGGACCCGTCGATGTCCCGCTACATCCTGTACCAGCGCGACGACTGCCATCTCTGCGACCAGGCCATCGACCTGCTCGCCCAGGCACGCGTGCCGGAGCCGGAGAGCGTGTTCATCGACGACGATCCGGTCCTCGAAGCGCGCTACGGACACCGCGTGCCGGTGCTGCGCGACGAAGCCACCGGCGCCGAGCTGGATTGGCCGTTCGACGCGGAGGCGCTGGGGGGCAGATGGGGATGAGGGCGCGTCGTGTCGTGTTGGGAATGCTGATGGCGGGAGGCGCGATGGCGGGCGACGTACACCTGGGCAAGCTGCCCGCGGCCGATCCAGCGTCCTGGCAGGGCAGGACGCTGGGCGACGTGGTCGATGCCGCGCAGGTCGAGCGCGTGATCCTGCTGCGCGCGGTCACCAGCGCGCCGGCGGACCTCGACCTGGCCAACGTGCGGCGCATGCTGGCGGACGGTGCCGGCGCGCAGATGGAAGCGTCGGACTCGCCGCGACCGCTGCCGCCGTGGCGGGCGCGGGAGGGCATCTGGCATGCCGTGCTGCTCATGCGGTCCGGGCGCGTGTTCGATCTCGAGATCCACGCAGTCGGCGGGCGGCGGCGCGGCTGCCTCGTGGCCGACGATGGATCGCTCGGCTGTTTCGACCTGCCCGAACGCGAAATACCCTCGGCCGACCTGTAGGAGCGCCTTCAGGCGCGACAACACGGCCGGCGAAGTTCATCGCGGCCGGGATCGCGCCTGAAGGCGCTCCTACAGGAGTCGCGGGCGCGGAACGTCAGCGGGCGGGAACGAGGAACACCCGCGTGCTGACCGCGACCTCGTCTGGAATCGTGCCGGTGTCGGCCCAGTCGCCGCCGCCGACGCCGAAGTCCAGGCGCTTCACCGTCGCCTTGCCCGCCAGCGTCGCCGGCGTGCCCGGCGTCCAGGTGAAGGTGAGCGTGACCGGCTTGCTGACGCCGCGCAGGGTGAGCGTGCCGTCCGCGGCGTACTGGTCGCCGCCGAGCGCGCGGAACTTGTCCGCCACGTAGCGCGCCTGGGCGAATTTCGCCACGTTGAAGAAGTCGCCGCCGGTCAGGGTCGAATCGCGGTCGGCGTTGCCGGTGCTGGTGCCGACGAGCTGGATGGTGACGTCGAGCCTGGCCGAATCGAGCCGTTCCGGATCGAAGCTGAGCCTGGTGTCGAAGCCGCCGAACTTGCCGCTGAACACCTCGCCGTCGTACTTCGTGGCGAACGCCAGCGACGAACCGGGAGCCTGCACGTAGTCCGTCGCAGCGGCGGGGGCGGCCATCATCGCCACCAGCATGGCGGCGACGGCGGCGGGGGAGGTCAACTTAGGCGACATGGTCGGGATCCTGCGTAGGGGGGATGGGGCGCGGCTTGCGCCGCGGCAGCATGCGCACGAGGGTGTCGTCGCGCTGGAAGACGTGGTGGTAGAACGCCGCGCCGGCGTGCGCGGCCACGAGTACGACCAGCACCCAGAACAGGAGTTCATGGGCGTCGCGCGCCTGGTCGGCGAGCCATTCATTGGGACCGGCCAGCTTGGGCACGTCGAACAGGCCGAAGTAGCGGAACGGACGCAGGCCGCTGGCCGAATCGTAGAGCCAGCCCGACAGCGGGATCGCCAGCGCCAGCGCGTACAGCGCCCAATGCGTGACCGAGGCGATCTTCGCCTGCCAGGTCGGCGTGCCCGCCACCGGCGACGGCGCGCCCGCATACAGCCGCCAGCCCAGCCGCAGCAGCATCAGCGCCAGCACGGTAATGCCCATCGACTTGTGCGCGGTGTAGACCCAGAAGTATTTCGGCGTGCGCGGCAGTTCGCCCATGGTCAGGCCGACGATGGCCAGGCCCAGGATCAGCAGCACGATCAGCCAGTGGAAGGACTGGCTGACGGCGCCCCAGCGTTCGCGGGTGTTCTTCAGGGTCACGGCAGGGGCTCCGGGTCTGGCGGCGGGCTGGATTCGGAAGCGGGTTCGGGAACGTCCAGGGGATCGGGCGCAGGATCGGCCGGGAACATGGCATCGGTGGGCGGCGCGTCGTCGCTCGCCGCATCGGTTCCCGCGCCTGCGCGCACGCGCGTCGCCTCGGCCTCGATCCGCAGTTCCACCTCATCCCCGATCACCGACTTCCACGCCGTGATGCCGAAGTCGGCGCGGCTGAGCGTGGCGGTCGCCGAGAAGCCGACGGTGCGCCGGAACGGCGGCATCGGGTGGCGCCTGGCGGCGTTGAGCACGACGTGCAGCGCGACCTCGCGGCTTACGCCGCGCAGGGTCAGCGTGCCGTGCACGATGGCCTGGCGATCGTCGACCGCTTCGATCCGGGTCGAGGCGAAGCTCGCGACCGGATGCGTGCCGGCATCGAGCAGGCTGCGCGCGAGCGTGGCGCGGTTCCAGTCTGCGTCGCCGAAGTCGAGCCGCGACAGCGGGATCTCCACCTCCACGCGCGCGACGGTCCAGTCGTCGGGATCGAAGTGCAGCGTCCCGGTCGCGCCGGAGAGCGTGCCGAGCGCCTTCGAGAAACCGGCGTGGTCGACCGCCACGAGGATGCGGGTGTGCACCGGGTCCAGCGCGTAGGCCTCGCCCCCGGCGCGCGCGGCGCCGGCCAGCGCGAGCAGCAGGCACGGGATCACAAGCAGGCAGTGGCGCAGGGGGCGGGGCATCGGAGGTTTCGTGGCGGACGGGGTCCGGTCGAGGACCATTCTAGGCGGAGCACGTGACGGGGCCGGGGTTGCGCGGGCAACGTAGCGTTGCGAGGATGCACGGCCACGTGCCGCGCAGGCCCTGGGTCGATCGACATGCGGCACTCCTTCGCCGCGCATGGGGACAGGCTCTTTTCCCGTTGAACGGGAGAAGGGAACGCGAATCCGCTGCGTCGCGCGACCTGCTGGTTCCGGTTCGATCCAGGCGAATGTCGATCCGTTCCAGGGATGCGGGACGCAGGGTACGGGAAGACCGGGGAGGCCGCGGTGCGAGCGATCGTCTGGACAGGAGTGTTGTGGCTGCTGGCGACGGCGGCCCATGCGCGCGCCGACGCCGCGGGGCCGGTTCCGGCGCCGCAGCTGCCGATGCCGCGCCAGATCAGCGTCTACGACGGACTGCCCTCGAACCGGATCAACGCGCTCGCCGAGGATCGCCAGGGCTACCTGTGGATCGCCACCCGCGACGGCCTCGCACGCTACGACGGCGTCGGCTACCGGGTGTGGCGGGTCGGCGACGGCCTGCGCGACAACCATGTCTGGAGCGTGTTCGTCGACGACCGCGACCGGGTCTGGATCGGCACGCAGAACGCCGGACTGGCGATGCTCGACGTGCAGCGTCGCACGTTCGTCCACTACGACCGCGGCTCGCACGCGGAGATCGGCAGCAACGACGTCTGGTCGGTCGCACAGACGCCGGACGGCGCGATCTGGTTCGGCACCTCCGACGGCGGACTGCATCGCCTGGATGCCGATGGAAGCATCCGGCGCTTCATGCCCGAGGCCGGCAATCCGCACAGTCTGCCGTCGCCCGCGGTGACCTGGCTGCGGGTCGATCGCGAGGGCCGGCTGTGGGTCGGCACCTACCAGGGTGTCGCACGCTGGAGCGGCGACGGATTCGACCGCCTGCTGCACGACGTGAGGCCAAGTCCGGCGGTGAATGCGCTGGTGCTCGATCGCGCGGGCGACATGTGGATCGGCACCTCGAGCAGCGCCTACGTGTACCGCAGCGACAGCGGTGCGATCGAGCAGGCGCCGTGGCGCGATCCGCTCAGCCGGCAGCCTGCGCTGAGCATGCTGGTCCAGGACCAGCAGGGCGCGCACTGGCTGGACACCCGCAGCGGCCTGGCGCTCGAACGCGGCGGCACGGTCTACGACGTGCCGCTGTACAGCAATACCAGCCGCGGCATGGTGCGGCCGTCGTGGTCGACCGCGCTGGAGGACCGCGAGGGCGGCCTGTGGTTCGCCAGCACGGAAACCGGTCTGTGGCACCTGCCCGCGAACTGGCGCAACTTCACCGCGCTGCGCAGACGGCTCGACGATCCTGCATCCTCCGCCAACGCCTTCGTCTATAGCGTCACCCCAGCGCGCGACGGCGGGCTGTGGCTGGTGGGCAGCGGCGGCGTGCTCGACTGGCTCGATCCCGACAGCGCCCGCGTGCAGCACCGGCTCACCGGCGTCTGCGGCGACCTGGTGCCCTATGCGGTGCGCGAGACGCGCGATCGCAGCGTCTGGATCGGCTGCCACGGCTCGATCACGCGCTACGTGCCGGCGACCGGCGAGGTCCGCCGCTGGCACCACGATGATGCGGTCGATCCCCCGCCGACCGGCATCGTGACCCAGATCGTCGAGGAGCCGGACGGCTCGGTGTGGCTGGGCGCGGCCGATGCGCTGCAGCGGCGTTCGCCCGACGGCCGGGTCCTGCACGTGGTGACCGCCGGCGACCAGCACGGCTTCAAGGTGAACAACGCGCTGCAGCAGATGTCGCGCGGACCGGACGGCGCGCTGTGGCTGGCGACCGGCGACGGCCTGCTGATGTGGAACGCGGGCGCGCGCCGCTTCGAGCCGGTGCCGGGCGGGCCCGAGTGGCAGGTGTTCGCGTTCGGCTTCGCCCCCGACGACGCGGTCTGGGTCGGCGGCAACGGCATCCTGGTGTCGTACCGCTGGACCGGCGCCGAACTGATCGCCGAGCGCACGGTCGACGCGCGCCAGGGACTGCCCGCGGTCGCGCCGGGCGGGCTGGTCGCCGACGAACTGGGCGTGGTCTGGATGAGCACGCCGCGCGGGCTGGTGCGCTACGACCCGCAGCGCGAGCGCCTGCGCGTCTACAGCGTGCTCGACGGCCTGCCGAGCCAGCAGTTCAGCGACTACCAGTTCGAACGTTCGGCCAAGGGCTACATCGCCGTCGGCACCGCCGACGGCCTGCTGCTGTTCCATCCGCGGCAGGTGCAGGTCAGCGACCGCTCGCCGACGCTGTCGATCGAGTCGATCAGCGTGCGCCGCGGCGAGGACACGGTCGAACTGCCCACCGCCTCGCCGATCGTGCTGCGCCACGACGACCGCGACCTGCGCGTGGCCGCGCGCCTGCTCTCGTTCACCGACGCGCATGCGCACCGCTACCGCTATCGGCTCGAAGGCTACGATCCGGAATGGGTCGAGGTCGGGTCGGCGGGCGAGCGCCTGTTCCCGAGCCTGCGCTACGGCCACTACGTGCTGGAGGTGCAGGCGCGCACCGCCGACGACGAATGGACCGAGGTGCAGCGGATCGATTTCACGGTGGAGGAACCGTGGTGGCGCACCGGGTGGGCGATCGCCCTGTGGATCCTCGGCGCGCTGCTGCTGCTGGCGCTGCTCGCGCACCAGTACCGCACGCGCCTCAAGCGCCGCCACGCCTGGCAGCTGGCCGAGCAGAAGCGTGAACTGGCCGAACAGTCCTCGCTCGCCAAGACCCGGTTCCTGGCCACGCTCGGCCACGAGGTGCGCACGCCGATGACCGGCGTGCTCGGGATGAGCGAATTGCTCGCCAGCACCGACCTGGATGCGCGCCAGCGCGGGCACGTCGAATCGATCCGGCGCGCGGGCGAACACCTGCTGCGCCTGGTCAACGACGCGCTGGACCTGGCGCGGATCGAGGCCGACCGGCTGGAGCTCGACGTGCAGCCGTTCGACCTGCACGCGCTGATCCGCGAGATCGTCGCATTCTGCGCGCCGCTGGCGCGGCAGCGCGGCCTCGACTTCCACGACGCAATCGCCGACGACGTGCCGCGCTGGGTGCGGGGCGATGCCGGGCGCGTGCGCCAGATCCTGCTGAACCTGCTCGGCAACGCCGTCAAGTTCACCGAACGCGGCAGCGTGACGCTGCGCGCCGAACCGCTTTCGCCGGGCGGCGTGCGGCTGACGGTCGCCGACACCGGCCCCGGCCTCAACGAGGAGCAGAAGCGGCGCCTGTTCCGGCGCTTCGAACAGGCCGAGGGCGCGCGCACCAGCGCCCGCTACGGCGGCAGCGGGCTGGGTCTGGCGATCTCGCAGGAGCTTGCGGCGGCGATGGGCGGGCGCATCGACATCGACAGCACGCCGGGCGTGGGCACCAGCTTCATCGTCGAGCTGCCGCTGGAGGCGGGAGAGGCCCCGGCGGGAGCGGAGACGACGGACGAAGGCGCCGCGCCACACGGGCTGTCGCTGCTGCTGGTCGAGGACGACGCCACCGTCGCGCAGGTGATCGCGGGCCTGCTCGAGGGGCAGGGGCACCGGGTCACGCACGTCGGGCACGGCCTGGCGGCGCTGTCGGAGATCGCGGCGCAGGCGTTCGACGCCGCGCTGCTCGACCTCGACCTGCCCGGCGTCGACGGCCTGACGCTGGCGCCGCTGATGCGGCAGCAGGGATTCACCCGGCCCCTGGTCGCGGTGACCGCGCGCGGCGACGGCGAGGCTGAGGCGGCGACTCAGCAGGCTGGCTTCGACGCCTTCCTGCGCAAGCCGGTGACTGGGGCGATGCTGGCCAGGGTGCTGTCGGAAACGATCGGAGACGGGGTTGCGCAATCCGGACGCGGGAACTGACGCCGCGATGGTCGCCCCGTGCTCCGGGGCGCGATCCGACGCCTGCGCGCCGCCGCCGCGCAGGCGAGACCGATGGCGCGCAAGCACCGGTGCCGATCGCCGGTATCCGCAGCGGTCGCCGGTGTTCCGGGAGGGACGCTCGCCGGGGCCGCTCACGCCCTGACGGCAGGCGCGCAACGCCCGGCCCGCCGGCATTTTCCTACCCACTTGCCGGGATCCGCCCGATAGGCGGCGGTCCGCGCGCGGGCGACGCTGGCGGCCGTCCAACCGCCCGGAGTCGAGCCATGCGTGCGTTCCTCGTGCTGCTGCTGTCGGTGCTGCTGGTCGCGCCTGCGGAGTCCCGCGGCGCCGAGCCGCCGCAGGTGATGCTGGCCACGCAGTACCGGACGGGCATCGAGATCGCCGACTACTGGGTCAGCGAGAAGCTGGACGGGGTGCGCGGGCGTTGGGACGGGCGCGCGCTGTGGACACGCAGCGGCGCCCGGATCGAAGCGCCCGCCTGGTTCGTCGACGGCTGGCCGCCGGTGCCGATGGACGGGGAACTGTGGATCGGGCGCGGCCGTTTCGACGAGGTGAGCGGCATCGTGCGCACGCTGGAGGCGGACGCCGCCGCCTGGCGGCGAGTGCGCTTCATGGTGTTCGACCTGCCCGGGCACGAGGGCGGCTTCGAGGCGCGACTGGCGCACCTGCGGGTGCTGCTGGCGGATGCAGGGATCGCATGGCTGCAGCCGGTGGCGCAACAGCGCGTCGCCGACGCGCAGATGCTGCAGGCGCGACTGCGCGCAGTGGTCGCGGCCGGCGGCGAGGGCCTGATGCTGCACCATCGCGATGCGCGCTACCGCGCGGGCCGCAGCGACGGCCTGCTCAAGCTCAAGCCGCACGAGGATGCCGAAGCGCGCGTGGTCGGGCACGTCCCGGGTCGCGGCAAGTACGACGGCATGGTCGGCGCCCTGATCGTGGAGCGTCCGGACGGACTGCGATTCCGGCTCGGCAGCGGGCTCGACAATGCGCAGCGCGCCTCGCCGCCGCCGCCGGGCAGCCACGTGACCTATCGCTACAGCGGCCTCACCGGCAACGGCGTGCCGCGCTTCGCGCGTTTCCTGCGGGTGCGCGAGGACCTGCCTCCGCCTGATCCGGAATAGCGGGAAGACGGATGCTTCCGGCTCGCGCTGTCCGGCGTCGCTCCCGCATCAGCGCGCGCTGTACGCATGCACCTCGTCGACCAGCACGGCGACGTGCTCCGGATCCATGTCCGGCGACATGCCGTGGCCGAGGTTGAAGACGTGGCCCTCGCGCGAGCCGCCGTTGCCGTCGCGCCAGCTGTCGAGTGCGCGGCGCACTTCGCGGCGGATCGCGTCGGGCGAGCCGTAGAGCGTCGCCGGATCGAGGTTGCCCTGCACCGCGACTCGGCCCTGCGTGCGGCGCGCGGCCTCGCCCAGTTCCACCAGCCAGTCAACGCCGACGCCCTCGGCGCCGCTGGCGGCGAGATCCTCGAGGTAGGCGGCGGTGCCCTTGCCGAACAGGATCAGCGGCGTGCGGTCCGCGCCTTCGCCGCGCTCCAGTTCGCGCGCGATGCGCTGCAGGTAGGGCAGGGAGAACTCGCGGTACATCGCGGGCGACAGCACGCCGCCCCAGGTGTCGAACACCTGCAGCGCCTGCGCGCCGGCCGCGCGCTGCGCGGACAGGTAGGCGATCACGGCGTCGGCGTTGACCGCGAGCAGCGCGTGCAGCGCCGCCGGGTCGTTCAGCGCCATCGCCTTGATCCGGGCGAAATCCTTGCTGCCGCCGCCTTCGACCATGTAGCAGGCCAGCGTCCACGGGCTGCCAGAGAAGCCGATCAGCGGCACCCGGCCGTCGAGTTCGCGGCGGATCGTGCGCACAGCGTCCATCACGTAGCGCAGTTCGGTCTCCATGTCCGGCACGGCGAGGCGCGCCGCGTCGGCGGCGCTGCGCACGGTGCGCTCGAACTTCGGGCCTTCGCCGTCGACGAAGTACAGGCCCAGGCCCATCGCGTCGGGAATGGTGAGGATGTCGGAGAACAGGATCGCGGCATCGAGGTCGAAGCGGCGAAGCGGCTGCAGCGTGACTTCGCAGGCGATCTCGGGGTTCTTCGCCATGGCGAGGAAGCTGCCGGCCTGCCTGCGGGTCTCGCGGTACTCGGGCAGGTAGCGGCCGGCCTGGCGCATCAGCCAGACCGGGGTGCGGTCGACGGGTTCGCGGCGCAGGGCGCGGAGGAAGCGGTCGTTCTTCAGGGGTGAGGTCATGTCGATCCGTTTGGCTCCATCGTTCCACAATTCATCGGATTGTCATTCCGAACGCAGTGAGGAATCTGTTTTTCAGCCATGGCTCCGCGCGCAAGCAGATTCCTCACTGCGTTCGGAATGACAACGTTCAGGGGGTGCTGGTTTTGAGGGCGATGCTGGCGATCGTCACTTCGGCGCACCCATGCCCTCGGCATACATCAGCTGGAAGCCGCGCTTGAGCTGCGCGTCGCGCGCATGCTCCAGCGCGGCCAGCGCGCTGGGGTGGTCGAGGAACTGCTCGCGCCGCAGCGTGCTGCGGCCGCCGGTCTGCCCGCTTTCGCGCAGCAGGGTCCAGCCGCCGAGCAGGTCTGGCTGCAGCGTCAGTTGCACGAAGCGGGGGGCTTCGCGGCCGTCGGGGCGTTGTTGCAGGAGCAGGCGCATGGGCCGTCCATTGTACGTCGCGCGCCGCGGGCGCCGTGGCGCGCCGGCGTATGATCCCGGGCAGCCCCACCCCCCGGACGGTCCATGCGCGGCCTCGACTTCAGTTCCTGGAACACGGTGCTTTCGAGCCTGCTGGGCCTGCTGCTGTTCTCGCTGGTCGTGGTCGGCGTCCGCCTGCTGTTCATGCAGGTCATCCAGCGCCGGCGCGAGCGCGAGAACCGGCAGATCAACGAGCGCCTGAAAACGCTGATCGCGGCCTACAAGACGCTGGGCGGCTCGTTCACCGGCGAGCTGGACGTCGATCCCACGCACCTGCGCGAACTGCGTCGCCGCGCACGGGAAGCGGCGGACGCGGGCGAGGCGGGCCCGTCGACGACCGAGGCCGGGGACGACGGCTCCGACCGCAGGCGCCGCATCCGCGACGCGGTCGAGGCCGCCCTGTCCGACGTGGTCCTGCTCGGCACCGAGGAGCAGGTGCGGCTGGCCGCGCAGGCGGCCAGCGACATGGTCGCCGGGCGCCCGGTGCGCCTGTCGGCGCTGGTGGTATCGCTGCGCGACTTCATCCGCAAGGCGCTGGACCTGGATCCGGTGCCGGGCGATCTCGCCATCCCGGACCAGGGACCGCTGCGCACCGAGGGCGGCTCGAAGAAGGGCGGCGGCGATGCGGGTGCGCGCGGCCGTGGCGGCGGCGGAGGTGGTGCCGGCGGCGGCATGGGTGCCGGCATGGGGGCGGGCATGAGCATGGGCCGCATGGGCGGCACCGCGTCCCGCGACGACTGAGCGCTTCGCCCCCCCCCCGGACCTGCCTTCGTAGGAGCGCCTTCAGGCGCGATGGGCCACCGACGATGCCGGGTCGCGCCTGAAGGCGCTCCTACGAAGGCAGGTCCGAAGAAAGCACGTCGCGCACCGCGTCCTCGGGCACGCCGGCGAGGACGCGCGCGCGTCCGGCGCCGTCCCAGACGATGAAGCGCAGTCCGCTGGCCTGCGCCTTCTTGTCCAGGCGCATGTGTGCGATCAGCGCACCGGCATCGAGGCCGGGCGGCGCGTCCACCGGCAGGCCGAAGCGCTGCAGCAGTCCGCGCAGCCGCGCGGTGTCGGCCGGCGACGAGAGGCCGAGGCGCTCCGACAGCTGCGCGGCCAGCACCATGCCCACCGCCACCGCTTCGCCGTGGATGAGGCCGCCGTAGCCCTGCTCGGTCTCGATCGCGTGGCCGAAGGTGTGGCCGAAGTTCAGCAGCGCGCGTTCGCCGTGTTCGAACGGGTCGCGTTCGACGATCGCGGCCTTGTGCGCGCAGCTGCGCGCGATCGCCTCGGCCAGCGCGCCGTCGTCCATCGCCAGCAGGGCGTCGGCATGGGCGTCGAGCCAGTCGAGGAAGGGCGCATCGACGATCGCGCCGTACTTCACCACCTCGGCCAGGCCCGCGCGCAGTTCGCGGGCGGGGAGCGTGCGCAGCGTGGCGGTGTCGGCCAGCACCGCGCGCGGTGGATGGAAGGCGCCGACGAGGTTCTTGCCCTGCGGCAGGTCGACCGCGGTCTTGCCGCCGACCGAGGAGTCGACCATCGCCAGCAGCGTGGTCGGCAGCTGCACGCAGTCGATGCCGCGCATCCACGCGGCCGCGGCGAAACCGGCGAGGTCGCCGACCACGCCACCGCCGAGTGCGAAGAGCGTGGCGTCGCGGCGCGCACCCGCGCCGGCGATCGCCTCGATCGCGCTGCCGAAGGACGCCAGCGTCTTCGAGGCTTCGCCTGCCGGCATGGTCCAGCCGTCGATGCGCAGGTCCGCGCGCGCGCCGCGCAGCGCCTCGACCACGCGCTGCCGGTACAGCGGCGCGACGCTGTCGTCGCTGATCACGAAGGCGTCGCGTCCGCGCAGCGTGGCGGCGAGCAGGGCGCCGTCGTCGAGCAGGCCGGGGCCGATGGTGATGTCGTACGGATGCGTTCCGGCGACGGCGACCACGCGGTCGTTGCGGCTCATGCAGGGCTTCCCTGGAGATCGGTATGGGTGGGAGTGGCGCGCGTCCACTGCGCGTCGAGCAGCCGCGCGAGCTGCGCGGCTGCCTGTGGCGGGAACAGCGTGTCGGTGTCGAAACACAGGTCGGCGACTTCGGCGTAGAACGGTGCCCGCGCTTCGGAGAGGCGGCGCAGCACCTCGTCGCGGTCGTCGCCGGCCAGCAGTGGCCGCGTGCGGTCGCGTGCGAGCCGCTCCAGCTGCCGCGCCAGACTGACCTGCAGGTGCACCACGAAGCCGCGTTCGCGCATCCGCTGCCGGCTGCCGGCGTCGAGCACCGCTCCGCCGCCGGTGGCGATCACCAGTCCGTCGCGCAGCAGCAGCTCGGCCAGCGTCGCCGCCTCGCGCGCGCGGAAGCCGGTTTCGCCTTCGCATTCGAAGATGGTCGGGATGCTCGCGCCGGTGCGCGCCTCGACCTCGCGGTCGGCGTCGACGAAGGCCAGGCCGAAGCGCCCGGCCAGGCGCCTGCCGATCGACGACTTGCCGGCGCCCATCGGTCCGACGAGCACGAGGTTGGGGGCGGGATTCATGGTTCGAATCGTAGCAGGCAGCGGTTGCCACGAACCTCTCCGGACAAGTCGCCAATCGGCTCGGGAGAAACCTCCGGTTTGCGCGGCCGACTGGTCTCACATGCAACTTCGTCGCCTCGTGATGCGGGGGCGGGTCGTCGTTTGCGCGCTCGCGGGGATGCTGCTCTGTCTTCCGATGCATCCCTGTTGAAGCGGTCCGCAAGTTTGTGGGAGCGGCTTCAGCCGCGACCGGGTCCCCGACTCGCCGAACGTTTGGTCGTGGCTGAAGCCGCTCCTACAAACTCGCGGACCGGATCCATAGGCGTTGTCTTAACACCGCCCGTAGCACCCTGTCGCGACCGCGGCACTGTCGCCGCAACGCAAGGGAGCCACGCCATGGCGGTCGCCAAGATCATCGAGATCAATTCGTCGTCGAAGACCAGCGTCGAGGACGCGGTGCGCTCGGGCCTGAAGAAGTCCGCCGAAACCGTCAAGAACATCCAGGGCGCCTGGCTCAACGAAACCAAGGTCGTCACCGACCCGGACGGCAACATCGTCGAGTGGCGGGTGAACATGCGGGTGACGTTCGTTGTGGAATGACGACGCAATCAATCCCCGGCGCCGGGATCGCCGTCGGCCAGTAGCGCCTGCAGGCGTTCGATGTCCCCGGTGTCCTCGCTGCCGAGCGCGGCCAGCACCGGCACCGCTTCGGCAAGCAGCGCGCGTCCGCCGTCCACGTCGCCAGACTGCAGGAGCATGCGCCCGCGCAGCGCGCGCAGGCGCTGTTCCCAGCCCGGCGTGGAATCGCCCGCGGTGAGCGAGGCGACGTTGAGTCCATCGACCATGCGCAGTCCTTCGGCATGCCGCCCTTCGTCGGCGAGCGCCTTGGCCAGCGCATAGCGGAAGCTGTGCGCGGCGACGTTGTCCTCGCCGTAGCGCTCGCGCAGCCCGCGCTCGGCCTGGCGCAGGTAGTCGAGGCCGGCTTCGCGGTCGCCGCAGTCGTATTCCTTGAAGCCGAGGTTGCCGGTCTCGACCAGCGTCGCCTGGCGCTCCTCCCCGTAGCGTCCGGCCATGCGTTCGCGCACGGTGCGCGCGATCGACAGCGCCTTCGCGCAGTTCCCCGCGTAGTCGTGGATGCTGGCCACGGTGGAGAGCTGCACCAGCGTGGAATAGTCGTCCGGGCCTAGGATGCGTTCGGTGGTGGCGGCGGCGGCTTCCGCCAGCGGCAGTGCTTCGTCGTAGCGGCCGAGGTTGCGCAGGGCGCGCGCCAGCATGATGCGCTGGCCCGCGACCTTGCCTTCGCCGATGCGGCGGGCATCGAACAGCGGGTCGGCGAGCATGGCGCGCAGCTGTGCGATGGCGCCCTTGAGGTCGCCCTGGCGCAGCGTGCCGTCGGCGAGGGTTTCGCGGATCGCGACCGCCACCAGCGCGTCGTCCGGGCGCAGCAGGCGCTGCAGCCGGTCGGCGCGGCGGTAGGCTTCGAGCGCGGGCTCGATCTGCAGCTGCTGGAAGTGGAAGACGCCGCGCGCGTACGCGGCGTCCAGCGCCAGTTCGTCGTCGGCATGGAGCCGCTGGCCCGCGGCGGCGTCGGTCCCCTCGAGCAGCTTGCCCGCTTCGGCGATGTGTTCGGGCGTGTTCGAGTGCGCCAGCGTGCGCGCCAGCGCGTAGCGCGTCCGCAGCGTCAGCGCGTCCGTGTCGCCGAAGGCCTGGGCGTAGTAGCGCTCGGCGTCGCGGAGGTGGCCGATGCTGCGTTCGCGGTCGCCCAGCGTGCGCCATGCCTGGCCGAGCGCGGCATGCACGCCGCCGCGCGTGGCGGGATCGTCGGGGAAGCGTTGCGCGACCTGCGTCGACGCCAGTTCCAGTACTTCGCGCATGCTCGGGTCCCGCTCGAAGCCGGTGCCGCCGGGACTGAGCGCGCCGAGCAGGTCGTCGCTGAGGAAGTGCGCCACCGCTTCCGCGCGCGCGGCCTGCATGGTCGCGGCTTCGCGCAGGCGTTCGCTGCGGTACCACAGCAGCGAACTGGCGAACAGGCCGACGCTGAGCACGGCGATGGTGGCGACGATCCACGGTCGCCGCGCGCGCGTCCGCTCCAGCGCACGGCGCGCGTCGTGCGCGGCTGCCGCGGCGTCGGCCCGGCGTGCGGCTTCCTCGCGGCGCCGCGGCAGCGAGGCCAGGCGGTCGATCAGTTCGGCCACGCTGCCCAGCCGGCGCGCGGGGTCGCCGTCGGTGGCGCGGGTGATGTCCTCGACCAGCAGCGGATCTTCTATGTCGCGCTCCCATCCTGGCGCCATCGGGCGGCGCAGGTCGCCCACCAGCAGCTGGTAGAGCAGGATGCCGAGCGCGTAGAGGTCGCTGCGTACGGTCGGCGCCTGCCCGGCGACCAGCTCCGGCGCGAGGTACAGCGGCGTGCCGGAGCCATCGCTGCCGCCGGCGCCGGTCAGCGTGAGGCCGAGCCCGGTGATGCCGAGTTCGGCCAGCCGTTCCGGCTGCAGCAGGCGGCTGTTGCCGAAGTCGGTCAGGCAGGCCTGCCAGCGCCCGTCCTGGCGGCCGCGCACCAGCACGTTGGCCGGCTTGATGTCCTTGTGCAGCACGCCGACGCCGTGCGCGGCGTCCACCGCCGCCGCGACCTGCAGGAAGAAGTGGAGTCGCTGCGCCGGCGCCCATCCGGCGAGCACGTCGTGGCTGGCCACCCATTCGGGCAGCGATTCGCCGCCGTACTCGCATTCGATGAAATAGGGTTCGGACTCGAAGTTCCAGTCCAGCACGCGCACGAAATCCTCGCGCTCGCCCAGCGTGTCGCGCAGCACGCGCATCAGCGTGGCCTCGCGCTTGATCGCCGACAGCTGCTCGCCGCCGAGGCTGAACTTGAACACGCGCGGCTCGCGGCTGCGCGGCTGCCGCGCCAGCCAGACTTCGCTGCCGAGCGTCTGGCCGAGCGGGCGCTCCAGCAGGAAGTGCTCGCGCCCGGGGACGGGTTGTCCCGCTTCGAACTTCAGTTCGCTGCCGAGCCGCTGGCCGACCGCGATGCGCTCGACCGGGCCGTCGAAGCGATAGCCGATGCGCGGCAGGGTGGCGATGCGACCCTCGCCGCCGCCGTCCAGCGCCTTGCGCAGTTTGCCGATCGCGGTGGCGAGCACGTGGTCGACGGTGATGCGGCCGGCCCAGACCGTGTCGAACAGTTCCTCCTTGGTCACCACCTCACCGGCATGGTGCAGCAGCAGGGCGAGGACCTGCAGCGGCTTGTGCTCGATTTCCACCGGCAGGCCGGCCAGCCGCAGCTCGTAGCGCGCCTCGTCGAACTCCACCGCGCCGAAGCGCCAGCGGTACAGGCGGGTGTCGCGCGGCATGGCGGGATCCCGGGGCATGTGCGGATGATAGCGAGCGCGGCGGCGCGCGGAGGCAGCCGGCATCGGGCTTACGGGCGCGGACCGGCGGCTTGAAGGTTTCTTGAAGGTCGCATGAGGACCGCGCGCGGCGCGTCGTCCAGCCTTTGCGGCGGGATGCTAAGGAAACCAGGCCATGCGCAACGACCCGCAGCGAGGCGTCCGCCCGACCGCTGCCACGGCATGCGTGCTGATCGCCCTGTCGCTGGCCTTGGCGGCGCCCGCGGGCGCGGAGTCCGGCGAAGCGGAGGACCAGCGCACGGTGCTCGGCGAGTGGGTCGGGACCTACGTCTGCGCGCAGGGGTTGACCGGACTGACCCTGACCGTCGCCGAGGCGACACCGGCCGGCGCGCGGGCGCTGTTCCATTTCTACGCCGATCCGCGCAACCCGAAGGTGCCGACCGGGTGCTTCACCATGGACGGCGACTACGACCCGGGCAGCGGGCGGCTGCGGCTCAGGGGCGGGGAATGGCTGCTGCGCCCCGGCGGCTACCGCGTGGTGTCTTTCGACGGCGAGGTCGACGCCGAAGGCGGCCGCTTCAGCGGCCAGGTTACCGGGACCTCGGGCTGCAAGCAGTTCGACCTCGGGCGTCGTCCGTCGCCGGCGCCGGCACCGGCGCAATGCACGATCGCGATGCCGGTGGCGCAGCCGGGGCTGGTGGATGCCGGCGGCATCGGCGCGGCGCTGGCCGCGGACGGCCGGATCGACCTCGACATCCTGTTCGACTTCGGCCAGGCCAGCCTGCGCGCCGACGGCACCCGCCAGCTCGACGAACTGGGCCGCGTCCTGCTGTCGCCGGCGCTGGCGCAGCGGCGCATCGGCCTGCACGGGCACACCGACGCGGTCGGCGGCGCGGAGGCGAACCGCGCGCTGTCCGAGCGCCGCGCACGGGCCGTGCGCGACTACCTGGTCGATGGTTTCGGGATTCCGGCCGCGCGCCTCGACGTGCGCGGCCACGGAGAGGACCGCCTGAAGCTGCCCGCCGCGCCGGAGGATCCAGCCAACCGGCGGGTCGAAGTGGTGCTGCTGGATTGAGTCTCCTCGGCAACCCGATCCCGTGGGAGCGCCCTCGGGCGCGACGCAGGATCAGGATCGTCGAAGCATCGCGCCCAAGGGCGCTCCCACGGAGAGGAGGAGGGCGATATCCGTGATTTGCTTCGGTCGCTCATTCATTGCGGCAGGACGGCTTGAGGGTTTCTTGAGGGCGGCTTGAGGACAGGGGATGGTCGTGACGGCGACGATCCGGCGACTTCAGCGGGGGACATGGCGGATGGACAACAGCATGCGGATGCAACGGGTTTTCTTCCTGGTCGTCGCTGCCTCGCTCGCGCTCGCCGCCTGCGGCGGCGCGCAGGACGGTGGTGCGGATTCCGGCGGCGAACCGGTCGCCGCGGCGGGCGACGCGACCCCGGCCGTCGCCGACGGCAGCGCTGCGCTGCGCTGTCCGCCGCCGGTCCGCACGGACCTGGCCGGCCCCGACATCATCGGCATCCGGACCGGCATGACCGCCGACGAGGCGCTGGCGACCGCGCGCTGCGCGCTTGGCGAGGACGCGGAGGTCAAGGCGGGCAACCGCTGGCTCGACCGCCTGGAAACCTACGGCGTCGAACTCGGCACCCAGACCTTCACCGTGCGCAAGGGCGACCACCGCCCCTGCAACTTCCAGCGCGAATGGCAGGAGTGCGAGGGCGGACTGAAATGGGGCCACGTCGACGAGATCGTCACGGTCGCCACGCCCGGCGCGCCCGGCAAGGAAACCGCGCTCGGCGTCTGGCGCACGCAGACCTTCCGCGAGGGCGAGATGCCGCCGGTGCAGGCGCTGCTGGACGCGCTGGTGTCCAAGTACGGCCCGCCGCAGATCACCGAGAACTCGGATGCGCCGCGCGGCTACTCGGCGGGAAGCCGCGACATGGAGTGGGTCTTCGATCGTGCCGGCAATCCGCTGGCAGAGGCCAACCCGATGTTCGGGCAGTGCCGCGGCGCCGTTCACGCGCACAAGGGCGACACCAACGCGCGCTGGCGCGACGGCTGCGGCTTCAGCATCCGCACGCGCGTGCTGCTCAGCGGCAAGAACCCGGGGCTGGCGATGGAGGTGAGCAGCGCGATGCTGCACCAGGGCGACCTGTTCGCGCAGGTGGAGGCGATGCAGGCCGAACTGCAGCAGCTGGGCCAGGCGCGACGCGACGCGGAAGTGCAGCAGGCAGGGGAGGCCAGCGATGTCCGGCTCTGATCGTGCGCTGCGGGGAATGCGCACGGCGCTGCTGGCCGCCGCGCTGCTGGCGCTGGCCGCCTGCGGAAGCGGCGAAGGCCCTGCGACGGAAGCGATTGCCGGCGATGCCGCGGCAGCCGGGTCGCCGCCGCGCCAGGCACAGGGTCCGGACGCGACGCCCGCGCGCGACGGCGGCGGAACGCAGGCGGCGGTCGCGGCAGCGGCTGCGCCCGGCTTCGGCACCCGGGAGCTGGCCTACCCCGAGGACCTGCAGATGGTGCTGCTCGGCTACCGGCTGGAGGGCCGGCAGCCGCCGATCGCGGAATGGGCGGCGGCGCAGCACCGGGTGGCGTCGGCGACCGAATTCGAGCGCGCCGATGTGCGCGAGCAGGAGCGCGAGCGCCTGCAGGCGGTCTACGACGGCACCGAAGGGATCGGGCTGCTGCGCCTGAAAGTGACCGCGAGGTTCGGCGAGTACGACGGATCGCGCGGCGGCTATTACCTCGACGCCTTCACGCCGGGCAGCGTTTTCCGGTTCTCCGCGCGTCCCGCGCCCAATCCGTTCCGCGACGAGGCGGTCAGCCTGCGCATCGACAATCCCGGCGAGCTGAACTTCTGGGCGCTCGACGCCGCCGCGGCGCAGGACGTGCTGGCCAGGAACAACGGGCAGCGCCACGTCGCGCTGGACGGCCGGCTGCGCATCACCGGCATCAATCGCCGCAGCGATGGTCCGGAGCTGACGGCGACGCTGCAGCGCTACGCGATCGTCAGTTCCAGATACGGAGAGCCGGCGGTGCTCGGCGAGCTCGAGTTCCACGACGGCAAGGGAGAGTGACGCGGATGAAGACCGGGACGATCGTGGCCGCGCTGCTCGCACTGTCGCTGGCGGCGTGCGGCGGAGGCCTGAAGGGTACGTTCGAGGACGAGATGGGCATGAGCGCCTACACCTTCCACGGCAACGGCCGGGTCGTGCAGTCCAGCCCGCTGGCAGGCGTGGAGCGGGAACTGACCTACGAACTGGACGGCGACCGGGTGCGGGTGAGGCTGTCGAAGGACAACGACGCCGCGCTGGTGCTCACCCGGATCGACGAGGACACGCTGTTGGGGCCGGTGGGCTTCCGCTATACGCGCAAGAAATAGGAAACAGGCAATGGCGGCGCGCGGAAGGCGCCGCGGGCGACCAGCCATGGCCGCACGCTGCCGCCGTTGAAGGCGCGCCGCGACGACGCGATTCTCAACCGCAGGAGGAATCATGCGCGATCTGCTGCAATTCGACTCGATGGTGACCCCGAAGATCATCACATTCATCTATTGGGTGCTGCTGGCCGCCTCCGCGATCAGCGGGCTGGTGCTGCTGGGCAAGGGGCTCGGAGTGATGAAGTATTCGGGCTTCGCAGGCTTCGGCATGATCGTCGCCGCGCCGATCCTGGTGGTGGTGCTGGCGCTGCTGGCGCGCATCTACTGCGAGATCATGATCGTGCTGTTCAAGATCAACGAGGCCCTGCAGGACATCCGCAGGAAATAGGGGATGGGCGGCGGGCGCGGGCGGGGAACGGCCCGCGCCACCGCCATCGCCGCGACGCAAACCGTGGTTCCATCCGGGGCCGCATCGGCGCTGCGTCCTGCGCGCCGGCATTCAGGGGCGATCGATGTCCCTCTTCGATGACGACGACGATTCACGGGAGACCACACAGTGAAGACGGCCACCATGCTTCCCCTCGCCCTCGCTGCCCTGGCCCTGGCCGGCTGCGGCGACGGGCTGTCCAAAGGCTCGCTGGGCAAGATCGTCGACGCGCAGCTGCAGCAGCGCCATGAGCCCGTCTGCTGGTCCCTGCAGAACAATGCCGTGTCGTGGCCGGTGACCGTGGACTTCGGCTTCGATACGCCTGCGCGGGAGCCGGTCCTGGTCGGCGCGGTCGAGGCCGGAATCCTCGAGGTGCAGAACCCGAACAGCCAGCTGCCGCTGGGCCAGCAGTTGCTCATCGGCAACGCCTCCAGGAACCGCTGGTCCATCGACCTTACCGACAAGGGGCGCAAGGCCGGCGCCTGGGACAGCCAGAAGGGCCTGTGCATCGGCCGCCGGCGCCTGCACGAGATCGTGCGCTGGACCGAGCCGGCCGAGGACGACGGCGCCCGCTACACCGAGGTGACGTACACCTGGACGCTCCAGGACGCACCGAAGTGGGTGGAACCGGTCCATTTCGCCGGGATCGAAGGTGCGGCCGAACCGGTGAAGAGCAGCCTGACGCTGGTCAAGACCAGCGACGGCTGGCGTTCGCCGTATTGATCCGGATCGCGGCGACCATGGTCGTCGCGCTGCCGCATTCGCAATGAACGGAAGGAGGTCAAGACATGGCGATGATCCAGGACAATCCGGCACGCATGGCGCTCGCCTGCATCCTGGCAGCCGTTTGCGCGTCCTGCGACGCGGCCGGGGACGCGCCCGCCGCCACGGATGCGCCACCCGCGGCCGAAGCGCAGGTCGTGGACGAACTGCCGTTGCGGCGCGGCTACTACGTACGCACCGACGACGAATGCGGCACGGCATCGAACGCGACCCTGGCGCTGGTTCGGCGCGACGGCATCACCGGGTGCAGCTTCTCGCGGATCGAACGCATCGGCGAGTCGCGCTACCGTGTCGGGGTGAGCTGTGCCGTGCGTGCGGCGCCTCCGGGCCAGGAACACGAGCGGGACGAGTACACGAATGAGTACGAGATCCTCGCCGAGGATCGCTACCGGGTGACGTACGACTACGGCGAGACGGTCGAGTTCCGTTTCTGTCCCCAGCAGAGCCTGCCCGATTCGTGGCGGGACAACGATATTTCCGACGTGACCGGATAGTGCATGGCGCAGCCGCGCCGGGGATCCCACGCAGGAGAAGGCAGATGCAAGGATGGGCGTCGTTCCACATGGCTCCGGCGGGATTCCCGGGGCTGCTCTGCCTCCTCGCCGCCGCGTGCGCGCCTGGCGCCGCGCCGGCCGCCGCGGATGTGCGGCCGGTGGCAGAGGTGCGGGAGGTGGACGCGCTGCCGCTGCAGCGCGGCTACTACGTCGCCAGCGACACGCCCTGCGGAGAAGCATCCAACGCCACGCTGCACCTGATGCGCCGCGACGGCGACGGCTATTCCGGCTACACCAAGCCGCCGTACTTCTGCCGGTTCATGCGGATCGAGCAGACCGGCCCGTCTAGCTATCAGGTGACGGAAGCATGCGAAGGCAGCCATGGCGACGGCGAGGAACCCGAAGCCAGCGTCTCCAGCTACGAAATCCTGAGCGAGACCAGCTATCGCGCGAAGAACGAGGACGGCTGGGAGAGCAGGTCCCGCCGCTGTCCCCGCCGGGAGTTGCCGGCGCTGTGGCGCGACAGCGACATCGGCGATTTCGTCGATTGACCGCCCACCGCCGTCCCTCCCGAATTCGACCCGCCCGCAAGGAGACATGCACATGCACAGGCCAGGATTCGAAACAGCCGTGTTGACCGGAGTCCTGGCGCTGTGCGCCGGATCGTCCGCCGCGATCGAGGTCGACAACCTCGACGGCTTCGAGCAGCACTTCGGCCGCTACGCACCCGGCGGCGACTGCGCGAAGCAGCCGCAGGTCGTCATCGACCGCGAGGGCTTCGCCTTCACCGGCGGCCCGGAGCTGCCGAAGGCGACGCAGCCCGAATACGCAGCGAGCTACATGGGCAACTACTACGAGGGGATCGGGCTGTGGTTCTTCCCGTACCGCAGCGAACCGCGCCCTTACGTGCTGGCGCTCAACGCGGACGAAACGCCGGGCAGGCTGACGCTGGAAGCCTACGAGTTCGACTACCACGGCGGACCGAAGCTGCCGGACAAGTACCGTCCCTATATCGCCGCGTCGCCCTACCTCAAATGCCGCTGATCCCGTAGGAGCGGCTTCAGCCGCGACCCTGCCGCCCGAAAGCGCATTGCCGCCCGTCGCGCCTGAAGGCGCTCCTACAGGGCGCGGTTATGCGGCTTGCGATCGGCGTCGAGGGCGACGCTGGCGTCGGCGATCGCGGGCAAGGCCCGCAGTGCATGCCGTCGATCCTGCAGGAGCGGCTTCAGCCGCGACCCTGTCGCCGAATGCGCATTGCCGCCCGGTCGCGCCTGAAGGCGCTCCTACAGTGGGCGGTTGTGCGGCTTGCGATCCGCATCGAGCCCGACGACGACGTCGGCTACCGCCGGCAGGGTCCGCAGCGCCTGCCGGCTTACGCGCTCGTAGTGCTGCACGAAGCGCTCGACCTGCGCGTGGGTCATGCCCGCGCGCAATGGATCGCGCGCCTGTAGCGACTGTTCCTGCTGCCAGCGCCATTCGGGAACGATGTCGAAGCCAGGCGGCTGCAGGAACAGCAGGCGGTCGATGCGTCGCCACAGCGCGGGGTAGTCGTGGGCGAGGGCGTTATTGCAGTAGCGGCGCCAGGTGCAGTCGGCGTCCTCGTCGCGTTCCAGTGCGTTGAGCGGCGCATCCAGCGCGTCGGCGGGTTCCGCCGGCGTGCCGAGGAACCAGCCTTCGAACACGACGATGTCGACTTCGCCGGCTTCGCGCCACAGCCCGGTCGGCACGCGCCGGTCGCCGAGCTTGTCGAACGCGGGCAGCCGCGTGGACCGGCGATCGCGCAGCGCGTCGAGCGTCGCGCAAGCCAGGGGCAGGTCGTGCGTGCCCGGCGGGCCGCGGGTGGCGAGCAGCGGGTGCACGTCGAGCGCGAGCTGCTGCCGTTGCGGCCGGTCGAGGTAGAAGTCGTCCACCGATACCGCCACCGCCCGCAGTCCGCGCGCCGTCGCGGCTTCGACCAGCTGTGCGGCCACGGTGGACTTGCCGGTGCCCTGCAGGCCGGAGACGCCGTAGACCTTCGCGCCGGCGGCCAGCGCGTCTTCGAGCACGCCGGCGACAAAGCCGTCGGCGAAACCGTGCTGCGGGGCAGGGTGCGCGTCGGAGGCCATCGCGCCACAATAGCGCAATGAACTGCGCAGACCTGCAGGCCGAGGCCCTGGCCACGTTCGATGCCCTGTTCGCCGAGGCGCTGGCGGCCGGGGAGCCCGATCGCACCGCGATGACCCTGGCCACCGCGACGCGCGACGGCAGGCCTTCGGCGCGCACCGTGCTGCTCAAGGCGTTTGATGCGCGCGGCTTCGTGCTCTATACGCACCTGGACGGGCGCAAGGGGCGCGAGCTGCAGCTCAATCCGAACGCGGCCCTGCTGTTCCACTGGCCGCGCGTGCGCAAGGGCGTGCAGGTGCGCATCGAGGGCGCTGTGGCGATCGTCGAGGACGCCGAGGCCGACGCCTACTTCGCGTCGCGGCCGCGCGTCAGCCAGCTCGGCGCATGGGCGTCGAAGCAGTCCGAAACGCTGGAATCGCGCGAAGCCTTCGACCGTCGCGTCGCCGAACTCGAACTGGAGTTCGCCGGGCGCGACGTGCCGCGCCCGCCGCGCTGGACCGGCCTGCGCGTGCGCCCGGACCGCATCGAGTTCTGGTATGGCGCCGAGTTCCGCCTGCACGAGCGCTGGCTCTACGAATTCGACTGCACGGGGCAGTGCAGCAAGCGGATGCTGTATCCGTGAAGGGCCGGGAATCGGGAATGGGGAATCGGGAATCGGAAAAGCGCGAAGCGTCGGCCCCTCACCATTCCCGATTCCCCATTCCCGATTCCCGACGATGCGGCCCCGGCCGCATCGTCTGCCTGACCGAAGAACCCACCGAAGTGCTGTACGCGCTCGGTGAGCAGGATCGCATCGTCGGCATCAGCGGTTTCACCGTGCGGCCGGCGCAGGCGCGGAAGGAGAAGCCGAAGGTCAGTGCGTTCACCAGCGCGAAGATCGACGAGATCCTGAGGCTGGCGCCGGACTTCGTGGTCGGATTCTCGGACATCCAGGCCGACATCGCCGCCGAGCTGGTGCGACGCGGGGTGGAGGTGTGGATCAGCAACCACCGCAGCGTCGACGGCATCCTCGACTACATCCGCCGCCTCGGTGCGCTGGTCGGCGTCGCGGAGCGGGCCAATGACTATGCCGACGAACTGCAGCGCGGGCTCGAGGCCATGGCGCGCGAGGCGGCCGCGCTGCCGGCGCGGCCGAAGGTCTACTTCGAGGAATGGGACGAGCCGATCATCACCGGCATCCGCTGGGTGGCCGAACTGGTGCGCATCGCCGGCGGCGACGACGTGTTCCCGGAACTCGCCGCCGAGCCGCTGGCGAAGGCGCGCATTCTCGCCAGCGGCGATCCGGTGGTCGAGCGCGCGCCGGACATCATCCTCGGCTCGTGGTGCGGCAAGAAGTTCCGGCCGGAGAAGGTGGCCGCGCGCCCCGGCTGGGACGCGATCCCGGCGGTGCGCGACGGCGAGCTGCACGAGATCAAGTCGCCGCTGATCCTGCAGCCCGGCCCCGCCGCGCTCACCGACGGCGTGCGCGAAATCGCGGCGATCATCCGCGTCTGGTCGCGGAACCGCGATTCGTAGGAGCGCCTTCAGGCGCGATTGTCTCCGCAAGCCGCGAAAGGCATCGCGCCTGAAGGCGCTCCTACGGCGGAAACACGTCGCGGCTGAAGCGCAGGACGTCGGTCGTCGCTGCGCCGTCGCGCTGGACGGTGATCTCGAAGGCCAACGTATCCGGCGGCGTGACCCGTACCGTGCCGGCATAGTCGATGAAGCCGTCGCTGCGCACCTCGCGCAGGACCACGTCCTGCGACACGCCGCGCAGGTCGCGCACGCGAGCGGTCACCTGCGCGGGAAGCGAAACCTCCTCGCCGGCGGGTCCCTGCCGCACGCCGACCAGCAGCAGCTGCGCACTGCGGCCGGGCGCCACGCCATAGCGGTCGGCGATGGTGGCGTTGAGTGTCGCGGTCGGTGCGAGGCTGGCGTGGATGCGCACGTCGCCGACCTGCAGTTCGGCCGGCTGGCGCGTGGCTTCGGCATGCGCGGCGAGGTCCCCGGCCGCGGAGGGATCGCGTCCGCAGCCCGCGAGGACGCACAGCACGGCCAGTGCCGCGCAGGCATGCAGCCATCGCGACCGGCGCTCAGTCATTGGCCGCCGACAGCTCGCCGCCGCGCCGCGTGGCGGCATGGATCGCCTGCGCCACGAGCTCGCGGAATCCGCCGGCCTCGAAGATTTCGATCGCGGCCTGGGTGGTGCCGCCGGGCGAAGTGACCCGACGCCGCAGTTCGGCCGGCGGCTCGCCCGATTCGGTCAGCATCCGCGCCGCGCCGAGGAGGGTCTGCTGCGCCAGCGTGCGCGCGGCCCCCGGGGCCAGTCCTTCGGCGACGGCGGCGGCTTCCATCGCCTCGGCCAGCAGGAACACATAGGCCGGGCCGCTGCCCGAAGTGCCGGTGACCGCGTCCATCAGCGCTTCGTCGTCGATCCAGACCGTCGGGCCGGCGCTCGCCAGCAGCCGATCCGCCCGTTCGCGGCCGCCGGCATCGACCCGGGCGTTGGCGTACAGCCCGGTCACGCCGGCGCCGAGCAGGGCCGGGGTGTTGGGCATCGTCCGTACCACCGGCAGTCCGCCCCCGAGCCAGCGGTCCAGCTGCGCGGAGGTGATGCCTGCGGCGATCGAAACCACCAGCGGACGCCCGGCCTGCGCGGCCCCGGCCAGGCCGGCGCAGACCTCGCGCATGACCTGCGGCTTGACCGCGAACACCCAGGTGCCGGCCCCGGCGACGGCCTCGGCGGCCTCGGCGAAGGCCTGCACGCCGAAATCGGCGACCAGCGCCTCGCGCGCCTGCGCGTTGGGATCGGCGACGCGCACGCCGGCCGGGGCGACGCCCGCGGCGACCAGTCCGCCGACCAGACTGCGGGCCATGTTGCCGCCGCCGATGAAGGCGATGGACGGGAAGGATTCGGGCGGGGAGGTGGCGGTGGACATGGGACTGCAGTCGGCGGGAAGGACCGCAACCCTACCGCGTCGGCGGCCGTCCCTGCCAATCCAAACGGGTCACGGGGGATCGTGCGACAGGTGGTGGCGGCTTCCTGGCCGGGGAAGCTCGAAGAACCGCCGTTTCGACCCTGGGCCGATCCAGGGGCGAGGCGCTTTGCAACCAGCGAAGCTGGTCAATCTATGTGCTTGAAAACCCGAGGTTCCTCACCGCGTTCGGAACGACCGGTGCAGGGTTGCCGGAGGACCCGGTGCCGTGCCCGGGAACCCGCGTGCATCGTGGTCGAGGCCGCCTCCACGGCTACCTCACGAAGGCTGCTTTCGCATCGGCCGCGAGGCAGCGACCCTGGCACGGCGGGCCAGGAGGGAAAGACCTCGTGCGGGGTCCTGGCCCGCCGCGGGCGCCAATGACGTTTCAATTCCTTGCGGGACCTCGTGCAGGACGCGTGCCGACAAGTCCGGATATCCGTTTGAAAGGGCTGGAATTGTGATCCGCGTACAGGGCTATACTGCCGGCCGGGGATAGGCTGTCGCCAGCGGTGCGGGGCGGGCGGCCGCATCACATCACATTGCAGTGCCAGGGGAGCTTGCATGGATATCGCCGAACTGTTGGCGTTCTCGGTCAAGAACAAGGCCTCCGACCTCCATCTGTCGGCGGGCCTGCCGCCGATGATCCGGGTCGACGGCGACGTGCGGCGGATCAACATCCCCGCGCTCGAGCACAAGCAGGTGCACGCGCTGGTCTACGACATCATGTCGGACAAGCAGCGGCGCGACTTCGAGGAGTTCCTCGAGACCGACTTCTCGTTCGAGATCCCCGGCCTGGCGCGCTTTCGCGTCAACGCGTTCAACCAGAACCGCGGCGCCGGAGCGGTGTTCCGCACGATCCCGTCCGAGGTGCTGACGCTGGAAGACCTCGGCTGCCCGCCGATCTTCCGCGAACTGATCAACCAGCCGCAGGGCCTGATCCTCGTGACCGGCCCGACCGGCTCGGGCAAGTCGACCACGCTCGCGGCGATGCTCGACCACGTCAACAAGAACGAGTACGCGCACATCCTTTCGGTCGAGGATCCGATCGAGTTCGTCCACACCTCGCAGAAGTGCCTGATCAACCAGCGCGAGGTGCATCGCGACACCCACGGCTTCAGCGAGGCGCTGCGCTCGGCGCTGCGCGAGGACCCGGACTACATCCTGGTTGGCGAATTGCGCGACCTGGAGACCATCCGCCTGGCGCTGACCGCCGCGGAAACCGGCCACCTCGTGTTCGGCACCCTGCACACCAGCTCGGCGGCCAAGACCATCGACCGCATCATCGACGTGTTCCCCGCCGGCGAGAAGCCGATGGTGCGCTCGATGCTGTCCGAATCGCTGCGCGCGGTGATCTCGCAGGCGCTGCTGAAGAAGGTCGGCGGCGGCCGCACCGCGGCGTGGGAGATCATGGTCGGTATCCCCGCCATCCGCAACCTGATCCGCGAGGACAAGGTCGCGCAGATGTACTCGGCGATCCAGACCGGCCAGCAGCACGGCATGATGACCCTCGACCAGCACCTGCAGGACCTGGTCAAGCGCGGCATGGTCACGCGGCAGCAGGCAAAGGAATACGCGAAGGAGAAGCGGTTGTTCGAGTGAAGCCGGGACCGGGGACCCGGGACCGGGGACCCGGACGGCGCATTCGCAGGCTGGACGGACTATTGGTTGGCTTCACACACAATCAGGTGGATCGTCGATCCAGGCGGGAATCCGGTGAAGGGCGTCGGCCTTTCCCTGGTCCCCGGTCCCTGGTCCCCGGTCCCGGAGCACCACGATGAGCTCGATTGACTTCACCTCGTTCCTCAAGCTGATGGCGCACCAGAAGGCGTCGGACCTGTTCATCACCGCGGGCATGCCGCCGTCGATGAAGGTCCACGGCAAGATCTCGCCGATCACCCAGAACCCGCTCACGCCGCAGCAGTCGCGCGACCTGGTGCTGAACGTGATGTCACCGCCGCAGCGCGAGGAGTTCGAGAAGACGCACGAGTGCAACTTCGCCATCGGCGTCGCCGGCGTCGGCCGCTTCCGCGTCTCGTGCTTCTACCAGCGCAACCAGGTGGGCATGGTGCTGCGCCGGATCGAGACCCGCATCCCGACGGTCGAGGAGCTCAACCTGCCGCCGATCATCAAGACGCTGGCGATGACCAAGCGCGGCATCATCATCTTCGTCGGCGCCACCGGCACGGGTAAATCGACCTCGCTGGCGGCGATGATCGGCTACCGCAACCAGAATTCGACCGGGCACATCATCACGATCGAGGACCCGATCGAGTTCGTGCACAAGCACGAGGGCTGCATCATCACCCAGCGCGAGGTCGGCATCGACACCGACACCTGGGAGAACGCGCTCAAGAACACCCTGCGCCAGGCGCCGGACGTGATCATGATCGGCGAGGTGCGCACCCGCGAGGGCATGGACCACGCCATCGCCTTCGCCGAAACCGGCCACCTGGTACTGTGCACCCTGCACGCCAACAACGCCAACCAGGCGATGGACCGCATCATCAACTTCTTCCCCGAGGACCGCCGCGGCCAGCTGCTGATGGACCTGTCGCTGAACCTCAAGGGCGTGGTCGCGCAACAGCTGATCCCGACCCCGGACGGCAAGGGCCGCCGCGTCGCGATGGAGATCCTGCTCGGCACCCCGCTGGTGCAGGACTACATCCGCGACGGCGAGATCCACAAGCTGAAAGAGGTGATGAAGGAATCCACCAACCTCGGCATGAAGACCTTCGACCAGGCCCTGTTCGAGCTGTACCAGGCCGGCGAGATCTCCTACGAGGACGCCCTGCGCTACGCCGACTCGCAGAACGAAGTGCGCCTGAAGATCAAGCTCGCCCAGGGCGGCGACGCGCGCACGCTGTCGCAGGGGCTGGACGGGGTGGAAATCGCCGAAGTTCGCTGACCACCGGCGAACGGCTGGACGTATCCCTGGGGCGGGCCGGCGGACGCGCCTGAAGGCGCTCCTACAAACGCAGGCATCCTGTCGGAGCGCCTTCAGGCGTGACCCTCTACGGATCCGTCGGAACGCCCGGTTGCGACTGAAGCCGCCCCTGCGATTTGTAGGCCGGATCAGGTGGGAAATGTTTGCTTCCCGAAGCGCATGAGGATGGAAACGGCTGGCGAAGCCCCCGATGCCGCGGATCTGGTGCTGGTGCGCGACTGGCTAGAACCAGGTCCGGCGGACGTGCTGGCCGACGGCCTGTCGCGCGTACTGCCCTGGCAGGTGCACCGCGTGCGCCTGTTCGGGCGCGAGGTCGATTCGCCGCGCCTGAGCTGCTGGATGGGCGATCCCGGCGCCGTTTACCGCTACTCCGGGGTTCGCCATGAGCCGCATCCCTGGGCCGAAGCCCTGCTTCCGATCCGCGACCGCCTCGTCCGCGAAACCGGCGTGGCATTCAACAGCGCGCTGGCGAACCTGTATCGCGATGGCCGCGACTGCATGGGCTGGCACAGCGACGACGAGCCGGAACTGGGCGTACAGCCGGTGATCGCTTCGCTCAGCCTCGGGGCGACGCGACGTTTCGTGTTGAAGCATCGACGCGATCCCGGACGGAAACTCGCGTTCGACCTCGCGCACGGCAGCCTGCTCGTCATGCGCGGCGACACCCAGGGGGACTACCGGCACGCGCTGCCGCGGACGTCGAAGCCCGTCGGGCCGCGGATCAACCTGACGTTCCGGCGCATCCTGCCGGCTGCCGGTCGCGCCTGAAGGCGCTCCTGCAAACGCGGGCGCCCTGTAGGAGCGCCTTCAGGCGCGACCGGGCGCAGCGAAAGAATCCCCTGCAGGTGCGCCTTCACGCGCAACCGGATGCAGCGAAAATCCGACCGGACCCGCGCGCGATCACGAAACACGCCGGCACTTGGGTCCTGAAACCAGCTCCCGCCATTGAACGCTCAGCGCCGCCCGTCCGGATGCGCCTCGCGCTGGTGGGTATCGCCCGCGACGAGGATCCAGTTCGCCAGTTCCGCGGTGATGGCTTCCAGGCTGCGGGAGAAGGCATCCACGACCAGGGCGACGTCGGTGCCGGACGCCGGCTGCGCACGCTGGAACGTGCGCGAGGCGACGATGCCCTGGTCGATGGTGTGCACCAGCTTGGCGTTGAATTCGATGGTCGCCGCGGGGACGGCATTGCCGGCGTAGTCGGCCTCGAAGCGGCGCAGGTCGACGACCAGCTTGTAGTCGGCGGTGATGCCGGCGCCCTGGCGTGCGACCGAAGGGATCTTGCCGGAGTCCTCCAGCGCACGCAGCAGCGTGTCCTGCAGCATGTCGGTCGGGGTCTTGGCCCAGTTGGCGCCGCGGTAGACCTGCAGTTCGTCCGGCGCGGGCCGCACCGCGATGCGGAAGCTGTCGATGGCGCGCGCGCCCACGGGCGGGCTCAGCGACAGCTGCCACGACACCTCGGGCGCGGACGGATCCACCGCGACGCGCGGGTCGGGCGCGTAGATCGTGGAGCGCTCGCGTTCACCACCGCCCAGGAGCGAGCAGCCGGCCAGCCCCAGTGCCAGCAGCACGGCCGCAACGATGCGCGCGGCGCCGGTCGAACGGCGACGCTGCAACGCCCCCATTCCCGATTCCCGATTCCCGATTCCCGGCGTCATCACGGTTCGAACTCCTTCGGCGCGTCGCGCCCGAGCAGGTAGCGCGACGGGTTGGCGTCGAGCCGGTCGCTGATCCGGCGCAGGTCGCGGATCAGGCTGCGCAGTTCGCCCAGTGTCGGGCCGAGCTGCGACAGGCCGTCGTTGGCGAAGCTGTTGATGGCGGCGCGGTTCTCGTTGAGGATCGTGTCGGCGCCGCGCGCGGCCGAGTCGAGCTTGGTCAGCGTGCCGTCGATCTTGCCGATCAGTTCCGGCAGCTGCTGCGCCAGTTCGCGGTCGAACGTGTCGAGGGTGCGGTTGGCCGAGGCCATCGTCACCGTCAGCTGCTGGCTGGCGGTGCGCGCGTTGATCAGGATCTCGCGCATGTCCTCGCGCTGTTCGGCGATCGCTCCGGTCATGTTCTGGATGTTGTCGAGCGTGGCGGTGATGCGCTGCACGTTCTCCTCGCTGAGCACCTTGTCCAGGCGCTCGACCAGGCGGTTGGCGGTGTCGGCGATGTTCTGCAGCGCCGAGGCCTCGGTCTGGATCACCGGGATGTCGCCGTCGCCGTGCGGGACCAGCGCCGGCGCGCCGGGGCTGCCGCCGGTCAGCTGGATGATCGGCGGGCCGGTGAGGCTGGTCATCGACAGCCGGGCGCGGGTGTCGACCTTCACCGGCGCGCTCGCCTGGAGCTTGAGCCTGGCGATCACCTGGCGCGGGTCGTCGGGCGCCAGCATCAGCTCGTCGACGGTGCCGATGGCGATGCCGTTGTACTGCACGCTGCTGCCCTCGGAGAGGCCGGTGACCGGTTCGCGGAAGATCACCTGGAACTCGTTCCAGCTGCGGTCGGAGGAGTACTTGGCGGCCCATAGCGCGAACAGCAGCAGGAACAGCGTCACCGCGATGGTGAACGCGCCGATCAGCACGTAGTTGGCCTTGGTTTCCATGCGTCAGGTGTCCTCGGCGGTGGCCGTTGCATCGCGGGCGGCGCGTCCGCGCGGGCCGTGGAAGTATTCGCGGATCCACGGGTGGTCGAGTTGCTCGATCTCGGCGAGCGGCGCAGCCGCGACGACCTTGCGGTCGGCCAGCACGGCGACACGGTCGCAGATCGCGTACAGCGTGTCGAGATCGTGGGTGATCAGGAACACGGTCAGCCCGAGCGCCTGCTGCAGGGTGCGGATGAGGCGGTCGAAGGCGGCGGCGCCGATCGGATCCAGGCCGGCGGTGGGCTCGTCGAGGAACAGCAGCGGCGGATCGAGCGCCAGCGCGCGCGCCAGCGCCGCGCGCTTGCGCATGCCGCCCGACAACTGCGACGGCAGCTTGTCCAGCGCCTCGGCGGACAGGCCGGCCAGCCGCACCTTCAGCAGCGCCAGTTCGTAGCGCAGCGAGTCGGGCAGGTCCGGATGATGCTCCTTCAACGGCACCTGCACGTTCTCGCCGACGGTCAGCGACGAGAACAGCGCGCCGTCCTGGAACAGCACGCCGGTGTTGCGCTCGATGTGCAGCCGGTCCTGCAGGTCGTCCGAGCGCGGGTCGACGCCGAGCACTTCCATCTCGCCGGCATCGGGACGGCGCAGGCCGATCAGCGAGCGCATCAGCACCGACTTGCCGGTGCCCGAGCCGCCGACCACGCCGATGATCTCGCCGCGGCGCACGTCGAGGTCGAGTCCGTCGTGCACGGTCTGCGCGCCGAAGCGGTTGACCAGTCCGCGCACGCGGATGACCGGCGCGTCGGCGGGCGCGTTGTCGCAGGCTTCGGCGGGCGTTATCGTGGCCATGTCACCAATCCATGTACATGAACCAGATCGCCGCCATTGCGTCGAACACGATCACCAGCGAGATCGTCTGCACCACGCTGGAGGTGGTGCGTTCGCCCACCGACTGCGCCGTGCCCTTCACCTGCAGGCCTTCGAGGCAGCCGATCAGGCCGATCACCAGCGCGAAGATCGGCGCCTTCGACATGCCGATCAGGAAGTGGCGCAGTTCCATCTCCTGCTCCATGCGCGCGAGGTAGGCCTGCGGCGGGATGTCGAGGCTGAAGGCGCCCACCGACAGGCCGCCGAGCAGGCCCGCGACCATCGCGATGAAGGTCAGCAGCGGCAGCATCACCAGCAGCGCGATCACACGCGGGATCACCAGCAGCTCGATCGGGTCCAGGCCCAGGGTGCGGATCGCGTCGATCTCCTCGCGGCTGACCATCGCGCCGATCTGCGCAGTGAAGGCGCTGGCGGTGCGGCCGGCGAGCAGGATCGCGGTCAGCAGCACGCCGAACTCGCGCAGGAACGCGATCGACACCAGTTCGACGACGAAGATCGTGGCGCCGAAGTCGGCGAGGATCTGCGAACCGAGGAAGGCGATGACCGCGCCGACGAGGAACGACAGCAGCGCCACCAGCGGCACCGCGTCGAGGCCGACCTGCTCCATGTGGTGGACCGTCGGGGTGAGCCGGAAGCGCCGGGGATCGAGCACGGTGCGGCCCAGCTTGACGAGCGTTTCACCGAGGAAGCTGACCAGGGCGACGATTTCCTGCGCGTTGTCGTGCACCGCGTAGCCCAATCGCGCCAGCGCCGCGGCGAAGCCGTACTCGCGCTTGGCCTTCGGGCGGTCGTCGTGCACGTCCTCGATCGCGGCGACCAGCGCCAGGTGGTCGTCGCGGAAGCGGAAGGTCTGGTAGTCGAGCTGCCTGCGCTCGGCGTAGCGCAGCAGCTGCAGCACCCCGACCGAATCGAGCCGGTCGACCGCGGAGGCATCGATCGCGCCGATCGAATCGGGCGCCTCGCGCAGCGCCTTGCCGATCTCCCGCGCGTGGTCGAGCGTCCAGCGCCCGCCAAGGCGCAGCAGGGCCGCATCCTGCGGATCGGGCTCGGCAGTGGGGGGCAGGCTGGCGGGCACGGTCATGTCGGGGCGAGGATACAGGCATCGCCGCGCGGACAGCAGGCCGGGCGCCGCCTGCGGGTGCGCCGTCGCCCCCGCCCATGCGATCCTGTCGCGATGTCCACGACGACGATGCCCGCCACCGCCGCCTACGCCACGCGCATCGCGTTCCTCGTCGAGCTGGCCGAGCACCTGCACCTGTACGGGACGACGTCGCAGCGACTGGAGGGCGCGATCGTCTCGGTCGCCCGCCGGCTCGGGCTCGACTGCGAGCCGTGGAGCAATCCGACCGGGATGATCCTGACCTTCAGCGACCCGCAGCGGCCGACCGGCGAGAGCGACACCACGCGCGTGATCCGCCTGCCGCCCGGCGAGACCAACCTCTACAAACTGTGCGAGGCCGACCGGATCGCGGAGGAGGTGGTGGCCGGCCGGCTCGACATCGCCGAAGGCCATGCCGCGCTGCGTGCGCTGGACCGGGCGAGCGGCTGGCGCGGAAACCTGCAGCAGGTGATCGGCTTCGGCCTGGCGGCGGCGAGCGTCGCCGGCCTGCTGCGGCTGCCCTGGCTCGACATCGCCACCGCGGGCGTGATCGGGATGCTGGTCGGGCTGCTGGACCTGGCCGGCCGGGGCCGCCCGCAGATGAAGGAAGCCGGCGACGCGCTCGCCGGCATCGTCGCCGGCGGGCTCGCCGCGCTGGTGGCCAGCTTCGTCGCGCCGCTGAACCTGAATACCGTGGTCATCGCCTCGATGATCGTGCTGATGCCCGGCATGGCGCTGACCAATGCCTTCAGCGAACTGACCAGCCAGCACCTGGTCTCGGGGACGGCGCGCTTCGCCGGCGCGATGACCACGCTGCTGAAGCTGACCGTCGGCACGATGATCGCGCTGACCGTGGTGCAGCTGTCCGGGCTGGAGCCGCAGGTGCGGGCCTGGCGGCCGCAGACGGCCTGGGTGGAGTGGGGCGCGGTGGTCACCGCGTCGTGGGCGTTCGCGGCGCTGTTCCGCGCCGGGCGCCGCGACTACCTGCTGGTGATGGCGGCCGCGATCGCCGGATACGCGATTTCGCGCCTGGTGGGCCAGTGGCTGGGCAGTCCGATCGGCGTGTTCCTGTCGGCGCTGGTCGTCACCGTCGCCGGCAATGGCTACGCGCGCTGGATGAACCGCCCGGGCGCGCTGATCCGCGTGCCCGGCATCATCATGCTGGTGCCCGGCAGCACCAGCCTGCGCAGCCTGCTGGTGGCGGTGCAGCAGCAGGACGTCGCCGCCGGCCAGGACGCGGCGATCACCGTGGTCAACGTGCTGCTGGCGCTGATCGCGGGCCTGCTGATCGGCAACCTGCTGCTGCCGGCGCGGCGGAACCTGTAGAACCGCGCCGGGGCTTCGAGGGGAATTCGGCGGGGTATCTCGCTGTGTCCTGTCGCGCCTGAAGGCGCTCCCACAGGATTCCCGCACCTGTAGGAGCGCCTTCAGGCGCGACGGCGCATTCAATCGAAGGCCAGGACAAACGAAAACGCCGGCAACGCCGGCGTTTCCATGGATACAGCCGCAATGGCCGGGATCACTTCTTGATCAGGAAGTCCTCGGGCTTCTTGCCCTTCTTGACCAGCGCCGCCAGCCAGCGCGGCTGCTTGCCGCGGCCGGTCCAGGTTTCGGCGGCATTGGCCGGGTTGCGGTACTTCGGCGGCACCTTGCCGAGCTTGCGGCCCTTGGTCTTGCTGGCCGCCTTCTTTGCGGTGCGGGCCGTCTTCGCGGCGGGCGCCTTGCCGCCGAACAGTTCGGCGACCGAATAACCTTCCGCGGTGGCGAAATCGACGATCCGCTTGCGGATCGAGGCAATGGGCTTGCGCTTCTTCAGCGCGGTCTTGCGACGCTTCGCCGCGGAAATCAGTACGTCGAGTTCCCTCGACGAAAGTGCGTTCAAATCGATTGCCATGTGAACAAGCTCCGGAATCTGAAAAGGAATGTCCCGTCCGTGGCACGCGCGAATGATAGTGGAATAATCGCGACAAGGGGAAATGCCCGCCCTTTGTCAAGCGGGCGTGATGAAGATAATCCGGCGGATATTCCGGTCCACTGCACCGAAGTAAATTCCGGCTTCGCCGGTAGCTTTCCAGGGATTTGACGCCAGCCTTCGCAGGAGCAGGGTTCTTGCGGCGGTCGGGTTCTTCACCGTACGACGTTGGAGGAAGGCGTCATTCCCGCGAAGGCGGGGACCCGTTTTGCTTTGAGGTAAAGACCCTGGATGGTCAGGTGAATCGCGGTCTCAACTTCCACGATTGCGAAATGAATCATTTGAGGGTGCGCGATCGCGCCTTGCAGGGGTTCACTCGCCCCGCAGGCGCGAAAACAGCGATTCCCGGTCGAGATTCTCCGGTTCCGCCGCGCTGCGCGCGCGATATTCGAAGGTGCCAGCAGCCAATCCCCGTTCCGATACCACGATCCGGTGCGGAATGCCGATCAGTTCGATGTCGGCGAACATCGGACCCGGGCGCAGTCCGCGATCATCGAGCACGGTTTCGACGCCGGCGTCGTCGAGTTCGCGATACAGGGACTCCGCCGCCGCGGACACGTCCGCATTGCCCTTGGGGTTGATGATGCAGACGGCGGCCTGCCAGGGCGCCATCGGCTCCGGCCACGCGATGCCCGCATCATCGTGGTTCTGTTCGATCGCCGCGGCGACGATGCGCGACACGCCGATGCCGTAGCAGCCCATCGCCGGATGCACGGCCTTGCCGTTTTCGTCGAGCACGGTGCACTGCATCGCCTCGGAATACCTGCGGCCGAGCGCGAACACGTGGCCCACCTCGATGCCGCGCGCGAGGCCGAGCGTCCCCTTGCCGTCGGGCGAGGGATCGCCGGCGACGACGTTGCGGATGTCGGCGGTCTCGTCGGGTTCGGGCAGGTCGCGGCCCCAGTTCACGCCGGCGACGTGGAAACCCGATTCGTTCGCGCCGACCACGAAATCCGCCATCGCCGCGACGCTGCGGTCGGCGACGACGCGGATCTTCCTGCGCGCGTTCAGCGGGCCGAGGAAGCCGGGTTCGGCGCCGAGGTGCTCGAGGATCTCGGCCTCGGTCGCGAGCCGGTAGTCGGCCAGGCCGGGCAGCTTGGCCAGCTTGATCTCGTTGACCGCGTGGTCGCCGCGCACCAGCGCGAGCGCGAACTGCGGACCGCCCTCGGCGTCCACGCCCATCAGCGCGACCGACTTCACCGTGCGCTGCAGTTCGATGCCGAGCAGGGCGGCAACGTCCTCGCAGGTCTTCTGCACGGGGGTGTCGACCTTGCGCAGGGTTTCTGAGGCGGCGGGGCGCTCGCCCGGTGACACCGCCTCGGCCAGTTCGACGTTGGCGGCGTAGCCGGATCCTTCCGAGAACGCCAGCGCGTCCTCGCCGGAGTCGGCCAGCACGTGGAACTCGTGCGATGCGCTGCCGCCGATCGCGCCGGTGTCGGCGAACACCGCGCGGAACTTCAGCCCGAGCCGGGTGAAGATGCGCGCGTAGGTGTCGTACATGTTGCGGTATTCGCGCTGCAGGTCCTCGTCGGAGACGTGGAACGAGTACGCGTCCTTCATGATGAACTCGCGCGCGCGCATCACCCCGAAGCGCGGGCGGATCTCGTCGCGGAACTTGGTGGTGACCTGGTAGAAATTGACCGGCAACTGCTTGTAGCTGGCCAGTTCGTTGCGCGCGAAGTCGGTCACCGCCTCCTCTGAGGTCGGGGTGAAGCAGTAGTCCTGCTCCTTGCGGTCGCGGATCTTCAGCAACTGCGGGCCGAACTTCTGCCAGCGCCCGGTTTCCTCCCACAGCTCCCTTGGCTGGATCGACGGCATCGCCATTTCCACCGCGCCGGCGCGGTTCATTTCCTCGCGCACCACCGCCTCGACCTTGCGCAGCACGCGCAGGCCCAGCGGCGACCAGGTGTACAGGCCGGCGGCAAGCTTGCGGACCATGCCGGCCTTGAGCATCAGCTTGTGGCTGACGATCTCGGCATCGGCGGGCGTTTCCTTCTCGGTGCGGAGGTGGAACTGCGACAGGCGCATCGGCGGGCTCGGGGCGGCGGGACGCGCATTTTGCCATGCGCCCCCGGATCGCATGCCGCGCGGCGGCCCATGCCCATGGTGTCAACAGGCCCTAACGCGCCTCGGTGACCGCGGGATTGGGGTCGATGATGTTGCGGCGCTCGAGCGCGCCGACGTCGACGACCGTGTATTCGCGGCCTTTCGGCGGGACGTCGGTGATCTGGACGACGCCGGCCTCGTCGCGCCAGCGGTACAGCGCGGGGCCGGCCGACGGCGTGGTCCCGGCCCGGCCTGGCGCCGCGGCAGCGGTGCCTGCGGTTTCCGCCTGCGAGGGTGGGGCGTCTTCGCGCGCCAGCCACCACGCGAGCACGCCGGCGGCGACCGCGCCCGCGACGATGGCCCAGGCCAGCCGCATCGAGTAACTATCCGGCAGGCGTGGTGCAGTAGGCCTTCACCGCCGCGTTCGCCAGTTCCAGCTGGCTGGCGCGCTCGGCATCGTTCAGTGCGCGGCCCGGCTGGCCGTCCTCGCCGGCTTCGTGCACGGGACGGGTTCCCGCCAGCGCCTCGACGTTGGCGCGTGCGGTGGTGCACTGCGGGTTCTCGGTCGGGGCCGTTTCGGCCTGCGCTGCGGTCTGCAGCGCTGCGCTCGCACCGCTGTTGGTGATCTGCCGCTGCTGGTAGCTGCCCTTGGGCGGCGGCGTCTGCGAATAGTGGGTCACGCCGTTGGCGTCCTTCCACTGGTAGACCTCGCCAGCGTGGCCGACGGAGGCGGCCAGCAGGCACAGGGCGGCAAGCGCCAGGAAGGGAAGGCGGGGCATCGCGTGACTCCTGCGGGGGCGGTCGTGCCGCGATTCCAGCATCGCCCAGCCGTCGACGCAAGCACGGCACCGCGGAAACGTGAACTGCCGGCAATGCCCGGGGGCCTTCCGGCATGCGCCGGCAAGGCGTCGCGACGGCCACGGGCCGGACCGATCGTGACGCGCCCGCAGGCGCTAAACTGGCCGGATGGAGCCCCAGACCCCAGTGCCACCGCGCGGCCGCGGCATCTACCTGCTGCCCAACCTGTTCACCACCGGCGGCCTGTTCGCGGGCTTCTTCGCGATCATCGCCGCGTCGCAGGGGCGGTACGGTGCGGCCTGCATCGCGATCTTCGTCGCCGGCGTCCTCGACGGCATCGACGGCCGGGTTGCGCGCCTGACCAATACCCAGAGCGAGTTCGGCGTGCAGTACGACTCGCTCGCGGACCTGGTCAGCTTCGGCATGGCGCCGGCGCTGGTGATGTACCACTGGGCGCTGATGTCGATGAAGCTCGACGGGGTGACGCTGGGCAAGGTCGGCTGGCTGGCCGCGTTCCTGTATGCGGCCTGCGCGGCGCTGCGGCTGGCGCGCTTCAACAGCCAGGTGGGCACGGTCGACAAGCGCTGGTTCATCGGCCTGGCCAGCCCGGCCGCCGCGGGGCTGATGGCGAGTTTCGTCTGGACCTGCCACGAACTGGGGTTCGTCGGCGAGGAACTGCGCTACGGTGCGCTGGCGGTGACCGTGGTCGCCGGCCTGCTGATGGTGAGCCGGCTGCGCTACAACAGCTTCAAGGGCAGCGCCAGCGGGCCGAAGGCCGAGCGCGTGCCGTTCTTCGCCCTGCTGATCGCGGTCGGCGCGCTGATCGCGCTGTGGGTGGATCCGCCGAAGACGCTGCTGGTCGTGTCCACGCTGTATGCGCTGTCGGGCCCGGTGCTGTGGTACTGGCGCCGGCACGACAGCGGGCGGGTGTCGCCGGCGTGAGCTGGGACCCGCTGCAGCGCGAGATCCTCGCGGCGCTGGGGCATGTGGTGTATGCCGTGGACGGTGGTGATGCCGCGAGCGTGCCGGAGCCGTCGAAGGTGGCCGCGGCGACCCCGGCGCAAGGGGTCGATCCCCTGATGCGCGCGCTGCTGCGCGCCGCCGGCCGCGATGCCGGTGACGGCGAAGCGCTCGCGCTGTGCCGCAGCCTGCTGCCGCCGGGCGGTCTGCGAGATGCCGCCTCGCGTCGCGCCCTGTGGCCGCGCCTGCGTGGACTGCGCGCGAGGCCCGCGCGGTGAGTGCGGTCGCCGTCGATGCGGGCCGGGCGCAGGCCGCGCTGCGGCCGATGCGCGACGACGACCTCGACGAGGTCATGCGGATCGAGCTGCGCGCATATCCGTTCCCGTGGACGCCGGGCATCTTCCGCGACTGCCTGCGCGCGGCGTACCCGGCCTGGGTGCTGCAGGGCGACGCCGGGATCATCGGCTACGGCGTGCTGAGCATCGCCGCCGACGAGGCGCACCTGCTCAACGTCTGCGTCGATCCCGCCGAACAGGGGCAGGGGCACGGCCGGCGCCTGCTGCGCGCGCTGGTGCGGGTCGCGCGCGCGCAGGGCGCGCAGCGTGTGTTCCTGGAGGTGCGGCCGTCGAATCCGAACGCGATCGCGCTGTACCACGACGAGGGCTTCAACGAGATCGGCCGGCGCCCGCGCTACTACCCGGCGCACGGTGGGCGTGAGGATGCGATCGTGATGGCGAAGGAGTTGCTGCCGGACGAGATTGCGAGGATGCCCGCGCTCTGACGGGTATTCCTGGATATCTCCCGGGTGGATGTGCATCCGTCGTGCCCCCACCCCAGCCCTCCCCCGCAGGCGGGGGAGGGAGCTAAAAGCAGCGGCTCTTGCCCCCTCCCCCGCCTGCGGGGGAGGGCTGGGGTGGGGGCAACCCGCAACCCGCCTTACGACAGGCGCGCGCGTTGCGCGGAAAGCGCATCGCGCTGCGCGGTCCAGTCGGCGAGGCGCTGGCGCTCCTGCTCGACCACCGCCGGCGGCACCTTGTCGCTGAACTTCGCCAGCTTCGCTTCGCTCTTCTCCCGCTCCGCCGATACCCGGGCGATTTCCCTGTCGAGGCGCGCGCGCTCGGCGTCGAGATCGACCAGGCCTTCCAGCGGCACGAACAGCTTCAGTTCGCCGACCAGGCCGGCGGCGGCCGGCGGCAGGCTGTCATCGGGCGTGCTGCCGTCGATCGCCTCGATGCGTTCGAGCCGGTTGAGGAAGCGCAGCTGCGAGTCGAAGCGCTGCAGGCGCGCGCGGTCGTTGGCGCTGCCGGCCTGGACCAGCAGCGGCACCTGCTTCGTCGGCGACACGCCGAGTTCGCTGCGGATGCGGCGCAGGGCGGTGACCATCTGCTTGAGCCATTCGATGTCGGCTTCGGCCTGCGCGAAGTCGCCGGCCAGGTCCGCCGCCTGCGAGTAGCGCTGCAGCGAGATGGTGTCGCCGCCGATGCCCAGGCGCGGCGCGACCTGGCGCCACAGTTCCTCGGTGACGAAGGGGATGAGCGGATGCAGCAGGCGCAGCAGCGATTCCAGCACGGACAGCAGGGTGTGGCGGGTGCTGTCGGCGGCTTCGGCATCGCCGCCCTGCAGGGCAGGCCCTTCGACCTTGCTCAGGGCAGGCTTGGCCAGTTCGACGAACCAGTCGCAGTATTCGTTCCAGGCGAACTCGTACAGCGATTGCGCGAGCAGGTCGAAGCGGTAGGCGGCGAAGTGGGTTTCGGCTTCCGCGGCGGTCTTCGCAAGGCGGGAGAGGATCCAGCGCTCCGCGTCGGTAACGGGCGCGTGCTTCCCCAATTCCCGATTCCCGATTCCCGGTTCCCGGCCCTCGGTGTTCATCAGCACGAAGCGGGTGGCGTTCCACAGCTTGTTGCAGAAGTTCTTGTAGCCCTCGGCGCGGCCCAGGTCGAACTTGATGTCGCGGCCGGGGCCGGCGAGCGCGGCCATGGTGAAGCGCAACGGGTCGGCGCCGTGGGCGATGATGCCGTCGGGGAACTCCTTGCGCGTGGCCTTCTCGATCTTCGGCGCGTCCTTGGGCTTCATCAGGCCGGTGGTGCGCTTGGCGACCAGGGCGTCGGCGCTGATGCCGTCGATGATGTCGAGAGGATCGAGGATGTTGCCCTTGGACTTGGACATCTTCTGGCCGTCCTTGTCGCGGACCAGGCCGGTCATGTAAACGTCGTCGAACGCGACCTTGCCGGTCAGCGCGTCGGTCATCATCACCATGCGCGCGACCCAGAAGAAGATGATGTCGAAGCCGGTCACCAGCACGCTGGTCGGCAGGAAGTCGTCGAAGCCGCGCTCGCGCATCGCCGCTTCGTCCGGCCAGCCCAGGGTGCTGAACGGCCACAGCGCCGACGAGAACCAGGTTTCGAGCACGTCGCTGTCCTGCTGCAACGGGCGGTCGCCGAGGCCGTGCTTCGCGCGGACTTCCGCCTCGTCGCGCCCGACGTAGGCGTTGCCCGCCTCGTCGAACCACGCCGGGATCCGGTGTCCCCACCAGAGCTGGCGGCTGATCGTCCAGTCCTGGATGTTCTCCATCCAGTGGCGGTAGGTGTTGATCCAGTTCGGCGGCACGAACTTCACCGAGCCGTTCTCGACCAGTTCCATGCCGCGCCGGCCCATGTCGTCCATGCGCACGAACCACTGGTCGGTCAGGTAGGGTTCGATCACCGATCCGGAGCGGTCGCCGAAGGGCTGCATGATCGGCTTGGATTCGACCACGGGGTTGCCGTCCGCGTCGGTCACGGCGAGGTCTTCCCCGGTGATCGCCGCGACCACGCGCGCGCGCGCTTCATAGCGGTCCAGCCCGCGCAGCTCGTCCGGGACGAGGTTGAGCGCGCCGACGTCGCCGGCCTCGCGTTCGCCGCGCGCGATCTCCCCGGCGATCCGCGCGCTTTCCTCGTAGGGCAGGCCGTCGCTGCGCATGCGCGCGTGGCTGTCCATCAGCGCGTACAGCGGGATCCCGTTGCGGGCGGCCACCGCGTAGTCGTTGAAGTCGTGCGCACCGGTGATCTTCACCGCGCCGGAGCCGAACTCCGGGTCCGGGTATTCGTCGACGATGATCGGGATCAGGCGGCGATGCTGCCTGGGGCCGACCGGGATCTCGCAGAGCTTGCCGACGATGGGCGCATAGCGCGCATCGTCCGGATGCACCGCCACGGCGCCGTCGCCCAGCATCGTTTCCGGGCGCGTGGTGGCGATGGAGATGTAGTCCCGCGTCTCGCGGAGCGCGATGTTGCCGTCGGCGTCGCGCTCGATGTACTCGTAGGTTTCGCCGCCGGCCAGCGGGTACCTGAAATGCCACATGTGGCCGGGCACCTCGCGGTTCTCGACCTCCAGGTCCGAGATCGCGGTGTTCAGCACCGGGTCCCAGTTCACCAGCCGCTTGCCACGGTAGATCAGGCCCCGCTCATGCAGCCGCACGAAGGCTTCGATCACCGCCTTCGACGGCCCCTCGTCCATCGTGAACACCTTGCGCGTCCAGTCGCCGGACGTGCCGAGCCGGCGCATCTGCCGCTCGATGGTGTCGCCGGACTGCTGCTTCCACTCCCAGACCCTGGCGATGAAGCCCTCGCGGCCGAGCGAGTCGCGGGTTTCGCCGTCGCCGGCGATGGCGAGGTTGCGCGAGACCACCATCTCGGTCGCGATGCCGGCGTGGTCGGTGCCCATCTGCCACAGCGTGCGGTAGCCGCGCATGCGGTGGTAGCGGACCAGCGCGTCCTGCAGCGTGTGCTGGAAGGCGTGGCCCATGTGCAGGGTGCCGGTGACGTTCGGCGGCGGCAGCAGGATGGTGTAGGCGGGGCCGTCGCCGCGCGGCGCGAACACGCCGGCCGCTTCCCACTCGGCGTAGAGGCGGGATTCGAAGGTGCCGGGGTCGTAGGTGGGAGCGAGTTGGTCGGTCATGATGTCGAAGTTGTCATTCCGAACGCAGTGAGGAATCTGCCTGTCGCCGGAACGTCCACTTTCATGGAGCAGATTCCTCGCTGCGCCCGGAATGACAAAGGTTATTGGGCGCCGGATGACAAAAGTCGTGGATCACATATCGTGTTTGTTGAGTTCGAAGCCGAGCGCCTTGTAGTGCTTCCAGCGCTCGCGCAGCGGTCCGCGCGCGGATTCGTCGGCGGGGACCACCTCCAGCACGCGCTCGAAACCGCCGGCGACCGGCGCGTCGCGCAGGTTGACCACCAGCGGACGCATCGGCGCGTCGACATCGGGCGTGGCGATCAGTACCGGCGTGTCCTCGTCCTGCACCTCGCGGCCGGCGATCTGGTGCGGGATGAATTCCTCTTCGCCGGTATCCCACAGCAGGTCGTCGAGTGCCTCCGCCTGCGCGGCGTCGCGCGCCAGCACCAGGGTCCACAGGTCCGCGGCCCAGGCCTTGCGCACCAGCTCGCGCACGAGCTTCAGCGGCTCGCCGTGGAAGCGCGGCTTGGCGATGAGGTAGAAGTCGGCGCGTGGCATGTCTGCTCGTAGGAGCGCCTTCAGGCGCGACCCCTCCACGGCATCCACGGCCTCTGGTCGCGCCTGAAGGCGCTCCTACGGGTGTTCATGCGGTTGCGCGGTCCAGCAGCCACTGCGACAGCAGTCCCACCGGCCGCCCCGTCGCCATGCCCATCTTGCCGTCGGTATTGGCGCTGCCGGCGATGTCCAGGTGCGCCCAGCGCTGGCCGTCGGTGAAGCGCGACAGGAAGCAGCCGGCGGTGACCGCGCCCGCCCAGCGGCCGCCGATGTTGTAGACGTCGGCGAAGTTGGAATCGAGCAGGGCCTGGTATTCGTCCCACAGCGGCAGGCGCCAGGCGCGGTCGAACACGGTTTCGCCGGCGGCGAGCAGTTCGCCGGCGAGGTCGTCGTGCTTGCTCATCAGGCCCGAGGCATGGCGGCCGAGCGCGACCATGCAGGCGCCGGTCAGCGTGGCCACGTCCACCAGCGCCTGCGGCTGGAAGCGCTCGGCGTAGGTCAGCGCGTCGCACAGGATCAGCCGGCCCTCGGCGTCGGTGTTGCCGACCTCGATGGTCTTGCCGGACATGCTGGTGATGACGTCGGAGGGGCGGTAGGCGTCGCCGTCGATCGCGTTCTCGACCGCCGGCACGACGACCACGAGGTTGATCGGCAGCTGCAGGCCGACCGCGGAGACGAAGGTGCCGAGCACGCTGGCCGCGCCGCACATGTCGTACTTCATCTCTTCGATGCCGCCCTGCGTCTTGAGGTTGACGCCGCCGGTGTCGAAGGTGATGCCCTTGCCGACGAGGACGTAGGGCCTGGCGTCGCCGCCGTTGTTCCACTTGAGCACGACCAGGCGCGGCCGGTTGGCTGAGCCGCGCGCGACCGCGAGCAGCGAGCCCATGCCGAGCTGTTCCATCTGCGCCTCGTCGAGGATCTCCGCCTCGGCCTTGTCGAAGCGCGCGGCGAAGCTCTGCGCCTGCTCGGCGACATAGGCGGGATTGCAGACGTTCGGCGGCAGGTTGCCCAACTCGCGCGCGAACTTCACGCCCGCAGCGATCGCCTTGCCCTGCGCCAGCGCGTGTTCGTCCTCGCCCTGCACCGCGAAGGCGGTGATGCCGGCCTCGCTGCGCTTCTTGTTCTTCGCGCCGAGGGTGGCGGTGTAGCGGTAGGCCGCGTGGTCGGCGGCGACCACGGCCTGGCGGATGTTCCAGGCGGCATCGCGGCCCTTGACTTCGAGTTCGGACAGGGTGAACAGCACGCTCCTGACCGGCCCGGTCCTGAGCGTGCGCACCGCGTCGGCCACGGCCTTTAGGTATTGCGCGACGCCGAACTTGGCCCTGTCGCCGAGGCCGATCACCAGCACCCGCGGCGCCGCGACGCCGGGCAGGTCGTGCGCCAGCAGGGTCTTGCCGGTAGCGCCGGAGATGTCGCCGCGGGTCGCCAGCGCCGCGAGCCGGCCTTCGCCGTCCAGCGCCCGGGCGGAGGGCGTCAGCGTGCCGTCGGAAAAGGCGCCTACCACGACGCAGTCGGTACTGGCGCCACCGGGGGCGGCGCGGTTCAGGGTGAATTCGAGGGTCATCAATCAGATTCCGAGGTGACTTCCGTACAATCGTCGCCCGGAAAGCGGCCTTCGGGCCCCGGGATCGTATCGATCGCGGCAGCCACGGCGGTCCGGACGCAATGCTCTAGTCTAAGGAACCACCGAATAACTGTCATTTCGAGCGTGGCGAGAAATCCAAGCCCTTGATTCGACGAGATTCCTCATTGCGTTCGGAATGAGCAAGCCGACTTTTCCAGCGTCACCCCAACCCAAGCCCCCTTGATGCCGAAGCTCGACAGCTACCTCTTCCGCGAATTCGCGCAGACCACGTTCGCGGCCCTGGTGGTGCTGATGATCGTGAGCCTGGGCGCGGTGTTCGCCGATGTCCTGAGCGACATCGTCCGGGGCCGGGTGCCGGCCGGCATGATGCTGGCCCAACTCGGGCTGCAGGTGCTCAACTACCTGCCGCTGATCCTGCCGCTGGGACTGATGCTGGGCCTGCTGCTGTCGGTCGGGCGCCTGTACCGCGACAGCGAGATGCCGGTGCTCACCTCGATCGGCGTCGGCCCACGCCGCATGCTGCGCCCGCTGATGCTGCTGGTGGTGCCGTTCGTGCTGATGATCGGGGCCTGCTCGCTGTGGCTGGGGCCGTGGGCGCGGCAGTACTCGCAGCAGATGATCGAGGCGGGCCAGCGCACCCTGCTGGTCGCGGGGCTCGAGGCGGGGCGCTTCGTCGAACTGCCGGGCGGCGGTGGCGTGGTCTACGCGAACGCGATGTCCAACGACGGCACGTACCTGGGCCGCGTCTTCATCTATCGCCAGGACGAAGACCGCATGGACATCACGTCGGCCCGCACCGGCACGCTCAACCTCGAGGGCACGACGCGCTATCTGAAGCTGGACGAGGGTTCCCGCGTCGAGGGTCCGATGGACGGCGGCAAGGACTTCCGCCTGATGCGCTACGCCAGCAACGAGGTGCGCCTGCCGGACGCCGAGAGCCGCGACCTGGACGACGATCCGGAGCTGATGTCGACCCTGGCGCTGCTGCCGGACGATCGCCCCGAGGCCCGCGCGCAACTGCATTTCCGCCTCGCGCCGCCGCTGCTGGCGCTGGCGTTCGCGCTGCTCGCGGTGCCGCTGGCGCGCAGTCCGCCGCGGCAGGCACGCTGGGGCCGGATCATCCTCGGCCTGCTGGCCTACGTGTTCGGCGTCAACCTGATGCTGCTGGGCACCAACGGGCTGGCCAACGGCAGGCTGCCGCTGGCGCTGGGCCTGTGGTGGCTGGTGCTGCCGCTGCTGGCGTTCGGCGCGTGGATGTATTTCGGCGACGGGCGCATGAAGCGCTCGCGGCAGGCCAGGGCGTGAGGGGGCGGGCGCGATGAAGCCGTTCCCCAAGATCCACGACCTGCTGGTCGCGCGCGTGGTCATCGGCACGGTGGTGCTGACCTGGGCGGTGCTGACCGGGCTGGACCTGGTGCTGGCGATGGTGGACGAACTGCGCAGCGTCGGCCAGGGCAACTACGGTTTCCTCGACGCGGTGACCTACATCGCGCATACGCTGCCGCGCCGCGCGTACACGATGTTCCCGACCGCGGCGGTGATCGGTTCGCTGATGGGGCTGGGCCAGCTTGCGGCCAGCTCCGAACTGACCGCCCTGCGCGCGCTCGGCGTCTCGCGCAAGCGGCTGAGCCTGTCGGTCGCGCTGCCGCTGCTGCTGCTGACCGGCCTGATGATGGCCAACGCCGAAACCCTCGGCCCCTGGGCGCAGCGCAGCGCCGACATGATGAAGTCCGCGGCGCGCTCGAAGGACATGATCGTCGCGCAGTACTCCGGCCTGTGGGCGCGCGAGGGCGACACCTTCCTCAACGCGCAGGCGGGGCAAGAGCGCGGCGACGAGAACGAACGCTGGCTGGAACTCAACGACGTGAGGCTGTTCGAGTTCGACGACGCCGGCCGGTTGGCGTCGATCGCCCACGCGCGCATCGCCGAGCACCGCAGCACGGGCTGGCTGCTGCGCGACGTCAATCGCACCTATTTCGAGGAGCGTTCCGTCACCCAGACCGAGGTGGCCGAGGAGCACTGGGAATCCAGCCTCGACTCCGCCGCGCTGGCCGCGAACGCCAGCAACATCTGGCGTCCGCGCTACATGTCGTCGGCCGACCTCAAGCAGGGCATCGACTACCGCAAGCGCAACCAGCTCGATGCCAGCGAGTTCGAGGAGTACTACTGGGGCCACTGGTTCTACCCGCTCAACGTGCTGGCGCTGTGCCTGGCGGCGATTCCCTTCGCCTTCGGCAGCCTGCGCAGCGGCGGCCTCGGCCGGCGCCTGTTCATCGGCGTGGTGTTCGCGCTCGGTTTCTGGCTGCTGCAGACGCAGGTGGTGAAGCTGGCGGCGGTGTACAAGTTCGACTACCGCATCGCCTACCTGGTGCCGCCGGTGATGATGCTGGTGGTGTCGTGGTTCCTGTTCCGGCGGCGGAGTGGGTGAGGAAGGCCTGCTTGCGCGGCACTGCCGCGCAGGCCTTCCGAACGCCCGGCGCGCTGCGCCGGGCCGGACTGAGGAAGGCCTGCTTGCGCGGCACTGCCGCGCAGGCCTTCCGAACGCCCG
>Ga0160443_100291_pt1 | contig 47951 bp, 38 predicted proteins | sample HID1972I_E1MG_FD_108244 | JGI IMG/M metagenome (GOLD analysis project Ga0160443, IMG submission 108244) | Enriched pill bug-associated microbial communities from UW Madison campus, WI, USA - HID1972I_E1 MG | ecosystem: Host-associated > Arthropoda: Insects > Digestive system > Unclassified ... | reverse complement strand
CTTGCTTTAAAACAATTGATATGTTGCTTGATCAAACGTCTGCAAGATGGACAATCATCCTTCCTGCAGGCGCCTTCACAAGATACCTGCGCATACTGTCAAAGAACTTGGGAGTCGGCCTCAACGCCTTCCTCCGTGTGCCCCGACGTTTCCGTCGTTGCGAGCCGCCCATTGTAGACCGGCCTATCTGCTTCGTCAACACCTTTTTCAAGGCCGTTTCATCGTAGCGAAACGTTGTTGCCGATGCCACTTCGTCGTTTGCCCCGAGAGGCTTTCGTCGTTGCGAGCCGCCTATTATGTCAGGCTTTTCGTTTCCGTCAACACCTTCTTTCGAAGCTTGTTGCCGTCGCTGCGGGTGGGTGTTCACCGGGGTGAAGACCGCGTCGCAGCGAGGGAGCGAATACTAAAGACTTCTGGAAATTCGTCAAGCGTTTTCGTCGATCTTTTTCATCAATGCGTCATCCCTACGTGCTGCTCATCAACAAGCGCGGCAGCACGCGCGTTGCGCGTGCTGCCGCTGGCTTGCTAACAATGCATCTCTTGTCATCAGGAATGCATGCGATGTCTGCGGTCAGCAAACCTTCGTTGTGGCGCGCTCTCTCTCTGCCAGCGGTGATGGCAGGCTTCATTACGGTATTGGTGGGCTTCGCCAGTTCGGCGGTGATCGTGTTCCAGGCCGCACGTGCGGTGGGCGCCGATCAGGCGCAGATCGCCTCCTGGATGTGGGCGTTGGGCCTTGGCATGGGCGTGACGTGCATCGGTCTGTCACTGCGTTATCGGATGCCCGTCGTCACCGCATGGTCGACGCCGGGTGCAGCCATGCTCGTGGTGGGCGCGAGCGCGGTCGGCTACAGCGATGCGATCGGTGCGTTCGTCCTTGCCGCGCTACTGGGCATGCTCGCCGGTTTCTCGGGGATCTTCGCGAAGGTGATGAAACGTGTACCGATGGCGTTGGCCGCCGGCATGCTCGCCGGTGTGCTGCTGCGCTTTGGACTGGATGTATTCGTCTCCATGGGCACCCAGCTCGGGATGGCGCTGGCGATGTTCAGCACCTGGCTGGTTGGACGCCGGCTGTTTCCGCGCTATGCGGTGATCGCCACCCTGCTGGTAGGCGTGATGGTCGCGGCCAGCCAGGGCCTGCTGCATATGCAGGACGTACGGCTGGAGCTGGCGACGCCGGTGTTCACCTGGCCGACGCTGTCATGGTCGGCCGTGTTCGGCATCGCCCTGCCCCTGTTCGTGGTCACCATGGCCTCGCAGAACATCCCGGGCGTAGCGGTGATCCGCACCTCCGGCTACGACACGCCGGTGTCGCCGGTGATCGGCTGGATCGGGGTGGTCAATACGCTGCTCGCCCCCTTCGGCGCCTTTGGGCTCAACCTGGCCGCCATCACTGCGGCGATCTGCATGGGGCGCGAGGCACACGAGGATCCGGCGCGGCGTTACACCGCAGCGGTGGCCGCGGGCGCCTTCTATATCGTGGTCGGGCTGTTCGGGGCGACGGTGGCGGCCGTGTTCGCCGCCTTCCCCAAGGAACTGGTGGCCTGCGTGGCCGGTATCGCGCTGTTCGGCACCATCGCCAACAGCCTGGCAATGGCGCTGCGTGAGGAGGCCGATCGGGAGGCGGCGCTGGTGACGTTCCTGGTCACTGCCTCGGGCCTGTCGCTGGCCGGGATCGGCTCGGCGTTCTGGGGGTTGGTGGCCGGTGGCATCTGCCTGGTGGCGTTGCGACCGCGCCCTGCCTGATGCGGCCGGGGCAGCGCGCGACGAACGCCCTGCCCCCGGCCATGACTTATTGGAGCGGCAGCACCCGGAAGGTCTGGGTCAGGGTGTGGCTGGCGCCCGCCGCCAGGGTCACCACGTCCGGACCGGCGTTGGCCGCCTCCAGACACACATAGTTGCGCCAGCCGGCCCCGACATCGGTCATCCTGCTGGCGCCCGCCTCGCCCGGGTTCCACGCGACCAGCGAGCGGCTGCCGGTGGTGGTGATCTCGATGCGGCGCTTCAGGCCCGGGTCCTTGAGCAGGTAGTGGCCGCCGGCCTGCGTATAGATGCGGTCGCTGCGGCCGGGATCGCGCGGGTCGCGCAGGCTCCAGTCGCCCTGCTGCTGGCGCGGGGTCGCGTAGTCCTCGAACTTGTCCAGGTAGGACAGGCCATCCAGGCCTTCGACGCTGACCTGCATCGCGTCGCTGACATGGAAGTAGTTGTGCAGGGCCTGGGTGAAGGCAACCGGCTGCCGGCCGGTGTTCTCGGTGACCAGGCGCTGCTCCAGGGTGCGGCCGATCCGCAGTTCCATGCGCAGGCGCAGGTCCAGGTTTTCCAGCACCGGCGGGGCCAGGGTCAGCACCATCGTGCCGTCGGCCTCGCGGCGTGCCTGCTGCAGGGTCCACGGCACATTGCGGACGAAACCGTGCGAGGGCACGTCATTGCCCTGCCCCTGGCGGCCGAAGTAGGGCCAGCACACGGGGGTGCCGCCGCGGATCGGCGTCGGCAGCGGCTGGGCGCTCGGCGAGAGCCACATGACGTCCTGCCCGCCCTTGGGCACATAGGACAGCAGCTGGCCGCCGAACACGCTGATCGCAGCGGTGGCGAACGGGGTCTCGACCGTCCACGCGGGGAAACCCTGCACATCGGCCAGGCCCAGGCCGGGCACCTTGGGCAGGGCAGCGCGCGGCGCGGCCGGCGACTGGACGTACTGGGCGTGGTTGGGCGGCAGGGTGAAGACGGTGGATGCGGGCATGGTCGGCGTTGAAGAGAGAGGAGCACCGCGCAGGGCGGTAAGGATGCGCTGGCCGGCACGGCCATCGGCGGGGGTCCAGCCCAGGCGCTGTTGCTCGGCCTGGATGGCGCGGCGGGTCGCGGTGCCGATCATGCCGTCCGCAGTACCGATATCGTGGCCGCGGGCCAGCAGCAGGGTCTGCAGTTCGCGACGTTCGGTCCGGCCGATGCCGGGATCGTCGGTCGGCCACGCCGCGACGATACCCGTTCCACCGCGCAGCCGGTCGGCCAGCGTGGCGATGGCCAGCGCGTAACTCTCGGCGGCGTTGTAGGCGTAGATCGCGTCGTAGTTGCGGAACACCAGCCAGGCCGGGCCCTTGGCACCGGTCGGGAGCAACACTGCGGCATTGCTGTCGGCCGGGAGCCCGGTAGGCGCCATGGCACCGCCGGCGACCGGCACGATGCCCAGCGCGCGCCAGTCGGCCAGCGGCTTGCGCTGGGTGCGGCCGGCGAGGCCGGCGTTGAAGCCGGCCGGAATCTTCACCTCGACGCCCCACGGCTGCCCGGTGCGCCAGCCGGCCTTCTTGAGGTAATTGGCAGTGGACGCCAGGGCATCGGGAATGGACGCGACCAGATCACGACGACCATCGCCATCGCCGTCCACCGCGATGCGCGCATAGGTGGAGGGCATGAACTGGGTGTGGCCGAACGCGCCGGCCCACGAGCCGGTCAGGCCTTCGGCACGCAGGTCGCCGGCGTCGATCAGCTTGAGCAGGGCCAGCAGTTCGCCCCGGAAGAAGGGCTGGCGGCGGCCTTCGCAGGACAGCGTGGCCAGCGACTGCAGCAGCGGGCGCTTGCCGAACACGCGCCCGTAATCGCTCTCCACCCCCCAGACCGCCACGATCGTGGCCGGATCGACGCCGTACTCGGCCGATACCCGCGCCAGCAGATCACGGTGCTCGACCAGGCGGGCGCGCCCATCCGCCACGCGCTGGGTATCCACCAGAGCGGCCAGGTAATCCCACAACGGGGTGGTGAACTCCGGCTGCGCATCGAGCAGCGGCAGCACGCTGGGGTCCGGGGTCAGCCCGGCGGTGAGTGCGTCGAAGCGCTCGCCCGTGAGGCCCTGCTTGCCGGCCTGCGCCTTGAGCGTGCCCAGGCACGTGGAGAAGGCATCCGGCGCGGCGATCGCGAGCGACGGTGCGCCGAGACACAGCCCGGCCATCAACAGGGGCGACCAACGCATTGGCGGGAATCCTTGCAGCCAGTGGACCTGCATCATAGCGGCAATGCCGCGCAGGTCAGACCGGCTGCAGCAGGCGCAGGCCAAAGGCGGGATCGGTGGCGTTCCAGTGCGCCGTCACCTGCAGACCGGCGTCGGCCGCCATACGGGCGAACACCGCATCGGTGTACTTGTGGCTGTACTCGACGGTCATCGCCTCACCTTCGGCGAAATCGAAGCTCTGCCCATCCACATGCACGCGCTGGTCGCGCTGGCTGACCAGTTCGGTTTCGATGCGCAGGCGCGGCACGCTGTAGCGGGCACGATGACGGAAGCCGTCCAGATCGAAGTCGCTGCCGATGTCGCGATTGAGACGACGCAGCAGATTGAGCGTGAATTCGGCGGTGACGCCGGCGGCGTCGTTGTACGCGGCCTCGATCAAAGCCGCGTCCTTGTGCAGGTCGATGCCGATCAGGGCCATTCCCTCCGGGCCCATGGTCTGGCGCATCGCCTTCAACAGCGCGACCGCCTCGTCATGGGCGAAGTTGCCCAGCGTCGAGCCGGGGAAAAACACCAGGCGGCGTGCCGGTTCCCGCTGCGGGGATGGCAGCTGCACCGGCTGGGTGAAGTCGGCGCAGACCGGCAGCATCTCGATGTCGGGCAGCGACGCGGCCAGCCGGGTGATGCTGTCGAGCAGCGCGGCGCGGGAGATTTCAATCGGGGTGTAGGCGACCGGATCGCGCAGCGCATGCAGCAGCAGTTCGGTCTTGCGCCCGCTGCCGCTGCCCAGTTCGACCACATGCAGGCGCGGGCCGACCACCTTGGCGATATCCGGCGCGCAGTCCTGCAGCAGTTGAAGCTCGGTGCGGGTCGGGTAGTACTCCGGCTGCCGGGTGATCTGCTCGAACAGCGCCGAGCCGTGGGCATCGTAGAAGTACTTGGACGGCAGCTGGCGCGGCGTGGCCGAGAGCCCGCGCAGGATGTCGGCGGTGATCTGGTCGCGATCCGGCTGCAGATCGGTCAGTGCGTCGAGCGCATCCCGGACCGAACTCATGCGGCGTCCCGTGCAAGGCGCACGCCGGCGAACTGCCACCGGGCCGACGGGGCGAAGAAATTGCGGTAGCTGGCGCGCAGGTGATCCGCCGGGGTCACGCAGCTGCCGCCGCGCAGCACCCACTGGCCGCACATGAACTTGCCGTTGTACTCGCCCAGGTTGCCCGGGAAGGTGCGGAAGCCCGGATAGGGCCCATAGGCGCTGCTGGTCCATTCCCAGACGTCGCCGAACAGCTGGACCATGTTCCCGTCCTCCTCCGCGCCGCCGGGGTGCAGCTGATCGGTCTCGACAAAGCGCCCCCGCAGCGGACGGCCCGCGGTCGCCGCTTCCCACTCGAACTCGGTGGGCAGGCGGGCGCCCTGCCAGCGCGCATACGCGTCGGCTTCGAAATAGCTGAGATGGCAGACCGGTGCGTGCGGATCGAGCGAGCGCCAGCCTCCGAGGGTGAACTCGCGCTCCAGTGCGTCGTCCCAGTACAGCGGATGCTGCCAGTGCTGGTCCTGGCACAGCGTCCAGCCCTCGCTCATCCACCAGCGCGGCTCGCGGTAGCCGCCGGCCTGCACGAACTGGCGGTACTCGTCGTTGCTGACCGGGCGGTTGGCCAGCGCATGGGCGGGGACCAGGGCACGGTGCACCGGCGATTCGTTGTCGTAGGCGAACGTGGGCTGGGTTGGCCAGACCGGCGCGCCGATCTCCACGATCTGCTCCGGACTGCTGAGCCACTGCAGCGGCAGCGCACGCGCCGGCGTCGCCACGAGGTCATCGCGGTAGGCGGGCTGCAGCGGGTTGGACCAGAACGCATGCTTGATGTCGGTCAACAGCAGTTCCTGGTGCTGCTGCTCATGGTGCAGGCCGAGCAGCAGCTGCTGCTGGGCCTGCCCGCTCAACGTGCCGGCCTGCAGTGCGGCGATCACGCGCTGGTCGATCTCGGCACGGAAGCGCAGCACCTCGTCCAGCGTCGGCCGCGAGAGCAGCCCGCGCTGGGGACGCGCATGCGCCGGGCCGATGCTCTGGTAGTAGCTGTTGAACAGGTAATGCCAGTCCGCATCGAGCGGCACGTAGCCGGGCCGGGTGGCCAGCACGAAGCGCTCGAAGAACCAGGTGGTATGGGCCAGATGCCATTTCGCCGGGCTGGCGTCGGGCATGCTCTGCACCATGGCATCTTCGGCGCTGAGGGGCGCGGCCAGCGCGACCGTGCGGGCGCGCACACCGGCATAGCGGGCGGCCAGCGACGACGGCGGGGCGGCAGTGAGGGGAAGTGCGGCAGCAACGGCGGTATTCATCCCGATCAGGATCGACCAGCCGGGGTGAGTGCCACGTCATGGCACGGCATCGGTACGGTGACAGCGCTCAAGTTGAACACGCGCGGGCCGCTATCGGGGGAGACCCATCGCCTGTGTTGTCCGGTTTGCACGCTGCAGCCACGGCGCGCCGGCCCACCACGTGGACCCCTTCTTGCGGACGCACCTGCTACGCCAGCCCAGCCACCATCTGTTCGTGCTGCCTGCCGGGCTGGTGGCCATCGGGCTCTGGGGCGCCACGCCGGCGGCCGAGGTCGGCAATCCCGTGCACCGCCTGCTGCCGCTGGTGCTGGCCTGCCTGGGCGTCGGCCTGGGACTGATCTACGCCCGCGTGCGGGCCGTGTGCCTGATGCTGGCGATCGCGCTGGCCTTCGCCGTGCTGCACGGCGTGGTCGGCACCTTCCTGCGCGAGGGCACGATCTCGACGCTGACCCCGCTGATCTTCCATGCGGTGTCCTGGTGGCTGCCGCTGCTGTTCCTCTTGCACGGCCTGTGGCCCGAGCGCGGGCGGCTGCGCCAGGACCTGCTGCTGCGCGGCGTGGTCAGTGGAACCGCACTGGGGATTTTCCTGCTGCTGGCCGCCCAAGGCCCCGACGGCATGCAGGCGCTGCTGTCGGACCGTCACCTGGCGTGGCTGCCCGGTGGCTGGAGCGCGCTGGCCCAGTTCCCGGCGCTGCTGTTCGTGGTGGCCACCGCAGCGCTGGCGGTGCAGGCCTGGCGCCGACCGCGGCCCCTGCACACCGCCCTGCTGGTCGCCCTGCTCTGCCTGTGGTGGATGTTGCCGCGGGTGTTCGTCTCGCCCGCGCTGTTGCCTGCGGTCAGCTGCATGGCCCTGCTGCTGATCACCTCGGCGATGCTGCAGGAAGCCTTCCACATGGCCTACCGCGACGAACTGACCGGCCTCCCGGGCCGCCGGGCCTTGAACGAGTGCCTGCAGCGGGTCGGCACGACCTACACCATCGCCATGGTGGACGTGGACCATTTCAAGCGTTTCAACGATACCCACGGCCACGACGCCGGCGATGACGTGCTCAGGTTGGTGGCCGCGCGCCTGGCCGACATCGGCGGCGGTGGCCGCGCGTTCCGCTATGGCGGCGAAGAATTCGCGCTGGTGTTCCTGGATCGGCCTGCCCCGGCCTGCGTGGCGGCGGTAGAGGAGATCCGCGCCCGGATCGAGGGCGGGCACATGCACCTGCGCGACCGCGCCGCGCGCAGCCGCGATGATGCGGCAGGGCAGCTGCAGCGCGGACGCGGTGGCAGCGGCGAGGTGGTGCAGGTGACGGTGAGCATCGGCGTGGCCGACAGCCGGGTCGCCGACAGCCCGCAGGCGGTGATCAAGGCCGCCGACCAGGCCCTGTATGCGGCCAAGGACGCCGGCCGCAACTGCGTGCGCGCGCATGGGCAGCAGGGAACCGTGCCGGTGCGCACGGCCGCGCTGGCTCAGGGCACTGCGTCGAGATAGAACCAGTGGCTGTCCTCGCGGACGAAGCGGCTGTGTTCGAGCATCTTCACCGCGCTGCCGCCGCCGACCTTGTAGCGCGCGGTGAAGCGGACCTGCGCATGATCGGCATCCGACCGGGTATGTGCGTGGATCGTCAGCCCCAGCCACTGGGTGCGCTGCCCGGGTGCTTCATCCAGCGACAGCTCGGCCGGACGCGTGGACGGGTGCCAGCTGGCCAGCAGGTAGTCGGCCAGGTGGCGCACGTAGGCGCTGTAGCGCGAACGCATCAGCGCTTCGGCATCCGGTGCGGGGGTGCCGGCGTGATAGAGGCCGCAACACGCGGCGTAGGCCAGCGGGCGGCCGCAGGGACAGAGATCGGAGTGGACGGTGGTCATGGGGGTATTGTCGCGCGATGGGCGGGCGTATGCTGGCGCGCCTTCTGCCGCGATGTGCCGCCGTGCTTGAGCTGGTTCCCCCTGAGCTGTTGTGGTTGGTGGCGATCGCCTTCATCGCCGGCCTGGTCGATGCCGCCGTCGGCGGCGGTGGGCTGGTGCAGCTGCCCGGCTTGTTCACCGTCCTGCCGCAGCACACGCCGGCGATGCTGTTCGGCACCAACAAGTTCAGTTCGATGTTCGGCACCGCGGCCGCGGCATTCCGCTATGCGCGCAATGTGCGCTTCCCGTGGCGGCCGGTGCTGTTCGCGGCGGGCACGGCCTTCGTCTTCTCGTTCGCCGGGGCCACGGCGGTCAGCCTGCTTCCCAAGGACGCGGTCCGCCCGCTGGTGCTGGTGCTGCTGGTGGCGATGCTCGGCTACACGCTGTGGAAGAAGGACTTCGGCGCCCTGCACCGCCCGCGCGAGATCGGCCGCAGGGAGCTGGTGACCGCACTGGCGATCGGTGCGGTGATCGGGTTCTACGACGGCTTCTTCGGACCCGGCACCGGCAGCTTCCTGATCTTCCTGTTCGTGCGCTTCTTCGGGCTGGACTTCCTGCGTGCGTCGGCCGCGTCCAAGGTGGTGAACCTGGCGACCAACCTGGCGGCGATCTCATTCTTCGTGCCGACCGGCAACATCCTGTGGCTGTTCGCGCTGCCGATGGCCGCGGCCAACATCATCGGTTCGGTGGTCGGCACGCGGATGGCGCTGCGCGGTGGCACGCCCTTCATCCGCAAACTGTTCGTCGGCCTGGTGGTGGTGCTGATCGCCCGGATGGGCTGGGATACCTTCGCCGGTTAGCAGGACGGGCCAGCCCTGGGGCTGACCCGTCGGTGGCTCAGCGCTTGGGCTTGGCCGGCTTCTTCGTGGCGGCCTTGGGGGCCGTCTTCTTGGCAGACTTCTTTGCAGATTTCCTTGCCGGCGCCTTGGCCGCGGCCTTGGGTGCTGCCACCTTCGGGCGCGATACCGGTGCCGGTGCATCCACGGCCTCCACCTCGGCGTCGGCCTGCCCGGCGGGCGATCCGCCGATCACCTGGTCGGCAACCTCCTTCGGGGCATCGACCACGTCAGACGCCGCGATCGCCGCGGGTGCCGGTGCCGATACCGCGGCCGTCTCACCCGCGCGGGCCCGCTCCGGCAGCTTCAGGCGCCGGACCTCGTCGTCGTACTCGATCAGCAGCACGCCGGAGTCGTGGCGACCGCTGATTTCCACGAAGCAGGCCCCCCCGATGAAGGGCTCCAGCGTCATCACCGACTTCAGCGGGGTGGCCACGACCATCTGGAACCCGAAGTTGTCGAAGATGTTCATCGCCAGCGCGGTGAATTCGTTGTCGGCCTTGTCGAAGGCTTCATCGAGCACCACCGCCGCGTAGCTGGGCAGCTGGCCGTCGGCACCACCGAGCTGGTAGCGCAGCGCGGCGGCCAGGCAGGTGGTCGCGAGCTTCTGGCGCTGGCCGCCGGACTTGCCCGCCCCGCTGCGGTAGATCTCGACCTGCTGGCGGGTGGCGGCATCCAGTTCGACGCCGACGAACTCCACGTGCAGGCGCACGTCCAGCACCAGCTCGCGCCAGCGCTTGTCCTCGCCTTCCTGCGAGCCGAGCTTGGCGACCAGCTCACGCAGCACCGCGAACTGCGCTTCGGCCAGTTCGCGCTGCTCGGTCTGCTGCTGGGACAGCACGTCGCGCAGGCGCTGGTGGAAATCCAGTACCTCGGGCAGGCGGCGGTCGGTCAGTTCGATGGTCAGCAGGGTGCCGCGGTTGAACGGCACCTGCTCCAGCGAAGCATTGACCTCGTCCAGGCGCTGGGCGATCGACTTGCGCGCCTCGGCGGTGTGGCGCTGCAGGGCCAGCAGGTTGTTCTTGCTCTGGCTCTGCAGCAGATCGAAGAAGCGCGCTTCGTGCTGCGGCAGGCCATCGTTCTCCAGCCGCTGCAGGCGGGCGAGGAAATCCTCGGCGCTGGACAGGCTGACGGTGAAATCGCCGCTGTCTTCCGGCCAAGCCTGGCAGTAGCGGCGGAAGCAGCCGAGCAGCAGGTTCTCCAGGCGGTTGTGTTCGGCCTGGGAACCGCCGAGCTGTTCGTTGAGCGTGTTGCTGATCTGCCGGAAGTGGGCTTCCAGGTTTTCCAGGCTGAGCACGCCGAGCGCTTTCAGGCGTTCGTCCAGGCCCTGTTGCTGCAGCGGCGTGACCACGCGCCTGGCCAGCGGCGCGCACTGCTCGTGCAGGCGTTCCAGGCGTTCGTGCTCACGGCCGAGCTGGCCGCGCTCCACGCGCACGTCTTCATAGGTGCGCTTGGCCTGGGCCACATCGGCCCGGGTCTTCTCGATCTGTTCGCCCAGCCTGCGCAGATCGGCATTGCCTTCGCGCAGGTCGTGCAGGGCCTGGGCGATGTCGTCCAGGCGCTGCAGCGGTGCGGCCACATCGATCTCGTCCCAGCCCAGCGTGCACAGCTGATGGCAGGCCAGGCGGGCCTTGCCGTCCTGTTCGCGCTGCGCGCGCAGGCCGGCCACATCGCTGTCGCAGGCGGCGATGCGCTGGGCCAGTTCGATCGCTTCGCGCTCGTACAGGTCCAGCTTGTCGCGGTTGTTGAAGCCGAGCAGCCAGCGGCGGCGATCGCTGATGTTGTGGCGATCATCCTTTTCGAAGCGCTCGCCAGGGTGCTTGACCTGGCCTTCCCTGGTGATGCCGCGGTCGGTATCGCGCAGATGCCGCGCATCCACGCATTCGTAGTCGAAGCGCTTGCCCAGCTCGCGGCGCAGCCAGCCGGCATAGCCGTGCTCGCGCAGCTCCAGCTTGTGCAGCAGCGAACGCGCGCCCGGCTCACGGCCGTGCAGCGCATCGTCGTTGCGGCGCACCCGGTAATACACCAGGCGGGTACCCAGGTGGGTCTGGTTGATCCACTCCGAGACCTGGGCGTGGTGGCGCTCATCGACCAGCAGTGACTGCGCGAAGCCGTGCAGCACGCGCTCGATGGCGCCCTGCCATGCGGCGTCTTCGTCGCGGACCTGCAGCAGTTCGCCCACGAACGGCAGCGCCGCCTCGGGAATGCCGGTATCGCTGCTCAGACGCGCGCGCAACTGCTGCATCGGCGCGGGGATGCTGGACGGGGTGCGCTTGAGCGCCTCCAGTTCCGAACGCACCTCGGCGAAGCGGCGCTCGTCGTCGCGCTTGCCGCCCATGCGTTCGGCGATGGCCTCATCCAGTTCGGCCGCAGCGCGTTGGCCGTCGTCCAGGCGGGCCTGGGCGCGGGCGAGCTGCTCGGCAAACCCGTGCGCGGTCTCGGCCAGGGTTTCCCCCAGTTCGCGGCTGGCATGGTTGGCCTGGCTGCGCTTGGCCAAGCGGCGGTCGCGTTCCTGGGCGACACGGCCCTGCTCGCGCTCCAGCTCTTCGATGCGCTCGCCGCCCTGCTGGCGACGCTGCGCCTCCAGTTCGGCGAGGTGGCTTTCATGGTTCTCCAGCGCACTGCGGCGCTGGCCTTCTTCGCCGGACAGACCGCGGTCGCGGGTATCCAGTTCGAGCAGGCGGGCCTCGAGCAGGGCCAGGCGACGCTGCTCGCGCACGCCGTCGATGCCCAGCTTCATCTCGTCCAGGTCTTCGCGCTGGCGGCGCAGCGCCTGCAGGTCGGCGTAATGCCCACGCGCCGGCAGCAGGGTCTCGACCTGGCGACGCGCGGTGACCACGGCCTGGTGGGCGCCATCGAGTTCGGCGAAATCATCGACCAGCCGCTCGGCCGCATCGAAGGTGCGCGGTGCATCGAGCATGAAGTCGCGCAGGAACACGTTCAGATCACCGAGGTTCTTCGCCGACTGGGTCTTGTGCAGCAGGCGCAGCGCCATCTCGTTCTCGATCCCGAGTACGTGGCGGAAACGTTCGGCGTAGCTGGCGAAGCTGTCGAAGTGATGCACATCGCCCAGGCGCTGCTTGAGCTTGCGCAGGTCCAGGTCGAAGCCACCGAGGTCGCGTGCGATGTCGAAGCTGCGCTCGGCCACCATGTAGTGCTTGCGCACATCGGCCGCGGCGGCACCGTTGCCGGCGATCCAGAACAGGCGCACCAGGCTGACGATGCGGCCGTCGTTGCTGCGGTATTCCAGCACCAGCGCGGTCCAGGTGGCGCCCTTGCGCAGGTACTGGGTGGCGATCTCGCCGGTGCCGCTGTCCTGCTGGTCGGCCCAGGCGCCACGCACGTAGGAGACCAGGTTGCGGTCGCGGCCACTGCGTTCGGCTTCGCGCGCGGCGGCGTTGAAGTCGACCAGGGCCGGCGGTACCAGCAGCGCGGACATCGCATCGAGCAGGGTCGACTTGCCCGAGCCGGAGCGGCCGACGAACAGGAAGCCGCGTTCGGCGATCGGCACTTCGGTCAGGCCGGAGAAGGTGCCCCAGTTGTGGACCTGCAGGCGGCGCATGCGGAACTGCTGCGCGCGCGGGTCGGGCTGGTCGCCGGGAAACAGAGCGGGTGCGGGAATGTGGACGGTCATGGCAGGGCTAGCAATCCAGGCAGGGCAGCGGCGCGCGGGCGCGCGCTCAGGCGTCGAGGTCGGCCGGCGCTTCGCGCAGGCGGCGGTACACCTGCGCCAGGGCGGCGACATCTTCGGCGGAGAACATCAGTTTCAGTGCCGGCGAGACTTCATGACGCGCATCGTCACCGCCGAGGCGGGTGAGGATGTGGTTGTCCTTCATCTTCTGCACGGCACTGGCGACGCGGCGGTTGAAGCCGGCGCGGTCGGTGGACAGGTGGCGCTCGTACACGGCCAGTGCTTCGGCCAGTTCGCCGTCCTCGACCACCGCGCGCACGCCGCGCGCATCGGCTTCGGCCAACTGCTGGCGCAGGTGCAGCAGCAGCACCGAGTCGATGAAGGTCAGCGGCGAGGTACGCAGCAGCACCGGCGCATCGATATCTTCGGTATCGGCCTGGCGGGTGAAGGCCACGCCGCTCTCGCGGTCCAGCACCAGTTCCAGGAACAGGTCCGAGAGCGCCGAGCGGATCGCCGCTTCGCTGCGGAGCAGCGCCGGCCACAGCTTGGCGTGGCGCAGCTGGTCGATGCTCGGGCCGATCAGCAGCTGGCACAGCGCGCGGCGGCCATCGAGCGGCAGCCGGCCGGTGTCGCCCATGTAGAACACGTCATTGTTACGCCGCAGGACGGGCGTCACCACGACCGGTTCGTCGTCATGCTCGTCTGCGCCGCCATCGATCGGGGCGTCGGTGGAATGGTCATGCCAGCTCATGGCGTTTCTCCTGGGTGAACCAGATCAGCGGAATGCGGGCGCGACGCCAGTGGCCGTCGCCGCCGCGCCATTGCGCGATCTCCTGTTGGTCGGCGGCGACCTCGCCATGGCGGGTGCCAAGAGAGAGGTAACCGATGATGCTGCCGAGGCCCTGCGGGGCCTCGCGGTGTTCAAGCACCTGGGCGATCGACATCCGCGGCTGCGCGCCGAGCAGGTCATGCAGGTCGCGGCGCAGGGTGCGGAAGTCGATTTCCGAGGCCGCCACCAGATCGCCGACACTCTCCAGCGAGATCGAGGCGGTGTCGTTGCGCTGCACGCTGCCATCGACCTGCGCCTGGCGCGGATCGTGCAGCTTCCATTGCGAGAGCGAGCGCAGCCGGCTGGTGGTCAGCTGCAGGTCGCGGCCGATGGCGCGCTGCGCCGGGATGTGATCGCGCAGGCCCAGCGCCTCGCCCTGGGCCTGCTTGAGCAGCTGGTTGAGGCGGCGCTGTTCCAGGTAGCCACGGCTCTGCACGAAGCCGCGCAGGCTGCGCGCGAAGTGCTGCAGCACGTCGTGGACCTGGCCACCACGCTCGAGCATGGTGGTGGTGAAGCCGCGCAGGAAGGTGCGCTCGTTACGGTCCAGCTTGCGCGCGAAACCACGCGCGAGCACGGTCTCCAGCGCGGCATCGAGCTGGGCGCTCTGTTCGGCATCATTGAGCAGGCGCCAGAACGCCTCGAAGCTGCGCCCGGCGTCACTGTCGCCGATCACGTCCACGCCTTCGAACAACTTGGACAGCACATCGCCGCGCTCGCCTTCGTCATCGATGATGCGTTCGCGGAATTCACGGTTGAGGCGTTCGAAGTCGTCGCGCACGCGGCGGAAGTCTTCGGTCAGCTCGTCGGCCAGGCCGATGATCTGGCGGGTCCGCTCCAGCGCGCGCTTGCCGTCCAGCGAGGAGACCTTGCCGCCGCTGACACGGGCGATCTCGGCATCGATGCGGTCGCGCTCGTCGCGCAGCGCGGACAGCCGCGCATCCGGGTTGGATTCGGTCAGCGCGGCCAGCTGCGCGAGCTGCTCGATCACCAGCGCCAGGCGGCTCTCGGTGGCGGCAGCGCGCGCCTGCTCCAGGCTGTCGGCGAAGCGGATCGCCTGCGCGGCCTGGGTGGACAGTTCATACTGTTCCTGGTCGGCACCTTCGGGCAGGCGGCGTTCCAGCCAGCCCTGGGCCAGCCAGTGCGCGATGTAGGCCTGTGCGGTGCGCGGCAGGTCGCGCGACAGTTCATCGGCCTTGAGGTCATCCAGCGCGCGCTGCAGGCGTTCGTGAAGCACCGCGGTGGACAGGGTGCGCTCGTCCTGCATCAGCAGGCTCTGCAGCAGGCCGATGATCTCCGGCGCGTGATCGGCCGCCAGCAGCTTCCACTGCGACTGTTCGCGCAGGTGGCGGTAACGGGTGATGCGCTCGCGATGTTTCATTCGAGACCGGGGACAGGAAGACGGGCCGCGCGGATCGCGGCGGCCGGGAGGGAAACGGGACGCGCACGCACCCGCAGGGCCGGGCCGAAGCCCAGCGCCTGCCGGTCGCGCGCGACAGCGCGGGGAATCAGCGCTTGCCGCCCACTTCGATGAAACGCAGGAACTCGGCGCGGGTGCGCGCGTCCTCGCGGAAGCTGCCCAGCATCTTCGAGGTGACCATGCTGACGCCGCGCTTGTGGATGCCGCGGGTCGTCATGCACTCGTGCGCACCTTCCACCACCACGCCCACGCCGACCGGCTGCAGCACGTCCTGGATGCACTGGGCGATCTGCGCGGTCATCTTTTCCTGGACCTGGAAGCGGCGTGCATACGCCTCGACCACGCGGGCCAGCTTGCTGATGCCCACCACCTTGCCGGCCGGCAGGTAGCCGACGTGCACGCGGCCGATGATCGGCGCCATGTGGTGTTCGCAGTGGCTTTCGTACTCGATGTCGCGCAGCACGATCAGTTCGTCGTAGCCGGCCACTTCCTCGAAGGTCCGCTCCATGTAGGCGCGCGGGTCGTCGCGGTAGCCGCTGAACCAGTCGCCATAGGCTTCGGCAACGCGGCGCGGGGTATCCAGCAGGCCTTCGCGGGTCGGATCTTCACCGGCCCAGCGCAGCAGGGTGCGCACCGCCGATTCGGCCTCGGCCTGGGTGACGGGGTTGGCGTCGTTATCTTGCTTGCTCATTACATACAGCACCCGAAGGGGGGCGAGCATCGTACCCGACAGACCCCTCGGGCGTCCTGCGCGGCGGCGGCCCGGCCTCGCCCGGGCACGCGCTCATTGGGCCGCGGTTGTGCCACGGGTATTGATAGGACACGAATTAGTAGTATCCTATCTATTCTGATGAACCGATCCCTCGACGAACGTACCCAGCTGCAGATGCAGCTCAGTTCCGGCCTGCTCTATGCAGGGCGGCAGTGGCAGCGCCTGGCCGACCAGGCCCTGGGCAGCTACGGCATCTCGGCCGCCTGCACCATGCCGCTGCTGATGATCGGGCGCGCCGGCGGGGGTATCCGCCAGGTGGCCTTGGCCCACCAGCTGGGCATGGAAGGCCCCTCGCTGGTACGCCTGCTGGACAAGCTGGCCGCCAGCGACCTGGTCCGCCGCGAATGCGACGCCAGCGACCGCCGCGCGAACCTGCTGTGGCTGACCGACAAGGGCGAGGCCCTGGTCAGCGAGCTGGAAACCCAGTTGATCGGCCTGCGCCAGGACGTGTTCGGCGAGCTGACGATGGATGAACTGCGCACCGTCCTGAAGCTGTGGCAGCTGCTGGCCGATGCGGCCGACCGCGTGACGTAAATCTGTTCTCCCGTTGTACCGCCCGGTGTCGGCCCGACGCCGGGCGATCCCCTTTCCGCTCCCCTGTGAATCCTTTGCCTCGATGTACGGTGAATTCAGTCTCTATGGTGTGTTCGTCCCGACCCTGCTCGGGCTGATGCTGCTGGCCTACCTGCTCAAGAGCGGGTTGCGCGTGGTCCTGCAGCGCACCGGCGCCTACCGCCACATCTGGCACCCCGCCCTGTTCAACCTGGCCGTGTACGTGATCGTGCTCGGCGGGTTGTTTTCCCTGATGCGTTGGATGCAATCGTGAACAAGATCCTCAAGCAGACATTCCCGGTCGTGTTGACCGTCGTGGCCGTGGTGGCCGCCGTGCTGGTGCTGCGCCACCTGTGGGCGTACTACATGGACGAGCCGTGGACGCGCGATGCGCACGTCAGCGCCGACGTGGTGCAGGTCGCGCCGGACGTGTCCGGGCTGGTGGAGGCGGTGAAGGTCGCCGACAACCAGCCGGTCAAGCGCGGTGAGGTGCTGTTCGTGGTCGACCGCGCGCGCTATGAGATCGCGCTGGAACAGGCCCAGGCCGCGCTCGGCGAACGCCGTGCCACGCTGGACCAGCTGCGCCGCGAGATCGCGCGCGACCGCAGCCTGCAGGATCTGGTCGCCGCCGAGGATGCCGAAGTGCGCCGCGCCAAGCTGCTCGCCGCGCAGGCCTCGATGGCCACCGCGCAGGCCGCCGTCGATCTGGCCAAGCTCAACCTGGCGCGTACCGAAGTGCGCAGCCCCAGCGATGGCCACGTCAACGACCGCACCGTGCGCGCGGGCGACTACGTGACCGCCGGGCGCCCGGTGATGGCCGTGCTCGATACCGGCTCGTTCCGCGTGGACGGCTACTTCGAGGAAACCCGCCTGCAGGACGTGCATGCCGGCCAGAAGGTCGACATCCGCCTGATGGGCGAAGCGCAGCCGCTGCAGGGCCACGTGCAGAGCATCGCCGCCGGCATCGAAGACCGTTACCGCAGCGAGGGCAGCAGCCTGCTGCCGAACGTGACCCCGGCTTTCGACTGGGTGCGGCTGGCCCAGCGCATCCCGGTGCGCATCCATATCGACCGCGTGCCGGCCGGCGTGAACCTGATCGCCGGGCGTACCGCCACGGTCACCATCCAGCCGGACACCGCCCCGGCCACGCCGGCGCAACCGGCACGGACGGCGCTGTGAACCGCCCGGCGCTGCACCGCATCGCGCTGGGGCTGGCGCTGACCACGCTGGCCGCGTGCCGCACCGTCGGCCCGGACTACGCGGTACCGGCCGGCTCCGCTTTCCAGCGGCCGGAGGCGAATGCCGCGTTCCTCGAGACCGGCAACCCGCAGGTCGCCGCAGGCGCCGCGCTGCCCGCACGCTGGTGGGAGCTGTATCAGGACGACACCCTCAATGCGCTGGTGCAGCAGGCGCTGCGCGACAACGTCGAACTGAAGGTCGCCGATGCCAACCTTCGCCGCGCCGCGGCCGTGTATGAGCAGGCGCTGGATGCGGGTGGTTTCGAGTACGAGGCCGAGGCCGGGGTCAGCCGCGCGCAGCTCTCGGCCGAATCGTTCCTGCTCGAACACGAACTGCCGCCGATCAACCTGGCCGACGGCAAGTTCGCGGTGTCCTATCAGTTCGATCTGTTCGGCAAACTCAAGCGCGCCTCCGAGGCCGCGCATGCCGACGAGCAGGCCACCGCCGCCGCGATGGATCTGGCGCGCGTGTCGCTGGTCGCGCAGGTGGCCGGCAGCTATGTCGACATCTGCCACGCCAACCATGAGCTGCACGTGGCCGAACACTCGCTGCAGCTGCAGCAGCGCAGCCGCGAAGTCACCCAGCGCTTGATCACGGCCGGCCGCGGTACGCCGCCGGAGCTGGCCCGCGCCACTGCCCAGGTCGCGATGCTGCAGGCCGCGCTGCCGCCGCTGCGTGCACACCGCCAGGCCTCCGAATACCAGCTGGCCGCCCTGCTCGGCCGCACCCCGGGCCAGCTGCCCGAGGGCGTGAGCGACTGCAGCCAGGCCCCGACCCTGGCCCAGCCTCTGCCGATCGGCGATGGCCGCGCGCTGCTGCAACGCCGCCCGGACATCCGCCAGGCCGAGCGCAAGTTGGCCGCCGCCACCGCGCGGATCGGCGTGGCCACCGCCGAGCTCTACCCGGACATCCGCCTGGGCGCCTCGGTCGGTGCGGCCGGCCTGCTGGAAGATTTCGGCACGCCGCTGACCCAGCAATGGTCGATCGGTCCGCTGATTTCCTGGACGCTGCCCTCCTCCGGCACGCACGCCCGCATCCACGCCACCGAGGCCGGTGCCGACGCCGCGCTGGCCGAGTTCGACCACAGCGTGCTGCAGGCGCTGCGCGAAACCCAGACCGCGCTGAGCCGCTATGCCCAGGATCTGCAGCGCCTGCAGTTCCTGCAGCAGGCGCAGCAGCAGGCCGACCTGGCCGCCAGCCAGAACCGCCGTCTGTACCAGGGCGGACGCACGCCCTACCTGGCCAGCCTGGACGCCGACCGCAGCCTGGCCAGCGCCGATGCGACCCTGGCCGAAGCGCAGGCGCAGGTCTCGCGCGACCAGATCCAGCTGTTCCTGGTGCTCGGCGGCGGCTGGAATGCCGACGCCGTCGCCACCGGCACGGCCGCGAGGTAAGCCATGCTGCTGCTGGACAGACAGGCCTGGTTGTTCTCGGTCAAGACCTTCCTGGCCGCGATCGCGGCGCTGTACATCGGGCTGGCCGGCAACCTCTCGCGCCCGTACTGGGCGATGGCCACGGTCTACATCGTGACCCAGCCGATGCTCGGCCCGACCCGTGCCAAGGGTGCCTACCGCATCCTGGGCACGCTGATCGCCGGCGCGGCCACGCTGTGGATGCTGCCGCACCTGGTGGAAACGCCCCTGCTGCTCAGCGCGGCGATGTCGCTGTGGCTCTCCGCGTGCCTGTTCATCGCCCTGCTCAACCGCGGCCCGCGCGGCTATGCCTTCCTGCTGGCCGGTTACACCACCGCCTTCATCGGTTTCCCGGCGGTGACCTCGCCGGACACCATCTTCGACACCGTGGTGGCACGCAGCGAGGAGATCATCCTTGGGACCGTGGTGGCCGTGCTGTTCGCCTCGCTGTTCTTCCCCGCCTCGGTGCGGCCGATGCTGCGCTCGCGGATCGGCAGCTGGATGGGCGATGCCGCCGACTGGTGCCGGCAGATCCTGACGCGCGGCCATGCGCACGGCCCGCGCAACCGGCTGGCCGCCGACCTGGTGCAGTTCGAAGCGCTGATCGAATTCATGCGTCGTGACGACCCGCGCCATGCCGGCGCGGCGGTCTCGATGGAGCGACTGCGCGAGCGCATGCTGCTGATGCTGCCGGTCCTCTCTTCGATCGCCGACCGGCTGGGGGCACTGCGTGCGGGGGGCCGCGCGCTGCCGCCCGGACTGGAGCCGTTGATCGCCGATCTGGCGCACTGGCTGGAGCAGCCGGGCCGATCAAGTGCCAGCGCCTACGCCACGCTGCGCGCGCGCATCGTCGCACTCAAGCCGGCGGTGGACGGCGAGCTGGATCACCTGCTGCTGGTCACCCTGCTGCTGCGCCTGGAAGAACTGGTCGACCTCTGGCAGGACTGCACCACCCTGCACGCGGCCATCGACGAAGGCACCGCGCCGAGCGATGCCGCGCACTACCGCGTGCGCACCCAGCGCGTGGACCACGTACGCCACGTGGACTACGGCATGGCGCTGTTCTCCGCGGCCAGTGCCGGTGTCGCCCTGATGACCTACTGCGTGCTGTGGATCGGGCTCGGCTGGGAAGGTGGTGGCAACGGCGCGATGATGGCCGCGGTGGCCGCCGCGTTCTTCGCCGCGCAGGACGATCCCGCGCCAAGCATGCTGTCCTTCCTGCTGTGGGCCATCGTGGCCAGCCTGGTGGCCGGTGTGTACCTGTTCGGGATCTTCCCGGCGGTGCACGACTTCGGCAGCCTGGTGCTGGTCCTGGCGGTGATCTTCCTGCCGCTGGGCCTGCTGCTGCACCGGCCCAAGACCGCGCTGATCGGCCTGCCGCTGACGGTGAACCTGGTGGCCCTGCTGAACGTGCAGAACACTTACAGCGCCAACATCCAGAGCTTCATCAACTCGGCCGTGGCGATGTTCATCGGGATCGGCTTTGCGGTGGTGATGACGCGCCTGTTCCGCTCGGTGGGTGCCGAGTGGACCGCGCGCCGGCTGGTGCGCCAGGGCTGGAACACGCTGGCCGATGCGGCCGAGGGCCGCGGCCAGCAGGACCGCCAGCAGTTCGCCGCCCGCATGCTCGATCTGCTCGGCCTGCTCGCACCGCGCCTGGCGGCCACGCCGGAAGGCAGCGACATCGCCTCGGTGGACATGCTCACTGAAGCGCGGATCGGCCTGAACATCCTGCAGCTGCGCCGCTCGCGGCACGGCCTGCCGGCGGCCAGCGTGGCCGCGATCGACGCGATCCTGGACGAGGTGGCGGCCCATTACCGCGCGCAGGCGGCGCGTCGGCGTCCCCTGCCCGCCCCCACCGGGCTGCAGGCCAGGCTGGAGACATCGCTCAAGCGCGTGCAGACCGTGGAGGCCGGCAAGGCCCGCGATGAGGCCCTGATGGGCCTGATCGGACTGCGCTATGCGCTGTTCCCCGAGGCACCGGCGGCCGTCGCGCCGGCCGAGACCACCGCAGGCGCACCCGGCCTGCCCGCGCCGCGCTGAACCGGCCGGGGCGCCGGCCGGCCGGTCCGCGCCGATCAGGGCTATCCTGACGCATGCATTTGCGCATGGATCAAGGTGATTTCCGATGAGTTACGACCTGATGGTGTTCGACCCCGCCGTCGCCCCGCGCGAGGCCGAGGCCTTCCTGCAGTGGTATGACGCGCAGACCGAGTGGAACGAGACGCACGACTACGACGACCCGAAGGTGTCGGTACCGGCGCTGCAGGCGTTCTTCGCCGCGCTCGCCGAGCACTACCCGCCGATGGACGGCCCGCTGTCCGATGAGGAAGACGACCGCCCGGAAGTGACCGACTACAGCATCGGCCAGCACGTGGTCTACGCCTCGTTCGATGACGAGGTGGCCGAGAACGCGCACGGCCTGGTGCAGGTGCTGGCCAACACCCACCAGCTGGGCTTCTTCGATGTCAGCGGTGACGGTGCCATCGTGTTCCCCGATGGCACCGTGGTGATCCCGGAGTAAGACCGGAAGAAGGGCTAGAACAACTGCCCCTGGGCCGGCGCCGTCATGACGGTGTCGGCCAGCGTTTCCCCGCCGCCGCCCTGCAGGCGTGCGGCCAGGCCGGACAGACGGCTGGCATGCCGCGCCAACGCGGCCTCCACTACCTCCGCAGTGCCGAGCACATGCAACGACTGCCGCGCGCGGGTCATGCCGGTGTAGATCAGCTCGCGCGAGAGCACGCGGTTGTCGCGTCGCGGCAGCTGCAGCCAGACCTCATCGAACTCCGAGCCCTGCGCCTTGTGCACGGTCATCGCGAACGCGCTTTCATGCGCCGGCAATGCACCCGGGTGGAAGCCGCGTGGTTGGTCCGGCGTCTCGCCGGGGAACCAGGCGGTCACGCTGCCCTGTCGATCGATCAGGCAGATGCCGATGTCGCCGTTGAACAGGCGGTACCGGTAGCTGTTCTCGGTGATCAACAGCAAGCGGCCGTGGAAGTAGCCCGGTGCCATGCCCGGCCGCGGCACACCGGCCAGCAGCGCTTCGATACGGGCATTGAGTCCACGTGCACCCTGTGGGCCTTCGCGCACGGCGGTGAGCAGGCGGATGCGGCCGGCATTGGCCAGCGCCACGCCGGGATCGTCCGCTTCTCCGAGGCCGCGCCAATGACCGAGCAGCTGCTCGCGGTGATGCTGCAGCGGGTCGCTCTGGTCTTCGTGGAAATGTACGCCAGCCAGCGTGCCCGTCCTCAGCAGTGCAAGCGCGGTGGCGCTGTTGCCGTCGCGCACGGCATGCGCCAGCGGCGCCAGATCGAGCGCGTCGGTCTGCCGGTAGCCCCGCTGCAGCTGCACGCGCCGGCCGCCGAACCGGCGTGGCGGTGCCAGCGGTTGCAGCGCACCGGGCGCGAGCAGCGCGCGCAATGCCTGCGCATCATCGGCCTGGGTGCCCAGGCCATCGCCACTGGCGCGCAGGATCGCACTGAGCACATCACCGGCTTCCACCGAGGGCAGCTGGTCGGGATCGCCGAGCAGCACCAGCCGGCTGCCATCGGCGACGGCCTCGACCAGCTTGGTCATCAGCGGCAGGTCGATCATCGAGGCTTCGTCCACCACCACCACGTCATACGGCAGCGGGTTGTCGGCGTGATGGCGGAAGCGCGGCGAATCCGGGATCACCCCGAGCAGGCGATGCAGGGTGGTGCCGGTGCTCGGCATCGCATCGCACAGCGCCGGCGCGATACCGACCAGGCGCAGCCGCTGCACGGCCAGGCGCAGGCTCTCGGCCATGCGTTCGGCGGCGCGGCCGGTGGGCGCGGCCAGCGCGACCCGTGGCAGTGCCTGGTCGGCCTGCACCGCCTGTGCGGCCAGCAGCACCAGCAGCCGCGCGATGGTGGTGGTCTTGCCGGTACCGGGGCCACCGGTCACCAGCACCAGCGGATGGAGCAGCGCGACGGCCGCGGCACGCGCCTGGTGATCGATGCCGTCGCGCGCCTGCGGGAACAGCTGGCCGAACAGCGTGGCCAGGGTGCCGGGATCGGCCTCGGCCAGCGGATGCGTGGCGATGCGCTGCAGGCCAACGGCGAGGCGGCGCTCGTACTCGCGGTAACGGCGCAGATAGAGCAGCCCGTTCTCCAGTACCAGCGGCGCATCCCCGGCGATCCCGTCGTCCGCCTCAGGCACATTCACCCACGGCGAGGCGCGCAGCTGCGCCAGCCACACGTCGGGCGCAGGCCACTCGATCTCGGCGTCGATCAGCCGCTGCGGTTGGTGCGGGTCCAGGCCGGCGTGCCCGTCCGAGACCGCGAGCGATGCCAGTGCGGCACCCAGCAGCACGGCGTCGGGCGTCTCCGGGCGCAACCGGCGCAGGCTCTGCGCCAGCGCGTGGTCAAGCGTGCGCAGCGCGTTGCCGCGGTACAGCGTGGTGAGCAGGCTCATGCCTCCCCCCGTGCGCGCGCGGCCATGCGGGCCTGGGCGTGTTCGCCACCGGCGAACAGCGCATCCAGTGCGTCGACCAGTGCTGGATCGAAGCGGTGTGCGTACAGGCCGGGCCTGTCCTCGCGGCGCGCATCCAGGCCACGGCAGAACAGGTAGCGGATGCCGCCCATGTCGCGCGTGTAGTCGTACTGCGCGCCCAGCCGGAAACGCAGCCAGCGGTGCAGCGCCACGGTGTAGATCAGCGCCTGCAGGTCGTATTCGCTGTGCTGCATCGCACTGGCCAGCCGGGCCGCGTCGTAGCCGGGCAGGCGGTTGGATTTGTAGTCGAGCACGTACCAGCGGTCCGCGTGCACGTAGGTGAGATCGATCTTGCCGGTCATCAGGCCCTCCAGCCGCCGCCGCGTGCCGAAGCCATGGCGGTCGCGGACCAGCCCGTGCGCGTGCAGCAGGGTCAGCAATGCCGGGACCGCGGTCGGCTGCATCGCGAAGTGGAACTCGATTTCGGCGCGGCGTGCCTCGGCCGGCAGGTCGTGCAGTGCACCGCCTTCCGGCAGGGGCACGGTCAGGGTCTGGCCGACCAGCGCGGTCAACAGGGCCACGCCATCGTCCAGGTCGTCCTCGGCATAGCCTTCCGCGCGCAGCGAAGCACGCAGGATGTCGGCTTCCTCGCCGGGTGCCGGCTGCCCGGCCTGCCATCCGCCCCATTGCGCGAAGTCGGTGTTTTCCAGCGCATCGTGCAGCACGTTGCCGAAGCGGCTGCCCATGAAGCGCGGATCGATCTCTTCCAGGGGCACGGCGGGTTGTTCCGTGTCCAGCGTGAGGTCCACGCCGGCAGGTTCGTCGGCGGCGGGCGCCGGTACTTCAGTCGCGGCCGCATCGGTGTCATGGCCCGCGTCGGCATGCGCCAGCTGGGTGAAGCTGTACACCCACCAGTCGTGCGGCACGCGGCGGGTCAGCGCGCGTACCGGTGGCAGTTCGCCTTCGCGCTCGAACGCGAGCTGCGCCGGACGGGGCTCCACCGGACCCTCGATCACGGCGATGTCCGGGTGGTCACGCAGGGCGGCCATGTTTGACAGCATCGGTGCCAGTCGGGTCTTCGCCAAGCCGGCGAGATCGCCGGCAGCGATCCACAGCGCGTGCTCGGCACGGGTCAGCCCGACGTAGAGCAGGCGCGCGTCTTCGGCTTCCTGTTCCTGCGCGCTGCGCGTGCTGGCCGCGCTCCAGCTGTCGTCCTTGTCCAGCTTCCAGTGCAGCTCACGGCGGCCGTTGGCGTACACCGTGCAGTTGGCCTCGGTGTTGGGCGCGCCGCCACCGATGCCGACGAACGGCAGGAACACCAGCGGATACTCCAGCCCCTTGCTCTTGTGCAGGGTGATGATCTGCACACGGCGCGCGTCCGATTCCAGGCGCAGCAGCTGCTGTTCGTCGTCCTGGTCGGCATGCGCCATCTGCACCTGCAGCCAGTCGAGCAGGCCATGCATGCCCAGGGTCTGCCCGGCCGCCTGCTGCAGCAGTTCGCCCAGCTGCAGGTAGTTGGTCAGGCGACGCTCGCCATCCAGCAGACCGAGCAGGCGCTCGGCATGTTCGGCGCAGAGATCGGCGATCACCGCGAACGGACCGCCGCGCTGCCAGCGCTCGCGCCATTCCAGCAACCGCACCTGGAACGAGCGCTGCGCATCGCCTTCGCGTTCCAGCGCGTCGATCGCCTCGGCATCTTCGCCGAGCAGCACGGTCGACAGCGCGGCGCGCAGGCGCCCTTCGTCGGCCGGCTGCAGCAGGGCCAGCAACAACAGGCGCAGGTCGTGCGCTTCGGGCGTCGCGTACAGACTCTGCTTGCCCGCGGCGACCGCAGGAATGCCCACCGCACCGAGCGCCTGCTGGATGCGCGTGGCCTCCTTGTGCGAACGCACCAGCACCGCGATGTCGCCGGGCTGCACGGGCGCACCGCGCAGCAGCGCGCGCCCTTCGCGGGCCTCGCTGAGGATCTGGTGGATCGCGGCGACGCAGGCGTCGCTGGCCTGCTGCCGGGAAGGATCGGCCTTGAGGTCGCCGCCCTCGGTGTTGTGCAGCACGCGCACGGTCAGGCCGGGCGCGGGCATCCCATCGCGCAGGAAATCCGCATCCACCCGGGTGCTGCCGGGATGCACCGGCTCGAAGGCGATGTCGGCCTCGAGGAAGGCACGTTCACCGGCGTTGGCGTACAGCGCTTCGATCGCGTGCAGCACCGCTGGACGCGAGCGGAAGTTGCGGTCCAGCGCGGGCGCTGCGTCGGCCTGGCGCTTGGCCTTCAGGTAGGTGTGGATGTCGCCGCCGCGGAAGCCGTAGATCGCCTGCTTGGGATCGCCGATCAGGAACAGCGCCGGTGCCAGGCCGGCCTCGCGGGTCTCCTCCGAATCGCCGAACACGCGCTGGAAGATGCCCCACTGACGGTCGTCGGTGTCCTGGAACTCGTCCACCAGCGCGATCGCGTACTGCGCACGCAGCTGCTGCACCAGGGTCGCCCGGTGCGGGCCCTCCAGTGCATCGGCGACACCGTCGATCAGGTCATCGTAGGTCTGCACGCGGCCGATCCGCTTGAGCTCGGCCAAGCGCACACGCGCTTCGTCGCGCAGGTCATGCAGGAACGCGGCGGCCTGCTGGCGCAGCCACTGCTCACGCGCGTCGGCGGCATGCCACCAGCACTGCAGCGCATCGAACAGCGGCGAGATCGGGCACTGCCCCTCCATGCCGTCCCTGCAGAAGGCCAGCAGCTGCACCGGCAGCAGCTTGCCCAGGTGGCTCTTGTCGCCGCGCGGCCAGTGCTGGGCGCTGCGGCCGGCAGACAACTCGCCGAAGGCCTTGTCGAAACTCGGCCGTTTGGCACGGCGTCCGTCGAAGACCTTGCGCTCGAAGGCGGTGCCGATCCGTGCCTGCGCGTCCTCGGCGTGCGCCTCGATCGCCTCGGCCAGGGCAGCAGCGGCGAGCCGCAGCGGCGGCGCCGGGTCGTCGACGCTGTGGGTGGGGCGCAGCGGCAGCAGCGGCAAGGGCTTGATCAGCGTGGAGAGATCGCCGGCCAGCGCCTCGGGAGACGACCACAGCCAGGTCAGCGCATCGACCGTGGCCGGGTCGTTGGCATGCACGCGCCAGAGATCGGCGGCGAGTTCCTCGTGCAGCTCGCGCTCGCTGGGCAGCAGGGCGGGCGGATCGAAGGTGTGTCCGCTCTCCAGGGCATGCTCGCGCAGCACGCGGGTGCAGAAGCCATGGATGGTGAAGATCGAAGCGAGGTCGATTTCATCGGCCGCGGTCTGCAGCCGGCGCGCCAGCGCAGCCGGGGTTTCTTCGCCCAGCGCGAGCTGGCGGTGAAGGATCACCCGGGTCAAGGCGACCTCCGGGCTGTCCTGTTCGCCGGGCACGCGCTCCACCAGCTGTGCGGCCAAGGCCAGGCGCTCGCGGATGCGCTTGCGCAGTTCCTGCGTGGCGGCATCGGTGAAGGTGACGGCCAGGATCTGGCCGATGCGCCAGCCTTTCTCCACCACCAGCCGGGTGAACAGCGTGGCCAGGGTGAAGGTCTTGCCGGTCCCCGCGCTGGCCTCGATCAGGCGCACGCCGTCCAGCGGCAGCGCCAGGTAGGGATCGTCGAGCAGGTCGTGGTCGATCATCGCAGGGCTCCTTCCTCGTCGAAGCCCGGGAACACCCGGCCTTCGCGCACCGCGGTGAACACCACGAAGCTGTTGTGCAGCAGGTGACGGTAACTGTCCGCGCTGGCGAACGGATCGTGGCCACGCAGCGCGAGCTGGTAGCCGGCGCCGGTGGATTCGCCCCAGCTGCGGTCGCTGCCATGCCACTTGGCGCGGCCCTCGGCCTCGCGCTTGGCCTCGGCGGCGGTGTACAGCACCCAGCCGGTGGACGGGCCATACAACAGCGGCGCGCGCAGGCCTTCGCTGCGCAGCTGCAGCAGGCGGCGCAGGACCTGGCGCGCGCGCTCGGCGTCCAGCGGCGGCAGCGTGTGCGGCCCCAGCCCGTCATCGCCCGCCTCGTGGAACTGGACCAGCGCCCGCGCATCGCCGGCCGCGTTGGCCAGCAACCAGTCCAGACCCTGGCGGATCGCGGCACGGCCGTTGAGCGGGCCCGGGCGCAGGCGCACCAGGCCATGCGGATGCAGGCCGTCGACGCGGCCGTGCAGGCGCACGCCATCGATCTCCACCTCGTAGCGGCGACTGTCGGCCGCGGTACCGGCCTGCCACTGGGCCAGGGCCTGCGCGTACGGCTCGGTCTGCGCCTGCAGCAGCGCGAACTGGCGCTCGCCCAGCGCACCGGAGGGCAGCAGCGCGCGTGCGCGCAGCCGGGGATACAGCGGCGCGGCATCCTCGTCGAGGGTGGCCTCGATCACCGCCTGCTGCAGCAGCGCGGTGTCGCTGCCGCGTGCGGCCATCACCAGCGGCTCCACGTCTTCGGCGTTGTCCACATCGTCGGGCAGGCGCAGGCCGAGCCGTTGCGAGAGGAACTGGCTGGCCGGATCGGTGAGGAAGCGACGCAGCGCGTCCACGCTCAGGTCCGTCTCGGCGCTGCCGCTCTCCATCGGCGGCAGGGGCCGCGCGAACCACGGCGCCAGCGCGCGGCGAGCACCGCCGAGCGAGCCGGCGGCCGGGTGCCACTGCTGGCGGTAGCTGAAGCGGCGCGGTTCCTCACCGCCACCGAACGCGGCCGGCGCGAACGGCTGCAGCGAATGCCGCACCGTCATCTGCCTGGCGGCCGCGGGCGGATCCAGGTGGTAGTCGGCCGCCGCGTCCATCAGCTCGCTGACCAGTACCGAGGGCTCGCGCACGCTGCCATCGCGCGGGTCGGCACCCAGATAGCTCAGGTAGAACACGTCCTGCGCCGAGGCGAACAACTGCAGGAACAGGAAGCGGTCATCCTCGCGCAGCGAGCGGTCGCCATGCCGGCGCTTGTCGGTGCCCAGTTCGGCGGTGAGCTGGTTGAGACCGGCCGCCGGGTCGCGGCGCGGGAAATCGCCGTCGTTCAGGCCGAGCACGCAGATCACCCGGAACGGCAGCAGCCGCATCGGTACCATCCGGCCAAAGCTGACGCCGCCGGTGAGCAGCGGTGCGCGCGTATCGGCCTGGGCGAGGACGCCAGCGAAATGCGCACGCAGCACCTCCGGCGGCACCTCGCCCTCGAAGCCGGCGGTGTCGGCGTCGCGGGCGAATTCGTTGATCAGTTTGCGCAGGCGCTCCAGCGCGCGCTGGCTGTTGGCGGCCTGCGGCGGCGTCGGCAGCAGTGCATCAAGCAGCCCCAGCAGGCGCTTCCGCCACTCGCCGGGGGACATCGCTTCGCCCAACACCTTCTGGTAGCGCGCCAGCACGCGCAGCAGGCCGAGCAGGCGGTCCAGCGCATCCAGCGCACTGCCTTCCAGCTCCGGCCACGGCGCGACCCCGGCGATATCGCCGTCGCTGCCGCTGGCATGGCCGAGCAGCAGGCGATCGAGCGCGAACTGCCAGGTAAAGGCATCGTCGACCGGCGCCTGGTGCTGTCCGCGATGGGTGGCATCCAGCCCCCAGCGCGCGCCGGCGGCCTGCAGCCAATCGTGCAGGCGGTCGAACGCCGCGGCATCGAGACCGGCCGCCTCGGCCAGCGGCGCGCTGGCGAGCAGGTCGAGCACTTCGTTCAGGCCGAAGCGCGACACCGGGAGCCCGAGCAGATGCACGAACACATCGGCCAGCGGCTCGCCGGCCAGCGGGCTGGTGTCGGCCAGCGCATACGGAATGTGCTCGTCGCCCCCGCTGCGTCCGCCGAACACCGCTTCCAGGTACGGCACGTAGGGATCGATGTCCGGCGCCAGCACCGCGATGTCGCGCGCCTGCAGCGGCGGATCGAAGCGCGGGTCCTGGAGCAGGCCGCGCAGCTGGTCGTGCAAGACCTGCAGTTCGCGCAGCCGGGTGTGGCAGGCATGCACCTGCAGGCTCGGGTCGTCACGGCGCAGCCCGTCGCGCAGCGCGCCGGCCGGCTGCCCGCGACGGTGGAACAGGTCGCGCTGCAGGCGGTGCAGCAGGCTGTCGGACAAGCCACCGTCGTCCATGTCCGGACGCGCATCGTCTTCGGGATCATCGTAGGCGGCGATCTCGCCGGAGGGGTGCACGACCTCGTAGCTGCCCAGCACCGCCATGAAGTCGCGCCCGGCCGCGCCCCAGGCCTGCAGCAGGCGGTTCTCGCCCGCCGCCTCACCGAATGGGTCGGGGGCGCCGCTGCGCAGCTTCTCGCCCAGCGTCTGCAGATCGCCCCAGTAGGCCTGGGTCGGCGTAGGCAGATAGAAGTGCATCGTGCCGACCCGCGCCTGGGTCGCCATCACCCGCAGCACGTCCGGAGAGATGTTGAGCGTGGCGAAGGCGAACACGCGCGCCGGCAGGCCCTGCGGCAGCGGTTGCCCGGCGCCCTCGAAGCGGGCCAGATAGGCATCGATGCGGCGCGCACGGTACTGCTCGCCACCGGCAATCCGCCGCCACAGGATCGCCTGCGGGTCGTTCGGTGCCGCGCCGGCCTCCCAGCGCAGCAGCCAATCGCGACGCCAGGCCTGGTACTTCTCGAACACCGAGGCCAGCTCGGCGGCCAGCGCCCACGGCTTGAGCGGATCGGCTGCGGACAGATACGCCTGCAGGGCCGCCATCGGCGGCTGCGCCATCAAGGCCGGGTCGCGCAGGGCGGCGTACAACCGCCAGCGCAGGCCCTCGGCATTGAGATCGTCCTGTTCGCCGGGCACGTTGGCGTTGAGGGCGCGGGCGACCAGCTCACCGGGGGTGAGGAACGCCAGATTGGCGGCAATGCCATACTCGGCCGCCAGGGTCGACTGCAGCCAGCGGCGCATCGCGACCTGCGGGATCAGGACCACCTCCGGCACCAGGATCGATTGGCCCGGCACCGGCGTGCGCAGCGTCGTGGCCAGCAGGGCGGCCAGCACATCGAGCGAGTTGGAGTGGTACAGGCGGAAGTCTGAAGCAGCGTCGGTCATCGCAGGAGTGTGCCGCAGCGCGCGCACGAACGCAGCGCCGGCGGCTATCTGGACGCGGGAAATGCCGAGGCCGACACCGGCCCGACACGCTGTGTTGCAGCCCACGGCATGGCCGCCGGGGCGCTGCCCTCACCTGCCCGTGCGACAATACTGCACGGTGCAGTTCGGTTATGTTCAGCCGTTCACCACGATCTTACAACGTTGGAATTTTGTTAATGGCGCTCATGACGGTTTCCGAAGAGAGTCTGGTGCAGTTGTCCAACGTCCGCATCGACCGCGGCGGACGCACGATCCTGCGCGACGTTTCGCTGACCGTTCCGCGCGGCAGCATCACCGCCGTGCTCGGCCCGTCGGGCAGTGGCAAGTCCACCCTGCTGGCCGCACTGACCGGTGAGCTGCGCCCGGCCGCCGGTGACATCACCCTGTTCGGCCAGCCCATCCCGACCGGCGCACGCGCGCTGTTGGAGATGCGCAAGAGCGTGGGCGTGCTGCTGCAGGGCAACGGCCTGCTGACCGATTTGACCGTGGCCGAGAACGTGGCCCTGCCGCTGCGCACCCACACCCGCCTGCCCAAGCCCGTGCTGCGCCGGCTGGTGCAGATGAAGCTGCACGCGGTGGGCCTGCTGGCTGCTGCCGACGCCTGGCCACGTGAGCTCTCCGGCGGCATGGCGCGCCGTGTGGCCCTGGCCCGCGCGCTGGCCCTGGACCCGCCGCTGATGATCTACGACGAGCCGCTGACCGGGCTGGACCCGATCGCCTCGGGCGTGATCATGAGCCTGATCCAGCGCCTCAACCACAGCCTGGGGCTGACCAGCATCATCGTCAGCCACCACGTGCACGAGACCCTGCCGATCTGCGACCAGGTGATCGCGATCGCCAACGGCGGCATCGTGTTCCAGGGCAGCCCGGCCGCGCTCGAATCCAGCCAGGACCCGCTGCTGCGGCAGTTCCTGCACGGTGAGCCGGACGGCCCGATCCCGTTCGATGCCGCACCGCGTGCGAGGGTTGCCTGATGCCGTTCGTTGACGCCACCCGCTCGCTCGGTCGCGCCGGCCTGTTCTCGCTGACGGTGCTCCGCGGCTCGCTGCCGACCGCCGATTTCCTGGCCGAGCTGACCCGCGAGATCTACAAGATCGGCGCGCGTTCGCTGCCGATCATCGCCGTCGGCGGTGCCTTCGTGGGCCTGGTGCTGACCCTGCAGGGCTACCGCACCTTGACCACCTTCGGCGCCGCCGATGCCTTGTCGACCCTGCTGGGCCTGTCGCTGTACCGCGAACTGGCGCCGGTGCTGACCGCGCTGCTGTTCATCGGCCGCGCCGGCAGTTCGATCGCCGCCGAACTGGGCCTGATGCGCGCCACCGACCAGATCAAGGCCCTGGAGCTGATGGCGATCGACCCGGTCGCCAAGGTCGTCGCCCCGCGCTTCTGGGCGGCAGTGCTGACCGTGCCGCTGCTGACCGGCATCTTCTGTTCGCTGGCGATCAGTGCCAGCTACTTCGAGGCCGTGCACGTGCTCGGCCTGGACAATGGCGTGTTCTGGTCGGCGCTGAGCAACAGCGTGGACTTCTGGGATGACTTCGGCGTGGCGATGCTGAAGTCGGCGATCTTCGGCGGCACGGCTGCCCTGGTCGCGTCCTATGTCGGCTTCCATGCCGAGCCCACCATCGAAGGCACCTCGGTCGCCACCACGCGTGCGGTGGTCAACGCCTCGCTGCTGGTGCTGGTCTTCAACTTCGTGCTGTCCGCCATGATGTTCCAGTAGGTACCGACCGTTGGTCGGTACCCCTCTTCGGTGCGCTTCTTCGGTACGCAAAGACTTCCCGCCCGGACACCTGTCCAGGCACCTGACAAAGAACAGTGAGATATCCCATGGCCATCCGCGGTCCCAGACTCGAATTTTCCGTCGGCGCCTTCCTGCTGCTGGCGCTGGCCTCGCTGCTGGTGCTGGCCGTGGCCTCCACCAACCAACGGTGGGGCACCGGCGGCAGCGGCTACGAACTCAAGGCGCGCTTCACCCAGATCGGCCAGCTGCGCAAGCAGGCGCCGGTCAAGATCGGCGGCGTGACCATCGGCCAGGTCTCGGGCATCGAACTGGATCCCCAGAAGTTCGACTCGATCGTGACCCTCAAGCTCGACGGCAAGTTCAAGGACCTGCCCGCCGACACCTCGGCCGGCATCTTCACCAGCGGTTTGCTCGGTGAGAGCTATATCGGACTGCAGCCGGGCGGAGATCCGGACGTACTCAAGTCCGGCGACGAGATCGTCTTCACCCAGCCGGCGGTGGACCTGCTCCAGCTGGTCGGCAAGTACATGTTCAGCGGTCCAGCCAATACCGGTGGCGCTGACTCCCACGATGGCAACGGCGCGCCCGCGCCTGCAACGGAACCGCAACCATGAAAAAGACCCTGATCCCGGCGCTGCTGGCCTCGGCCCTGCTCGCCGCCACGCCCTCGCTCTCCTTCGCCCAGGCCGCCCCGGCCGCCGCTGCCGCCCAGCAGGGCCAGGCCGGCAAGGCCGTGATGGACGCCAGCACCCGCATCCTGACCTCGCTGCAGCAGCGCCGCACCGAGTTCCGGGCCAACCCGGCGGTGCTGCGTGACTTCATCAACAGCGAGCTCAACAAGACCTTCGACCGTGACTACGCCGCCCGCCTGGTGCTGGGCGTGCACGGCCGCGGCGCCTCCGATGCCGACGTCAAGCTGTTCGCCGATGCCATGGCCGACAACCTGATGCAGCGCTACGGTTCGGCCCTGCTCGAGATCCAGGGCAAGCCGACCTTCCGCCTGAAGAGCGAGTCGCCGCTGCCGGGCAACCGTGGCGTGCGCGTGTCCACCGAGCTGATCCGGGCCGGCAACGAGCCGACCCCGGTCGACTACCTGATGCGCAACGTCAACGGCCAGTGGAAGATCTTCGATGTGATGATCGAAGGCATCTCCTACGTGCAGACGTTCAAGACCCAGTTCGACGCCCCGCTGCGCCAGAAGTCGATCCAGCAGGTGGCCACCGAGCTGCGCAACGGCAGCATGCAGGCCGGGCAGGCCCCGCGTGGCAAGTAACAGCGCCAGCGTGCAGCGCACTGGCACCTCGCTGGTCTTCAGCGGGCTGCTCGACCGCGCGGCAGTGACGGCCCTGTGGCCCTCGCTGACCGCGCTGGACGGCGTGCAGCAGTTGGATCTGGCGGCAGTGAGCCGGCTCGACAGCGCCGGCCTGGCGCTGCTGGCCGAGCTGGCCGCACGCCTGCGTGCAACCGGGACAACGCCGACGATCGTCGGCAGCCCGGACGGTTTCACCGACCTCAGTGCCGCCTACCGGCTGGCACCTTCCCTGGATTTCCATGCCCTTTCTGCGGCGAGCTGACATGAACGTCATACGCACCCTCCCCCTCCTCGTCCTGGCGCTGGCCCTGAGCGCCTGTGCCGGCAAGCCCGCCCGCGACAGCGCACCGGTCAGCGTCGAGGTCGCCCCGGCGGCGGCACCGGCGGCCGATGTGGCCAACACCGATGCGGTACCGGCCGAGCCCGTCGCCGACACGGCCGCCCCGGCAACGCAGGCCAGCAGCGATCCGGCCGCCGCACCGGTCACCGGCGGCACCGCGCCGACCAATGCCGAGGACGACTTCGCCGCCCTGTACGGCGGCCCGGCCCCGACCGCGGACGGCACCGAGCCCACCGGCGCGCCGTACGATCCGTGGGAACCGTTCAACCGCAGGGTGCACAGCTTCAACAACGTGGTCGACCGTGCGGTCGCACGTCCGCTGGCGGTGGCCTATACCAACGTCGTCCCGCGCTTCGCACGGACCGGCGTGAGCAACTTCTTCAGCAACCTGCGCGCGCCGGTGACGATCACCAACCAGCTGCTGCAGGGCCGTCCGGATGATGCCTGGGACAGCCTGGGCCGCTTCCTGATGAACTCCACGCTGGGTATCGGCGGTCTGTTCGATCCGGCCAGCAAGGCCATGGTGCCGCGCCGCAAGGAAGACTTCGGCCAGACCCTGGGCACCTGGGGCTGGCGCCGTTCGCGTTACGTCGAACTGCCGTTCTTCGGCCCGCGTACCGTGCGCGATGTGTTCGGCCTGGCCGGCGACATGCCGCTCTCGCCGATCCGCACGATCGAAGAGGACAAGATCCGCATCGGCCTGCAGGGCCTGCAGCTGGTGGACATGCGCTCGCAGCTGCTGGCGGTGGACGACATGCGCGACAACGCGGTGGACGAGTACTCGCTGGTCCGCGATGCGTGGCTGCAGCGCCGCAACTACCAGATCGAGAACGACCTGCGCGGCAAGCACGCGCGCGGCAAGGACGATCCGGACGCGCCGATCCCGGTCGATGCGATGCCGATGCCGAACTGGGGTAATTGATCGGCGTACCGGCCCACGGTCGGTACCTGCCGAGGTGGTAGACCACGACCGTCGGTCGTGGTGCGAGCAGAAAAAAAGCCCCGCCGAAGCGGGGCTTTTTCTGTTTCCGGGTCCGCCGATCAGGCCGCCAGCGCAGCGTCGATCGCGGCCACCAGGCGCGCGTCATCGGCCGGCACGTCCGGGGCGAAGCGCGCGATGACCTTTCCGTCGCGGCCGATCAGGAACTTCTCGAAGTTCCACAGCACGCCCGGGGCGGCGTTGACCACCAGCTCCGGATACTTGGCCACGGCGCCCTGCAGCTTCTCGCGCATCGGGCCTTCGCCGGTGGCGGTCGGCTGGGCGGCGGTCAGCTGCTGGTACAGCGGATGGGTGTCCTCGCCGGCGACGCTGATCTTGGCGAACATCGGGAAGCTGACGTTGTATTCCAGCTGGCAGAACTGCTGGATGTCCGCTTCGCTGCCCGGCTCCTGGGCCAGGAAGTTGTTGGCCGGGAAGCCCAGCACTTCCAGGCCGGCCGCCTGCTTCCCGGCGTACAGCGCCTGCAGGCCTTCGTACTGCGGGGTCAGGCCGCACTTGGAGGCGACGTTGACCACCAGCAGGACCTTGCCGCGGTAGTCGGCCAGCGAGGTCGGCTGGCCTTCGATGGTGGTGACGGGGATGTCGTAGACGGTCTGGCTCACTGCGGATTCCTTGCGTTGCATCGGGGGAGGCACAGCATAGCCGCGCCGTGGGGAGATCAGTCGACGCAGATCGTGCCGAGCGCCACGCCGCCATCGATGCGCTGGCGGCAGCCGAAGTTCTGGCTGGCATCGCGCTGGCAGACGCCACGCGCGGCCGTGCCCGGCGCCACATCGCGGGTGGCCAGGCACTGGCCACTGCAGTCGGCCTTGGCGCTGCAGACCTTGCCGGCATCGGCGTAGGGCACCACGCACTGCACGCGCTGCAGGCGGCCCAGCGGCTGCAGGCTGCCACCGGCGGCGGTGCATTCGGCGGCGCTCGGCGTGGCGGGGATCGCCGCCGTGGTATCGGCGGAGGGCGTGCTGCTGCACCCGGCCAGGGCGAGCAGGAGGGACAGCATCAGGGTCAGACGCATGGGCGGTTCCTTGAAAGGTGAAAGACGGCAGGGAAACGACGTGCCACGCAGCATGCGCGATCGCATGCATGCATGGCGTCGGCGCTTAGTCCTGCACGCTGCTGGCCTCGTCGCCGGCCATGTCCTCGTCCTCGCCGCTCATGTCGCCGAGCAGGTCCTGGGTCTGTTCTCCGCCCAGCGTTTCCACGCTGCGCAGGCGGCGTTCGATGGTGCGCGTCTTGCGGCTGGCTTCGCCGAGGCTGCGACCCACCGTGGTGATCTGCTTCTCGGCTTTTTCCAGGATGCCGGCGAACTTGCCGAACTCACTCTTGACCGCGCCGAGCAGGCCCCACACTTCGCTGGAGCGCTGTTCGATGGCCAGCGTGCGGAAGCCCATCTGCAGGCTGTTGAGCAGCGCGGTGACGGTGGTCGGACCCGCCACCACGACGCGGTGGTCGCGCTGCAGCAGGTCGATCAGGCCGGGGCGGCGGATCACTTCGGCGTACAGGCTTTCGGTGGGCAGGAACATCACCGCGAAATCGGTGGTGTGCGGCGGGGCGATGTACTTGTCGCAGATCGACTTGGCCTGGATGCGGATCGCGCGCTCCAGCTGGGCGCCCTGCAGGCGGACGCCCTCGACATCCCCCTGTTCCTGCGCATCGAGCAGGCGCTCGTAATCCTCGCGCGGGAACTTGGAATCGATCGGCAGCCACACCGGGGTGTCTTCATGGCCGCGGCCCGGCAGGCGCACGGCGATGTCGACGATCTCGTTGCTGTCCGGGCGCACTTTGACGCCGCGCGCGTACTGCTCCTGGGTCAGCGTCTGCTCGAGGATGTTGTCCAGCTGCACTTCGCCCCAGCTGCCGCGGTTCTTGACGTTGGTCAGCACGCGCTTGAGGTCGCCCACGCCGGTGGCCAGCTGCTGCATTTCACCGAGGCCACGCTGGACCTGCTCCAGCCGCTCGGAGACCAGCTGGAAGGAGGCGCCCAGGCGGGTTTCCAGCGTGGTCTGCAGCTTCTCGTCGACGGTCACGCGCATCTGGTCGAGCTTCTCGGCGTTGTCGCTCTGCAGGCTCTTGAGCTGCTGCTCGAGCGTGGTGCGCATCTCGCCGATGCGCTGCTCGTTGCGCTGGGTCATCTCCTGCAGGCGCAGGCCCAGCGACTCGGCCAGGCGCTGCTGCGACTGCCCGGTTTCCTCGCGGCCCAGGCGCGCATCGTCGGCCAGCGCCTGTCGCAGCGCGCCCATGTGGCTGTCGGTGCGCGTGGTCAGTTCCACCAGCTGCTGGCCGAACGCTTCGATGCGTGCCTGCTGCTGTTGCCCGAACGCTTCCAGCTGCGCGCGCACTTCCTGCATGCGCAGCGCCAGCAGATCGCCGGTGCGCTGCTGGCTGAGCGTGCTTTCCTCGCGGGCCTTGCGCGCATCTTCGCCGAGCGCATCGCGCAGCAGGTCCAGGCGCTGGTCGGTGCGGGTGGACAGATCGGTCAGCGCGCGCGCGAAGCTCTCCAGCCGCGCGTCCTGCTGGCGGCCCAGGCCTTCGAGCTGCTCGCGCAGTTCGCTGCGGCCAACCCGCGCTTCCTCGCGCAGGGTCTGTTCGAGGTCGCCATGGCCGGAACGCCGCAGCAGCGCGAGCAGCTGCAGCACGAGGACGGCACACACCAGGCCGCCGAGGAGGAGGAATTCGGTTTGCATGCGGCAAGTGTAGGCCGCGGCGGTCTCAAAGGCTGCGTCAGAACCCTTCGAGGACGAGCTTGCCGCGCGCGCGGTGGCTCTCGATCAGGGCGTGCGCCTGGCGCAGGTTGGCGGCGTTGATCCGGCCGTAGTGCTCGCCCAGCGTGGTGCGCAGGACGCCGGCATCGATCAGCGCTGCCACGCGTTCGAGCAGCTCGTGCTGGCGCTGCACGTCGGGGGTGTTGAAGCTGGAGCGGGTGAACATCGATTCCCAGTGCAGCGACAGGCTCTTGCGCTTGAGCGCCATCACATCGAGCTGGCCGGGGTCGTCGATCAGCGCCAGCTGGCCCTGCGGGGCGAGCACGCTGACGATCTGATCGTAGTGCTGGTCGGTATGGGTCAGGCTGGCGACGTGGCTGACCTCGGCGATGCCCAGGCGCTGCAGGCCTTCGCTCAGGGGCTGGGTGTGGTCGATCACGTGGTGCGCGCCCAGCGCGTAGACCCAGTCCTGGGTATCCGGGCGGGAGGCGGTGCCGATCACGGTCAGGCGGGTCAGCTGGCGGGCCAGCTGGACCAGGATCGAGCCGACCCCACCGGCGGCGCCGATCACCAGCAGGGTCTGGCCTTCACCGCCGTTCTCGGGGATGCGCAGGCGGTCGAACAGCAGCTCCCAGGCGGTGATCGCGGTGAGCGGCAGCGCGGCCGCGGCGGCGTCATCCAGGCTGGCCGGCGCGTGGCCGACGATGCGCTCGTCCACCAGGTGGTACTCGGCGTTGCTGCCGGCGCGGCCGATCGCACCGGCATAGAAGACCGCGTCGCCGGGCTGGAACAGCGTCACCTCGTCGCCCACCGCATCCACGATGCCGACCGCGTCGAAGCCCAGCACGCGCGGCTCGGTCACCGCCACGCCGTTGCGGACCTTGGTATCGACCGGGTTCACCGAGATCGCGCGGACCTCGACCCGCAGGTCGCGCGGCCCGGGGGTGGGAATCGGCAGGGTGACGTCCACCAGCGCGGCGGGGTCGCTGATCGGCAGGCCATGCTGGGTATAGGCGACGGCTTTCATCGTGGGGAGATCCGTTGGGGAAGACCGACAGCGTGCGCTTCACGGCCGGGCGGAGAAAGGCGCAAAATCGGGCAGCACTTTCACTGCTGGAATGAAAATGATCCGGTTCGACGACCTCGCCCTGTTCGTCCGCACCGCCGCGCTGGGCAGTTTCTCCAATGCCGCGCGCGAGGCCGACCTGCTCCCGGGCCAGGTGGCCGCGGCCGTCGCGCGGCTGGAGCGCGAGCTGGACCTGCGCCTGTTCGTGCGCTCCACCCGCAGCCTGCGCCTGACCGCCGAGGGTGCGCTGTACCTGCCCTACGCGCAGGAGGTGCTGGCCGCGCTGCGCGAGGGCGAGGCCCGGGTGCGCGGCGAGGATGCCGAGCTGCGCGGCACGCTGCAGGTGGCCGCACCGTCGGACCTGGGCCGCAACCTGCTGCTGCCGTGGCTGACCGAGTTCCGCGCCGCCCACCCGAAGCTGCAGCTGCGCCTGCAGTTGTCCGACCAGGTCGCCGATGTGTTCCGCGATCCGGTCGACATCGCGTTCCGCCTGGGCCGCTTCGACAACGCCAGCTACGTCGCCCTGCCGCTGCTGCCCGGCAATCGCCGGGTGCTGGCCGCCTCGCCGGAGTACCTGGCCCGGCACGGTGCGCCGGACAGCCTGGAGGCCTTGAAGGACCACCATTGCCTGCTCTACCAGCTGGCCGGGCGCGCGTATGACCGCTGGAGTTTCGAGCTCGAGGGCCGGCGGACGGTGATCCCGGTGCGCGGCAACATGGTCTGCGACGATGCCGACGTGGTGCGCCGCTGGGCAGTGGCCGGGCAAGGCATCGTGTTCAAGTCGTGGCTCGATGTCTGCGCCGATGTCCAGGCCGGGCGCCTGCAGGTGCTGCTGGACGGCGCGGGCGACAGCCTGCCGTTGAACCTGGTGTGCCCGCACCGCAAGCAGTTCTCCCCGGCGATCCGGCAGCTGCACGCGATGTTCGCGCACCGCCTGCAGCCGCTGCTCGCCGGATTGCCCAGCAGCGCGCGCTGACGCTATCGCCCGGGGCGCGGCTGCCGGACAATGCCCCTCCCCGTTGTCGAGTCGCCGCCATGCCGTGGATGGGCATCCAGGATCTGTGGACCTTTGTCGCTGCCGTGCTGGTGTTCCTGGCCCTGCCGGGACCGGGCACCTTCACCCTGCTTACCGCCACCGGTCGCGGTGGGGTGCGCGGCGGCTACACGGCGCTGTTCGGCCTGTTGCTGGGCGACCAGATCCTGATGTGGCTGGCGGTGGCCGGCGTGGCCGCGCTGCTCAAGGCCAACCCGCTGGTGTTCCACGCCGTGCAGTACCTGGGCGCGGCCTACCTGGTGTGGATCGGCATCGGCCTGCTGCGCCCGCCGCGTCCCCAGGGCGAGGAAGGCGGTATCCGCCTCACCCCCGGCCACTACTTCCGCCAGGCGGTGCTGATCAACCTGCTCAACCCGAAGGCGATCATCTTCTACATGGCCTTCCTGCCGCTGTTCATCGATCCGGCGCGTCACCAGGGCGTGGTGACGTTCGCGACCATGGCGCTGATCATCTTCGTCATGGGACTGGCGTACTGCTCGGTGCTGATCGGGGTCGGCAACCTGTTGCGTCGTCGGATTCTCCAGCACCCGCGGGTCGGGCTTTGGCTGAGGCGCGTGGCGGGCGTGTTCCTGGTCGGGTTCGGCGTGCGACTGGGCGTCAGCGGCTGAGGCCCCGCCGCCGCGGGAAGGGCGGCCACCGCCTGCACCCCGCTCGTCAGCGCCGCATCGCGTCTCGCAGGTAGTCGATGAACACGCGCAGCTTGGGCGCCATCTGCTCGCGCGCCGGGTAATACAGGTGGAAGCCGGCGAACGGCTGCTGCCAGTCCTGCAGCACGCACTGCACGCGGCCGGCCGCCACGTCGCCGGCGTAGAGCGCTTCAAAGCCCTGCGCCAACCCCATGCCCCTGATCACGGCGGCATGGATCAGCCCGGCGTCGTTGAACACCAGCCGGCCTGCCACCTCCACCTCGAAGTCACGTCCGTCGCGGGTGAACTCCCACGCCATCCGCCGACCGGTGCTGAGCCGGTGCACGATGCACTCGTGCGCGACCAGGTCGGCCGGCGTCGCGGGCATCCCGTGCGTGGCCAGATAGCCCGGCGTGGCCACCACCACCTGGCGTTCCATCGGCCCGATCGGCACCGCGATCATGCCGCGGGCCAGGCTCTCGCCCAGCCGGATGCCGGCGTCGAAGCCGCCGGCAACCAGATCGGTCAGCGCGGTTTCCACGAACAGCTCCACCTCGATCCGCGGATACCGCGCCAGGAAGCCCGGCAGGTGCGGCAGCACCAGCAGTTCGGCAGCGATCCGCGGCACGTTGATGCGCAGCTTGCCCGCGGGCACATCGCGCAGCTGGTCCAGATCCTCGAAGGCGGCGTCGATCCGGGTCAGGCCCTCGCGCACCTGTGCCAGGAAGCGCGCGCCCTGCTCGGTCAGGCCGACCCGGCGCGTGGTCCGCTGCAGCAGCCGCACGCCGAGATGGGCTTCCAGCGCGCGCACGGTCTGCGACAGCGCCGAGGGCGACACGCCCAGCTCATCGGCGGCGCGGGTGAAGCTGGCATGGTGCGCGACGCGGGCGAAGGCGACCACGGCGGGCAGCGGGTGCTGGACACTCATTGTGAAGGATGGCTTCAAGGACGATGCAGGAACAGCCAGTTTATCCACATAGTCCACAGGAGGATGCTGGGGGTGTTCCCTCTCTTCCCCCGGAGTACCCGATGCAGACCCGTACCCTTGGCCGCACTGGCCCCACCGTCTCCGCGCTCGGCCTGGGCTGCATGGGCATGAGCGCCTTCTATGGCGGCCGCGGCAGCGATGCCGACTCGATCGCGGTCATCCACCGTGCGCTGGAGCGCGGCGTCACCCTGCTCGACACCGCCGACATGTATGGCCCGCACACCAACGAGGTGCTGGTCGGCAAGGCGATCGCCGACCGCCGCGACCAGGTGTTCCTCGCCACCAAGTTCGGGATCCGGCTGGAGCCGAGCGACACCGCCGCGCGCAGCGTCGATGGCCGCCCCGAGTACGTGATCGCCGCCTGCGAGGCCAGCCTGCAGCGGCTGGGCGTGGACCACATCGACCTGTACTACCAGCACCGCGTGGACGGTACGGTGCCGATCGAAGACACCGTGGGGGCGATGGCGCGGCTGGTCGAGCAGGGCAAGGTGCGCTTCCTCGGCCTGTCCGAAGCCTCGGCCGGCACGATCCGCCGCGCCCATGCGGTGCACCCGGTCACCGCGGTGCAGACCGAGTACTCGCTGTGGTCCCGCGATCCGGAAGAAAACGGTGTGCTGGCGACGGTGCGCGAGCTCGGCATCGGCTTCGTGCCCTACTCGCCGCTGGGCCGCGGCTTCCTGACCGGCGCGATCCGCAACCCGGCCGATTTCGAGGCCGATGACTACCGTCGCCAGTCGCCGCGCTTCCAGGGCGGGAACTTCGACCGCAACCTGGCCCTGGTCGACGCGGTGACCGCGATGGCCAGCGACAAGGGCGTGACGCCCGGGCAGCTGGCCCTGGCCTGGGTGCTGGCGCAGGGCGACGATCTGGTGCCGATCCCGGGCACCAAGCGGCTGGCCTACCTGGAGGAGAACCTCGGCGCGCTGCAGGTCCAGCTCAGTCCGGAGGAGCTGGCCCGGATCGATGCGATCTTCCCGGCCGACGCCGCCGTCGGCGCGCGCTATGCCCCTGCGGCGATGGCGACGTTGAACCGCTGAGCTTCATCGGCCGGATCGGCAGGCGCGATCCGGCCGATGTCCCCTACGGGTGCGCCGGGAGGACAATGACCTCCTCTCTGTCTGGATGGACCCATGGCCCATGCGTTGGCTCACCCCGTTGTTGCTGCTGCTGGCCATCGCGCCGGCCCACGCCGATGAAATCCGCTGCCTGACCGGCGGCAGCCGCCAGCAGATCCACCTCGAATGGAAACTGCCCGAGGGCACCGCGGACGGCGAACGGGTCAGCCATGTGCGTTATGCCGGCAAGACCCAGTGGCTGCGGCTGACCCTCGCCTCGCAGGAAAGCACGGTGCTTGCCGAGGACCGCCCCTGGCAGTTCGACACGGTGTGGGACGAGCACCTGGACGGCAAGGTCATCGGCCACTATGCGATCAGCTCGCAGGGCGCACGCATCTATGGCTTCTCGTACACCAACGCCCGCACAGGCCAGCAGACCGCGTTCGGCGAAGACGTCGAGGCGATCACCGACACCGGTTGCCACTGGGAATGAGTGTCCGGCCTTTGTGCCGCTTTCGTCACCTTCGCCCCGGTCATGCGCGCCGCGCAGCTGCTTACGACGCTTGGCAGTAGTAATGCTGCGCCGCGTTCGGTAAAACTCGCAGACTTGTCGTTAACAGTCATCCACCGCGAGGCCCCATGTCATTGCTCCGGCGCAAGTCCCTAGACACCGTCACCGTCCATGAAGCCGGCAGGCAACTGATCCCGACCCTGAGTTGGCCGCACCTGATCGCGCTGGGCATCGGCGCGATCGTCGGCACCGGCATCTACACCCTGATCGGTGTCGGCGCGAACCTGGCCGGCCCCGCGGTGCTGATCTCCTTCGCGATCGCCGGTGCGGTCTGCGCCTGTGCAGCCCTTTCCTATGCCGAGCTGTCGACGATGATGCCGGCCGCCGGCAGCGCCTACACCTACAGCTACACCGCGCTCGGCGAAGTGGTGGCCTGGGTGGTCGGCTGGAGCCTGATCCTGGAGTACTCGCTGGTGGTCAGTACGGTGGCCGTCGGGTGGTCCGGCTACGCGGTCGGCTTCCTGCATGGCTTTGGCATCGACCTGCCGCTGATGCTGACCGCCGGTCCCCACGTGGAAGGCGGCTTCATCAACCTGCCCGCGGTGCTGATCACCTTCCTGGTGGCCGGCATGCTGATGGCCGGCACCAAGGAGAGCGCCACCCTCAACGCGGTCCTGGTGGTGATCAAGATCATCGCGCTGACCGTGTTCGTGGCGATCGCCCTGCCGCACTTCGATACCGGCCACATGGAGCCGTTCATGCCGTTCGGCTTCGTCAAATCGCTGGGCGCCGATGGCGTGGAACGCGGGGTGATGGCGGCCGCGGCGATCATCTTCTTCGCGTTCTACGGCTTCGATGCGATCTCCACCGCGGCTGAAGAAACCAAGAAGCCCGAACGCGACCTGGCGATCGGCATCATCGGCTCGATGGTCGGCTGCACCATCATCTACGTGCTGGTGGCGCTGGCCGCCGTGGGTGCGATGAGCTACACGATCTTCGGCCAGAGCGCCGAGCCGCTGGCCCTGATCCTGCGCGAGCTGGGCAGCCCGGGCGCGGCCAAGTGGATCGGCGCAGCGGCGGTGATCGCGCTGCCGACCGTGCTGCTGGCCTTCCTGTATGGCCAGAGCCGCATCTTCTTCGTCATGTCGCGCGATGGCCTGCTGCCGCGTGGCCTGTCCAAGGTCAGCGCGCGCACCGGCACCCCGATCGCCACCACGCTGTTCACCGCCGTGCTGGTTGCGGCGCTGGCCGGTGTGGCACGCCTGGACGAGATCGCCGCACTGGCCAACGCCGGCACGCTGGCCGCGTTCACCGCGGTGGGCCTGTGCCTGGTGGTGCTGCGCAAGCGCGAGCCGAACCGGGTGCGCAAGTTCCGCACGCCGCTGGCCTACGTGGTGGGCCCGCTGGCGGTGATCGGCTGCGTGTACCTGTTCTTCAGCCTGCCGAGCACCACGCAGTTGTACTTCCTGGCGTGGAACGTTCTTGGGCTGATCGCCTACTTCGCCTACGGGCGTCGCAATGCGGTGCTGGGCAAGGGCTGATCCGGCGTGTGCCGACCCACGGTCGGCACCTGCCGCCACCATGGTCTGGTAGAGCCGAGCCCTGCTCGGCTGCATTGCGCGTTGCCGAGCCTGGCTCGGCACTACCGGTCCGGGATCAGGGGGTGGCTGCCTGTTGGGCATGCGCCTGGGCCTGCGCCATCACCCGCAGCAGGTTGCCGCCCCAGATGCCGGCGATCTGCTTCTCGCTGTAGCCCTTGCGCAGCAGCCACGCGGTGATCTTCGGCAGCTGGCTCACGTCCTGCAGATCAGCCAGGCCACCGCCGCCATCCCAGTCCAGCCCGATGCCCACGTGCTCAGGGCCGACCACCTTCAGGATGTGCTCGAAGTGGGCGAAGAAATCGTCGAGCGTGGCCTTGCGCAGCGGGATGCGCTGGTCGATCTCTTCCAGCCCCTTCTTCAGCGCGACGCCCTGCTGGATGCTCATGCCGTCGTAATCGGTACCGAGCTGTTCCATCAGGGCCGTCTCGGCCGTCTTGCGCGCCTCGCTCTTGCCGGTATCGATCAGGTAACCGCCATACGCGTTGACCTGGATGACGCCGCCGGCCTTGGCCAGCCGCTTCAGGCGCGCATCGTCGAGATTGCGCGGATGGTTGTAGATCGCCTTGGCCGAGCTGTGCGAGAGCACGAACGGCACCGGCATGCGTTCGATCAGATCGTCGAACACCGCATCGGAGGCATGCGACTGGTCGATGACGATGCCCAGGCGCACCGCTTCATCGACCAGCGCCTTGCCGGCCGGGCTCAGGCCCTTCCACTCGGCGCCCTTGGGATCGGTGGCCGAATCGGCGAACTCGTTGTTGGCGAAGTGCACCGTGCTGAGCAGGCGCAGGCCGGCCAGGTGGTAATAGCTGAGCAGCGTGGGGTCGTCGACCAGTGGGCTGGCGTTCTCCATGCTGATGTAGACCACGCGCTTGCCGGCGGCCTTGATGCGCGCGGCATCGGCGGCGGTCAGCGCAAGCTGGAAGGTGTCCGGGTGCGCGGCGAGCATCTCGCGGATCTCGGTCAGGCGCAGCAGGCCGGCATCGCGGTCATGCTGGTGCGCCTGCGCGCTGCGGTCGCCCTGGTCGGTGTAGATCGCCCAGAAGCCGCCATCGAGCGCGCCTTCGACCATGCGCGGGTAGTCCACCTGCGACAGCGCGTTGTGGTCGTGCCGCTGGGTGATGTCGAAGCCGTCGCGGTGGAAATTGGCCGGCGTGTCGAGGTGGCTGTCCAAGGTCAGCAGCCGGTGCTGCAGCGTGGACGCCCTGGCCAGTTCCTGCGGGGTGAAGTCGATCGCGTGGGCGGCCAGTGGCGTGCACAACGCCAGCGAAACCAGCAAAGACAGACTGCGCAACGTCATGACGCCTCACCTTGGATGGGAAGCGTCAGACCATAGCGCCGAGAGGACAACAAACGGTAGTGCCGGTCGCTGGCCGGCTCCCCGCGACACGCGGAGACCCGGAGGAGCCGGCCAGCGGCCGGCATTACCCGATGCCTAACGTGGCCGGACTCCCGGTGCGGATCAGTCCACCACGCGGCAGAACACGGCCTTGAGGTAGCGCGATTCCTGCACATGGGCCATGAACGGGTGATCCGGACCGGCGCCGGCCACCTTCAGGATCTGGATGGTGCGGCCGGCGTAGAACGCGGCGCGGCGCAGCATGTCCAGGAACTGGTCCTCGGCCACCAGGCCGGTGCACGAGAACGTGGCAAGCAGGCCACCGGGCTTAACCACGCCCAGCGCCAGCTTGTTCATGTCCAGGTACTTCTTCAGCGCGGTGATGACCTGGTCGCGGTCGCGGGTCATCTTGGCCGGGTCGAGGATCACCACGTCGAACTGCTCGCCGCGGTTGGAGGCATCGCGCAGCCACGGGAAGATGTCGGACTGGATGAACTTCGGGCGCACGTTGTTGAGCTTGGCGTTGCCCTTGGCGATGGCGATCACGTCTTCATCGATGTCGATGCCGACCACCTCGGCCGCACCGCGCGCGGCGGCATACACCGCAAAACCACCGGTGTTGCAGCACAGGTCCAGCACGGTCCTGCCTTCCACCTGCTGGCTCAGCCACTGGCGGTTCTCGCGCTGGTCGGCGAAGAAGCCGGTCTTGTGCGCGCCGGCCGGGTCGGCGCGGAACTTCACGCCGTACTCGGTGATCACCGAGGCTTCGGTGGTGGTGTTGCCGTGGAAGTCGAAGCTTTCCTGCTTCTGCACGTGTTCGTCGGCGAAGCTGTGGAAACGGCAGCCCGGGAACTGCTCGCGCAGGGCCTCGTAGACCCACTCGCGGTGACGGAACATGCCGGCGGCGAAGAACTCGACCACGACCAGATCGCCATAGCGGTCCACGACCAGGCCGGACAGACCGTCGCCTTCGCTGTGGACCACGCGCCAGGCATCGGAGATCTCGTCCAGCTTGAGCACCTCACGACGCAGCGACACCGCCTGGGCGATCTTGCGCGAGAACCAGCCGGCGTCGACCGGGATGGCCTGATCGGTCTCCAGGATGCGCACGGCGATGCGCGAGTGACCGTTGTAGAAGCCACGCCCGATCCACTCCCCATCCACGCCGACGACGTCGACGATGGCACCGGGTTTGGGACGGACGGCCGGCTTTTCGACCAGTTTCTGGAAGATCCACGGGTGGCTGGAGCGCCAGGCGTTCTTGAGGCGGACAACGGGGGCAGGGGTATTCATGGGCGTATTGTAAACGGCCCCCGGCCCCGGTCGGCAGGCCACCATTTGACGCCGGCCCCGGCACCCCGCAGAATCGGCCCCAGAAGGGGAGTAGCTCCCAGACGTTGTCGCCGTCAATTCGAGCCCGCAGGCTCCGGTGCAACGGCAGTCCCACCCATCGGGACTGCGAGCGAGACCTTCGCCGTATGGCGAAGCTCTGTCCCCGGATCCCCCCGATCCTCCGTTGCAGATCCTCGCCGTCCGGCTTGAGGCATTCTATTTTTCCAACGGACAAACCCAATGCAGACGATCGGTAATGTGTGGTTGTGGGGCGGCTTCGGCGCGGTGGTGATCATCGCGCTGCTGGTCGATCTCGTTTTGATGCGACACGGCGGGCCGCACAAGGTCACCTTCAAGGAGGCCCTGTGGTGGTCCATCGGCTGGGTCGCGCTGGCCCTGGCCTTCAACGGTGGCCTCTGGTATTACCTGAACGAGACCGCCGGCCAGGTGGTGGCGAACAAGGTCGGCCTGGAGTTCCTGACCGGTTATCTGGTCGAGAAAGCCCTGGCGGTGGACAACATCTTCGTGTTCCTGATGATCATGGGCTACTTCGCGGTGCCCGAGGAACAGCGCCAGAAGGTGCTGATCATCGGCATCCTCGGCGCGATCGTGCTGCGTACGATCATGATCTTCGCCGGCAGTGTGCTGCTGACCAAGTTCCACTGGCTGCTCTACGTGTTCGGCGCGTTCCTGCTCTTCACCGGCTGGAAGATGTGGTTCTCGGCCGGCAGCGAGCCGGATCTCGAGACCAACCCCGCCCTGCGCTGGATGCGCAAGCACCTGCGCCTGCTGCCGGACTATGCCGGCAACGCGATGAGCGTCATGCGCGATGGCAAGCGCTGGTTCACGCCGCTGTTCGTGGTGTTGATCCTGATCGCGGTGACCGACGTGATCTTCGCGGTGGACAGCATCCCGGCGATCTTCGCGATCACCACCGACCCGTTCATCGTGCTGACCTCCAACGTGTT
>Ga0160443_100289_pt1 | contig 48388 bp, 40 predicted proteins | sample HID1972I_E1MG_FD_108244 | JGI IMG/M metagenome (GOLD analysis project Ga0160443, IMG submission 108244) | Enriched pill bug-associated microbial communities from UW Madison campus, WI, USA - HID1972I_E1 MG | ecosystem: Host-associated > Arthropoda: Insects > Digestive system > Unclassified ... | reverse complement strand
GACCACATCGCGCACATCCACGTTGCCGGTGTTCGTCACCGTGAACGAGTACGTGATCACCTGGCCGGCAGCAGTGGCCACATCCAGATCCGCCGACTTCTCCAGCGCGATCGCCGGAGCAGGGACGAATACCGCGGGACCGAACGTCGCCTCGTTGTTGGAGGGGTCGGGGTCCGCCTCATTGCCTGCGACCGACGCGGTGTTGACGAGAGAATCCGCCGTCACGTCATCCGCTGTCGAGCCGCTGACCTCGATCGTCGTCGACTCGCCCTTGGCGAGCGGACCGACGAAGCAGTCCAGCACTCCGGCGGCGATGTCGCATCCCGGAGTCGCCGTCGACGGGTCGAGGAGGCCCGCAGGAAGCACATCGGAGACGTGAGAACCGGTCGATGCGCCCTCGCCCTCGTTGGTGACGGTGATGGTGTACGTGTAGTCGTCTCCGGCGGCGACCGTAGCGTCACCGCTCTTCGCGATGCTCAGATCGGCGGGCAGACCCAGGATCGACGCTGCATCGTTGTTCGTCGTGGGCTGACCCTTCGCCGACGATGCCACCGAGAACGTCGGGTTGGCCGAGTCACCGTTCTCGATCGCGATCTGGTAGACGGTGCCGTCATCGTTCCCCGTCACACCGAGGTTGCCGTTGCCGTAGAGCCACTGGCCGCCGTAAGGCTGGTTGACGAGTCCGAGGGAGGAGATGTTGAAGGAGTCGACGTGCCCTGTGAGGTTGTCCAGGTCGACCGCGATGCGGTAGATCGTCTGCGTTCCGTTGCCCAGAACACCCCAGATGAAGCCGTCGCGATAGACGATGTCCGAAACGTTGGGAGTCGGCGCGTCCAGGACGAGCTCACTGGTGACCGCCGGCGACTGCGTCAGGTCGATCGCCCAGATCCTGTTCACGTGGGTCAGGTCGCGCACGAACCAGATGCCCTCGTCGTCGCCGAGCCCGAACGTGCCCTGGTTGTACTGGTTGTCGGGAAGGCCCGGGACCGGTCCGAGGTTCTCGACAGCCCCGGTGGCGTCGATCCGGTAGGCCACATTGCCACGGGCCTGCGTGGCATAGAGGAAGTCGTCGGTGGTGTTGTATCCCAACGCGTTCAGCGCCCCCGGCGCAGCCGGGCCGACGGGCTGGAGGTCGAATCCATCGCCGTCTTCGTTGATCACTGTCGTGGCGAGCTGGGTCGGGTCACCATAGCCGATGAACACAGTCGCGTTGTCGGAATCGAACGGAATGTCCGCGGGCGCCGCGCTGGCCGCAACCGGTGTCATCAACGCCGTCGCCACGACTGCTGCAGTGCTGCAGACGCCCACCCATCTCATTCCTGAGGAGGAGCGCAGTCGCCCTTCCTCCGCCCTCCATTGCAGTTGTCGACGCATCGAGTCCTCCCCTTCATGACAGAGCCGCCCCGCATCGGGACGGCAAGAATGCGAAACCGTCTGAGAGACAGCTTGGAAGTCGACCTGAGTCCGATGCAAAAACCATCGCGGATTGACCCTCATAAGGGGTCAATCCCATCCGCACAGACGCGGCGTCAGCCCATCAGCTCCGTGAGTTCCAACCAGCGTTCTTCGAGTTCTGCCGTCTCGTGCTCGGCCGAGAGCAGACTGCTCGCCAGCTGCTGCAGTCCGTCATAGTCCCCTTGGTCGTGCTCGGCCATGCGCTGATGGAGCTCATTCACCTCGACGCCGATCTTCTCGAGCCGGCGTTCGATGGATGCGATCTCCTTCTGCGTGGTGCGGCGCGCGGCACCCTCGAGTCCGCGTTGCGGAGCCGTCGCCGCTGTTGCCTGCGCCTTCGACTCGGTGTCCGGTCGCTGCCGCAGCCGCAGGTACTCGTCCACGCCTCCCGGCAGGTGGCGCAGTCGGCCACCCATGACGGCGTACTGCTGATCGGTGACGCGCTCGATGAAGTACCGGTCGTGGCTGACGATCAGCAGCGTGCCCGGCCACGAGTCCAGCAGGTCCTCGATCGCGGCGAGCATGTCGGTGTCCATGTCGTTGGTGGGCTCGTCGAGAATCAGCACGTTCGGCTGATCAAGCAGCACGAGCAGCAGCTGCAGTCGGCGCTGCTGGCCGCCGGAGAGCTCTCTGACCCGGGTGGACAGCTGAGCGGAGCTGAATCCCAGCCGCTCCAGCAGCTGCCCGGGAGTGAGATCCTGCGCCTTGGAGCCGGCGCCGAAGATGTACGAGGTGCGCAGTCCCTCGATCACGGTGCGCACCGGGTCGTTCCAGTGCTTCTCGAGTTCGTCGATGCGCTGGGTGAGGGTGCGCACCTGCACGGTCTTGCCGCGCTTGACTCGACCGCTGGTGGGCTCGACCGTGCCGGCGACCAGGCCGAGCAGGGTGGACTTGCCCGCACCGTTGACGCCGAGGATGCCGGTGCGCTCCCCCGGCGCGATGCGCCACTCGATGTCCTTCAGGACCTCGACGCCGTCGTACGCGACGCCGGCGTCGAGCAGGTCCACCACGTCCTTGCCGAGCCGGGAGGTGGCCAGCGACTGCAGCGAGACGCTGTCGCGGATCTCGGGGACGTCGGCGATCAGGGCGTTGGCCGCATCGATGCGGAACTTCGGCTTCGCCGTGCGCGCCGGCGCGCCGCGACGCAGCCAGGCCAGCTCCTTACGGGCGAGGTTCTGCCGCTTGGCCTCGCTGGCGGCCGCCATGCGATCACGCTCCACACGCTGCAGGATGTATGCCGCGTACCCGCCCTCGAAGGGCTCGACGATCCGGTCGTGCACCTCCCATGTGGCGGTGCAGATCTCGTCGAGGAACCAGCGGTCGTGCGTGACGACCAGCAGGGCTCCGGAGGTGCGCGCCCATCGCGACTTCAGGTGTCCCGCCAGCCAGGTGATCGCCTCGACGTCGAGATGGTTGGTCGGCTCGTCGAGCGCGATGACGTCCCAGTCGCCCGTCAGCAGCGCCGCGAGCGCGACGCGGCGACGCTGGCCGCCGCTGAGATCGGCCACCGAGGCGTTCCAGTCCAGATCGGCGACCAGGCCCGCGATCACGTCGCGCACCTTCGCATCCCCTGCCCACTCGTGCTCGGGAGTGTCCCCCACCACCGCGCCGCCGACGGTCAGCGCGTCGTCCAGGGTGTCGGCCTGATCGAGCACGCCGATCGTCGTACCGCCGCGCACTGTGACCCGCCCGCCGTCCGGCTCGCGTCGACCCGCCAGCATCCCGAGCAGGCTCGACTTGCCGTCGCCGTTGCGTCCGACGATGCCGATCCGATCCCCTTCCTCGATGCCGAGGGTGACCGAGTCGAAGACGACGCGGGTGGGATATTCGAGGTGGAGCCCTTCGGCCCCGAGAAGATGTGCCATGTCCTCTCCAGGCTAGCCGTCGGCGCGCACCCCGGCCGCCGTGCGCCAACCGACGCCGACCATCGTCATGAAGGGCAGGGCGATCACGACGCCGGTCAGCAGGAGCAGGACGGCGGGGTCGAATGCCGCGAACGCTGCACCCGCGAGCCCGATCCCGATCCCCACCAAAGCGGGCAGCGCCGCCGCCAGTCCCAGCGCCAGCGCGGCGCCGACGACGAACCCGGACTCTGCGGCGAGCATCGCGATGATCTGCGTCCGAGTCATGCCGATGCGCCGCAGCAGTGCGAACTCCGCCCGCCGCCCCGAGGTGAGGCCCGCGAGGGTCTGCAGGGCGGCTACTGCGATGAACGCCAGCAGCGCCAGCAGCAACGTGTTGGACAGGCTCTGCTCCGCGCCGCTGGCCTGCTGTGCGGCTTGCGCCTGAGTATGCGGGTCGGTGACGAGGTATCCACGGGACTGGAGAGCTTCCCGCACAGTGGCCGACGCGCCGGGCTCGGTGCGCACCAGCACGGTCGTCGAGGCTGCTGTCACCGCCGAGCGGGGCACCGCGTCCTGCGACAGCAGAAGGTCCCCCGCACCCAGCCCGTTGTCGTAGATCGCGACGATGCGCGCAGAGCTGTCCGCGCTCCCCTCCAAGCGCACGTCGATGCTGTCGCCGATCCCCTTGCCCGTGAAAGCGAGGGCGTCCGCACTGACGGCGACGGTGGCGTCGTCTGTGAGATCGGCGAGCGAGCCGGCCGTGACGTCGGGGTCCAGCAGCGCGGTGCCGTCCGGGGTGAGGATGCGAACGGCGACCTGGTCCCAGGAGAAGGCGTCCAGGAACGGCAGTTCCTCGTCGGGCTCCTCGACCCGCGCGGACGCACGGATCAGGGTCGTCGATGCCGCCGCCGTGACACCGGGTACGGCGGCCACGTCATCGGCGTCGAGGGAGACTTCCCCGCTCGCGACCACGAGATCGACGGATGCCATCGCGCGCTCCGTCTGGATCCCCGCCGCCTTCGCGGCCCCCGCGCCGGCACCCGACTGCACGGTGCCCAGGCACAGCAGCAGCGCCAGCGGCAGGATGACGGCCGTGCTGCGCCGGGAGAACCCGCGTGCGTTCACGGCGGCCAGCACCGTCACATTCTGCAGGCGCGGTGCCAGCGACCGCGCAGCCCGCGTCGCGAACCGGCCGATCAGGGAGGGGCCCGCCAGCCCGCCGGCGACGATCAGCATCAGAGCACTGGTGGTGCCCGCCGCGGCGCCGATGACGCCGGGAAGCACCAGTGGCGCGGCTGCGGACAGCAGCCCTGCCGCGGCGATGACCGCGGCGGCAACAGCGCGGCCGCGGGAGATGCGGATGACTTCGACGCTGCTCTCCCGCAGCGACTCGGTCGGACTCAGCCGCGCACTCTCCCGCGCGGCCAGGCGACCGGCGAGCAGGGCCGTGGGCAGCAGCACCGCCAGCGTCGCCGCGATCGGCAGCGGCGACAACGGCAGAGCGTACCCGGGCGGGACGATCCCGCTGGCGACGAGGAGCCCGGTCACGGACGGAGCGACGAGCACACCCGCCAGCGCTCCCGGTAGAGCCGCGCACAGGATCACCACGAGAACCTCCGCGGTGATCTGACCGCGCACCTGTGCGGCGGTGGCGCCGATCGAGCGCAGCAGCGCGAACTCGGTGCGCCGACGGCGCAGAGCCGACGAGAATGTGGACGCCACGATGAACACGGCGATGATCACCGTGGTGCCGGCGAACGACGACGCCAGCGCCGACAGCATCGCGAGTCCGGCACCGGATGCCGACCATGCCGCCTGCAGCCAGGTGCCGGTCGCCGTCAGCATCGTCGTGGCGAGCACTGCGACCCCGAATGCACCGAGAAGGCTTGCGCGATTGACCACGAGCACCGAACGGAACGCGGCCCGGATCACGCGCGCACCGCCAGCTGCAGCATCCGCTCGGACACCGCTTCGACGCTCGGCGCCTCGAGCCGGCCGCTCAGGCGTCCATCGGCCAGGAACACCACGCGCTCGGCGATGGCCGCCGCGCGCGCGTCGTGCGTGACGAGCACGACGGTCTGACCGAGCTGCGCGGCGACCGTGCGCAGCAGCTGGAGCACCTGCTCGCCGGTGTGCGCGTCCAGGGCCCCGGTCGGCTCGTCCGCGAAGACCACAGCCGGGCGGGCGATGAGCGCACGGGCGATCGCCACGCGCTGCGCCTGACCGCCGGAGAGTTCGGCGGGCAGCCGGTCCTCCTTGCCGATCAGTCCCACCGCTTCGATGAGCCGACCCTCCCAGTCGGGATCGACGCGTCGTCCGGCCAGAAGCAGGGGCAGGGCGATGTTCTCCCGCACGGTGAGGTGGCCGAGCAGGTTGTAGGCCTGGAACACGAAACCCACGTGCTCGCGGCGGAAGCGTGTCAGCTCGTCCGCGGTCATCCCGCTGAGCTCGACTCCGCCGAGCAGGACACGACCGTTCGAGGGGCTGTCCAGCCCGGCCGCGCAGTTCAGGAATGTGCTCTTGCCCGACCCTGATGGTCCCATGACCGCGGTGAACGAGCCGGCCGGGATGTCGAGCGTGACCGCGTCGAGCGCCGTGATGAAGCCGGGACCGTTCGCGTAGAGACGGCTGACCGCTTCGAAGCGCACGGCGATGTCGGCCGGTGCGGTGGGGTGGATGGTGGTCATGGCTGCGGGCTCCTCCGAGTCGTCGTGTATCGTCATCGACGCTACGGACGACTCGAACCCGCCTCCAGCCTCCTCGGTAGGCACCTGCGGGCCTGCATCCTTCGATGCAGGCCAGTGCCTCCTCCTCAGATCGAGGAGTCTCCCGGTACGGCCACGACGTGGTTCTGGTACGCCCAGACGACGGCCTGCAGACGAGAGCGCACCCCCAGCTTCGGCAGCATCCGCGCCAGGTGCGACTTCACTGTCGAGACCTCCACGACCAGCCGGGCGCCGATCTGCTCGTTCGACAGCCCCTCGGCCAGCAGCAGCAGGATCTCGCGCTCGCGCGCGGTGAGGATGCCGTCGGCGCGCTGCGCGGTGACCGGTTGAAGCCGGCGGCGCTGCACGAACTCGTGCAGGATGCGCCGGGTCAGCGACTGGTCGATCGTGCCCTCCCCCGCCGCCACCCGGCGGACCGCATCGACGATGACCTCGGGTTCGGAGTCCTTCAGCAGGAAGCCGGACGCCCCCGCCTCCAGCGCGCTGAACACGTAGTCGTCCAGATCGAAGGTCGTCAGGATCAGCACCGGGATGGGCTCTCCCTCGGCCGGCGCGCAGAGTTCCCGCGCCACCTCGATGCCGTCGCGACCCGGCATCCGGATGTCGAGACAGGCGATGTCGGGCCGCAGCTCGCGCGCGAGCTCGAGCGCGCGAATGCCGTTCTCCGCGACGCCGACCACCTCGATGTCCGCCTCCGCCCCGATCAGGGCGGAGAGCCCCGCCCGCACCAGTGCCTGGTCGTCGGCGATGAGCACTCGGATCATGCTGTCCCCTCTCTGGGAATGCTCAGGCGAACGCTCCAGCCTCCGTCGGGTGTGGGCCCATGGCGAAGTTCCGCACCGATCAGTTCGGCGCGTTCGCGCATGCCGATCAGGCCGAATCCACCGCGAGGCGATGAGGCGACCGGCGCGACGGGCGGAGCATTGGTCACCCGGATGAGCACGAACGCCGGGTCGGAGTCGTCGATCTCGACAAGGGCAGCGGCCCCCGGCGCATGGCGGGACGCGTTGGAGAGCGCCTCCTGGACGGTGCGATAAGCGGCGAGCTGCGCGAGCGGACCGATTCCTTCTCCCAACTCGGCATTCGAACCGGACTTCCGCGTCTCGAGCCGCACCGGAGCGGCCGCGGCCGTACGATCGACCAGGTCGGCCAGCGAGGCGAGGTTCTCCACCGATCGCTCGCCGGCGCCGTCTTCGCGCAGCAGCCCCACCACGCGACGCAGATTCTGCAGCACCGCCGTGCTCTCGGCTCTGATCGCGCGAGCCGCCTCGCGCGCGGCATCCGGATCCGTCGTCACCTGGCGCTCCATCGCCGAGGACATCAGCGCGATGCCGGACAGATGGTGCGCGGCGATGTCGTGCAGCTCACGGGCCATCGCGGTGCGCTCGCGCGCCACAGTCGCATCCACCAGGGCATCCCGCTCTCTCGTCAGTGCCCGCAGCTCGCTGCGCTGCGCCTCACGCGACTCTCGCCGTGACCGCATCACGGTCGCGAGCAGCAGAGGAATGCCGAAGAGCCCGGCGGTCTGCACCGTCGCCTCGCCGAGGGCACCCAGCGGCGCGGTCCCCTCGGCCACGACCGCATTGACGAGGTTCCCGACAAGGGTCAGCACCGCGGATGCCGCCAGCACCCACCACCGCCGACGCGAGGGGGCGGTGAGGAAGGCCAGGAAGACCGCCACGCCGATGGCGAGCGCGGCGGCATCCAGCACCGCACCGGGCATCGTCACCGCCAGCAGGAAGGCGACGACGGACACGCCGCCCAGCACCGGCATCGGCGCGTGCCGCGCCCACGCCAGCAGCACCCCCTGCACCAGGATCACGGTCGCGACCAGCCACCACGGCCCCGTCCCTGCCGCAGGCAGGGCCGGGGCCGGGTCGGCGTCGGAGGCCAGAACGGGCAGCACCACGAGGACGCCGATGCCGACCGCCGCGGCCACGACGGCGATGACGACGTCCGTCGCCCGAGGCGCGCGGAGGAGGGTGGCAGCGGCCATGTCCGGAGTCTATTGCCTGGCTGCGACCGCGCGCGGCGCGACCGATGCGGCCACCGCTGTGGGCATGCCCAGTCGTCCCCGCGTCATGACGATGACCGCGGCGGCGGCGATCGTGGAGACCACCAGCAGCATCAGACTGCTCGTGTCGCGGGACATCGTCGGGAACATGTCGGGGAGCAGGATGGATGCTGTGTTGTTCACGCCGACGTGCAGCAGCATCGTGATCGGCAGGCTCTGATTCGTCCGGTTGAAGACCCAGGACATCACGACGTTGAAGGCGATGCAGAAGCCCGCGAAGCTCACCACATGCGTCCAGCTGGAATGCGGGTATCCGCCCCACTCGGTGAGGAACAGCGGCATGTGCCAGAGCGCCCACATCGGCCCGAGGACGAAGCTTGCGGCCACCGGACGGAACCGGCTCTGCAGTCGCGGCAGGGCGAAGTCCCGCCATCCCGGCTCCTCTGCGAGGCCGGTCGTGATCATCTGCAGCATCAGGCCGGGCACCAGTACGGTGAGCGCGGCGAGGGAAGGCGCCTGCACGATGCCTGCGCTGAACAGGAAGCTTCCCGCGACGAGCGTGAGTGGAACGCCGACGAGCGCCAGCGCGTACCAGCGCCAGTCGGCGCGCCACCGCCAGAGCCGCCCCGCCCACTGCCGCAGGCCTGCGCGTCCGTCGACCAGCGCCGTCACCAGCAGCGCGGAGGTGATCGGCCCGAGGTAGGCGCCGGGGAGCACGCCCGCGAGCTGCGTGGTTCCCAGCAGCGTCGGGAAGTCGTAGTCCCACACGCCCAGGCCGTTGTTCGAGAGCACGTAGGGCGTCCATGCCAGCCAGCTGAGCGCGTTGGCGAGGAGGAAGAACGCGATCAGCGGATGCCGTGCCGTCGCGTCGCGGAGAGTGCAGATGAACATCGAGGTCCTCTTCCGTGTCGAATGGCGGGAGATCTTCCCGCTCTTCGACGCTAGGAACGCGGCCCTCGCGGAACGAGCCGCGCAGGGACGAAGAACAGACTCTGCATCCAAAGATGCAAGCAGCGTCCTGGGCCGCCCCTGAGGAGGATCCGCCCTCCGGCCCGACGCCGATTCAGGCCGCGAGGATCTGTGCCCCGGGGACCGGCCCGTGCACGTGCAGCGACTCACGGCCGGTCGCGCGCAGCTCATCCTGCACCATGCGTGCCGCCTCCGGATCGGCGCAGAGGAAGGCGATCGTCGGCCCGGAGCCCGAGACGATGCCGGTGAGCGCCCCCATCCGCACGCCGTCGGCGAGCGCATGCTCCAGATCGAGACGACCGACGACCGCGGCCGGCTCCAGATCGTTCAGCATCACCGGTGCGAGATCCTCGGCATCTCCGCTGCGCAGCGCCTGCAGCAGCGCCACCGGCACCTCGAGCAGACTCGTGGCGTCATCCGCGAGTGCATCGCTGCGGCGCAGTTCGTCGAGGCGCCCGTAGATCTCCGGAGTGGACAGCCCCTGCTCGCTGAGCACGAGCACCCAGTCGAAGCGTCCCCGTGCCAGGGCGGGCGTCAGCTCGTCGCCGCGTCCCGTGCCGACGGCGGTGCCGCCGTGCAGCGCGAACGGGACGTCGGCGCCGAGGCGGGCTGCGAGGTCGTGCAGACCGCGAGGACCGAGGTCTGTGCCCCAGAGCGCATCGCAGGCCACGAGCGCTGCGGCCGCATCCGCGGAGCCGCCGCCCATGCCACCGGCGACCGGGACGCCCTTGCGGATGTCGAGATGCACGCCGTCGGTGACGCCCGTGGTCCGGGCGAGCAGCCTGGCCGCGCGCAGCGCCAGGTTGCGGTCATCCACCGGCACCCCCGAGACGTCCACCCTGCCGGAGACCTCCAGCGAGAAACCGTCCGAGGGCGACGCGTAGACGTCCTCGTACAGGGACACCGCTTGGAAGACGGTCGCCAGTGCGTGGTAGCCGTCGTCTCGGCGCGGCCCGACGCCCAGGTAGACGTTGATCTTGCCGGGTGCGCGCACGTGCACGGCATCCGTGCGTACTGTCCTGCTCACGCCTCGCCCCCGATCCGGATCACAGGTCGGACGAGACCGACCAGAGGTTGACGTCGATGCCGTGCGAGAGCGCATCGATCGCGGTGAGTTCCTCGTCGGAGAACTCCGGACCGGTGACCGCTGCGATGTTCTCGTCGAGCTGCTCAGGACGCGAGGCGCCGATCAGAGCCGAGACCACCACGGGGTCGCGCAGCGTCCACTGCAGTGCCATCTGAGCGAGGCTCTGGCCACGTTCGGCAGCGATCTCGTTGAGGCCGCGCAGCACGGCGAGACCCTCCTCGGAGAGCGGGCGATCCGACAACGATCTGCGCTTCTGGGCGCGCACGGCCGTGCCGTCGGCGAGGTACTTGTCGGTCAGCAGGCCCTGGGCGAGCGGGGTGAACGCGATCGCGCCGATGCCCTCAGTGCGCAGGGTGTCGGTGAGGCCGTCCTCGACCCAGCGGTTCAGGATCGAGTACGACGGCTGGTGGATGACCAGCGGTGTGCCCAGCTCTCGCGCGACGGCGACGGCCGCCGCGGTGCGCTCGGCGCTGTACGAGGAGATACCCACGTAGAGCGCCTTGCCCTGGCGCACCAGGGTGTCCAGCGCCCCGATGGTCTCCTCGACGGGGGTGACCGGGTCGACGCGGTGCGAGTAGAAGATGTCCACGTAGTCCAGGCCCATGCGCGTCAGCGACTGCTCGGCGCTGGCCAGGATGTACTTGCGGCTGCCGAGGTCTCCGTACGGGCCCGGCCACATGTCGTAGCCGGCCTTCGAGGAGATGATCAGCTCGTCCCGGTACGGGGCGAAGTCCTCGGCGAAGATGCGCCCGAAGTTCTTCTCCGCCGAGCCGTACGGGGGTCCGTAGTTGTTGGCCAGGTCGAAGTGCGTGATGCCGTTGTCGAACGCATGCCGCAACAGGGTGCGCTGGTCGTCGAGCGGGATGTTGTCGCCGAAGTTCCACCACAGGCCGAGCGAGATCGGCGGCAGGTAAAGCCCGGAGGAGCCCACCTGGCGGTACGCGAACCGCTGGTACCGGTCGGATGCCGCGGCATAGGGACGATGCAGTTCCGGCACGCGGGAGCTGAAGCGGGGATCGGTCACGATGACAGGCTAGTGCACCTCGTCAGGCTCGTTCGGGCGCGGCGAGGGCGATGCGGTGATAGTCGTCGACGGTGAGATCCTCACCGCGCGCCGTCGGTGCGACGCCGACGGACTCCAGCACCTCGGATGCCGCAGCAGAGCTGCCGAAGATACCGGACAGCGCCTGGCGCAGCATCTTCCGGCGCTGATTGAAAGCGGCGTCGACGATCGCGAACGTGCGTCGACGCTCATCATCACCGCCCCGCGGCTCGGCATCCCGATGGAACCCCACGAGCAGGCTGTCGACGTTCGGCACCGGCCAGAACACCTGGCGCGAGACGGTTCCCCGCAGCTGCCACGGTCCGTACCAGGCGGCCTTCACGCTCGGCGTGCCGTAGATCTTCGAACCCGGCTTCGCCGCCAGTCGCTCGGCCACCTCGGCCTGCACCATCACCACACCGCGCTGCAGACTCGGGAAGGTCTCCAGGAAATGCAGCAGCACCGGCACCGAGACGTTGTACGGCAGGTTCGCGACGAGCACGGTCGGATCGTTCGGCAACTCGGTGACGCGCATGGCATCCGCATCCACGACCGTCAGCGCGCCCTCGGGCACGCCGCGCTCGGCGGCCGTCTGCGGGAGCCGCTCGGCCAGGCGGTGATCGATCTCGACCGCGGTCACGGAGGCTCCGGACTCGAGCACCGCGAGGGTCAGCGACCCCAGTCCCGGGCCGATCTCCACGACCCGCTCCCCCGCCTGCACATCGGCGGCCTGCACGATCTTGCGCACGGTGTTGGCGTCCACGACGAAGTTCTGACCGAGCTTCTTCGTCGGTGTCACATCGAGTTCGGCGGCGAGGCGGCGGATCTCGGTGGCGCCGAGCAGGGAGACGGTCATGTGTCCATTCTCACGTATGTCGCCGTACGTCCTAGGATCGACCGGGTGACCGGACTGGCAGAGCTCATCGCACCGCAGCGACTCGGCCGTGATTTCCGTTGGCTGATGTCGGCGGCGTGGACCAGCAACATCGGCGACGGCATCGCGCTGGCGGCGTCACCGCTGCTGATCGCATCGATGACCTCGTCCCCGATCCTGGTCGCCTCCGGCGCGATGCTGCAGTTCCTGCCCTGGCTGCTGTTCGGACTGCACGCCGGCGCGATCGCCGACCGGGTGGAACGGCGGATGCTGGTGATGCTCGCCCACGGCATCCGTGCGATCGTCGTGCTGGCGCTGGTGGCGTTCCTCGTGACCGGCACCGCGAACATCGTGATCGTGCTGGCCGTCTCCTTCCTCTACGGCACGGCCGAGGTGTTCGCCGACACCACCAGCAGCACTCTGCTGCCGATGATGGTCGCGCCCGCCGATCTGGGCGTCGGCAACGCGCGCCTGCAGGCAGGGTTCCTGGTCGCCAACCAGCTCGCCGGTCCCCCGCTGGGTGCGTTCCTCTTCGCGGTGGGAACGTTCTGGCCGTTCCTGGCACAGGTGCTGGCAGTCTCGGTGGCTCTCGTGCTGATCTCCCGGATCGCCCGGCAGCCCGTCCCCTCGCGCGCGTCGGCAGACGCGGACGCCGCACCGGCGACGCATCAGCCGGTGCGCCGCGACATCGCCGAGGGCGTGCGCTGGGCGTGGCGCAACAAACCGGTGCGCACGCTGATCATCATCATCCTGGCGTTCAACGTCACCTGGGCGGCGCCCTGGGGCATCCTCGTGCTGTACGCGACCGAGCACCTCGGGATGGGTCCGGTCGGGTTCGGCGCGCTGACCACGGCCTCGGCGATCGGCGGACTGGCCGCGACCATGAGCTTCGGCTTGCTGGAGCGGCACGTGTCCTTCGCCACGCTCATGAAGGTCTGCCTCTCGCTGGAGGTGCTCATGCACCTGTCCTTCGCTCTCACCACCAACGGCACCGTGGCACTGGTGATCATGTTCGGCTTCGGCGCCTACGCGTTCATCTGGGGCACGATCTCCACGACGGTGCGCCAGCGGCTCGTGCCGCACGACCTGCAGGGACGGGTCGGGTCGGTGAACATGGTCGGCGTGTTCGGCGGCATGGTCATCGGTCAGGCGCTCGGCGGTGTGATCGCACAGACGTGGGGACTCACGGCTCCGTGGTGGTTCGCGTTCGGTGGTGCAGCCCTCACGCTGCTGCTGATGTGGCGCCAGATCTCCTACATCGCGGCGGCGAAGCCGGCGCTCGAGGAGGAATCCGGGAGCGACAGCTCAGTCGAATGAGCCGTACACGACGACGGTGTTCGCTGCCAGCTGGGTGCACAGCTCATCCACCTCGAGGCCGAGTTCGGCGGCCATGAAGCGCACTGTGAGCGGCACCAGGTAGGGCGCGTTCGGACGTCCGCGCAGCGGCACGGGCGTCAGGAACGGGGCATCCGTCTCGACCAGGATGCGATCCAGCGGCGTCACATGCAGCGCGTCGCGCAGGTTCTGTGCGTTCTTGAATGTGACATTGCCCGCGAAGGACAGCCAGTAGCCGGCATCCGCCGCGATCCGCGCCATCTTCTCGTCTCCGGAGAAGCAGTGGAAGACCGTCCGCTCCGGAGCCCCGACGCGCGCGAGGGTGGCGAGGACGTCATCGTGGGCGTCACGGTCGTGGATCTGCATGGCGATGCCGTGCTTCTTCGCCAGCGCGATGTGTGCCTCGAACGACTCGTGCTGGGCCGGACGGCCCGGCTCATCGGTGCGGAAGTAGTCCAGACCCGTCTCGCCGATCGCCCGCGTGCGCGGGTGCGCGGCGAGCTCGTCGATCACCGCGATCGCCTCGTCCAGACGCCCGTCCGCCGCGTAGATCGGCGCATCATTGGGGTGGATGGCGACGGCCGCGAGAACACGGTGATCGGATGCCGCCGCCTCGACCGCCCAGCGCGACGCCTCGATGTCTCCCGACGCCTGCATCACCCCGGCGATCCCGACGGCCTCGGCCCGGTCCAGCTGCTCGCGCAGGCTCAGCGGTTCGACGCCGTCGGTGATCTCCAGGTGGCAGTGATTGTCGTAGACCGGGACGGTGAGCGGCTCGGGAGCAGCCGGGTAGCTCAGATCCTTGCGTCCCGCGGTGGGTCGCTCGCGCATGTAGGTCTCGGTCATGGCGTTCGGCTCAGGCGGTCTGCTCCACGCGCGGGAAAAGCGGCGTCAGCGCGGTGACCGTCGTGCCCGGCTGCAGGGTGCCCCAGGTGCCGGCATCACGGATCGGCTGCGCGGCGAGCGCCCCCAGCGAGTCCTCGACGCCGAGCGCGCTCCACAGCTTGCCCGTGGACTGCGGCATCACCGGCGAGAGCAGCACGGCGAGCGCACGCAGGCCCTCGGCGCAGGTGTACAGCACCGTGCCCAGTCGGGCGCGCTGAGCCTCGTCGCGGGCGAGCGCCCACGGCTCGCTGTCGGTGATGTAGCCGTTCAGCTCGTCGACGATCGTCCAGATCGAGTCGATGGCCTCATCGATGCGGAACACGTCCATCGCGGCATCCGCACCGGTCACGGCATCGGCCACCGTCTTCTGGATCGCGAGATCCTGCTCGGTGTACTCGGCGGGCGCCGGCACGACGCCGTCGAAGTACTTCTCGATCATCGCGACCGTGCGCGAGGCGAGGTTGCCGAAGCCGTTCGCGAGCTCGGCCTGGTAGCGGGCCGAGAGGTCCTCCCACGAGAACGAGCCGTCCTGGCCGAACGCGATGGCCGACAGGAAATAGAACCGGTAGGCGTCCGAGCCGAACACGTCGGTGATCTCGGTCGGAGCGATGCCGGTGAGCTTGGACTTGGACATCTTCTCACCGCCGACCAGCAGCCAGCCGTGCGCGAAGACGCCCTTGGGCACCTCGAGCCCGGCGGCCATCAGCATCGCCGGCCAGATCACCGCGTGGAAGCGCAGGATGTCCTTACCGACCACGTGGTACGCGGGCCAGCGGCGGTCGAACTCGCTCTGGGTGCCCGAGTCCGCCGACGGGTCCTCGCCGTACCCGACCGCGGTCGCGTAGTTCAGCAGGGCGTCGACCCACACGTAGATGACGTGCGACTCGTCCCACGGCAGCGGGATGCCCCAGTCGAACGCCGACCGCGAGATCGACAGGTCCTTCAGGCCCTGACTGACGAAGGAGACGACCTCGTTGCGTGCGGAATCCGGGCGGACGAAATCGGGCTGCGTCCGGTACAGCTCCAGCAGCCGGTCCTGGAACTCGCTGAGCTTGAAGAAGTAGTTCTTCTCCTGCAGCAGCTCCAGCGGCTTGGAGTGGATCGCACAGACCTTCAGTCCTTCGAAGGGTCCGGTGCCGTCGAGGATCTCGGACTCGGGCTTGAACTCCTCACAGCCCACGCAGTACAGCGCTTCGTACTCGCCGGCGTAGATGTAGCCGCGGTCGTAGATCGCCTGCACGAACTTCTTCACGCGCTCCTCATGCCGCTCCTGCGTGGTGCGGATGAAGTCGTCGTTGGCGACGTCGAGGGTCTCCAGCAGCGGGAACCATGCCTCGCTCACCAGCTTGTCGACCCACTCCTGCGGGGTGACGTTGTTGGCGGCGGCGGCGCGGAGCATCTTCTGGCCGTGCTCGTCGGTGCCCGTCAGCATCCAGGTGTCGTCACCGGACTGGCGGTGCCAGCGCGCCAGAGTGTCCACGGCGACGGTCGTGTAGCCGTGGCCGATGTGCGGCACGTCGCTGGGATAGTAGATCGGCGTGGTGATGTAGAACGATTCGCCTGCGGGCATGCTCTCGATTCTAGGCGGGAAGCGGTGCGGGTTCTGATTCGTGACTCTTCGTTCGCCAGGACCGGGCGTGCGGATGTTCCCTTCGCTCGCAGAGCGGGTTCCCTCCCGCTGCGCGGGCCCCTCCCGATGCTCGCTCCGGGAACATCCGCACGCCCTCGACCTCATAAGGGGCGCATGTCCTCGGGCGGACGGGCATAGGTGGGGGCGGTTGTCGCGGAGGAAGACAGTTTGCGCGGACGGAATGTGACGATCCGGCCGCGGTTGGCGCACTTCTCCGCGCGAAGCGGAGACAGGTGGGATGCTGGGGAGCATGGATGCCGAGGAGCGGACGGCGCTGTGGCCGTGGATCCTGCTGGCGATCGCCGCGCCGATCGTCGCCGTACTGTCTGTGGGCATGCAGCACGGGTACTGTCTGGACGCCGATCCGAGTTCCGGTGCCGAGAGTTTCTGCGTGACCGGGCCGACGATCGGGCCGGGCACCGTCATCCTCCTCGTGTTCTGCGGATTGCTGGCCGCGGTCGCGATCTATCGGATCGTCCGCATCGCGCTCGAACGTCGCCGCTGACGGGGCATCAGACTCGCACTGCCGTCACTGCGGCGTGCGCGCGGGAGCTGACCTCGCCGGGAATGCGGGGACGCGACTCGAATGCCGTCACCGTGAAGCCTGCGGCCTCGAGCAGCGGTTGCAGGGCATCCGATGTCCAGAAGTAGGCCGTGGCGATGGCGTGCGCGAACGGCTCGCGCGGGGTGCCCTCGAAGAAGCCGATCAGGATGCTGCCGCCGGGAGCGAGCACGCGAGCGAACTCGGCGAGTACTGAGGGCAGATCCGGGGGTGGCGTGTGGATCAGCGAGTACCAGGCGAGGATGCCGCCGAACGAGGCGTCCGGCACGGGGATCTCGGCGAACGAGCCGTGCACGAACTCCAGTTGCGGATGCTGCGCCCTCGCGTGCGCGATGAATCGCTCGGACAGATCCATGCCGACCACGTCACGCCCGGCGTCGTGCAGGAAAGCGGTCCACAGGCCCGGTCCGCACCCGGCATCCAGAATCCGCCCGGTCGTGGCATCCGCCCATCGCCCGATCTCCTCGCGATCGGCATCCGCCAGCTGCCCCACCTCGCCGATCAGTTCGATGTACTCGGCCGCCCGCGCGTCATAGGCACGCCCGACGAGAGACTCCGACATATCAGCGCGCGGCGAGCGCGGCCTGGTAGAGGTCACGGGAGGACAGGCCCGTGGCGGCGGCGACCTCGGCGCAGGCATCCTTCAGACGCGCTCCGGATGCCACGAGCCTCTGCACCTGCGCGAGGGCGTCGTCGGCCGAGACCGCGACGGGCTCCGCCCCCGACACCACCACGACGATCTCGCCCTTCACACCCTGCGCGGCCCACTCCACGAGCTCGGATGCTGTGCCGCGGCGCACCTCCTCGTAGAGCTTGGTGAGTTCGCGGCACACCGCGATGCGTCGCCCATCACCGAAGGCTGCGCCCATGTCGGCCAGTGATGAGGCCAGTCGTGCCGGTGATTCGAAGAACACCATGGTGCGCGGCTCGGCGGCCAGCATCCGCAGCGTCTGCCGACGCTCTCCCGGTTTGCGCGGCAGGAACCCCTCGAACGTGAAACGATCCGTCGGCATCCCCGAGATGGCGAGCGCCATGAGCACGGCGCTCGGGCCGGGGATCGCCGTGACGGTCACTCCGCGCTCCACGGCGGCCGACACCAGCCCGTACCCCGGGTCGCTCACCGCCGGCATCCCGGCGTCGCTGACGACCACGACATCCTGCTCGACAGCGAGCTCGGCGAGCTCGGCGGCCTTGTGCTTCTCGTTGTGGTCGTGCAGCGCGATCAGTCGCGGCCGGTTGGCGATCTTCAGCGCCTGCAGCAGTCGCTGGGTCGTGCGGGTGTCCTCGGCGGCGACGATCTCGGCATTCTCCAGCACCTCGATCAGCCGCCGCGACGCGTCGCCGAGATTGCCGATCGGAGTCGCCGCGAGGATGATCACCCGTCCAGCTTAGGTGGGGCGCACGGCCGGATTGCCTAGGCTGAGCAGGTGACCTCGTCCACCTCTCTGCTGCCGCCGCTGGATGACGGCCCGACTCTCTGGGAGCGCCTGCAGAGCCGAGCGATGGCGAGCCCGTCGACGGCGCGGCTGCTGGCCTGGCTGGTGCCCGCGCTGATCACGCTCGTCGCCGCCGCACTGCGACTGATAAACCTGTCGCATCCGCACCAGATCATGTTCGACGAGACCTACTACGTGAAGGACTCCTGGTCGCTGTGGAACCTCGGCTACGAGGCGAAATGGGGCGACGACGCCGACACGCAGCTGCTGACCGGCGATGATTCGGCGATGCAGACCACGGGCTCGTTCGTGGTGCACCCGCCGCTGGGCAAGTGGATCATCGCCCTGGGCATGGCGGCGATGGGGCCGGGGTCGAGTTTCGGCTGGCGCGTGACGACCGCGCTGCTCGGCTCGCTGACCGTGCTGGTCGTCTACCTGCTCGCACTGCAGCTGACCCGCTCGCGCACCGTGGCGGCCATCGCCGCCGGCCTGCTCGCCGTCGACGGTCTCGGCATCGTGATGAGCCGCATCGCGCTGCTCGACGGCACCCTCACCTTCTTCATCCTGCTGGGCGCGCTGTTCGTGCTGAAGGACCGCCAGCGCACCATGCCGCTGCTGGATGCGATCGGCCGGGGGCACGACGAGGACGCACCGCCGCGCATGATCGGCCCGGTGCTGTGGGCGCGCCCGTGGCTGCTCGCCGCCGGAGTCGCGCTGGGTGCGGCATCCGCCGTGAAATGGTCGGGCCTGTACGCGCTGGCCGCATTCGGGCTGTACGTCGTGGTCACCGACGCGCTCGCGCGACGACGCGCGGGAATCGCGCTGTGGCCCACGGATGCCGCATTCCGCCAGGGTTCGGCATCCTTCCTGCTCATGGTCGGCCCCGCCCTGCTCACCTATCTCGCGTCGTGGACGGGTTGGCTGGTCACCGCGGGCGGCTACGACCGGCAGTCGGATGCCAACCCGCTGATCGCCCTGTGGAAGTACCACGAGTCGATCCTCTCGTTCCACGTCGGACTGGCCACCCCGCACCCATACGCCAGCCCCGCCTGGCAGTGGTCGCTGCTGCTGCGTCCCACCGCGATCTGGGTGGGCGACGAGCCGACCGGCTGCGGCACCGACCACTGCATCGCAGTGATCTCCTCGGTGCCGAATCCGATGATCTGGTACGCGAGCATCGCCGCGGCACTGTACCTGTCGTACCGGCTCGTGCGCGGCCTGATCGAGCGGAATCCGGTCGGGCCCGAGCTGACGTTCCCGCTGGTCGGACTCATCGCGACCTACGTGCCCTGGCTGCTGGTCGGCAACCGCACGATCTTCCAGTTCTACACGATCACGATGGTGCCCTTCCTCGTGATCGGACTGGCCGTCGCACTGCGGGAGCTCGCCGGCCGTGCCCCCGCTGCGCGGCATCGGCGCCAGTCCGGGCAGCGCACAGTGGTCGTGTTTCTGAGCGTGGTCGTGCTCGTCTCGGCCTTCTACTACCCGGTTTGGACGGGCGCGAGCGTGCCGTACGAGTTCTGGCTCATCCACAACTGGCTGCCCGGCTGGATCTGACCCGGCCGCGCCGGCTCAGTGCTGCACGGGTGTGCCCGTGCGTCGCCCCTCATCGAGGGTGACGCGCCTGCCCAGCATCCGACCCGCGGCGAGCACGATGCCGACGACGACCAGCCCGAGGATCAGCCCCGCCACGGCCGAGATGGCGGTCTCCCCCACCCAGGCGACGACGCCGCCGAGCGGTGAGAGCAGATCGTGCACGTCGTGCAGCAGATCCGCCGGCCCCGCCCAGCCGACCTCGCCGACGTTGGCGATCACCAGGTGACCGCCGACCCACAGCATCGCCACGGTGCCGATCACGCTGATCACGCGGAACACGGCAGGCATCGACCGCGCGATCCTGGTTCCGATGTGACGCACCCGGCGCACCGGGTTCTTCGCCATCTTCAGCCCGACGTCGTCGATCTTCACCAGCAGCGCCACCACTCCGTAGACGGCGACGGTCATGAGCAGCGCGATGACGGCGAGCACCCCGAGGGTCTGCCAGATCCCCAGCCCCTTGTCCAGGCTCGCGAGCGAGATGAGCATGATCTCGGTGGACAGAATCAGGTCGGTGCGGATCGCGCCCCACACCAGACGGTTCTCATCGCGCGCTCCCTCATCGTGGTGCCCGTGGCCGAAGCCGAACCACTCCAGCACCTTCTCGGCGCCTTCGAAGCACAGGTAGGTTCCGCCGAGGATCAGCAGATAGGGCAGCGCCCACGGCGCGAAGGCGGTGAGCACCAGGGCGATCGGGATGATGATGAGGAACTTGTTCACCAGCGAGCCCAGCGCGATCTTGCCGACCACCGGCAGCTCCCGAGCCGGGGTGAGCCCCTGCACGTACTGCGGGGTGACCGCGGCATCGTCGATCACGACGCCAGCAGCCTTCGCGGATGCCTTCATGGCAGCGCTGAGGATGTCATCGACGACAGCGAGCAGGCCAACGGACATGCGATCCCCCTCAGGTGCGGTGGTCGGGCGTCGCGGACTGACACGCTCCGGGCTGCAAGACTACTGGGACTCGTGCGGGCCGTGCGAGCCGCCTGCTGCGCGCACGGCGCCGAGCGTCTCCGGGTGGGCTCATCCAGGACAGGAGCTTCACCCGGTACAGGACGATTTCACGCGGATCGTCCTGTACCCGCCGAATCTCCTGCACCGGGTGAACGGTCGCACGCGGGCTGAACGCCGCTGACGCCGGAAGACCGGTCAGCGCGCGGCGAGGAGTTCCCCGGGGTCGGTCGTGGGCAGCCGGCACACGAAGTCGCGGCAGTCGTAGGCGACGCCGTCGACGGCATCCTTGCCTTCGAACAGCTCGAACCCGGCATCCGCGAACGCCCGGGCCTGCGCGGGAGTCACGACGGCGAAGACATCGGCATCCGCGAGCCGCACGGCATCCGCCAGCTCGCCCGACCGGGACTCGACGACGGCGACGACCTGTCTGGGCGGCTGCACGAGTCCCGCCGCGACGCGCAGCACGGCGCCGTAGGCGGTCGGATGCTGCAGCGCCCTGCCCGCGACGTCCGCGACCAGCTCCTCGGCGTGGGCGCGATGCGCCTCGCCGGCACCCATCCGCCAGGCGGTGAGGTGAGCGGATGCCAGCGCCGACGGCCCCGAGGGCAGATCGCCGTCGCCGTCGTTCGCCGCCGGCACGATCCGCTGCCCGGCCAACACCGGGTCCTCGATCACCGTCGAGCCCAGCACCTCACGCGCCCGCACGGCCCACGACGCGTCGCCGCTGGCCAGCGCGAGCGCGAACAGGCCATCGGCGAGCAGGCCGACGTCGGCGTTCGTCGCCACCGCCGTCGCGGCCGTGCCGTCGAGCGAGGAGCGCACCAGCTCCCCCGATCGGGAGCGATTCACGGCGAGCACGTGCGCGGCGGCGGCTGCGGCGGCATCCACCCACCCCTGCTCCCCCAGCCGCGCTCCGGCGCGAGCGAGCGCGCCGATGGCCAGCCCGTTCCATCCAGTGAGCACCTTGCCGTCCACTGCGGGCGGCTCCAGTCCACTGCGCCCGGCGGTGTCTCGGCGGTAGTAGCCGCCCTCATCGCGCACGCCGTCGATCCACGACTCCGAGTCCTGGGCCGAGCCGAACGCCCCGCCTGCGCGGCGCAGCACGCCGATCAGGAAGCCGGCGATCCCCCGTGCGACGTCTTCTCGACCCGCGTCGACTGCGACGTCCAGCAGCTGGGCGTTGTCGGTCAGCATCCGCTCGTAGTGCGGCACCGTCCAGTCGCGCTGGGTCGCGTAGCGGAAGAAGCCGCCGTCGACCGTGTCGCGCAGCTCGGACGCCGACATCGCGGTGAACGCACGCGCGGCGACCTCCGCCTGCTGCACCACGGGATGCTGCAGGAACCGCAACGCCGTCGCCATCGGGAATTTCGGTGCCCCGCCGAACCCGCCGAACAGGTGGTCCTCGCGTTCGGCGATCGACACGGCCGCAGCGCGCAGCGCGTCGAGGTCCGGCAGTGCAGACTCCTCGGACTTCGTGGCCGCGCGCAGCGCCTCGGCCACGGCACCCGCAGAGGAGAGCACCTCCGCGCGCCGATCGGTCCACGCCTCGCACACCGCCGTCAGCACGTCGCGGAACGCGGGCGTGCCACCGCGTGCCTCAGGCGGCCAGTACGTTCCGGCATAGAACGCATTGCCCTGCGGGGTGGTGAACACGGTCAGCGGCCAACCCAGGTTCTGCGTGAACGCGGATGCGGCGGCCATGAACGCCGCGTCGACCTCGGGATGCTCCTCACGGTCGATCTTCACCGCCACGAAGCCGGCGTCGATCTGCGCGGCGGTCGCCGGGTCGGAGAAGGATTCGCGTGCCATCACATGGCACCAGTGGCACGTCGAGTAGCCGATCGAGATCATCAGCGGCACGTCGCGCCGGCGGGCCTCCTCGAACGCCTCCGCGCTCCACGGCCACCAGTCGACGGGATTCTCGGCGTGCGCGCGCAGGTACGGGCTGAGGGTGTCGGCGAGCCGGTTCGTCATGGCACCCACCGTACGCCGCGGGCGGCTGGCAAAGAGCGGATCCGCGCAGGCCGCTCAGAAGGCGGCGAGCGCCCGGGGGTCCGCCACCGGGGCGTAGCCGACCAGCGGCAGGGCGCGCTCGGCGGCGAGGTTGATCCGTGACTGCAGCGCGGGGGCGACGACCTCGTAGCCGTCGAAGTCGGTGTTGCTGGCGTAGACGCCCAGCGGCAGGGTGAGCGCCTGGAAGAAGGCGAACAGCGGGCGCAGCTGGTGCTCGATGATCAGCGCGTGCCGCTCCCCTCCGCCGGTCGCCGCCAGCAGCACGGGCTTGCCGACCAAGGCGTACTGCCCGATGAAGTCGAACAGGTGCTTGAAGAGCCCGGTGAACGAGGCCCGGTACACCGGGCTGCCGACGATGAGCAGGTCGGCCTCCTCGATCACGCGCAGCTGCTCCTCGACGGCCGGCGGCAGATCATCGCGGCGCAGCGCGCCGGCCAGCCCCGGTCCGATCTCGGTCAGCTCGATCACATGCACGTCGACGTCGATCCGCTCCGCGACCGCCGCAGCGATGGCGCGCAGCAGAGCCGTGGTCTTGCTGGGCTCATGCAGGGATCCGGAGACGGCGACGACACGGTAGGGAGCTGGCATGTCTTCGACGCTACTGAGCGCGACGCCCCGCGTCACGGGAAGTGAAACGGGGCGTCATGCAGCGGAATCCGACGACATCTTCGCGCCGCCGGATTCCGGTCAGTTCAGGTCGTCGGGGTGCGTTCCCACGCGACCCGAACCGTCCAGCGGGTCCAGGGCGTCGATGGCTGCCATCTGCGCATCGTCGAGCTGGAATCCGAACACGTCCAGGTTCTCGCGCATGCGCTCGGCGTGCACCGACTTCGGGAAGACGATGAAGCCCTTCTGCAGGTGCCAGCGCAGCACGACCTGCGCCGGGGTGCGACCGGTGGCCGCCGCGGCGGAGGCGACGGCATCCGTGCCGAACAGGTCGTACTTGCCCTGGCCGAGCGGCCCCCAGGCCTCGATGAGCACTCCGTTCGCGGCGGCCCAGTCGGTGATCTCGCGCTGCTGGTATGCGGGGTGCAGTTCGATCTGGTTCACCGCCGGGACGACGCCGGTCTCGGCGACCAGGCGGTCCAGGTGCGGGACGAGGTGGTTGGAGACCCCGATGGAACGGGTCAGGCCCCGCTGGCGGATGCCGATCATCTTCTCCCACGCGTGGACGTAGTCGTCTTTGGCGGGAGTGGGCCAGTGCACCAGGTACAGGTCGACCTGGTCCAGGCCCAGCTTGTCGAGGCTCTCGGCGATGGCCTTGTCGGGCTCGTCGTCGTGGTGCCGGTCGTTCCACAGCTTGGTGGTGATGAACAGCTCGGAGCGCGGGATGCCGCTCTTCGCGATCGCGGCGCCGACGCCCTCTTCGTTGCCGTAGACGGCCGCCGTGTCGATGTGCCGGTAGCCGGTCTCGAACGCCTGGCTGACCGCACGCTCGGCCTCGTCGGCTGGCACCTTGAAGACGCCGAAGCCGAGCTGGGGGATGCTGTTGCCGTCGTTGAATTCACGCGTGGGGATCGTCATCCCTCCAGCGTAGAGCGATCTCGGATCACGGGTCTCGTGAGAGGCGGGTGCCGACGCGCGTCGTACGATGGAGGGCTATGTCCTCCCCTGTCATCTCCTTCCCGCCGGAGCTGCCCGTCAGCGCAGCGCGCGAGGAGATCGCCGCAGCCATCCGCGACAATCAGGTCGTGATCGTCGCCGGCGCGACCGGGTCGGGCAAGACCACCCAGCTGCCGAAGATCTGTCTGGAGCTGGGTCGCGAGCGCCTCGCGCACACCCAGCCGCGCCGGTTGGCCGCACGCACGATCGCCGAGCGCGTCGCCGAGGAGCTGCACGTGGAGCTGGGCGACCTCGTCGGGTACAAGGTGCGCTTCACGGATCAGGTGTCGGACGCCACCCGTATCGCGCTGATGACCGACGGCATCCTGCTCAACGAGATCCACCGCGACCGGCTGCTGCGCCGCTACGACACGATCATCATCGACGAGGCGCACGAGCGCTCGCTGAACGTGGACTTCCTGCTCGGATACCTGCACCGCATCCTGCCCGAGCGGCCGGACCTGAAGCTGATCATCACCTCGGCCACCATCGATCCGCAGAGCTTCGCCGAGCACTTCGCCTCCGCTGACGGCCAGCCCGCACCGATCATCGAGGTGTCCGGCCGCACCTACCCGGTGGAGATCCGGTTCCGGCCGCTGGTCGACGAGGACGCCGACGAGGATCCGGGGAAGGGTCCGGAGGACGAGGTCACCGCCATCGTCGCCGCTCTGCGGGAGCTGGACCGCGAGGCTCCCGGTGACGTGCTGGTCTTCCTGCCGGGCGAGGCCGAGATCCGGGATGCCGCCGAAGCCGTGCGCGGCGCATACCGGTCATCGACCTCACCGGTGGAGGTGCTGCCGCTGTACGGCCGACTGTCCGCCGCCGAGCAGCACCGGGTGTTCGAGCGCTCGAAGGTCGCCGGCGTCCGACGCCGCGTCGTGCTGGCCACGAACGTCGCCGAGACGAGCCTCACCGTCCCGGGCATCAAGTACGTGATCGACACCGGCACGGCCCGCATCTCGCGGTACAGCGCCCGCTCGAAGGTGCAGCGTCTGCCGATCGAAGCGGTGTCGCAGGCATCCGCGAACCAGCGCTCCGGGCGTGCCGGGCGCACCAGTGACGGCATCGCCATCCGCCTGTTCGGCGAGGAGGACTTCGAGGCGCGACCCGAGTTCACCGAGCCCGAGATCCTGCGCACCTCGCTGGCATCCGTGGTGCTGCAGATGCTGTCGCTCGGCTTCGGCGACATCACGGAATACCCGTTCCTCACTCCCCCTGATTCGCGCGGCGTGAAGTCGGCACTCGAGCTGCTCGCCGAGATCGGCGCCGTCGACATGACGCGCGGCTCCCAGCCGCGCCTCACGCGCATCGGGCGGGAGATCTCGCGGATGCCGATGGATCCCCGCCTCGCGCGGATGCTGGTCGAAGCCGCCGTATCTGGACCCTCGGTGCTCGCCGATGTGATGCCCATCGTCGCGGGGCTGTCGATCCAGGATGTGCGCGAGCGGCCCTCCGCCGATGCGCCGCAGTCGGTACGCGATGAGGCCGACCGCTCGCATGCGCGCTTCGTCGACCCCACCAGCGATTTCCTGACCTTGCTGAACCTGTGGAACCACCTGCGCGAGCAGCAGAAGGAGCTCGGCTCCAGCGCGTTCCGGCGGATGTGCCGCAGCGAGCATCTGAACTATGTGCGCGTGCGCGAGTGGTTCGACGTGCACCGTCAGCTGCGCACGCTGGTCAAGGCACCCAAGGGCGGCTCCCGCGCCGCTGGTGAGGGAGCGACCGACCCGGATGCCCTGCACCGCGCGATCCTCGCGGGCCTGCTCTCTCAGATCGGCATCCTCGACGAGCGCACGGCGTCGCCGTCGAAGAACAAGGCCAAGGGCGAGAAGCGCCGCATCGCCGAGTACCGCGGCGCCCGCGGCATCCGCTTCTCGATCTTCCCGGGTTCCGGACTGCGCAAGAAGTCGCCGCAGGCCGTGATGGCTGCGGAGATCGTGGAGACCTCGCGCATGTTCGCACGCACCGTCGCCGCGATCGACCCGGCCTGGGCCGAAGCGCTGGCGGGCGATCTCGCCAAGCGCCAGGTGAGCGAGCCGCACTGGTCGAAGGATGCCGGAGCGGCCGTCGCCTACGAGAAGGTGACGCTGTTCGGAGTGGAGATCATCCCGCGCCGGCGCATCCAGTTCGCCCGCATCGACCGGGCCGGCGCTCGCGAGCTGTTCCTGCGGCATGCGCTGGTCGAGGGCGAGTGGGATCCATCACGGATCGACAAGCGGGTCAGCGCGTTCTGGCGGGCCAACGCCGAGCTGCGGCGCCGACTGGAGAAGCTCGAGGAGCGCGAACGCCGCCGCGACATCCTCGCCGGCGACGAGACCGTCTTCGCGTTCTACGACGAGCGCATCCCGCACGACGTGTTCGACGTGCGCTCCTTCGAGAAGTGGTGGCGGGAGGCGCTGACGGCCACGCCCAAACTGCTCGTGATGCGCGAGAGCGACCTGATCGAGGACGATGGCCGCGCCGACCAGTCCGAGTTCCCGACCCGGTGGACGCAGGGTGATCAGGTGCTGGGGCTGGCGTACCGGTTCGAACCGGGCGCAGAGGACGACGGTGTGAGCGTGGTGGTGCCGCTGGCGCTGCTGCAGCAGGTGCGCGACACCGGCTTCGACTGGCAGGTGCCCGGCCTGCGCGACGAGCTCATCACCGCGCTGCTGCGCGCGCTGCCCAAGGCCATCCGCCGGCACGTGGTCCCTGCCGCCGACTGGGCGGGCAGGTTCAGCGAGCAGATCGCCGACGGGGGTCCCGAGAACCACGGCGGCACGCCGGAGCGCTCGCTGAAGGAGGCGCTGGCACGGTTGATCCAGCCGCTGGCGAATCAGCCGGTCTCGGCATCCGACTTCGATGACGAGCGCGTGCCGGGCCACCTGCGGATGAACTTCCGCGCGGTGGACGAGCGCGGGCGCGTTGCCGACTCCGACCGCGACCTCGCGACGCTGCAGCGGCGATTGTCGGACCGCTCGCGGCAGAGCGTGGCGCGGTCGATCGCACGACCGGGAAAATCGCCGGTCGCCGAGCGAGCCGGCGGCGGATCGAAACGCGTCGCCGGCGCGGCCCGGATGTCGATCGAGCGAGACGGCCTCACCGACTGGAGCTTCGGTGAGCTGCCCGAGGTGCTCGACACGAAGGTCGCCGGCGGCGTCGTTCGGGGCTACCCGGCGATCGTCGATCGCGGCGCGACCGTCTCGGTGCGGCTGGAGGCCACGGCGGATGCTGCGGCATCCGCCACCCGTGAGGGTGTGCTGCGCCTGGTGCTGCTGAACGTCCCCTCGCCTGCTTCGTATGTGCAGAATCATCTGACCTCGGCGGAGAAGCTGGCGCTGGCGGCTTCGCCGTACCAGAACGTCGCGGCGCTGATCGAGGATGCCCGCACGGCCGTGGTGCGCGGGCTGATCCAGGAGCAGGTGCCGGGAGGCGTGGTCCGTTCCGAAGCGGAGTTCCGTCGAGTGCGGGATGCCGTCAACGCCGTCCTCGTCGACAGCCTGTTCGCCTGCGTGTCGCTGGTCGCCCGCGTCCTCACCAAGAGCAGGGACGTGGAGCGCGGGATCCGTTCGCAGAACTCCCTCGCCCTGCTCGGCCCGCTGAACGACATCCGTTCGCAGCTGAGCGGACTGATCAGGCCCGGTTTCATCTCTGCGACCGGCGTGGAGCGCCTCGCGCATCTGCCGCGTTATCTGGACGGGATGATCGAGCGGCTGAACACCCTGGCGAACGAGCCCGGCAAGGACCGCACGCGCATGACCGAGTACGAGCGGATGGCGAAGGCGTTCGAGGACGCCGACGGCGCCATTCCGCTCCCGGCCGATGCACCCGCCGCTCTCGTCGAGGTGCGCTGGCTGCTGGAGGAGTACCGGATCAGCGTGTTCGCGCAGCGCCTCGGCACCGCGCAGCCCGTCTCGCCGCAGCGGATCATGAAGGCGCTCTCGGCACGCTGATCGGGTCAGCCTTGCGAGCCGCATGGCCGCACGCCCTCGGGAGGAATTCTCACGCACGGGAGGCGATTCCTGCCGAGAATCTCCTCCCCACGCGGAGTTCTCCTCCCGAGCCGGGGAGAGCGGGTTAGCCTTGGGCCATGGCCCGCGCGATCGTCCACACCGAACTCGGCTCCCCTGACGTCCTCCACCTGGTGGAGGTGCCCGACCCCGTCGCCGGCCCCGGCGAGGTTGTCGTGCAGATCGAGGCCGCGGGGGTGAACCCGATCGATATCAAGCAGCGCGCCGGCATCCGGCCACTGCCGCCGATCACCGAACCGCGTCACGTCGGTTTCGACGGCGCCGGCACGATCACCGCGGTCGGCGAAGACGTCACCGGTTTCGCGATCGGCGATCGCGTCGCCATCGGCGACACCCGCGGCACATACGCCACAGCGCTGGCCGTGCCGGTGCAGAACATGACGCGGCTGCTCGACGAGGTCACCTCGGCCGAGGGCGCTGCGCTCAGCATCCCGGTGGGCACCGCGTACCAGTGCCTGCGTTCGCTCGGCGTCAAGAAGGGCGACACGCTGCTCGTCCATGCCGGCTCGGGGTCGGTCGGGCAGGCCGCAGTGCAGTTCGCGGTGATCTGGGGCGCGACGGTCATCGCGACCGCCAGCCCCGAGCGGCATGATCAGGTGCGTGCGCTCGGCGCGATTCCGGTCGCCTACGGCGACGGGCTCACCGAACGCGTGCGTGCGGCGGCGCCGCAGGGCGTCGACGTCGCGCTGGACTGCGCGGGCACCGACGAGGCCATCCAGACTTCACTCGATCTGGTCCCGGATCGTGAGCGGATCGCGACGATCGTCCGCGGACCGGATGCCGCTGACTTCGGCATCCGCGCCTTCTCCGGGGGAAGCCCCATCCCGCTCACCGAGCAGGAGCTCGAATGGCGCCGTGAGGCGGTCGGCGTCGCGGTCAACCTCATCGAGGCGGGAGATTTCCAGATCGAACTCGGTCCGGAACTGCCCCTCGCCGAGGCGGCGCGCGCGCACGAGCTGATCGAGCAGCACGCGGCCTCCGGCAAGATCATCCTCCGACCCTGACCGCCAGGACCGTCTGTGGGGCGCGAATGCATGATTCAGCCCCGCTGGCGCCGACATCTGCGCCCCACAGCCGGGTTCGTCAGGCGGCGCTCTCCTGTGCGGCTTCATCGCGAAGGCGGGCGCCCTCGCGCAGCAGCGGGACGAGCTCGCGTCCCCAGTCGCGCACGTCGCCCAGCGGGTCGAACCCGCGGATGAGGAAGCGCGTCACGCCGAGGTCGTAGTACTTCAGCAGCGCCTCGGCGACCTGCTCGGGCGTGCCGACAGGCGCGGTGGAGTTGCCTGCCGGACCCATCAGCTTGGTGATCCCCAGCCAGAGCCGCTCGTCATGCACGTCCTCGCGCTGCGCATGCTGCTGGAGCAGATCGGCCGACACCGAGGTCCGCTCGCGACGCGGGGTGCGCGCGAACGCGAGTGTCTCACCCGATGACGCACCGGCCTTCAGCACGGCGGCCTCCTCGTAGATGCGATCCGCTTTCGCCCAGGCCTCCTCTTCGGTGTCAGCGATGATCGGCCGCGTCGACAGACTGAAGTCCACGTGCCGTCCGACTTTCGCTGCAGCCGCCCGAATGGTGCGGATGTGCTCAGCGACATCGGCCAGCGGCTCCCCGAAGAGCATGTACACGTCCGCGCCGTTCGCTCCCACCTCCACCGCCCCGTCCGACAGTCCACCGAAGAAGATCGGGATGCCCGCATCCGTCGCAGGTTTGACAGCCGAGAAGGCACCCTCGAAGCGGTAGAACTCGCCCTCGTAGTCGAACGGCTCCTCCGAGCTCAGCGTGCGGCGCAGCACGTCGATGAACTCGCCCGTGCGGCGGTAGCGGTCGCTCTTCTCGCTGAAATCGCCGTCGCGGCGCTGATCGGCCTCGCTGCCTCCGGAGATGTGGTGGATCGCGACGCGCCCCCCGCCGGTGAGGTGGTCGAGGGTCGCGAGCTTGCGTGCGACGAGAGTCGGTGCGACGAAACCCGGACGATGCGCGATGAGCACCTTCAACTCGTCGGTCGCGTGCAGAGCGGCAGCGGCGACCGCGAAGCCGTCGGGCGAGCTGGCGCTGTAACCGATCAGGATGCGGTCGAAGCCGGCTTCCTCGTGGGCGCGCGAGAACTCCTTCACATAGGCCGGGTCCACGACCGGTCCGTCCACGGCTTTGATCTCAGAGCCTGCGGTCGTGGCGATCATTCCGAGCAGTTCGATGGGCATGTCAGCTCCTTGCGAGGGGTGCGGGTCGGTTGGGAAGGCGGATGTCGATCACGGGGACCGACTGGATGAGACGTCGGGTGTACGGATGCTGTGGCTTGGCGACGACCTGCTGGGTCAGACCGTCCTCGACGATCCGCCCACGGTGCAGGACCACGAGGCGGTCGCTCATCGCGGCCAGCGATCCGATGTCGTGCGAGATGACGAGCATCCCGAGCTGCTCGCCGCGACCGCGTCGCAGCGCGATGAGCGCCTGCACCACCTTGTCGCGACTGGCCGCGTCGAGGGCGCTGACCGGCTCGTCGAGAACGAGCAGACGCGGTTCCACGACCAGAGCGCGCGCGATGGCGGCGCGCTGACGCTGGCCACCGCTGAGCCCGGACGGCAGACGCGGGAGCAGGTCAGCATCCAGGCCGACCGCCTGTACTGCGGCATCGACGCGCTCGCGGGCGATTGCCGCCGGCACGTGGGCGATGCGCAGCCCTTCCGCGATCGAGTCCGCGATGCGGACGCCGGGATCCAGCGAGCGCAGCGGATCCTGGAACACGTACTGCACGGCGCCCGATCGGCGCCAGCGTCGCAGAGCGGCACCCCGCAGTCGGGTGATGTCGCGCCCGTCCACGAGCACCTGGCCGGCGGTGGACTCCACGGTTCGCAGCACCGCTTTCGCGAGAGTGGTCTTACCCGACCCCGACTCGCCGACCACACCCACGACCTGACCGGCACGCAGGCTCAGCGACAGCCCTGCTAGCACGCGGACTCGGCCGTAGTCGACAGAGAGATCCTTCAGTTCGAGGAGGGTCATCGCAGGAACCTCTCCAGTCCGTAGGCGGCATGCGCCGACAGCAGCGAGCGCGTGTAGGGATGCCCGGGCGCACGCAGCACGCGCGAGGTCGCGCCGCCTTCGACGACCCGGCCGTCGCGGAACACCAGCACACGCTCGCACACCTGTGCGACGACGGCGAGGTCGTGCGAGACGAGGATCAATGCGAGCCCGCGCTCGCGCCGGAGCCGCGCCAGAAGCTCGAGCAGTTCGGCCTGGACGGTCACATCCAACGCAGTCGTCGCCTCGTCGGCGATGAGCACGGCTGGGTTCGCGGCGAGCGCCATCGCGATGAGCACCCGCTGCAGCATCCCGCCCGACAGCTCGGCCACGCGCTGTCGCAGCACCAGGTCGACCCGACGGATCCCGAGATCGTCGAGCAGCTCACGGGCACGCTGCTTCGCCTTGGTGCGCGGCACCTCGGCGGTCACCCTCAGCGTCTCCGCGAGTTGTGCGCCCACCGGGATCGCGGGGTTGAGGTACGAAGCCGGATCCTGGAACACGGCGCCGATGCGGGTGCCGCGCACGGAGCGCCAGTCCCTCTCTGATGCCGTGGTGAACTCGCGCCCGTCGACGCGCACCGACCCGCCGGTCACCGAAACCCCGGATGGAAGGATGCCGAGCAGCGCCCGGCAGGTCAGGGTCTTGCCACTGCCGGATTCCCCCACCACGCCGAGTGCCTCGCCGGGTCGCACCGCCAGTGAGACGCCGTGCACCAGCTCTGTGCCGTCGGCAGCGGTCAGCACCAGACGGTCGACTGCAGCGATGGCAGGGCGCACTACCGAGCCCTCATCGAAGGAGCGGTTGAGCGTCACGCCGGTGGGCGAGGCTGTGACGTCGGCGAACCCTGATTCCGCCGTCGGTGTGACCAGGTCGATGTCAGACATGCACGGATTCCTTTCGAGTCGCGGGCGGCCGGGCGGCGCGAGCATGAGCGGTGACCATGCCGACCCGGTCGCGCACGGCGTCAGCGAGCAGATTCAGGGCGCCGACGGTGAAGATGATGGCGAGCGCCGGCGCCAGCGGCCCTTCGGGTCGCTGGGCAAGGTAACCCAGATCGCTGGCGAGCATGCCTCCCCAGGTGGGTGCGGGGGGCTGCACACCGATGCCGAGGAAAGTCAGCGAGGCGACGGCGAGCAGCGCCGATCCCAGGGCGCTGATGGACGCCACGACCAGCGTCGGCGCCACCTGGCGCCACACGTGCCGGCCAAGTACCCACCAGGCCGAGCCGCCGAGCAGCGTCGCAGCCTCGACGTACTGCGCATCGCGAACTCGCAGCGTCGCCGCTCGGGAGACCCGGAAGAAGCCCGGAGCGATCAGCAGGCCGATCGCCGTCGTCGCCTGCACCAACCCATTGCCGAGCAACGCGGCGAACACGATCGCGAACAGGATGAACGGCAGGGCGAGCAGCGCGTCTACGACGCGCAGAGCCAGCCACTCGCCCACCCGGGGGATGAAAGCGCTGAGCGCACCGGGCAGTGCGCCGACGACCAGCCCGATCAGCGCCGCGGCGAGCGCGCTCAGCAGGGAGGCGGGCGCCCCGGCGAGCAGTCGGGAGAGCACGTCGCGACCGAGGTAGTCCGTACCGAGCCAGTGCTCGGACGATGATCCCTGCAGGAGGTTCCCCGTGTCCTGCGCGAGTGGGTCGATCGGCGCGAGCGCAGGCCCGGCGATGGCCAACAGCGCCACTGTGCCGACGAGTACGAGCGCAAGACGCACCGTCCAGGATCCACGGGAAGGGCGAGGTGAGCGGGTCATGCGGCGCTCCTTGCTGTTCCGGAGCTGCGGCGAATGATCAGGTTGATCACGATGCCCGAGATCACCACGACGAGGATCGCGACGAGCAGCACGCCCTGGACCACCGGCACGTCCCCCTGCAGTGCGGAGATGTTGGCGAGGCGGCCGAGACCCGGCATCCCGAAGATCACCTCCGTGATCACCGCGCCTCCGACGAGTCGCGGCACGTGCACGCCGAGTGCGCTCAGCGCCGGAGCGGTGGCGTTCGGCAGCGCGTGGCGAAAAACGATCCGTGCCGGACTGAGCCCGTGCACCCGTGCGCCGACGACATAGTTCTCGGTGAGGGCGCCGACCAGCGAGGTGCGCAGTTGGCGGGCGATGTCGGCTCCTGCGTCGAGGCTCAGTGCCACCGAGGGCAGTACCAAGCAGATGAGCCAGGCGCCGATGTCCCGCTCCGGCGGCACATAGCCGGCGACGGGGAACAGCGGGATCGCGTAGCCGAACACCAGGATCAGGGCGATCGCCACGACGAAGGCGGGAACCGTGGTCGCGATGCTGCTGAGCAGCGTGACCAGTCGGTCGACGAGGCCGCCCCGGGTGACGGCCGCGAGGATGCCGAGGCTCAGTCCGCCAAGCAGCGCGCACAGCGTTGCACCGGTGGCGATCGAAAGGCTCACCGGGAATGCCTGGGCGATGCTGTCGGAGACCGGGATGGTGGTGAACCAGCTGGTGCCGAGGTCACCTGTGAGAGCGGAGCCGAGCCAGTCGAGGTAACGCACCAGGAATGGCCGGTCCAGGCCGAACAGGTGGTTCAGCCGGTCGATATCCGCCTGCGTGGCGACCTCACCCAGCGCGACAGCCGCGGGGTTCGATCCGGATGCCGCGCCCAGGGCGAAGGTCGCTAAGGTGGCGAGCACGAAGACCGTCGCGGCTGTGCCGATCGTGGTGAGCACGGGGCCGACGACAGCGAGCAGCGGGTGCGGCGCCGCGCCGATGCTCTCCGGCACCGCGTCATGCTCCAACGGCGATTCTGCCGTGTGTGCAGAGTCCGCCTCGGCGGCGACGCTCACCGTCAGCCCTGCACCTTCACGTCTTCCCAACGCTGCACGTCGAGCCAGTGCTGGATGCCGGTGACCTTCGCCGGGTGAGCGAGAATACGCGGCCAGCTGAACAGGAAGGTGTTCGGCTGCAGTTTCACGCCCACCTCGACGGCGTGCTGGATCTTCTCCGCGTAGTCAGGCGCATCGGTCGCGGTCGCGCGGGCTGCGTCGATGGCGTCCGTGAGCTCCTGAGGCGTCTGCCGTCCGAGGTTCATCAACCCCTCAGGACCGTAAAGCACCTCGAGCCCCTGCAACGGCGACTGCCGACCCGAATAGCTGTCGAGCACGAACGGGTGCGTGCGCTGCACGTAGTTCTGGGCGATCGCCGCCGGCGCCAGCACGTTCAGCTTCACGTCGATGCCGGCTTCGGCCCACTGCGCCTGAAGCACCTCGGCGAGCGCGACGTCGGCCTCGCCCAGCGCCAGATCGACCTTCACCCCGTTCGGGTAACCAGCCTCGGCCAGCAACTTCTTCGCCGTAGCGATGTCGTGCGCATAGAGGTCGTCGAGCTGTGCGTTGTGGGCGACGTAACCGTCGGGAAAAGGCTGCCAATTCGGGGTGCCCTTGCCGAAGTAAGCGGCATCGATCAGAGCCTGGCGATCGGTGGCATGACTGATCGCCTGCAGCACGCGCGAGTCGTCGAACGGTGCCACCGTGCCGTTCACGTCCAGTGCCCGCACGGTGAGCGCCTTGATCTCCTCGATCTCCAGCCCTGCGGCCTCCGCGGCCTGGGCCTGGGAAGGCGGGATGATGGCGACGTCCCACTGGCCTGTGGAGACTCCGGCGACCACCGTGGCATCGTCGGTCACCGGGACCACATGGAACTCGTCGATGAAGATGTGATCCGCGTCCCAGTACCTGTCGTTCTTCTCCAGATCGGCATGCGCGTTCGGCACGTACTCCGTGAGTTCGAAGGGCCCGGATCCCTCGGGCTGCGTCGCGAGCGATGCGACATCGTCGAACGCGGCCGGGTTCACGATGAATCCGGTCTTGCCCGCAAACAGGTATGGCACCTGGTAGTCGGCCTGGTCCAGATGCACGGTGACGGTGTGCGCATCGACGACGTCGACCGCGGTGACGATGCGCAGTTGACCCGCAAGCGTGGAGTTCTCCTGATCCCGACCCCGCTCCAGGTTCTCCTTCACCGCGTCCGCGTCCACGGCAGTGCCGTCGCTGAACTCGGCGTCGGGGCGCAGATGGAAGGTGATCGCCGTGCCATCCGCGCTGTACTCCCACGTCTCGGCGAGGCCGGGAACGACCTCGCCCTTCGTGTCGAGCTGCGTGAGCCCGTCGTAGACCAAGGCCAGCGCGTGGGTGTCCCAACCGGCGGTCGAAGTGACCGGATCCCAGCTGGTCGGCAGGTTCCAGCCCCAGGTAAGGGAAGTGGTGTCGGACGATGAGGCATCCGCGGACGCACTGCAGCCGGCCATCGCAAGGGACGCGACGGCGAGCACGGCGAGGACGGGGAGTCTGCGGTGAGAGGTCATGGCAGTGAAGCTAGAAGCCGAACTGCCATGCCTGCAAGCATTGTGAAGCGCGGAGTCATGGGACGCAACAGTTCGTCACATCCTGCGCACGTCGGAGCACGGACACCGAAGATGAACGACATGACCTCCGAGCCCACCGCCGTCTTCACCCCTGCCGCCCGCGTCCGGGGAACGCTCGCGCTGATCGCCGGGCGCGACGAGACCGCGGCGGTATACCGGCGCTTCGGCTCGCGCATCAGCGCCGACGGCTACACGGTCGGCGTGTTCGAGGGGCAGGATGCTGCAGCCGCAACCGCCTGGCTGGGCGCGCAGCCCGATGCGCCGCGGGTGCTGGTCGGATCGGACACGGGCGCATCGTCCGTGCTGACCGCGCTCACGCAGGGCGACGACGCCGACGCGGCGATCGTCGCCGGCGTCGTCGTCGACGTCGAGCACGCGCCGACGGATGCCGAGCGCACCGCCTGCCCCGTGCACCTGGGCGTCCTCGCCGAGCAGCACGCGGCGACACCCGCGCCCGCTGAAGACCGCTCCCCTGCCGTGACGCTTCCCGATCCGGCCGACCTCGCCGCCGTCTCCGTTCCCGTGCTCGCCGTGCACGGCGGCTCCGACCCCGTCTCCCCGTTCGCGCAGTCCCAGGCCGCTCTGGCCGCCATTCCCGACCTCGAACTCATCGAGACGGTCGACGGGCTGCACGACGCTCTCAACGACCAGACGCACCGCAGCGTGGCCGCGAGCATCGTGCTGTGGCTCGAGCGGCTGCGCACCGGCGACGTGCACGCACCGATCGTCCGGCATGCGGAAGACGTGACCGCATGAGCGGCTTCGCCACGACACAGGTGCACACCGGTTTCATCGCCGGGACCACCTGGACCAGCGCGGTCCCGCCCATACATCAGACCGCCGCCTATGAGTTCTCCTCGTTGCAGGAGGCCGCAGATCTCTTCGCCCTGCGCAAGGCCGGCATCATCTACAGCCGCAATGCCAGCCCCACGCAGCAGGTGCTCGAAGAGCGCGTCGCCGCGCTCGAGGGCGGCGTGAGCGCGGTCGCCGTGGCATCCGGCCAGGCCGCCGTCGCCGTCACGCTTCTTGCCCTCGCGGGCCGCGGCGGGCACATCGTCGCCGCCGACCAGCTGTACGGCGGCACGGTCGACCTGTTGCAGGACACCCTCGACGACTTCGGCATCCCGGTCACCTTCGTCGACCAGGACGACCCCGATGCCTGGCGCGCCGCCATCACGCCGCGCACGCGCGTGCTGTTCGCCGAGACCGTGGCCAACCCGATCGCCCAGGTGCTCGACATCCGCCTCGTCGCCGACATCGCTCACCAGGCCGGCGTCCCGCTGGTGGTCGACAGCACCGTCGGCACGCCGGCGCTGATCCGTCCGGGCGAGCACGGCGCCGATTTCGTGGTGCACTCGGCGACCAAGTTCCTCTCCGGCCACGGCACATCGCTCGGCGGGGTCGTCGTCGACCAGGGCACCTTCGACTTCGGCGCGGAGCCCGCCCGCTGGCCGCAGTTCACCGCTCCGTACCGCCGCTTCGGCGACATGGTGCTCTGGGACCGCTTCGGACAGGGGCAGGCCTTCGCCGCGCTGGTCAAGTCCAAGTACGTGCACGATCTCGGCCCGTCGCTGTCCCCGTTCAACGCCTGGCAGATCCTGCAGGGCATCGAGACGCTCGACCTGCGCGTCGCACGTCAGTCGGCGAGCGCGCTGACCATCGCCGAGCATCTGGCGCAGCATCCGACCGTCGCCCGCGTGCACCATCCCGGGCTGGTCGGCAACCCCTGGCACGACCTGGCCCGGCACTACCTGCCGCACGGCATCCCGTCGGTGTTCTCCTTCGACCTCATCGGACCCGAATCCGGGACGACCGACCGGGTCGCCCGATTCATCGAGGAGCTGAAGACCTTCCGGCTCGTGGCGAACCTCGGCGATGCGCGCAGCCTTGTCGCGCACCCCGCATCCATGACCCACTCGCACCTGACCCCCACACAGCGCACCGCAGCGGGGATCTCCCTGAACACGGTCCGGCTGTCCGTGGGCATCGAGGATCCCGCCGATCTCGTCGCAGACCTCGACCACGCGCTCACCCGCATCTGAACCGCACCCGAACAGGAGCATCATGGCCATCGATCTCGGATACTGGACCCCCGTCTACGGCGGATTCCTGCGCAACGTGCGCGACGAGGGCCGCATGGCCGCCACCTGGGAGTACATCCGCGAGGTGTCCGTCACCGCCGACCGGCTGGGCTTCCACACGACCCTCGTACCCGAGCTGTACCTCAACGACCGCAAGGGCACGGACGCCCCCAGCCTGGAGGCCTGGTCTCTCTCGGCCGCGATCCTCGCCGCAACCGATCGGCTGCGCGTCATGACCGCGGTCAGGCCCGGGTTCCACCTGCCTGCGGTACTCGCGAAGACCGTGTCGACGCTGGACAGCATCGCCCCGGGGCGCGTCGCACTGAACGTCGTGGCCGCTTGGTGGGCCGAGGAAGCGCGCCAGTTCGGCGGTGTCTTCCCCGCACACGACGCTCGTTACGCCCAGGCGTCGGAATTCGTCTCCGTGCTGAACGGGCTGTGGGAGCAGACGCCGTTCACCTTCAGCGGCGATCACTACGAGTTCGAGGACACCATCGTCGAGCCGAAACCGTCATCGCACCCCGTGATCTTCGCCGGAGGAGAGAGCGATGCGGGCAGGGAGGCCATAGCCGACTTCGCGGATGCCTACGTCATGCACGGCGGGACTCTCGACGAGGTGCGCGCGAACGTCGGCGACATGAACGCGCGCTCCGAGCGGCTGCACGGCCGCCCGATCGCCGAGTTCGGCATGCCCGCGTACGTCATCGTCCGCGACACCGAGGCCGAGGCTCAGCGCGAACTCGAGCGCATCACCACCGTCGACCCGGACTCGCCCGGCTACGCGTCATTCGAGCAGTTCCGCCAGAACTCGAATCTGTCATTGGAGCTGTCCAAGCGCGAGTACTCGGTCGGCACACGCGGCCTGCGCCCGAACCTGGTCGGCACCGCAGAGCAGGTCGCGGAGCGCATCAACGAGTACGCGGATGCCGGGATCAGCCTGCTGCTCATCCAGGCCTCGCCGCTGAACGAGGAGCTGGAGCGGATAGCCGAGCAGGTGTTCCCACTCGTCCCGCAGCGCTCGCTGGTCGGAACCCGCTGATCGCCGCCCGCTGACGATGTCCGGCTGACCGATACGCTGGAGACCATGACCGGACTTCGTTGGGGCATCCTCGCCACGGGCGGCATTGCCGCCGCCTTCGCATCCGACCTGCGCACCGCAGGTCTCGACGTCGTCGCGGTGGGATCGCGCAGCCAGGAGTCCGCCGACGCGTTCGCCGCGCGCTTCGACATACCGCACGCGCACGCCTCCTATGAGGCGCTCGTCGCCGATCCCGACGTCGACATCGTCTACGTGGCCACACCGCATCCCATGCATCACGGCAACGCGAGGCTCGCCCTCGAGCACGGCAAGCACGTGCTCGTGGAGAAGGCCTTCACCGTCACCCGGGAACAGGCAGCGGACCTGCAGTCGCTCGCTGCGGAGAAAGGCCTGCTGGCCATGGAGGCCATGTGGACGCGCTACCTGCCGCACATGGTCCGCATGCGCGAGATCATCGCGGCGGGCACGCTCGGCGAGATCCGTGCTGTCGTGGCCGATCACACCCAGAAGATCACGTCCGACCCCGCACACCGCCTGAATGCCATCGAGCTCGGCGGCGGAGCGCTGCTGGATCTCGGCATCTACCCGATCTCCTTCATCTGGGACGTGCTGGGCGAGCCGACCACCATCCAGGCGACCGCGCGTCTCATCCAGACCGGCGCGGATGCCGAGGTCGCCACGCTGATGACGCATGCCGGGGGCGCGATCTCGACGAGCCTGTCCTCGTCACGGGTCGCCGGCCCGAATACGGCGGCGGTGATCGGCACCGACGCACGGATCCAGATCGATCGCTTCTTCTGGTCACCCAGCGTTCTGCGTGTGATTGCGCCCGACGGCTCGGTCATCGAGGAGTTCGACGGCCGGCTGCCCGCCGATGGACCCCGTGGTATGCACTTCGAGGCTCTCGCCGCCGAGCGCTTCGTAAGCGCGGGCCTCCTCAAGGGCTATGAGCTTCCGATCAGCGAATCCGTGGCGATCATGGGCACGCTGGACGAGATCCGACGTCAGATCGGCGTCACCTATCCCGAGGAGGCCTGATGGCCGACACCGCAGGACGGGTCGCGGTCTATCTCGACTTCGACAACATCGTCATCTCCTGGTACGACCGGGTGCACGGGCGCAACGCGTACGGCAAGGACCGCCAGCGCATCACCGACGACCCGCACGACAAGGAGGTCGCCGAGCGCCTCAAGCAGGCCATGATCGAGGTCGGCGCGATCATCGACTACGCCTCTTCATTCGGCACCCTGGTGCTCACGCGCGCCTACGCGGACTGGTCCTCTCCGGTGAACGCCGAGTACCGTTCGCAGCTCGTCGCCCGCGCGGTCGATCTGGTGCAGCTGTTTCCCGCCGCCGCATACGCCAAGAACGGCGCCGACATCCGCCTCGCCGTGGATGCCGTCGAGGACATGTTCCGTCTGCCCGACCTCACCCATGTCGTTATCGTCGCCGGCGACAGCGACTACGTGCCCCTCGCCCAGCGCTGCAAGCGCCTCGGACGCTACGTCATCGGCGTGGGCGTGGCGGGATCCACGGCCAAATCTCTGGCCGCGGCCTGCGACGAATTCGAGTCCTATGACTCGCTGCCCGGCGTCGTGCGACCGACCAAGAGCGTCGCCGCCCCTGTGGCCGCGCCGGCGGCCACGACGTCCGCGGACAAGGACTCCAAGCCAGCCAAGGCCGCCAAGGAGGCGACGCAGGCCCCGGAGAAGCCGGAGCAGAAGCGAGCGACGAAGCCCCGCAGAGCGCAATCGGTCAAGACCGAGGAGAGTAAAGCGGAGGAGAATCCCGACGAGCAGACCGAGGCCACACAGCTGTTGGAGCGGGCGCTGCGGCTCGGTCACGACAAGGCGGATGCCGATGAGTGGCTGCACGCCTCGGCCGTGAAGACGCAGATGCGCCGGATGGACCCGTCCTTCAGCGAGAAGGCCCTCGGCTACCGCTCCTTCAACGATTTCCTGCGCTCGCGCGACGACATCGCAGAGCTGGAGGAGACCGGACACGAGCGGCTCGTGCGACTGCGCGAGGGCTGAGGTCACCGCGAGCCCAGCGCCCGCCACGCCGTGCCGACGACCGTCGCCGTGCAGAGTCCGACGGCACCGTACGCGAGGCGCGGGTCTGTGACGTCCGCGAGGATCCCGGTCAGGAGACCGGTGACGACGCTGGAGCCAGGAAGCGCCATCGCCCAGATTCCCATCACCCGTCCGCGGATCCCGTCCGGCGTCGTGAGCATGACGAAGGCGTTGGCTCGTGCAATGAACCACATCGAGGTGCCGCCGACCAGCGCCATTCCGACGAACAGCAGTGGCAGCGTCGGCGCGGCCGCCGCCGCGATGACCGCGACAGACAGGATCGCCGCCAGCGCGCGCACCTCGCGGGCACGAGGGATCAGAGGGCCCGTGGCGGAGAACACGGCTCCGGGCAGCGCGCCGAGGCCGAAGGCCACGGCGAGCGCCCCGTAGGTTCCTCCCTCGGCGTGGAAGACGTCGGCCACGATCAGCGGGATGACGACGGCGATGTTGAAGGATGCTGCCGCGCATACGGCCAGCAGCAGCGTGGACCTGATCGGACCGGTGGTCAGCGCGAAGCGCCACGGCGGGAGTGCGGACGCGGTCGGCCGCGGGATCCGCTCAGGAACCGAGCCCGGAAGCCGCATCGCGGTGCGCACGGCAGGTCGGGACGGTTGCGTACCCGGCAAGCGGTGCATGATGAGCAGCACGATGATCGAGGGGATGAACATCAGGGCATTGAAGGCGAAGCACCAGCCGGGCCCCGCCACGACGAGCAGCACCCCCGCGACCGCCGGCCCGAGCACCCGCGACCCGTTGATGATGACCTCGTTCATGCTGACGGCGCTGGTGATGCGTGCCCGTCCGACGAGATCCATCACGAACAGCTGGCGCGCGGGGTTGTCGACGGCGAACGCCAACCCGTGCGCGAGCGAGAGCGCGAACAGCAACCAGAGACTCGCCCTCCCGGTCAGGGTGACGGTCGCGAGTGCGGCTGCGACCCCCATCTGCGCCACTGCGGTGACCAGCAGCACCGAACGCCGCGGGAACCTGTCGACGAGCACGCCTGCAAACGAGCCCGCCAGCAGCGTAGGCAGCATCATCGCCGCGGTGACGACCCCGAGCACCAGTCCGTCACCGCCGAGCTGCACCACCAGCCACGCCAGCGCGACGACCGAAGCGGCCCCGCCCGAGCCGGACAGCAGCTGGGCGAGGCTCCACCGCCGGTACGGCACGACCTGCAGTGAACGGAAGGATCGGGTCAGCGCCTCGGCGGAGAGCCGGGAGCGCAGCTCGCGTCCGAGCCCGCCAGGCTCGATGTCACTGATTGCTGAACGCCGCGTCGAAGGATGCCGTCGGCGTCGGCCACAGCAGCGAGCGCACGTACTCTACCGCTTGGGCGGCGCCATGCAGGCGATCCATCCCGGCATCCTCCCACTCGATCGAGATGGGACCCGCGTAGCCGATGGCGTCGAGCGCGCGGAAGGCATCCTCCCAGGGCACATCGCCGTGTCCTGTCGAGACGAAGTCCCAGCCGCGCCGTGGGTCGCCCCAGGGCAGATGTGAGCCGAGAACGCCGGCGCGGCCGTTCTGCGGGCGCATCCGAGTGTCCTTGCAGTCGACGTGATAGATGCGGTCCTGGAAGTCCCAGATGAACCCGACCGGGTCGATGTTCTGCCACATCATGTGGGACGGGTCCCAGTTGAACCCGAACGCCTCACGATGCTCGACTGCTTCCAGAGCGCGCATCGAACTCCAATAGTCATATGCGATCTCGGAGGGGTGCACCTCGTGGGCGAAGCGCACGCCCTCGCCATCGAAGACGTCGAGAATCGGGTTCCAGCGAGCCGCGAAGTCCTCGAACCCGCCCTCGATGACAGATGCCGGAACAGGCGGGAACATCGCGACGTACTGCCAGATCGACGAGCCGGTGAAGCCCACGACCGTGTCGACACCGAGCTTGCGGGCGACGCGAGCCGCCCGTTTCATGTCATCCGCCGCGCGGCGGCGCACTCCCTCGGCGTCACCGTCGCCCCAGACGTAGTCGCGCACGATCGCCTGGTGTCGGAAGTCGATCGGCGAATCGCACACAGCCTGACCGGCCAGGTGATTCGAGATCGCGAAGACCTGCAGGCCATGTCGGTCGAGAATCTCCTTGCGCGATGCGAGGTAGGCATCGTCCTCGTCGGCGCGCCGAAGGTCGAGATGATCTCCGGATGCGGCGATCTCCAGACCGTCATAACCCCACGAGGCAGCGAGGCGGGCCACCTCCTCGAACGGGAGATCAGCCCACTGGCCGGTGAACAGCGTGACGGGATGCATGCTCATGAGACCCCCTTCGGAAAGTTGTCTTCGATCCAGGACCAGCTCGTCTTCGCACTCGCGAAAGGCTCCATGCTCGGCTTGTCGACTTCGACGAGCACCGTGCCGCCGAAGTCCTCCGGCAACCCGGCCAATGCCTCGACGAGCGGGACGTCCCCCAGGCCCGGTTCGAGGAAGAACCGCTGCGCCATCACATCGAAGTATGGCGTGGGCGTCCTCCTCGCGGCGGCAGCGAGCTGAAGGTCCATGTCTTTCACATGCAGGTCCGAGATCCGGTCGGCATGCGCGGCGACCCACTCGACCACATCGGAGCCCGTCCATGCGAGGTGACCGAGGTCGGGACCTGCAGCGAGGACCGAGGACGGCACGGCTTCCAGCACGTACTCATACTCAGCTGCCGTCTCGATCCAGGTTCCGACGTGGTTGTGCAGTGCGGGGGTGACCCCTTCCGCCTGGAGAACCGCCGCCGCCTCACCGATGATGTTCGCAACCCGATCGAGGCGCGCCCGGTCGTAGGCGTACCCGGCGGCCGCCGACACGTCGATGCGCGGGCGGCCCGGCGCCATGTCCGCGGCCAGGAAGACACGATCGAGCCCCAGATACAGACTTTCCTCCGCCCGGCGGCGGATCTTGTCGAACCAGCGGAAGTGCTCCTCATCTTCGCCGGTGTGGACACGGCCGAACTCCTCGGGGAGCCCGATGTGCACATAGCCGGGCGACACCCGCAGACCCGATTCCTTGACGACCTGCGCATATGTCTGGAGGGTCTGCGTTGGCAGCACCTCCAGCATCACCGAGGAGAATCCGGCTTCGCGTACCTGCGCGAGGACGATCGGTTGCCTGGCCAGGAAACTCGAGCGGTCGAACTCCCAGCCGACGCTTCCCGGCTCGCCCGTGGACTCGCCGAGGGAGACGGTGATCCACTGCAGGGTGTTCAGGGAGAAATGCTCCTGTGTGAGCGTCATCGCTGCATCCTTTCCGGTCAGGAACCCGTTACTTCGGAGACCCAACCGGCGGTGTGCCTGGCGCTGGCGGCGGGATCCATGCTGGCGCGATCGACCTCGATGATAATCCAGCCGTCGAAGTCATCAGGCAGCGCCTGCAGCGTGCCGACGAGGTCAAGACCGCCGATTCCTGGCTCGAGGTACAGTCCGAGGTCGGTCGCACGTTCGTAGCTGAGCCCCACTTCGCGGGTGCGACGGGCGATCTCGAGGTCGAGGTCCTTCAGGTGCAGGTCCTGCACGCGATCGGCCCACTTCGTGATCGCATCCTTCGCGCTGATCCCCGCCCACTCCAGGTGACCGATGTCGAACGAGACACCGAGGCGATCGGCCCCGATGCTGTTCAACACGTGCTCGTACTCGTACTCGGTCTCGATCCACGTGCCCACGTGGTTGTGCAGGCCGGGGCGCACGCCCTCGGCATTGAGAATGTCGACGGCCTCGTCGATGAGCTCCGTCATCTCGTCCAAACGGTCCTGCGAGAAGTCGTGGCCGATCGCCGGCCTCTCCCAACGGCTGGCGAGATAGTTGACCTCGGCGGCGAGGAACACGGTCTTCAGCCCGAAGAAGTTCGATTCCTCCGCGCGTCGACGCACGCCGTCGAACCAGTGCGCACGCTCGAAGGTGCCCTTCTCGAATCTGTCGCCGTGGTCACTCATGAGCGGCACCTGAACGTAGCCGGGAGCGAGCTTCAGTCCCGCCTGCTCGACCATGCCGGCGAAGTTCTGCAGCGTCTGCGTGGCGAGCACCTCCATCATGGTCGCGTCGAATCCCGCCGCGCGGATCTCGCCCAGTACCTCGGGGTACTCCGCCACGAAAGTGGGATCGGCGAACCGCCACAGACTGGCGCTCTCGAGGTCGTTCGGGTCTTCTTTGACGTTGATCCACTGGATGGCGTTCAGCGCGAAGCGCAGGTTCTTGATCTGCATGTCAGAGCCTTTCTGGTCACTTCAGGCCCGCGGTGGCGACGCCCTGGATGAAGTACTTCTGAAGGAAGAGGAACAGGATGAGGATCGGCAGCAGCACGACCATCGCGCCGGCCAGGAGCAGGCCGAACGAGATGGAGTTCGATGCCTGAGAGGCGACTGCCAGTCCCACCGGTGCGGTGTAGGTATCCTGCGACTGCGCGACCACCAGCGGCCACAGGAAGTTGTTCCAGGATGCGAGGAACGACAGGATGGCGACGGTCGCCAAACCGGGTCCGGTGAGCGGCAGGAAGATCCGGAAGAACAGCCGGGCCTCACCAGCGCCGTCGATGCGTGCGGCCTCCATGAGTTCGAACGGAACGGAGTGCGCGAACTGGCGCATGATGAAGACGCTCAGCGGCAGCACGAGCACGGGGAGGATGATCGCCGCGAGGCTGTCGACGAGGCCGAGCTGCACCACGATCATGAACTGCGGAACGAAAAGCGCCACGTACGGCACGATCATGGCGGCGATCACCAGCGGGAAGATGAACCCGCGGCCCCGGAAGCGCAGCTTGGCGAGCGCGTACCCCGCCATTGAGCTGAACACGATGTTGCCGAGCACGGCGACCACCGAGACGATGATGCTGTTGACCATGTAGTTGCCGAAACCGCGCTCGGCGAACAGCTGGATGTAGTTCTGCACCTGGAACGATTCCGGCAGCCACGCTCCCGGGCTGTGCAAGAACTCCGACTGAGTCTTGAACGAGCCGAAGAGCACCCAGACGAACGGCAGGAGCATGAAGGCTGTGATGACGACCAGGGCGGTGTAGGTCAGCGCCTGGCGCGTCGGGGACGAAGTTCTCAATGTTTCGGCCTCAGCAATCTGAACTGGAAGATGGCGACGATGCCGACCAGGATCAGCAGCAGCACGGACCCGGCCATCGATGCGGAGATGTTGCCGAATCCGAACTGCTCGTACACCCACACGGCGATCGACTTGGTGGAGCCCAGCGGTCCGCCCTTGGTGAGCAGGTACGGCTCCTCGAAGATGTTCAGGAACGACACCGTCATCAGCACACTGACCAGCAGCGTCGTCGGCCGCAGCAGTGGCAGGATGATCGACCATAGGGTGCGCCAGCGCCCGGCACCGTCGGTGGACGCGGCTTCGAGAACCTCCTCCGGCACGGCCTGCAGACCCGCCAGGAACAGGATCATGCAGGTGCCGGCGGTGCGCCAGACGCCCATCATGACGACCGTCGTGATGGCCCAGCCCGACTCCCCCAGCCAGTTCGGCTGCGGCAGTCCGATGCCGCCCAGCGAGTTGTTCACGGGGCCGGTGATCGAGAACGCGTACTGCCAGATCACGGCTGCCGCGACGATATTGGTGATGACGGGCACGTAGGCTGCGGCGCGGAAGACGGTCCGCAGACGACGGACGCCGTTGTTCAGCATCACGGCCAGCGCGAAGCCGAGCGCCATGCTCAGCGGCACGCAGAGCACGACGAACATGATGGTGTTGAGGAAGGCGCCCTGGAACCCGGGGTTGCCGAGGATCCTTCCGAACTCGTCGAATCCGGTGAAGTTGACGCCGAGCGGGTCGCGGATGTCGCGGGCCTTCATATCGGTCATGCTGGCGCCGATCGCCAGGATGGCCGGGATGCCGGTGAACAGGGCGAACAGCACCAGGAACGGAGCCAGGAACAGCCAGGCCGCCACCGCCTCCGCCCGGGTGCCCTCGCGTGTCTTCCTGCTGCCCCGGGGGCGCCGCGTGGACGCCTCCGGGGCCACAAGGGCGCGGGTTGCCGTGATGGACATGATGCGCCTTACTGACCTGTCCCGATGGACTCGGCCTGCTTCTGAGCCTCGTCGAGGGCATCCTTTGCCGAGGTGCTGCCGCGGACGACCTTCTCGATCTGCTGACCGATGACATCACCGACCTGGTTCCAGGTCGATACCTTCGGGAGGGTCACACCGGTCTCGAGGCCCGCCTTGACGGTGTCCAGCAGCGGATCGTTCTGCATGGCCGGGTCATCCCATGCGGTGCGCAGCGCCGGCATGTTGTGGAAGATCTCGTACCACTTGACCTGACTGTCGGGCTGCGACATGAAGCGGGCGAACTTCCACGCGGCGTCCTTGTTCTTCGAGTCCGTGGGCACGAACCAGCTGCCGCCGCCGACCGTAGTCGCCTCGTCGCCGTCGGGCCCGGTCGGCGCGGTGGCGAGGCCGAGGTTCTCCTGCGCCCAGCCCGCGCCGTTGGCGTCGTCGAACCAACCGTAGAACCACGGACCGCCGTCGATGACCGCGGCGTTCTTGCCGGTCGTCGTCCAAGACACTGTGTCGAGGAAGGCGGGGCCGTCCGGAGAAGCCAGACCGTCCTTGATGAGACCGGACCAGTACTCCAGCGCCTCGACGTTCTCCGGTGAGTTGATCGTCCAGTTCTTCTGATCGTCGGAGATGAATCCTCCGCCGTTCTGCTTCGCGAAGGTCAGCAACTGTCGTGCGGTGTACGAGTCGTAGTTGACGTACAGCGCGAGGGGGTACTCGACGCCGGAGGACTTCAGCTTCTCGGCGAAGGTGCGCATGCTGTCCCAGTCGGTGGGCGCCTCGACGCCCGCCTTCTCCGTAAGGTCCTTGCGGTAGATCGTCATGTCGGCGTAGGCGTACCACGGCACGCCGTAGGCGACGTCGTCGATCACCGAGTTGTCCCAGATGACGGGGAAGAAGTCGTCCTCCTTGACCAGGTCCTTCGGAACCGGGTCGAATCCTTCCGTGGCCAGCAGTGCGGACTGCGACTCGGTGAACGAGTAGATCAGGTCCGGCACGGTTCCCGCGGTGATCGCGGCCGTCATCTTCGAGATGAACTCGGCCTCGGGTACCTGAGTCATCTTGATGTCGACGTCGGGGTTGTCCTTCTTGAACTCGGCGAACATGTCGGGAAGCTTCGCCCCGTCTGCTCCCTGCGTCCAGATGTTGAGCGTCCCGGTCGCCGGCTCGGCATCGACGGTGGCGACGTCGCCGCCGCCTCCCGACGGTCCGGCGTCGGCGCTGCGACCGCAGCCGGTCAGCAGCAGTGCGCCGGTGACGACGAGGGTGGTGCCGAGCAGCATCGCCCGGCGTCGCGAAGAAGCGGGTATGGACATCGCGATCATCTCCTTGTGTGTATCGGTGGTGTGGTGATGGTGGGTGTTGCGGTCAGATGTCCGCGCTGATCGCGCGGGCGATCCGGACGGACAGTGTGGCCCCAGTGAGCGTCGAGTTGCACGTCAGCGCGGTGGGGACGACGCCGTTTCCGGCAAGGAAGAGGTTCTCGAAACCCCAGACGCGACCGTCTGTGTCGACAACGCTGGTGCCGTCGTCGACGCCTCCCATGCGCACGGTGCCGGTGTAGTGCAAGGACGCGCCCGGAGGCTGCACCTCACGGTATTCGCGCGGGAAGGTTCCCAGAGCGTTCGCGGCGGCCTGCTGCACGTCCTGCATCCGCCGGATCTGATCGAGGTCGTTCTCGGAGTATGAGAAGCGCACGGTCATGTGCGGCATGCCCAGCTCGTCGACGAGGTCGTCCGAGAACTCGATGCGGTTCTCGGGGCG
>Ga0160443_100287_pt1 | contig 48607 bp, 46 predicted proteins | sample HID1972I_E1MG_FD_108244 | JGI IMG/M metagenome (GOLD analysis project Ga0160443, IMG submission 108244) | Enriched pill bug-associated microbial communities from UW Madison campus, WI, USA - HID1972I_E1 MG | ecosystem: Host-associated > Arthropoda: Insects > Digestive system > Unclassified ... | reverse complement strand
GCGGGACAGCATCTCGTACAGGGCATCCTGCTGGCCCTGCTGCAGCGCGAGCGCACCGGGGTGGGGCAGAAGGTCGAGGTCAGCCTGTACAACTCGATGCTGGCCATGCAGGCGCAGGAGGCGACCGCCCGGCTGATGTACGACGTCGAGCTGAACTGGGCGATGATGCCGCTGACCGGATGCTTCGAGACCAGCGACTCGGAGGTGGTGATCATCGGTGCGTTCAAGGAGAATCCGCTTCAGAGGATCTGCGCCGCGCTGGAGATGCCGGATCTCTCGGCCGATCCGCGTTTCGCAGAGCTCGAGGACCAGCGGGAGAACCGTGCCGAGCTGCGCGGGCTCATCGCCGCGCGACTGAGCGAGCGGACGACCGCGCACTGGATCGCGGCACTCGAGGAGCAGGACGTGCTGTGCGGGCCGGTGCTCACCCTCGCCGAGGCTCTGGCCAGCGAGCAGACCGAGGTGAATCGGATGCTGCTGGAGTTCCCGGATGCCGAGGGGCGCGTCATCCGCACGATCGCATCCCCCATCCTGATGTCGAACTCGGCGCCGGACGTGCGCGTCGTCCCCCCTCAGCTGGGGCAGCACTCCGAACAGGTTCTGTCGGAATCAGGGTATTCCGACGAGCAGATCCGCCGGCTGATCGCCGACGGAATCGTGCAGTGACGCTGCCGGCAACGGCGGCACGGAGAAGAGGAGCGGTGTCGTCATGACGTACGTGATCGGTGAGGCCTGTGTCGATGTCAAGGACCTCGCCTGTGTGGATGTCTGCCCGGTGGATTGCATCTACGAGGGCAAGCGCACGCTCTACATCCATCCGATCGAGTGCATCGACTGCGGTGCATGCGAGTCGGTGTGTCCGGTCGAGGCGATCACCTTCAGCGAGGATGCCGAGGGCGGCGATGAGCGTTACGTGGGCATCGCGGAGGAGGCCTTCGCGACTCTCGGCTCGCCGGGGGGAGCGCAGGAGCATGGCCCGATCCAGGACCATCCGGAAGTGACGGCATTGCCCGTCGCCAGCGGTCAGCACCCTTGACATAGTTAAAAACTTTAATATGCTAAACACAACGTCCAGTCATTCAAGAAGGGGAGAACCAGTGAACAACAGTGCACTTGCCGTCAGCTCCGATGAGGTGCAGGCGCCGGTCGCCTCCCGCTCGGATGTCCTCGTGGTGGGCGGAGGGCCCGCAGGAACCGCCGCCGCCGTCACAGCCGCCCGCGCCGGAGCATCCGTGACCCTGCTCGAGCGGTATTCATCGCTCGGCGGTCTCGCCTCCGGCGGGATGGTGCTCGTCCTCGATGACATGATCAACGGTCAGGAGATCACCGTCACGGGCATCGTCTCCGAATACGTCGAGCGCCTGCAGAAGCTCGGTCTCGCCGTCGTCCCCCCGAAGGAGGATCGTCGCGCCTCCGAGGAGCTGTGGAACAAGTGGAACCGCTACGGGACGTACGACTTCCACAGCAAGGCGCACCCGAAGCCCATCGTGTACGCCGCAGCGTTCGATCCGGACGGCTGGAAGCGCGTCTCGAACGACCTGGTGCGCGAATCCGGGGTCCGGCTGTTCCTGCACTCGTGGTTCGCCCGTCCGATCGTCGACGACGGCGTGATCAAGGGCGTCATCGCAGAGACCAAGTCCGGTCCGCAGGTGCACCTGGCCGATGTCGTCATCGACACCACGGGCGACATCGACGTCGCCTCGCGCGCTGGCGCCGACTACATCCAGGGCAGTTACATCACCACGCTCGTCTTCCGTCTCGGCGGTATCGACGTGCGCCGGGCGGAGGAGTTCGAACAGGCCGACCCGAAGGCCGCCCGGGCACTGAACCGCCAGGCCAAGCGCATCCTCGGCGGGGCCTGGGAGCACTGGTGGCTGAAGACGCCGCTGGACGGCGTCATCTGGTGCAATGCTCCGCACATGAACGGCTTCGACGGCACCGACCCGGAGTCGCTGACCGAGGCGGACTTCTCCGCCCGCGAGCGCATCGCCGCCGTCGTCGAGTACGTCCGCGAGAGCATGCCGGGCTTCGAGAACGCCTTCGTCGTGGACACGGCGCCTCAGATCGGCGTGCGCCAGACCCGGCTGCTGCAGGGCGAATACGTGATGACCAAGGACGACGTGGTGCAGCGTCGCCACTTCCAGGACTCGGTCGCACGCGGTCGCGACTACTACTACCCGTACCGTTCGCTGGTGCCCACGAATGTTGATCAGCTGCTGGTCGCCGGCCGGCACTATTCCGCGACCTCCGATGCGCAGAAGACCTCGCGCGAGATCCCGCCGTGCATGGCGATGGGACAGGCCGTCGCGCTCGCCGGTGTTCTCTCGCTGCAGCAGAAGCTTCTCGTCCGCGACGTCGACGCCACCGACATCCAGCGGCTCATGCGCGAGCACAACGCCGACCCGGGCGATGTCCCGTCGGAGAACGCGACCATCGATGAGTTCTCGGCGGTGCCCACTGCGGAGAAGGAGGCGATCGAGGTATGACCGTGCCGATTCAGTCGCACGATTCCGGACAGGCTCTGCCGCTGGCAGGCATCCGCGTCATCGACTTCACACAGGTGTTCATGGGTCCCAGCTGCACGCAGCTGCTCGGCGACTTCGGCGCCGATGTGATCAAGGTCGAGCGCCCCGAGTACGGAGACATCTCCCGCAACTCGGTGCCCGACCGCGACGGTCAGGACAACCCCATCTTCCTCTCCATCAACCGCAACAAACGCAGCGTCGCGATGGATACGAAGTCGGAGGAGGGCCGGGAGGCGCTGCGTGCCCTCATCGCCGAGTCGGACATCGTGGTCAGCAACTTCCGCGCTGGCGTCATGGAGCGGATGGGCTTCGGCTACGAGGAGCTCAAGGCGCTCAACCCGCGCATCATCTGGGCATCCGGAACAGGTTTCGGTCCCGTCGGGCCGCATGCGGCCGAGGGTGGACAGGACGTCGTCATCCAGGCGTACTCCGGGGTGCTCTGGCGTCGCTCGGCCGATGACGTACCGCTGACGATCTACCCGACCACACTGTGCGACTACACGACGGGAATGCACCTGTTCCAGGGCATCCTGCTCGCGCTGCGGTCGCGCGATGTGAACGGGGTCGGCCAGAAGGTCGAGGTCGCCATGTACGACTCCATGCTGCACATGCAGATGCAGGAGGCGAGCATGCACATGAACCGTGGACGCGAGATCAACTGGGCGCGGATGCCGATGAGCGGCGTCTTCCCGACCGTCGACTCCGCGGTGTGTATCGTGGGCGGCTTCACGACCGATCCGCTGCGGAAGATCAGCGAGGCGCTCGAGGTCGGCGAGGACCTGTCGCTGCGGCCCGAGTTCGCGGACTTCGACGCGCAGAGCACCAACCGCGCGGCGCTGCAGGCCATCTTCGCCGAGCGGATCGCCACCAACACCACGCAGTACTGGACCGAGCGGCTCGAGGCAGTCGGCATCCTCAATGCTCCGGTGCGCACCATGGCCGAGGCCCTGGACGATGAGCAGACCGCCGTGAACGGCATGATCGTAGAAGCCGAGCATCCGGTCGCGGGAACGGTGAAGATGCTGGGCACGCCGATCCATCTCTCCGGCACACCCGCCACGGTTCGACGGGTCGGACCGAGGCTGGGCGAGCACAACGAGGAGGTGCTCGCCGAGTTCGGATTCGACGAGGACCGCATCCGCGCGCTCGTGGAGGCGGGTGCGCTGCGATGACCACGCGGGACTGGGAAGCAGGCGTCCGCCTCGATATCGACGAGCGCGGTGTGGCGACGGTCACCATCGACCGGCCCGACGTGCGCAACGCCGTCGACCAGCGCACGCACGACGCGCTGAACGAGGTGTGGGCGATGATGGAGAGCTCACCGGACGTGCGCGTCGTGGTCGTCACCGGTGCCGGTGACCGCGCCTTCTGCGCGGGCGCCGACATGTCCTCCGCGGCCGTGGGCAGGACCGGGCTGGAGTACTGGGCGGGTCTGGATCCCAACGGCTTCGGCGGGATCAGTCTGCGCCGCACGCTGCTGGTGCCCGTCATCGCCCGCGTCAACGGCTACGCCGTCGGCGGTGGGATGGAGATCGCCCTCGGTGCCGACATCATCATCGCCGCGGAGCACGCGAAGTTCGGGCTCACCGAGCCCCGTGTCGGCAGGCTCGCGCTCGACGGAGGCATCCATCAGCTCGTGCGCAAGGTGCCGCACCAGCTGGCGATGGGCATGCTGCTCACAGGTCGGATGGTCCCCGCGCAGGAGGCCTACCGGATGGGCCTGGCCAACGAGGTCGTGCCGATGGAGGATCTGGATGCCGCGGTCGAGCGCTGGATCGCCGATCTGCTCGCCAGCTCGCCCAGCTCGATCAGGGCCATGAAGCAGATGGTCGCCGAGACCGGGCACCTCACAGCGCGCGAGGCGCGGGGCATGCGTCTTCCCGCGCTCATCGACGCCCTCGACGGCGATGACGCGCGCGAGGGCGTGGAGGCGTTCCAGCAGAAGCGCCCGCCGAAGTGGACGGGCCGATGAACGCCGGGGCGCACGAGGCGCGCGCAGCTCTCGAACGCGGAGTATGGGGTGTCGTGGCCACCCCGTTCACCGCCGATGCGTCGTCCGTGGACGAGTCGAGCCTGGCACGGCTGGTCCAGTTCAGCCAGACTGCGGGCGTGCGGGGACTGACGGTGCTCGGCGTGTTCGGCGAAGCCGCATCCCTGACGGAGCAGGAACGCGAGCGCGTACTGCGCGTGGTCGTGGACAGCACCGAGATGCCGATCGTGACGGGCGTCACCGCCCTCGACACGGCCGAGGTCATCCGCGAGATCGAGAGCGCCGCTGCCGTGACGGGAGAGCGCTTCCGGGCGGCGATGGTGCAGGTGAACTCCTCGCACGCCGACGATGTCATCCGCCATCTCGACGCGATCGTGGCCGCGACCGGCGCATCGATCGTGCTGCAGGACTACCCGCGGGCGAGCGGCGTTGCGATCTCCGCCGAAGAGCTCCAGGCCGTGCTCGATGCCGGCTCCGGCATCGTCGCCGTGAAGGCCGAAGCGCCGCCGACCTCGCCTGCGGTGGCGAAGATCACGGCAGGCGGGACGACGGCTTCGGTCTTCGGCGGTCTCGGCGGTCAGGGCCTGCTCGACGAGCTGATCAGCGGTGCCGCGGGCGCGATGACCGGATTCTCCTTCCCCGAGGGTCTGGTCCGCACGATCGACGCCTGGCAGGAAGGCGGGTTCGCCGCGGCATCGCGTGCGCTGCTGCCCTATCTCCCTCTGATCAACTTCGAGCAGCAGGCCGGAATCGCTCTGGGGATCCGCAAGGAGCTGATGCGGCGCCGCGGTCTCATCGAGCACGCGACGGTGCGCCCGCCGGCGGCGCCGTTCCCCGCGGCGTTGAGTGAGCACGCGCAGCGTCATCTCGACGTGGTCTCGCAACTGCAGGAGGTCTGACGTGGACCTCGGGCTTCAGGGGCGCACTGCGCTCGTCCTGGCATCCACCGGCGGTCTCGGGCGCGCCACGGCAGAAGCGCTCGGACGCGAAGGCGCGAACGTCGTCGTGACCGGTCGCCGTCTGGACGCAGCCGAGGAGGTCGCCTCCCGACTGCCCTCGGCGATCGGAGTGGCACTCGACGTCCGTGATGCGACGTCGAGGCAGGCTGCGGTGCGCGCGACACAGGAACGATTCGGCGCGGTCGACGTACTGGTGATCAACGGCCCCGGGCCGAAACCGCAGACCGCAGCCGCGTTGTCGGCGGATGAGGCCGGCACCGCGTTCGACGATCTGGTCCGGCCGGGTGTCGACCTGATCTCGCAGGTGCTGCCGGGAATGCGCGAACGCAGGTGGGGTCGGGTGCTCGCGATCGGCTCCTCCGGGGTCGTCGCTCCGCTTGCGGGTCTGGTGACCTCGAACCTCGGGAGGGCGGCGCTGGCCGGATACCTGAAGACGCTGGCCGGCGAGGTCGCGGCCGACGGCGTCACGGTGAATCTGCTGCTGCCCGGCCGCATCGCGACGGCGCGCGTCGACGGGCTCGATCGGGCCAGCGCCGACAGGCAGGGGCTCGACGTCGACGAGGTGCGACGACGCTCCGCACTCCTGATCCCGGCTCACCGCTACGGCGAACCGGAGGAGTTCGGCGCGATGGCCGCCGTGCTCTGCGGCGGCATCGCCTCATACGTCACCGGCGCAGCCATCCGCTGCGACGGCGGACTCGTGCAGGCGCTCTGAAACTTCACGAAGGGATGTAGACGGATGGCACAGACAGCACTGGCTCAGCACCTGATCGGCGGCGAGTTCCTCGGCGGCGCGGACAAGGATCGGGAGAACCCTGCGCGCCCCGGCGAGATCGCCGTGCAGTATCCGAGCGGCACGGCGGACGATGCGGATGCCGCCATCTCGGCGGCCGCGGACGCGCAGCCCGCGTGGGCTGCGCTCCCGGCACCTGCTCGTGGAGCGGTTCTGCTGCGCGCGGCGGAGATCCTGCGCGGCAGGCAGTCGGATATCGCCGGAGACCTCGTGCGCGAGGAGGGCAAGACCATCGCGGAGGCCACCGGTGAGGTCGGTCGGGCGATCGGCGTGTTCCAGTTCTTCGGCGCGGCGGGCTGGTCGGCGACCGGGTCGACCTTCGACAGCGCGCTGGCCGACACCACGGTGCGCACCAGTCGGGAGCCTCTCGGCGTGGTCGGACTCATCACCCCGTGGAACTTCCCGATCGCCATCCCCGCCTGGAAGACGGCGCCTGCCCTGATCAGCGGCAACTCCGTGGTGATCAAGCCCGCCGAGCTCACTCCGATGTCCGTGACCCATCTGGCCAGAGCGCTGCAGGAGGCCGGGCTTCCAGCGGGCGTCTTCAACGTCGTGCACGGCCCGGGACGTGTCGTCGGGCAGGCACTGGCCGAGGACCGTCGCGTGGCCGGACTGTCGTTCACCGGGTCCACCGCCGTCGGGCTCGGCCTGCAGACGACGCTGAACGCACGCCGCGCGCGGGCACAGCTGGAGATGGGCGGCAAGAACGCCGTCCTCGTCCTCGATGACGCAGACCCGCAGCGGGCCGCCGCGGTCGTCGCGGCGGGTGCCTTCTCGCTCACCGGGCAGGCGTGCACCGCCACCTCACGGGTGTACGTGACTCCCGGCATCCGTGAAGCGTTCCTGCGGGAGCTCGCGGAAGCGGCCGCGAGGTTCACGCCCGGTGATGGCCTGGACCCCGCAACGAGCATGGGCGTGGTGGTGAGCAGGTCCCAACTGGAGCAGGATGCCGCTGCCGTCGAGGCTGCAGTGTCGGCGGGTGCCACCCTGCGCCACGGCACCGGCATCCCCGACGGGCTCGGGTTCGGTCCCGTCGTGGCGACCGACGTCGCGCACGGGTCGCCGCTGGCATCCGAGGAGATCTTCGGGCCGATCGTCGCGGTGATCGACGTCGACGACTACGAGTCGGGGCTGGCCGCCGTCAACGACACGCCGTACGGCCTCACCGCGGGCATCTGCACGACGAGCCTCGCGCATGCGACCGACTTCGCTGCTCGGGTGCAGGCGGGCGTGGTGAAGGTCAACCGGCCGACGTCGGGCCTTGATCTGCACGTGCCGTTCGGCGGGATCAAGGAGTCCTCCTCGAACACCTTCCGCGAGCAGGGTCACACGGCCACGCAGTTCTACTCCTGGGAGAAGACGGTCTACGTCGGCATCGACCGGTGAGTGGCCCATCCCGGCCGGACACGGGTCCGGCCGGGATGCGCGTGCGCGTGAATGCCGCTCAATCGCCCTTCACATTCACGATCTGGCGGAGCGTGTGCCGGATCGACACCAGGTCGGCGGCATCCGCCATCACCGTGTCGATCGGCTTGTACGCCTGCGGGATCTCATCGATGAAGGCGTCCGTGTCACGGAACTCGATGCCGGCCATCGCGTCCCGCAGCTGCTCGTGCGTGAATGTCCGCCGCGCCGCCGACCGGGAGTACTCCCGACCGGCGCCGTGCGGTGACGAGTTCAGCGACAGCGGGTTGCCGAGCCCCTCCACCACGTACGACGCGGTACCCATGGAGCCGGGGATCAGACCCGGCCGACCCGCGTCCGCCTGGATCGCGCCTTTCCTCGACACCCACACCTGCTTGCCGAAATGCCTCTCGGACTCGGTGAAGTTATGGTGACAGTTGATGCGCTCCTGCTCGTTCACCGGGGAGCCGATGAACTCCGACACCTGCCGGATCACCCGGTCCATCATCTCCTCCCGGTTCAGCAGGGCGAAGTGCTGGGCCCACCGCAGCTCGCGGATGTACCGGGTGAACTCCGGCGTGTCCTCGACCAGGTACGCCAGATCGGGGTCGGGCAGATCGATCCACCACCGCTTCGCCAGCCGCTGCGCGACCGCGATGTGATGCGCGGCGATCTTGTTCCCCACGCCCCGTGAGCCGGAATGCAGGAACATCCACACGCGGTCGAGTTCATCCAGCGACACCTCGATGAAGTGGTTGCCCGAGCCGAGCGTACCCAGCTGCAGCATCCAGTTCCCGGTGTATGCCGCCGGGTCGAAGCCGGCCTTCTCGGCGAGCGACTCCAGCTCCGCGATCCGCTGCTCAGCGGTGGTGACGACCTTGCGGTTGTACCGGCCCGCCGAGAGCGGGATGGCGCGCTCGATCGCCTCGCGCAGCGGGGCGAGGTCGCGACCTTCGAGATCGGATGCCGTGAACTGCGTGCGCACGGCGATCATGCCGCAGCCGATGTCGACCCCGACGGCGGCAGGGATGATCGCGCCGAGCGTCGGGATGACCGAGCCGACTGTCGCACCCTTGCCGAGGTGCGCATCCGGCATCAGCGCCAGATGCGGGTGGATGAACGGCATGCGTGCCGTGGTGTGCGCCTGATCGAGCGTCTTCTCGTCGATCAGCGACGCCCACGACAGCAGCCGGGCGGAGAGCCTCTCCATGATTCCTTTCCTTCTGTGAGGTGTCAGCCACAGGCGCGGGGTTCATGAAAAACGCCCCGGACCTGACGGTACGGGGCGGGGAGCAGCGGATGCTGTCACACGGCGCGTGCCGGAGGGTACGACTCGTAGCGGTCCTGCTGCTTCTGTTCGAAGGCAGGGACCGGAGGAAGGTTCCGCAGTGCGGTCATTCCGTCGTCTCCTCGGCTGGACGCTGCACCGGTCGGCACAGCCTTGCAACCTTAGAGGACGGCTGGACGCGGCGTCAAGAGCAGTCGTCAGGAGTGCGGGTTGTGCATGATCTCGAGGCGGATTCCGTTGTCGTCCTCGACGGTGATGCCGAGGTGATCGAAGGTCGCCATCAACTCAGTGTGCCGGATGCCACGGACATCCGGCACACAGAGCACCGCATCGGACGGATGAGGTCAGACGCCCGGCTCCGCGGGAAGCAGCCAGGCGCGCTCGGGCTCGATGGCGACTTCGACCATGGCACCGGTGTCCAGGATGTCACCGGGAAGCGGGTCGTGGACGATGGCGGTGATGTTGCCCCGCTCCGCTTCGATCTCGTACTCGATTCCTGCGCCGTAGAAGACCGATGAAAGCACTCGCCCGATGGGCCCGCCGACCACCGAACCGGCCGGCGCGGAGCGCACGGACACCGATTCGGGCCTGACCAGCAGCACGGCTGGCGCTCCCTCCTGCACGGACCGATGAGACGGCACCTCGACGGTCGTGCCGAACACCTGCACCCGGGCGACGGATGCCGATTCGCCGACGCTCACGGCGGCGTCCGCGACATCGATGAAGTTGGCCTGCCCGATGAAGTCGGCGACGAACATCGATTCGGGGTGGCGGTACACGATCTCGGGCGGTGCCACCTGCTCGATGCGTCCCTGACGCATGACGACGATGCGGTCGGACAGGCTCATGGCCTCGTCCTGGTCGTGCGTGACGTACACCGCGGTGATGCCGAGCTGCCGCTGGATGCGGCGGATCTCCGTGCGCATCTGCACCCGGAGCTTCGCGTCGAGGTTGGAGAGGGGTTCGTCGAACAGCAGCACCTTCGGCTTCATGACCAGTGCACGCGCGAGTGCGACGCGCTGCTGCTGTCCTCCGGAGAGCTGGTTCGGCGAGCGCTCCGCATAGGTCGTCAGGCTCATGGCCGCCAGCGCGTAGCCGACCTCCTGCTCGATCTGCGTCCTGCTGAGCTTCTGCAGCTTCAGACCGTATGCGACGTTCTCGAACACGGACATGTGCGGGAACAGCGCGTACGACTGGAAGACCATCGCCATCGGCCGCTTGTCCGGTGTCAGGGAGATCATGTCCTCGCCGTCGAGAGTCAGCTCACCAGTGGTGGGACTCTCGAAACCCGCGATCATGCGCAGTGTGGTCGTCTTGCCGCAGCCCGACGGACCGAGCAGTGTGAGGAACTCTCCGGCGTGGATGTCCAGGTCGATGTCCGACACGGCTCGGGGGCCGGTGCTGCCGGGATACTCCTTGCTGATGCCGGTCAGCTGCAGGGCACCGGGTTGCGCGGCGGTGACGATTCCTTCGACGGAGGGGGTCTGATCGGGAGTGTTCATGCGGAGACATCCTTCGATACGGGGCGTGACGCGCGGCGAGCGCGGGATGCGGAGCGGGTGTCGCTGACGAAGTAGTTCATCAGGCCGATCACGGAGATGACGATGACGATGAGGATGGTGCAGTACGCGAATGCGTTGCCGAACCGACCCGCGTCGACCTCGGAGAGGATCTGCGAGGTCATGATCTTGGTCTGCGGTGTGGTGATGAAGATGATCGGCGAGAGCGTGGTCATCGCGCGGGCGAAGGCGTACGTCAGCCCGGAGAGTAGAGCCGGTCTGATCAGCGGCAGCGTGATGGTCCGGAACGTGGTGAGACCGGATGCTCCGAGCGAGGTCGCAGCCTCATCGATGGCCGGGTCGATCTGCTGCAGCGCGGCCACACCCGACCGCTGCCCCGAGGGCATCGAGCGGATGACGTAGACCATCACGATCGCCATGGCGCCGCCGAGGATGGCGCCTCCGCCGGCGAGCGCGGGGAGGAACTGCAGGTTGCCGATGATCAGCGGACGGTTGAAGGCGATCGCGTAGCCGATGCCGAGCACCGTTCCCGGCACGGCCAGTCCCAGCATCCCGAGGAAGTCGAGCGCGCCGCGGCCCCTGCGGACCTTGCGAACGATCAGCCATGCCATCACCATCCCGAGGATGCCGGCGATCGGAGTGGCGATCAGCGCCAGGACCGTCGTCGTGAAGATGGCGTCCGATCCGATGCCGCCCAGCACGTACTGGTAGTTGGACAGCGTGAAGGTGTTGTCGACGCCGAGGATGTTCGTGAAGGCGCCGACGAACACGGTCACGTAGATGGTGACGATCAGCGCCGCGATCGCGCAGACGATGGTCATGATGGGCAGGCGTCCCCAGAACGAGTCGATCAGCGCGACGCGACCGGAGGGCTTGCCCGTCACGGAGATCACGCTCTTGCGCTCCGCCCAGTACCGCTGCACGAGGAAGACCAGCAGGCCAGGCAGGAGCAGGACCAGCGAGTACGCCGCCCCACCGGCCACGTCGTACTCGCCAGTGATCGCGATGTACGCACGGCTGGACAGCACGGTGAAGTCGCCGCCGATCACGAGCGGGTTCGCCAGATCGGCGATCGCCTCGACGAACAGGAGCAGGAAGCAGCTGGCGAATCCGGGCACGAGCATCGGGATGGTGATGCTGCGGAAGATCTTCCAGCGATTCGCCCCGAGGTTCGAGGCGGCTTCGTCCATGGCGGGATCGAGACTGCGCAGCATCCCGAGCAGGTTCATGTAGGCCACCGGGAAGAACGACAGTCCGAGCACGATCGTGAGCCCCGACAGGCCGTACACGTTGTACTCGAGGCCGAGAAGCTGGTTCGTGATCAGGCCGCTGCGGCCGAAGAGGGTGATCACCGCGGTGGCCACGGCGAATGGCGGCGAGACGATCGGGAGCAGCGCGATCAGGTGCAGGATCCGCTTCCCTCGGAACTGCAGCCGCGCCTGTGCGTAGGCGAAGCAGAAGCCGATCGCGGTGCCCACGGCGCCGACCACGACGCCCAGGATGATGGTGTTCCACAGGACCGTGCGGTTGACGGGACTCGTCGCGATCGCCAGCAGCGTCTCGCGCCCTTCAGAGGTGAAGGCCTGGGTGAGGATGCGGATCAGTGGGTAGCCGATCAGGATCAGCAGGATGCCGATCACGATCACGATCACGATCTTGGTGATCGTGTCGAGCCGTTTGAAGCGCGATCCGGGGGAGCGCGGCCGCGTGGGAGCAGGCGCGGGGTGAAGCGTGTCGATGCTCATGTGGTCTCCTGACCGGAGACGCCCTGGGGCGTCTCCGGTCGATGTCGTTCGAAGAGGCGAGTGCGGTGCGGACCCGATCGGGTCTCACTCCTTCGGCTGAGGCGCGATCTCGGCGTCGAACCGCTTGGTGAGCTTCGGCTTCTCAGCGGCCGCCTTGTCGAAGTCGTAGTCCACGAGATTCACGCTCGACAGGTCGACCATGCGGTCATCGGTCTTGGCATCCGGGTTCGTGGGAACCTGGTACGAGCCGACAGTCGCGCCGATCTCCTGGGCCTCGGGAGTGAGGACCCAGTCGATGTACGCCTTGGCGGCGGTGGGGTTGTCGGTGCCCTTGACCATGCCGACACCGCCGATCTCGTAGCCTGTGCCCTCCTCCGGGAAGGAGACGACGAGGTCCTTCATGCCCGCCTCCTTGTACTTCACGCAGTCGTGCGAGAAGACCAGACCCACGGCGACCTCGCCGCGTCCTGCGGTCTGGCCGGGAGCGGTGCCGCTCTTGGAGTACTGCAGCACGTTGTTGTGCAGCTGGCGCATGTACGCGAGCCCGGCGTCCTCATCGCCCCCGGCGAGGGTCACCTGCGTCCACAGTGTGGTGAACGCGGTGCCGGAGGTCGAGGGGTGTGCGGTGGAGAGCTGACCCTTGAGCTTCGGGTCGAGAAGGTCGTCCCAGGATGTCGGCACGTCCACGCCGAGTTTGTCCAGCACCGCCTGGTTGGAGCAGAATCCGAGCGCTCCGACGTAGACACCGGTCCACGAGCCGTCACCGCTCTTGTACTTGTCAGGGATGTCGGCGGCGTTGGGGGAGTCGTAGGCCTCCAAAAGGCCCGCATCCGCTGCGGCGCCGTACCCGTCGGCGGGACCGCCGTGCCAGACATCGAACTCCGGCATGTCCTTCGCCGCGTTCAGACGCGCGACGGTCTCACCGGAGGAGAGACGGACGAAGTCGGTGGTGACGCCGGTCTTCTTCTCGAACGCATCGGTGATGGCCTGGCACCAGTCCTCCATCGCACCGCAGGCCACGGTGAGGCTGCCACCGAGTTCGGCATCGTCTTCGTTCGCGGCGGGAGTGCTGGTGTCCACCACGCAGCCTGTGAGCGTCAGTGCGGAGACCGCGGCTGCGGTCAGGGCGAGGGCGAATCTGCTCTTCATGGTTGTGAACCTCTCATTCCGGAGCTTCTCTGCTCCTCGGCTTCGGATCAGCCGGATATCGACTTCGACGCCTGTCAGGCTATGTCGGTGCGGCAGCGCGTACGGTGGCTCGACGGTCACACTCGGTCACAGGTCTGTGACCGCTCCGCCGCCTTCGGCTCCGGGGCGAGGTGGAGCCGAGCGAGCTCAGGACAGTCGAAGGCGGTACCCCTCGGCGCGTGCGGCTTCGAGGGCGCCGCGGAAGCCGGCCTCGACGAGACGCCCGCGCAGCCGGTAGACGGTCGTCTTCAGCATCTGACGGACACCCGGTCCCTCGGTCTGCTGCCACCCGGCCAGAAGCAGGTCCGCGTAGGGCACCGTGCTGCCCTCCGCCTGCAGGAGACGCGCCAGGATCCGCCGCTCGGTAGAAGACAGTGCGACGATCGCACCGTCGATCGAGACCTGTTCGCCGTCGATGCGGATCGGGCCGTACTCCTGTCGGCTGTGCTCGGTTCCGCGCATGCTGCGCCGCACCAGAGCCTCGGCGCGCAGTGCCAGCTCCCTCGGGTGGAACGGCTTGGTGACGTAGTCATCGGCACCGTGCTCCAGGCCCTCCACCCGATCCGAGCTCTCCCCCCGTGCGGTCAGCATGATGATCGGCACCTCGCTGATCTCGCGGACGCGCTGGCACAGTGCGAGACCCGAGCCGTATGGCAGCATCACATCGAGCACCAGCAGGGCGAACCGATGCTCGCGGAACGCGGTCCACGCGGCTTCGGCGGTGCCGCAGGTTTCGGTGGTGAATCCCTGCGTCTCCAGTGCGAAGGTCACGATGTCGAGCATCTGCGGCTCGTCGTCGACCACGAGGGCGTGCGGTGGCGAGGCGAAGGCGGTCATGCGGGCATCTCCACCGCGGCGACCTGCTGCACGTTCCCGGGGACGGAGAACATCATGGTCGTCCCCCGCGTCGGGGTCGTGTCGACGTACACCTCTCCGCCGTGCATGCGCACGATCTGCCGGGTGATCACGAGGCCGAGTCCGGTGCCGTCTCGCAGCGGCCGGCCGCTGGAGAAGCGCTCGAAGAGCTGCTGCCGCTGCTCGGCCGACATGCCGGAGCCGTCATCGCTGACCGAGACGAGCACCTGCTCATCGGTGCCGACGACGCGCAGCGTGATCAGTCGCGCATCGGACGCATGAACCGTGGCGTTGTTGATGAGATTGATGATCGCCTGCCGCATCAGCTTCGCATCCGCCCAGGCGCGAGGCGGGGCGCCAGGGCAGTCGAGCGCGATGTCCGCGGAGTGCACGAGGCGCAGCTCGTTGACCACGCTCGTCGCGAGGGACCGGAAATCGACTCGCTGCAGATGCAGGCTGAACATTCCGGCGTCGATGCGAGCCTGCACCAGCAGATCCTGGGCGAGATCGATCACGGTGTGGCAGTTCTTCGAAATGGTCTCCACGAACCGGGCCTGGCTCGGTGTCAGCGGACCCGGGGTCCCTTCCGCCAGCAGATCCGCAGCGCCCTTCATCAAGGCGAGTGGAGTGCGGATCTCGTGGCTGACCACGGAGATCTGGTCGGCGTTGCGCTGGGCGGTGCGCTGCAGGCGCCGAAGATCTGCGCGGTCGACCTGCCAGGCACGCCTCAGTCGCAGGCAGGCGATCGTGGCGACGACGGCGACGAGCACGGCGAGTGCCGCGACCGCCCATGCCCACGTCGTCATGTTCACCGTGCCACTCTATCCGCGGGTTCAGGCACTCATCCGTCTCAGTGCTCGGCGCTCTCCCGGGGTGGATTGTGCATGAACTCGATCCGGATACCGCTGTCGTCTTCCACGAACGAGGCGTAGTAGTGGGTGCTGAACCGCGTGAGCACCTTCGGCTCGCGCACGACCGTCCACCCGGCATCCACCGCGATCCGGTGCAACCGGTCGACCTCGTCGCGAGACTGCACGGCGAACGCGAGATGCTGCCAGCCGGTCTCGCCATGTCGATGCGGGACGGCATCCGCTTCCTCCCGGATCGGGAAGACGATGATCTCCGTCTCGGAGCCGTTGTCCCAGGAGATGCCGTTCGGCGCCTCGGCGCCGAGGGAATAGCCGAGCGCCGTCAGAACCGGATGGAACTGCCGCCGGGCGCGATCGACGTCGAGAACCGAGATGCCGAGGTGATCCACAAGAGCCATGCGCCCAGTCTGTCTCGGAGTCGTGCGCGGCGCGAGTCAGGCGCACCGTCGGGTCGGATCACTCCGGGGCGTCGGCCGTCACCATCCACGTGACGCCGAACCGATCGATCAGCATGCCGAACCGACCGCCCCATGGAGCCGTCTCGAACGGCATCGTGGGCGTGCCGCCTGCGCCCAGTCCGTCCCAGATGGCCTGCGCCCGATCGTCGTCGTCGAAGCTGACCGAGACCGAGATGCCCTGTGGCGGCTGGTAGTCCATGCCGGTCGGGGTGTCCGAGCCCGCCAGGACCATGCCGTCGTCGGTGGCGAGCCACGCGTGCATGATCTTGTTCGCGTCGGCCGGGTCCTGCGGCATCTGCGGGAACGAGGAGAACTCGACCAGATCGAGTTGTCCGCCGAGCACGGACTGGTAGAACGTCATCGCCTCGCGGGCATTGTCGCGGAACGACAGATAGGGAGTGAGGATGCTCATGTGATCGCCTTCCCGAAGGAGTCGGATGAGATCACTTCAGTCTGAGCGCGCGGTGCGGCATCCGCAATGCCTGTGCCCTCAATGCGGTGCGTGGTACTCGTCCGCATCCCGCTTCCAATAGCCCTTCACGACGGCCTTCGCCGCGTCGACTCCCCAGCGCTCCAGCAGCGCGCGCCCTGGCTTCACGATCGACTGCTCGGCGGCGATGAAGCAGAACGGGTCGGGGCCCACGGCATCCGACTCTGCCAGTGCGTCCAGGAACGCGACCAGCGACGAACCGGACGAAGCCTCACCGCGATGCAGCCACTCGATCGCGACCGGCGCGTCGATCGCGACTTCGTGCGCAGCCGAGACGGTCTCGATCACGATTCGGGCAGGAGTCGCCTCCGGGATCATCGCAGCGAAACGGCGGATGGCGGGGATCGCCGTCTCGTCTCCCACGAGCAGCCACGCGCCGGGTTCGCCGGTGATCACGGCAGATCCGCGCGGCCCGCCGACGCCGATGAACGAGCCGAGCGGAGCGGATGCCGCCCACGGCGCGGCCACGCCCTCGTCGCCATGGACGACGAATTCCACATCGAGCCAGTCCTCGCCCCATGCCAGCGGTGTGTACTCGCGGCTCGGTGCCTCGCGCAGCTCCTCGACGGATACGGGCTCGGCGGCGAAGAACAGTCGCATGTGGTCGTCTGCACCGGGGGAGTCGAACCCCTCGAGATCGGAGCCTTCCAACCGCACCCGGACGTAGTGCGGCGCGAGCCACTCACGCCGGGAGAGGGTCGCGGAGCGGAAGCGCAGGTCGAGGCCCCGACGCTCGATCGTGAAGGCGGATTTCGTATCGGTCATGAAGTAAGGCTAACCTAATTCGAGCCGGGTAAGGCTTACCTAACCTGGCTGTCGCGCATCGTCAGCGCACCCACTCACCGCAGAACAGGAGACTCTCCATGTCCGTGCCCAGAATCACCTCGGCCGTCGCGCTCGGCGCTGCCGCACTCCTCGCGCTCGTCGGCTGCAGTGCCGCTACCGCCGACCAGCAGCCCCAGGAGAAGACCTCAGCGGCGGCCGATGCCTACTACCCGGTCACGGTCACGGACATGGCGGGCAACGACGTCACGATCGACAGCGCGGACAGCGTGATCGTCACCGACAACAGGCTCTTCCAGCTGGTCTCGGACTGGGGCGTCGAGCTGTCGGCCGCACCGCGTTCGCTGATGAGTTCGAACAACCCGCTCGCCTCCGACGAGAGCATCCTCGACCTGGGCACGCACGCGGAGCCCGACTTCGAGAAGGTCGTCGAGGCGGACCCGGATCTGATCGTTAACGGCTACCGCTACAGCGGTCACTCAGAGGACATGCAGAAGGCGGCGCCGGACGCGGCGTTCATCGACATGACCAACGATGAGCTCGGCACGGACGAGTACCTGGTCGACAGCGTCACCCTGCTCGGCGAGGTCTTCGGCAAGAAGGACGAGGCGAAGGCCGCGATCGACGAGTTCCACGCCGCGGTCGCTGCCGCGAAGGACGCCTACGATCCCCAGACGACGGTGATGGGCCTGGTCACGAGCGGCAACGAGATCCGGTACTCCAGCCCTGAGGACGGACGCGGCTCGAGCATCTTCTTCAGCCTGGTCGGACTGACCCCGGCGCTGGACAGCGAGGGTTCGACGAACCACCAGGGCGACGACATCTCCATCGAGGCGATCGCCGAGTCGGATGCCGACTTCTTCCTCGTGCTCGACCGTGAGGCGGCCTTCGCCGACAGCGACTCCTCGCCCGCGCTCGAGCTCATCAACAGCTCCTCGGCACTCGCCAACGTGCCCGCCGTGCAGAACAAGGCCATCTACGTGATGCCAGACGACTTCTACCTCACCGAGGACATCGTCGCGTACACCACGGTGCTCGAGGGCCTGACCGAGGCGTTCTCCGCGTAACGCGAGACGCCGGTGCGTGGCCGCGACTCGACGGGTCGCGGCCGCGCACGTCGCACGCTGACGAAGGATCCGAGATGTCATCTGCGCTGAGAACCCGCATCACCCACGTCGATGCGCTCTCCCGACCCGGAACGGCGCGCAGGCCCCCGCACCGGTCGTGGCTCCGCAGGCGCCTGCCGCTCATGACGGCGATCGTGCTGACGGCCGCCCTGCTGACACTGTCGGTGTTCACCGGGGTCGCCGACATCACCGACACCACAGGCCGGGGTCATGAGTTCACCTGGATCACGCGCGTTCCCCGCACGGTCGCCCTCGTCCTGGCCGGGGCGAGCATGGCGATGGCCGGCCTCATCATGCAGCTGATGACGCAGAACCGCTTCGTCGAGCCGACCACCGTCGGAACGACCGAGTGGGCCGGCCTCGGGCTGCTGCTCACCTACATCCTGCTGCCGATGCCGTCGATCACGGTGCGCATGGTCGTCGCCATCGTCTTCGCCTTCGCCGGGACGCTGATCTTCTTCCTGTTCCTGCGCCGGGTCACGCTGCGCTCCTCGCTGATCGTCCCGATCATCGGCATCATGTTCGGTGCGGTGATCAGCGCCGTGTCCACCTTCATCGCCCTCGAGTTCGACCTGCTGCAGACCCTGGGGGCGTGGTTCGCGGGCCGGTTCACCGGTATCGAGGCCGGACGCTACGAGCCGCTCTGGATCGTGGGGGTCGTCGCCGTCATCGTCGTGATCGTCGCCGACCGCTTCACGGTCGCCGGACTCGGCAAGGACGTCGCCACCAACGCCGGATTGAACTACGAGCGCGTGGTGCTGCTCGGCGTCGGACTCGTCTCGATCGTCACCGGCGTCGTCACCGTCGTGATCGGGTCGCTGCCGTTCCTGGGCCTGATCGTCCCCAACCTCGTCTCGATGATCCGCGGCGACAACCTCCGCACGAACATCCCCTGGGTCTTCCTGACCGGGATCTGGATCGTCACGGTCTGCGACCTGATCGGCCGCGTGCTGATCATGCCCTTCGAAGTGCCGGTGTCCCTGGTGCTCGGTGCGGTGGGCTCCGTCGTGTTCATCCTGCTGCTCCTTCGCACGAGGAGGAGTGTTGCTCTCTGACGTCTCGGTCTCACCGGCGCACGCTTCTGCCGCGGTGAGAGACCGCCGCATCGGCGCCTACGCCAGCCGCGCGCACCGTGCCAGGTACCTGCTGATCCTCATCGGGCTGATCGTGGCTGCCCTCGCTCTGGTCGTGCTCGTGCTGAGCTGGGACAACCACCAGGTGCCCTTCAGCGACAGATGGTGGCGCGTCTCGCGGATGCGCTCCGAGTCACTGACCGTCATCGCTCTGGTCACGCTGTGCCACTCCTTCGCCACCGTCTCGTTCCAGACGGCCACGAACAACCGCATCATCACCCCGTCGATCATGGGGTTCGAATCGCTCTACATCCTCATCCAGACGGCGGCCGTGTTCTTCTTCGGCATCAGCGGGCTGGTCGGCATCGACGGTTTCGCGCAGTTCCTGATCCAGACCGCCTGCATGGTGAGCTTCGCCGTGCTGCTGTACTCCTGGCTGTTCTCGGGGAGGCTCGGGAACCTGCACATCATGCTGCTGGTGGGGATCATCATCGGCACCGGCCTGGGGGCGCTGTCCACCTTCATGCAGCGGATGCTGGACCCGAACGAGTTCGATGTGCTGCGGGCGCGCATGTTCGGCAACGTCGGCAACGCCGACACCGACTTCCTGTGGTTCGTCGCACCGGTGTGCCTCGTGAGCGCCGCTGCGATCTGGATGCTGGCCCGCCGACTCGACACCGTGGCGCTGGGCAGCGAGATCAGCACGAACCTCGGGTTGAATCACAAGCGCCAGGTCATGATCATCCTCACCCTCGTGACGATCCTGATGGCGATGAGCACCTCACTGGTCGGCCCGATGACCTTCCTCGGCTTTCTCGTCGCGACGCTCGCGTACTCCGTGACCGACACCTACAGTCATCGCCGCATCCTGCCTGTGGCGTGGCTGCTCGGCTTCGTCATCCTCGGCGGAGCCTATTTCCTGCTGAGGCACGTGCTGCCGATGGTCGACACGGTGACCATCATCGTCGAACTCGTCGGCGGTGTCGTCTTCCTCATCGTCGTTCTGAGAAAGGGGCGCCTGTGATCCGGCTGTCCAACGTCATCAAACGCTACGGCGGCGACGTCGAGATCGGCCCGGTCTCGATCGAACTGCCGAGCGGAGGCATCATCGCGCTCGTGGGACCCAATGGCGCGGGCAAGTCGACCGTGCTCACGATGATGGGTCGCCTTCTCGCACCCGACGCGGGAACGGTGGAGGTCGGGGGACTCGATGTGCACCGGGCGCCGTCGAAGCAGGTCGCACGGACGGTGTCCATCCTGCGTCAGGAGAATCACTTCGTCACGCGCTTGACTGTGCGCCAGCTCGTCGGATTCGGCCGGTACCCGTACAGCGGTGGACGGCTCACCGAGCATGACGAGGACAAGATATCCGAGGCCATCGACTTCCTGAACCTGACAGACCTCGAGCAGCGCTTCCTGGATCAGCTCTCCGGTGGCCAGCGGCAGCGGGCCTATGTCGCCATGGTCCTCGCTCAGGACACCGAGTACGTGCTGCTCGATGAGCCTCTGAACAATCTCGACGCGCAGCACTCCGTGCAGATGATGCAGCAGCTGCGTCGCGCCGCCGACCAGCTCGGGCGCACGATCGTGATCGTTCTGCACGACATCAACTTCGCCGCCGCATACAGCGATCGCATCGTGGCCATGGAGAACGGGAGGATCGCCGTGCACGGCACCCCAGACGAGATCATCCGCGACGAGGTGCTCAGCGCGGTCTTCCACACGCCGGTGACCGTCGTCGACGGGCCCGGCGGGAAGTTCGCCGTGTACCACCGGTGACGGTCCCTGCGCTCAGCGGTTCCGGTGATCCTCCGGTGCCAGGCGCGGTCCGCGGCGCGGCTCGGGGACGCCGGCCGAGAAGATCAGGCGGATGACGCGCTGGCGGTGCCCCGCCCACGGCGCCAGCAGCTCCAGCATCCCGGCGTCGTCGGTGCGGCTGCCGGTCAGCGCGTAGCCGACCTCGTGGGCCAGGTGGAAGTCGGCGACGCTGACGGCATCCGGGTCGCCGAGCGCGCGGATGCGGGTCTCGGCGGAGGTCCACGGGCCGATTCCGGGCAGGCTGGTCAGGATGCGATCGTGGGCGTCGCCGTCGGGTGCGGCCAGCACAGCGCGCTCGATCGCAGCTCCGCGCATCGCCGACCGTGCGATCGTGCGCGCCTGAGACGGCTCGACGCCCGCACGGTGATACGCCCATGACGGGATCGCCCGCCAGGCATCCGGGGCGGGTGCGGCGAACATCTTCCGCGGCGTCGGGCCGGGAGCGCGCTCGCCGTGTCGGCTCACCAGGTGCCGCCAGGCGCCGAACGCCTGCATGCCGGTGACCTTCTGCTCGAGGATCGCGCAGGCCAGAGCGTCGAAGACCCGGCGAGTGCGGGCCATGCGGATGCCGGGATTGCGGCGAGCGAGTTCGGAGAGCCTCGGATGCGATGACACGTCGAATCCGCCGGGATCGTCCTCCGCTCCGCACAGGCGCGGTACAGCGTCGATGGCTTCGGCGGCGCCCGGTCCCCAGGCGGCGGCGTGCACCCCGTCGCTCGTGGCGCGCAGGCAGAGGGTCGCGATACCGGCATCCGTTCGGAACGCCAGCCAGATCCGTGCGCCTTCGACGACCATCGTCGGATCCGTGCCGCCGCGCCGCAGCATCCCGACCGTCGCCATCAGATCGAGCGGATGCCGGGGACGATAGACGGACTCGCGTACGCGCAGCGCAGCATCCGTCACCGAGGTCATGCCAGAACCCTACGCGTGATCGCCGACAGCCGACTGATGCTCCCTCGCGCTGCTCTTCTCGGTGCGCGCGCCGCGAATACGCGCAGCGCGAGCCGAATTCGACAGCGCGATCGGGATGCCGGGCGAATTCAGCAGCGCGAGTGGCGTGAGGAGCGCGAGCGGCGCGCCCGGGGCGATCGGCGCGCCCGAGGCGCGATGGTGATCAGAAGCGGTCGGGCGAGGGGGTGCCGTGACCGAAGCGGATGCTGACATCGGCGTGGCGGTCGAAGCGGTAGCCGACGCCGCGCACGGTGCGCACGATGTCCTCGTGACGGCCGAGCTTGGCGCGCAGCCGGCGCACGTGCACGTCGATGGTGCGCTCACCGGGAGCATCCTCGTCGGACGACGCCTGCCACAGAGCCGAGACGAGCTCGGAGCGCTCGATGGTGCGGCCCTCGCGCAGCACGAGGTACTGCAGCAGCTCGAACTCTTTGTAGGTGAAGGCGGCGGACTCGCCGTCCAGCAGCACGCGCTTGCGGGAGATGTCGACGACGACGCCGGCGTCCTCGTCCTTCTCCTCCTCGACGGCGGCCTGCGCACGGGCGATCGCGCCGGGCTCATGCAGAGCGAGGCGCACGACGTCCAGATCGCGACCGCCGGCGGACTGCGGGGCGAGGGCGACGGTGGCGTGGGTCTCGGCGGCCGGGGCGAGCTCGGCGATGGTGCGGCGCAGGGCGTCCACGAGCACGGGAAGGCTCACTCCGGCTCCAGCGGCCTTGATCTCGTCGATACCGACGTACAGGGCGAAGCCGCGGGGGGAGCGGATCGAGGGCAGATCGGCGGCGGCGTCCGCAGGGGAGACGACGCGGACGGGAGCGGTGACGGGGCGGTCGAGGAGTGCGGGGTTCGACATGATGATGTTCCTTGAGGGGATGCGAGCCGGCGGGCTCGGAATGCGTTGCACGAATGACCGGGATGAGCCGGTGGGGGATGAGCGCGATGGGTGGGCGCTCAGAGACCCGTCCCTCGAGATGAAGGGAGATAACAGGTCAGACTGGGTGGTTGCGCCTTAGCAACACATTCGGCAACACATGCCAACGCAACCGGGCATCATCATCCCGGCAGTCCTGTTCGCCTCCTGGGCGGACAAAGGGCTTGCGTTGGTGGTCATGGGGCTGATTATTTCCTACGATGACCCGCTGTGTCAAAACGTGTCGTTCCCGGCGTCGTCACACGGCGTAACGTCGGTTGCATGAGTCTTCCCGCACGTGACCCCCGTTTCGCTCTGACCGACGAGAAGGATGCCTCCCGTTACACCCTCACCGTCGACGGCGTCATGGTCAGCGTGCTCGACTACCGCGACGACGGGCGCACCGTCGCATTGACCCGCGCGTTCACGATTCCGACGTTCCGCGGGAACGGCTACGCGGCCGAGGTCGTCGCCGGCGCAGTCGCCGACATCGAGGCCCGCGGAGACCGGAACGTGGATGCCGTGTGCTGGTATGTCGCCGACTGGTTCGAGGCGCATCCGGAGCACGCGGGGTTGCTGCGCCGGCACTGACCTCGGCACCCGCATCCGATATCGATCCGATACGATTGAACTCTGCTCAGCACCGTTCGCTGAGGCGGTCAGCCTCTGAGACGGAAGCTGGTCCGAGGCTTGAAACCTCCGGCATGCTCACCAGACTCCGGAGGTTTTTCCATGTCCTCATCCCTGCGCACCCATCCGAAAGCCAAGTGGTGGGCGTTGTTCGTCATCTCGCTCACTCAGCTCGTCGTCGTCCTCGACGGCACCATCGTCAACATCGCCCTGCCGCAGGCGCAGGTCGCCCTGAACATGGACGATCACCTGCGCCAGTGGGTCGTCACGGCCTACGCCCTCGCCTTCGGCGCTCTGCTGCTGCTCGGCGGCCGCATCGCCGACTACTGGGGGCGCAAGTGCACCTTCATGGTGGGCATGATCGGCTTCGGCCTGGCATCTCTGTTCGCGGGTGTCGCCACGACCGGTTGGATGCTGATCCTCGGCCGCGGTCTGCAGGGCGTCTTCGCCGCCATGCTCGCCCCTGCGGCGCTCGCACTGCTGACCACTCTGTTTCCCTCGGGCAGGGAGCGCAACACCGCATTCGCCGTGTTCGGCACGGTCGCGGGTGCCGGTGCGGCCGTCGGACTCGTGCTCGGGGGCTTCCTCACCGAGTTCCTCGACTGGCGCTGGTGCCTGCTCGTGAACCTGTTCTTCGTGGCGATCGGCTTGATCGGCGGTGCGCTCTTCCTGACGGAGAGCAGGGCCGACGGCGACAACCGCTACGACCTGTGGGGCGCGCTGCTCGTCACTCTCGGCCTCGGCTCACTCGTCTACGGCTTCAGCCTGGCGGAGGACGGTTGGGGCCACCCGCTCACTGTCGGCTTCCTCGCCCTCGGTGCCGTCCTGCTCGCGGCCTTCGTGTGGGTGGAGCTGAAGGTCAGCAGCCCGCTGCTGCCGCTGCGCGTGGTGACGCACCGGGTGCGCGGTGGGGCCTTCCTCATCCAGGCCGTCGCAGGCAGCGTCATGATCGGTGCCACGCTGTACCTCACGTTCCATCTGCAGATCGTGCTCGGTCAGGGCGCGCTCGAGTCCGGCATCGCCAGCCTGCCCCTGCCGCTGGGCACGATGGTGCTTGCACCTCTCGCCACCAGGCTGCTCGGATCGATCGGCCCTCGGCCGATGCTCATCGGCGGACCCCTCGTCGTGGCCGCGGGCCTGTTCCACCTGTCGTTCATCACCCCGGACGGCAACTATCTCGTCCAGGTCGCGCCGGCGCTGCTGGTGATGGGGTTCGGTATGGCGTTCGTGTTCATTCCGCTGCAGAACGTCGCGCTCACCGGCGTCGCACCGCATGACGCCGGCATCGCCTCGGCGGTGACCAACTCGGCCATGCAGATCGGCGGCTCGATCGGCCTCTCGGTCTTCACCGCCGTGTACGCGGCGGTCGTCGGCGGACACGCACCGGGCGGGGTCGGACTCGACGAGCTGGCGCACGGGTACAGCGCCACGTTCGTCGCCGCGGCCATCGGGATGCTGATCGCCTCTGCGATCGCGGTCGTCACGGTGCGCGGACGCAAGGAGGAGCTGCTCCCGCAGGGCTCCGTCGAGTCCGATGCGATGCCGGTTCCGGTGCACTGAGCATGGGTCCCCTTCGAGGTGTGCCGTGCACTGCGGCACGCCTCGAAGGGAATGTCGGAGGCTCTATCTACCTTGGAGACATGCGAATCCTGCACACCTCCGACTGGCACATCGGCCGCACGTTCCACGGGCATTCCACGCTCGTGGCGCTGGCCGACGTGCTGGGCGCGCTGGTCGAGCAGGTGCGCGAGAACGACGTCGACGTGGTGATCGTCGCGGGCGACGTGTTCGACTCGGCCACGCCCGCAGCATCCGCCTACACGCTGCTGGACGAGACGCTGCTCGCGCTGCATGAGACGGGCGTCACGGTGATCATGACCAGCGGTAACCACGACTCCGCCGCGCGACTGGGCTTCCATTCCCGGCTGCTGCGCGACGGCATCCACGTGCTCACCGACCCGCTCGCGATAGCGACGCCGGTCACCGTGCACGACGAGCACGGCCCGGTGCACTTCTACGGCATCCCGTACCTCGAGCCGGCGATCGTCCGGCAGCACTGGGACTCGGAGAATCGTGCGGATGCCGAGGGCACGGCCCCCGCGCTGCGCACGCAGGTGCAGGTGATGCAGCACGCCATGGACCTCGTCCGCGACGGCATGAGCGTGCACGAGGGTCGCTCCGTCGCGGTCGCGCACTGCTTCGCGGCCGGTGTGGACGCCACCGTCGGACTGGAGCGCGAGGTGCGACAGGGCGGGCTCGACATGGTGCCGCTGACCTCCTTCGACGGGCCCGACTACGTCGCGCTCGGGCACATCCACGGACGCCAGCAGCTCGGCGAGCGGGTGCACTACTCCGGGGCCCCGCTGCACTACAGCTTCGGCGAGCAGCACAAGGAGCGCGGCTCCTGGCTCGTCGACCTCGATGCCGACGGGCTCTCGAGCACGCAGTGGCTCGCACTGCCGGTGCCGCGCCGCCTGGTGACGCTCACCGGCACGCTCGACGAGATCCTCTCCGACGAGAACGCGGCGCAGCACGCCGACGACTGGGTGTGCGCGGTCTACACGGATGCCGTTCCCCAGCACGAGCCGATGCGCCGGCTGCGCGAGCGCTTCGCGTTCTGCGCGCTCGTGCAGCACCAGCCGGAAGAGGCGGATGCCGTCGGCGAGACCTCGTACGCGCAGCGTCTGCGGGCCGCCGTCACCGATGGTGATCGGATCGAGGCGTTCCTCGAGCACGTGCGCGCCGGCCAGGGTGCGACCGAGCACGAGGCGGAGCTGATCCGCGAGGTGCTCGATGATCGGGTGCGCGCCGAGGCGCTCGTCTGATGCAGCTGCACCGCCTCGAGGTCGAGGGGTTCGGGCCGTTCCGCACGCGCCAGGTCGTCGAGTTCGACGCCTTCGCCGACGACGGCATCTTCCTGATCGCCGGGCGCACCGGCGCGGGCAAGTCCAGCATCCTCGACGCCGTGTGCTTCGGTCTGTACGGGGGCGTGCCACGCTACGACGGCGGCGAGAAACGACTGCGCAGCGACCACTGCGAACCGGATGACCCGACCGAGGTCGCCGTGGAGTTCAGCACCGTCGCCGGGCGCTTCCGGGTGACCCGCTCACCGGCCTACGAGCGACCGGCCAAGCGCGGTGGCGGCATGACCACGCAGGCGCCCTCCGCTCTGCTCGAAGAGCTGGTCGAGGGGGAGTGGATCGGCCGTGCGGCCCGCGTGGTCGACGTCGCCAATGCGCTCGATGAGATCCTGCAGCTCAGCCAGGAGCAGTTCCTGCAGGTGATCCTGCTCGCCCAGAACAGGTTCGCCGACTTCCTGCTGGCCGACAGCAAGGAGCGCCAGGCGCTGCTGCGCCGTCTGTTCGACACCGGCCGGTTCTCCGACTACCAGGTCCGATTCGACGAACGCCGTCGGGCAGCCGAGCAGGCGCTGAGCGGGCGTCGAGCCGCGGTCGACGCGCGGCTTGACGAAGCCGAGCGGGTCGTCGCCGACGCCGAACTATGGGGTGACGACGCCGACGCGTCGCCGGACACGACGGATGCCAGGATCGCGCGCCTTCGCCGGGCGATCGTCCGCGCCGACTATCAGGTCGAGCGGCTCGGAGTGGAGCGCACCGCGGCCGAGCATGCGCTGACGGTCGCGGATGCGGCCCTCGCCGAGCTCAAGGAGCAGCGTCAGGCCCAGGCCGATCGAGACCGAGCCCGTGCGGCGCTCGCCGCCCTCGACGCGGAGTCCGAGCAGATCGAGTCGTCAGCGCGTCGCCGTGACCGCGGGCGGGCGGCCGAGAATCTGCGAAGCGCGATCGTGGCGGCTGCCAGATCCGCCGCCGCCGTCCTCGATGCCGAGCAGGCGGAGACGGCTGCCGTCGCCGCCGCACTCGCGGCCGGAGTGCCGCCCGTCGACCCGGAGCGGGTGCACGCCGCCGTCGATCGCTTCCGCGCCTGGGCTTCCGAGCGCACCCGCGAGAGCGGTGCCTGGCAGGGGGCCGCAGAGCTCGAAGAGTCCGCTCCTCAGCGGGATGCCGAGCGCGCAGGCGCCCAGGTCGCGGTGGACGCCGCGGTCTCCGAGCTCACCGCCATCGACGATGAGCAGCAGACCCTGCCGGCGCGCATCGCGGAACTCTCCACCGATCGTGATGAGGCCGCCCGGGTGGGCAACCGCGTCGAGGCGCTCGCCCAAGCCATCGACATCGCCGAGCTTCGGCAGACCGGAGCAGTGGAGGCGGAACGCCTCACCCTCGAGATCCGAGCCGCGGCCCAGACCGAATCGGACGCGACCCAGACGCACACCCGAGCGCAGGTCGACCTCGCCCGGTTGCGCAGACGCCGCCTCGATGGGTACGCCGGAGAACTGGCATCCGCGTTGACGCCCGGCGAACCCTGCGCGGTCTGCGGATCCACCGAGCATCCGGCCCCAGCGGAGCACGCCGACCCCGTCTCCGCCGACGACATCACCGATGCAGAAGCACGGCGCGACGCGGCAGCCGAAGCCGAGCGGACCGCGTCCCTGGCCCTCGCAGCGCTCACGGCCTCGCACGCCGCCGCAGTCGAGCGTTCCGCCGGTTCGAGCACGGAGCACGCGGCCGAAGCGCTGGCGGCCGCGCGCGCCGCCCACGCATCGGCCGTGGCGGCGGCGGAGCGCGCCGATAGTCTCTCGGCGCAGCTCGCTGAGCTGCAGATCGCGGTCGCCGGTCTTCAGGAGCGCCGCACCACGGCATCCGAATCACTGAGTTCCGCTCGCACCGCGCTCTCGCTCATCGAGCAGCGCATCGCCGACGCCGACCGTGCCATCGCCGCGGCACGCGGCGAGCACGACACGGTGGCCGAGCGACTGGCCGAGACACAGCACCGGATCTCTGCGGCGCTCGGCGCAGCCAGTGCCATCGAGCAGCGCGGAGAGCTCGCGGATCGTGCTCGCATCGCCCTCGATGACCTCGACGGGGCGATCGCGGACTCGATCTTCGACGACGCCTCCGAAGCCGAGCAGGCCCTGCTCGACGCCTCCGAGATCGCCCGCCTCGACGAGCGCATCACCGCGCATCGCGTCGCCCGCGACAAGGAGCGCGCGCTGCTGCTCGACCTCGAGATGCGCGTGCTGCCAGAGGAGACCATCGAGCTGATGCCGGCCGAAGAGGCAGCAGCGGACGCACGGGCGCACTGGCAGCGCGCCGTCCATGCCGACAGCCGTGCTCGCGGGGTGCAGCGCAGCCTCACGGCGATCGTCGACTCCGCAGCGTCGGAGCACACGGCGTCCGCGGCCGATGCCGCCGAGTTCGAGGTGCTGCGCAGTCTTGCCGACACCGTGGCCGGCCGTTCCGGCAACACCCGCAAGATGAACCTCGAGACCTTCGTGCTCGCCGCCGAGCTGGAGGAGATCGTGGCTGCTGCGAACCTGCGCCTGCGAGACATGTCCGCCGGACGCTATGAGCTGCAGCACTCCGACGCACTGGCCGCGCGGGGCGCGGCGTCGGGCCTCGGGATCGTCGTGTTCGACGCGTTCACCGGCCAGACCCGGCCGGCGAAATCCCTGTCCGGAGGCGAGACCTTCCTGTCCTCGCTCGCCCTGGCGCTCGGCCTCGCCGAGGTCGTCACGGCGCGTGCCGGCGGCATCCGCCTGGACACGCTGTTCATCGACGAGGGCTTCGGGTCACTGGACTCCGACACCCTCGAGACCGCCATGCGCACTCTCGACGAGCTGCGCCAGGGCGGCCGCACGGTCGGCGTGATCAGTCACGTCGAGGCCATGCAGGAGCAGATTCCCGCGCAGCTCACCGTGCGGGCGCTGCCCGACGGGCCGAGCGTGATCGACGCGCCGCGCGGCTGAGCCGCCAGGCGCCGCGATTCGCCCCGGGGCTCAGAGCGCGTATTCGCGCTGCATGAAGCTCCACAGCTGAGCGCTGCAGGCCGCGACAACGTCATCCCAGATCTGCGTCGCACCGTCCTGAGCGCGATCCGAGACCACGCGCAGCACGCGGATCGGCACCTCGAACTGCTGCGCCACCCACACGAACGAGAACGTCTCCATGTCGACCAGCACTCCGCCCAGCGAGCGGATCCGCTCGACCGCATCCGCGTCGTCGACGAAGATGTCACCGGTCGCGATGGTCACGCCGTCCCGGCCGGTCTCCACCCGATGCGGCAGCGAGACATGCCGACCGAGGACCCCATCCAGATCCTGCACGTCGTGCTGGATCGCGGTGCCGACATCGTAGATGCCCGCCTCGACCTGATCATCCACAGCTCCCGCGGTGCCCACCACGATGATCTCCTCGTACTGCGCCCCGACCACCAGCGCGGCATCCAGCGCACGGGTCAGTCCGAAAGCGGCCATCAGCTTGCCAGGACCGGTGACCAGGCGGTCGAACCCGGGCAGATCTGCGGGGAAGGCCTGAAGCTCTGAGTCCAGCGCGGCGACGAGAAGTTTCACGCATCCATCCTGTCAGGTGGAGACTGGAACCCCGACGAACCCCGGACCAGAGGAGACCGCCGTGACCATGCAGCAGCAGATCGCCGACGACCTGGGCGTCAAGCCCGAGATCGATCCCGCCCGCGAGATCGAGACGCGGATCGACTTCCTCGTCGACTATCTGCGCGCCACAGGTGCCAAGGGCTTCGTTCTGGGGATCTCCGGAGGGCAGGATTCGACGCTGGCCGGCCGGCTCGCCCAGCTCGCCGTCGAGAAGGTGCGTGCCAAGGGCGGACAGGCGACGTTCCTCGCGGTCCGCCTGCCGTATCGCGTCCAGCACGATGAGGCGGATGCCGAGGATGCGATCGCCTTCATCGCCGCCGACCGATCGGAGACGGTCAACATCCAGCACGGGGTCGAGGGCGTCGAGCAGGACATCGAAGAGGGACTCGGCGAGCAGATCAGCGACTTCAACCGCGGCAACATCAAGGCGCGCGTGCGGATGGTGACGCAGTACGCGCTCGGCGGCCACGACGGTCTGCTGGTGATCGGCACCGATCACGCCGCCGAGGCCGTCACCGGCTTCTACACCAAGTTCGGCGACGGCGCCGCGGACATCCTGCCGCTCTCGGGCCTGAACAAGAGGCAGGGACGGATGCTGCTGCACCAGCTCGGCGCACCACGGCATCTCTCGCAGAAGGTGCCCACCGCCGACCTGCTCGACGGGCAGCCCGGTCGCACGGATGAGGACGAACTGGGTCTCACCTACGAGCAGATCGATGACTACCTGGAAGGGCGCGAAGTCGCAGACGATGTGGCGGCGGGCATCGAGGCGAAGTACCTCGCGACACGGCACAAGCGCAACCTTCCCGTCGCGCCGGGGGAGACCTGGTGGCGCTGAGACGGCGCAACTGGATAGGCATCGCCGGAGTCGTCCCGGTCATCGGTGTCGCGACCGTTCTCCTGGCGAGCGTCGCGTCAGCGGCAGTGCCGGGGCAGGCCGCGTACGTCGTGGTGCCCGCGATCGTGCTGGCGGGCATCGTCGCCGGGGTGCTGCTGGCGCGCGGTCGCGGACCCGAGAGCGCGCATCGCCGCGTCGACGCCGTGCGCACGGAGTGGGCGCGTGGCCGGACTGACGCCGAGAGGGTTCCGGACGGCACGGCGAATCCTCGTGACACCGCCCTCGCCCTCCCTCGAGGATGGCGCGTCGAGATCGCTCGCGGTCGGCTGCGCTTCCGGTCGCAGGACGCCTCCATCCGCGTCGAGACGTGGGTGCTGCGCCCTGCGGGGGGTTCACGTCGCGACGTTCGCCGGCGAGAGATCGTCGGCGCCGACGTGCCCACCGGAGCCGCGCGGATGTGGTTCTCTCTGGGCTCCTCGATCGATCCGCTGCTCGTCACGCCGACCTGGGCCGGTGCTGCCCAGGAGGCGGAGCCGAGTTGGGCACCGGCGGTGCGTGATCGGGCGCGAAGCCATGACGATGTGCTGGCAGCGCTGACGGTCGGGGACGACCGGGTGATCCTCTTCGCGGTGGACGATCCACGCCCCGAGACGATGCTGGCGCGGGCGCAGCTCGTCAGCGACGTCGCAGCTCTTGTGAGGTGAGACGGATCCGAGGGCGACGTCGGAGCCTGCGGATAGTGTCGGAGAAAGCCAAGGGAGAGGGGCGTCGTGCGGGTCATCGCAGCAGAGAACCGGGTGGTCTGGAGTGCCAGCGACCTCAAGGCGGCCGCGGAGTGCGAGTTCGCCTGGATGCGGGCGATCGACGCCAAGCTCGGCCGGGTTCCCGCGGTGGAGGAGCCGGAGGACGCCACGCTCGCCAGGGCTGCGCAGCTGGGTGACGTGCACGAGGTCGCTGTGCTGGACCGGTACGTCGCGGATCTCGGCGAGTCCGCCGATGGCGGACCCGGAGTGGTGACGCTGCCGAAGGTCCGATCGACGGATGCCGAGGCGCTGGCTGCGGTGGTCGCCGACACCGAGCGGGCGCTGCGCAGTTCAGCATCCGTGGTCTTCCAGGCAGCGTTCGCGACGCCGGAGTTCGTCGGCTTCGCCGATTTCATCACCCGCGGCGATGACGGCCGCTGGCGCGTGCAGGACTCGAAGCTGGCACGCACAGCGCGGGCGACCGCGCTCATGCAGCTGGCAGCATATGTCGATCAGCTCGACCGTCTGCGCATCCCGCGCTCCGATGAGGTCGACCTGCTGCTCGGTGACGGCACCACCAGCACGCACCGCGTCGACGACATCCTCCCGTTGTTCCACGTGCGCCGTGCGCGGCTGCGAGCGCTGATCGCCGACCGCGACATCGCAGCGGGTGCGGCAGGCGCTCCACTCTCCTGGGGCGATGACCGCGGCGACCTGCAGATCACGGCGTGCGGGCGCTGCGCGACCTGCGAAGAACAGGTGATCGCGCACCGCGACCTGCTGATGGTCGCCCGCATGCGTCCGGTGCAGCGTCAGAGGCTGCGAGCCGCCGGCATCCGCACGATCGATGAACTGGCCGCGGCATCCGGTGCTCCCGAGGGGATGAACCCCGACACCTTCTCCGCCTTGCGGTCGCAGGCCCGGCTGCAGGCCGGCCTCTCGCCGGAACCTCACGGCGCCCCGCCGTACGAGCTGATCTCGGCCAGGGCGATAGGCCTGATGCCGCGCCCCAGCCGCGGTGACCTGTTCTTCGATTTCGAGGGCGACCCGTTGCACACCGAGCCAGTCGCCTCGCCCGGCGACAGGCCGCAATGGGGCATCGACTACCTGTTCGGCTGGGTCGACGACACCGAGCAGTACTCCGCCCTCTGGGCGCACACCTTCGCCGACGAGAAGCAGGCATTGCTGGAGTTCCTCGAGTTCGTGAAGCTGCGGCGGCAGACGCACCCCGACCTGCACATCTACCACTACGCGCCCTACGAGACCTCGCACCTGTCGGCGATGGCAGCCCGCTACGGAGTCGGCGAGGCTGACGTCGATCGGCTGCTGCGCGAGGGGGTGTTCGTCGATCTGTACCCGATCGTGCTGCGCTCGGTGCGCATCGGCTCCCGCTCCTATTCGATCAAGAAGCTCGAACCGCTCTACATGGGGGCGGAGGTGCGCACCAGCGACGTGCAGAAGGGCGACGACTCGATCGTCCAGTACGTGCAGGCCCGGGCACTGGCGGATGCCGGGCAGGATGCCGAGGCGCAGCGGATCCTCGACGATCTCGCCGACTACAACCGCTACGACTGCGTCTCCACACGGCGGCTGCGCAACTGGCTGGTCGGTCTGGCCAAGCAGGAGGGCGTGCTGCCCGCACCGCCGGACGACCCCGAGACCCGGGCCTACGAGCCCTCTGCACTGTCGCTCGCGCTGCAGGCCGATGCGCTGCGCGCCCAGCAGGAGGGCCGCGACGGCGAGGCGTTCCGGGTGGCCGCCGCAGCGATCGACTATTACCCGCGCGAGGCGAAGAGCTTCTGGCAGGGGCATTTCCAGCGGCTCCGCGAGCCTGTCTCGATCTGGGAGTCCACCCGCGACGTGCTGCGCATCGATGCGGACTCGAGCACGACGGACGAGGACTGGGGCATCGCCGAGGGTCAGCGCACCCAGACCCGGCTGCTGAGCCTGCGCGGCGAGGTCGCGCCCGGCAGCACCATCGGCGTCGGCGGTCGGCCGTTCGCGCTGTACGCCGTGCCGACGCCCTTCGATGCGCCGGGGCCGTCTCGCGTGATCCACATGCCGCATGAGGTCGAGGTCGTCGAGGTGCTCGATGACGGGTACGTGGTGCGCGAGCGCACGGTGCAGGGCCAGATCTGGGATGATCTGCCCGTGGCGCTCGCACCCGCGGCGCCTCCGAACGTGGCCTCGCAGCAGGGCGCGATCGACGAGTGGGCCGCCTCCGTGCACCGTGCGGCGCCCGAGTTCCCCGCCGACGCGGCGACCGACATCCTGCGCCGCATCGCCCCCCGCACCGCCTCGGGGGCGTCGTTGCCGGAGTCCGGCGATGACACGATCGGGGCGATCGTCCGCGGCATCCTCGACCTCGACTCGAGCTATCTCGCGGTCCAGGGTCCTCCGGGAACCGGCAAGACCTACACCGGCTCGCAGGTGATCGCTCGGCTCGTGAACGAGCACGGGTATCGCGTGGGGGTGGTCGCGCAGTCGCACGCCATCGTCGAGAACCTGCTGGAGCGGGTGGTCGCCGACGGCGTTCCTGCGGAGAGGGTCGCCAAGGCGCCGAAGGATCGGGATGCCCAGCCGCCCGCCTACACGGTCATCCGCAAAGACGGCATGGCGGCGTTCCTCGCCGAGCACGCGCAGGGAGGCGCGGTGGTCGGCGGCACCGCGTGGGACTACAGCAACACGCGTCGGGTGGATCGACAGGGGCTCGACCTGCTCGTCATCGATGAGGCCGGGCAGTTCTCGCTGGCATCGACCATCGCCGTGGCTGCAGGGGCGAAGCGGCTGCTGCTGCTCGGCGACCCGCAGCAGTTGCCGCAGGTGAGCCAGGGCACGCATCCCGAGCCCGTCGACACCTCTGCGCTGGGCTGGGTGATGGACGGATCCGCGGTCATCGATCCGGCTCACGGCTACTTCCTCGCCGAGTCGTGGCGCATGCATCCGGCGGTGGCGGCACCCGTCTCGAGGCTGGCCTATGCAGGACGGCTGGCCTCCGCCACCGGCGCCGAGCGGCGTATGGTCGACGGGGTCGAGCCCGGCCTGCACATCGTGCCGGTGCGTCACCGCGGCAACGCGACGGAGTCTCGTGAGGAGGCGGCCGAAGTCGTGCGCATCGTGCGCGACCTGCTGGGTCGCGGCTACGTCGACGGGATGGCGGATGCCGAACGCCGCCCCCTCGGACAGGCGGATGTCATCGTGGTCGCTCCGTACAACGCGCAGAAGCAGCTGATCCACGAGGCGCTCACCGCCGTGGGCCTCGCCGACGTTCCAGTCGGAACCGTGGACAATTTCCAGGGCAAGGAGGCCGTCGTCTCGATCACCTCGCTGGCCGCGTCCAGCGGGCGGGACGCGCCTCGGGGGCCGGAGTTCCTGCTGCTGCAGAACCGCTTGAACGTCGCGATCTCGCGGGCGAAGAGCGTCGCGTACCTGGTGCACTCGCCGGCGCTGCTGGACGATCTGCCGTGGACACCGGAGGGAGTGGCGCGTCTCAGCGCGTTCGCGCATCTCGTCGGCGCAGATCGCGAGGGCTGAAGCGATCCGGAAGCGCCGGCAGCCGCGCGAACGACGCCCACCTGGCCGCCCTGGTCATCGATCACCATGCGAGTGTGGTCAGCTTCGACCGCTCAGCAGGCAGAATTGTTCGCATGCACAGCCTCGACGACCTCCTCCGGGCATCCGCGGCCTGGGTCTGGTTCCCCCGCGACAGTGACCAGGAGAAGTCCGACCTGCAGCTCGTGCGGTACCCGTCTCGGTTCGGCGGCGGTGTGAGGGCATCGCAGGTCGAGTCGACGAGAGACGCCGCGGGCGTGCTCGAGCACGCCATCGAGCGGACCCGGGCGTGGGGCGAGACGAAGCTGACGTTCTGGACGAACGCCAGCGACAGCCCGGACCTCGAGGACGAGCTGCTGCATCGCGGTGCCGAGCACATCGACACGGTCGCGGTGCTGGCGAGGCCCATCGACGGCGTCCCGATCGAGATCCCCGACGACGTGACCGCGGAGGTGGTGCGGACCCTCGACCAGGTCCGCGAGGTGGATGCGATCAACGTGCCCGTCTGGGAGCAGGATCCGCTCGACGAGGACGGCCTGCGCGAGGAACTCGCCGAGGTGCTCGACGGCTTCGCGACCGGTGAGGGCGCTCGTATGCTCGCCCGCATCGACGGCGTCGCCGTGAGCACCGGCGGCTGCACGATCGTCGACGGATTCGTGCGGCTCTGGGGTGCGGCGACGCTTGCGGAGTCACGCGGGCGCGGTGCGTACCGGGCCGTGCTGGCCGAGCGGCTGCACTACAGTGCCGAGCTCGGTGCCACGACCGCGCTGGTCAAGGGCCGCATCAGCACGTCCGCCCCGATCCTCGCCCGTGCGGGATTCACCCACTACGGCGACGAGCACGGGTACCTGCTCGAGGTCTGACCACGGGATGCGGCGGGCCGCCTGTCTTCGGCCGCCCGCCGCCCGCGCTGTCCTTCTCCACTCGCGCTGTCCTTCTCTGCTCGCGCTGCCCATCTCCGCCCGCGCTCTCCTCTTTCGCCCGCGCTGCGTGAATATGCGGCGCGCGAGCGGGGAGTAGCAGCGCGAGCTGCAAGATCAGCAGCGCGTGCAGAGAGTAGCCGCGCGAGCCGGGGGAACGGCCGCGAGCCAGGGAACGGCCGCGTGCCGGGAATAGCCGCGCGAGCGGGGAGCAGCAGCGCGTGCCGGGAACAGCCGCGCGTGTGGGGAGCAGCAGCGCGTGCCGGGAACAGCCGCGCGCGCAGTACGTGCGGGGACGTCGCACCCGGCACGCGCTCGGCTCAGACGGTGCCGTACAGGCGGTCGCCGGCGTCGCCGAGGCCGGGCACGATGTAGCCCTTCTCGTTCAGCCGCTCGTCGAGTGCACCGAGCACGAGGGTCACGTCGCGGTCGCCGACGAGCTTCTCGATCGCGGCGACTCCTTCGGGCGTGCCGAGCAGGCAGATCGCGGTGACGTCCTTCGCACCGCGGTCGAAAAGGAACTGGATCGCCGCGCCCAGGGAACCGCCGGTGGCGAGCATCGGGTCGATGGCGAAGCACTGCCGGTCGCTCAGGTCATCGGGCAGGCGCTCGGCGTAGGTGGTGGGCTCGAACGTGGTCTCGTCGCGCACCATGCCGAGGAACCCGACCTCAGCGGTCGGGATGAGCTTGACCAGGCCCTCCAGCATCCCGAGGCCTGCGCGCAGGATCGGCACGACGATGGGGCGTGGCTCGGCGATCTTCACGCCCATGGTCTTGGTGACCGGGGTCTGGATCTCCACAGGGGTGACCTTGACACTGCGCGTCGCCTCGTAGGCGAGCAGCGTCACCAGTTCCTCGGTCAGCTGACGGAAGACGGGCGACGAGGTCCTCTCATCCCGCAGCACCGTGAGCTTGTGAGTGATGAGGGGATGGTCGGCCACATGAACGCGCATGCGACCAGATTACCGGGGCGGGGTCTTCACTGCGGAACGGCTTCCCGGCTGGCACGCCGGGCGGCATCGGCATCGGCATCGGCATCCGCCTCCCTGTCGACACCCGGCTAATCTCGAACGCATGACCGCTGCCTTCGATGAGCCCATGGCTCGCGCGCTCGCGTTGGCCGTGCAGGCCGGCGCCGCGGGAGATGTGCCGGTCGGCGCCGTCGTCATGGATGCCGCAGGCCGCATCGTCGGTGAGGGGCACAACCTCCGCGAGCAGACGCACGACCCGACCGGGCATGCCGAGATCGTCGCGCTGCGCGCCGCCGCCGCAGCCCATGGCGGCTGGAACCTCGAGGATCACACCCTCGTGGTCACTCTCGAGCCCTGCGTGATGTGCGCCGGCGCGATCCTCCAGGCGCGCGTGGGACGTGTGGTCTTCGGCGCCTGGGATGACAAGGCCGGCGCCGCCGGATCGATGTACGACCTGCTGCGCGATCGTCGTCTGCCGTACCGCGCGGAGGTCATCGGCGGCATCCGCGCGGATGAGGCCACCGCGCTTCTGCGCGACTTCTTCGAATCCCGGCGCTGAGCCCGGCAGCACTACTGTCTCAGCGCGCGCTGATCGCGGCATCCGCCAGGCGCGCGACCAGGGTGAGATATCCCTGCGCACCCGGGTCGAAGTATCCGATGTGCCGGCCGCCGTGTTCGTCGATCGAGGTCTGCGAGGCGTGTCCCTCGACGGCGGTGCCGATCGTGGTGGTGCCGTCGAGGCCGGGAGCCTCACCGCCGTCGCAGTCGTACCCGACCACGCCCCGGATGTCGCGCGGGTCGAGCGGATGCTGCCCCAGCCGTCCGAGTGGCGCGATGCTGTCGTTCGCGCTCTCGGTGGCGTACAGGGTCAGGTCTCCGCGTGCGATCGCATCCGCCAGGGCCACGCCGGCCGCATGGGTCACCCCGGCTGAGGCGATCGAGAATGCGGTGCGCACGTGTTCGCCGATGTTCATGGCGAACAGCTCGCCGAGCAGGGTCGATGAGTACGAGTACGTGACCACCGCGACGTGCGCATGCGGATTGCGTGGTTCCAGCCGATCGATGTCGACCGCCAGCCGTGCGGCGCCGACCGTCGCGTGCTTGGTCGCCAGCGCCGACACGTGCGTGCCCGAGTCCCAGCCGAACCACGCGACCGTCGCGATCTCGCGCGGCTCACCACGGACGACGCAGGAGCGGATGACATCCGCGCAGATGCGCTGTGCGGCATCCGCCCATCCGGCGAACGCCAGCAGGTCGGTGTCGATGCCGTGCAGCACGAAGACGACGAGATCGGCGGTGTCGAGATCTCCGAAGGACACGACGGCGTGCGGGCCGGGATCGACCATGGCGAGTGACTGCAGGCGCGCCTGGGAGTCGTTCTCGAGGACGGACATGAGGGCGCGCAGCTTCCGCTCGGTCACGGGTGGCAGGTCGGTGCGCGCGAGCTCGGCCCGCAGCTGCTCGATCGCCACGGCGTCAGTCGGAGGACTTCAGGACGAACGCGTCCGTCGGGGGCTCCGGATCCAGAGACGGGCGGTACACGTCGGGCTCGAGGTAGATGACGCGGGCGGCCGGCACGGCGGCACGGATGCGGCGCTCGATCTCATCGATGTCGCCGGCAGCATCGCGGACGGTCTTGTCGGCGGTGAGGGCGATCTTCGCCGCCACCATCAGTTCGTCCGGTCCGAGGTAGAGCGTCTTGATGTGGATGAGCTTGACCACATCGGGACCGCCCGAGATCGCGTCGACGATGAGATCGTGGTCGGCGGGGTTGGCACCCTCCCCGACGAGCAGACTCTTGGTCTCCATTCCCAGGATCAGGGCGATCACGATCAGCAGCAGACCGATCATCAGGGTGCCCACTGCATCGAAGACCGGGTTGCCGGTGATCAGCGTGAGCCCCACTCCGAGAAGAGCGAAGGTCAGGCCGGTGAGCGCGCCGGTGTCCTCCAGCAGCACGACGGGCAGCTCGGGGGCCTTCGAGCGGCGCACGAACGAGATCCAGGACTGGCTCTTGTCGCGCACCGCGTTGCTCTCGCGAACGGCAGTGCGCAGCGAATACGACTCCAGGCCGATCGCGATCACCAGCACGACCAGCGGCAGCCACCACCAGGCCTGATCGATGGCATGCGGATGCGTGAGCTTGTCGACGCCCTCGTACACGGCGAAGAGTCCGCCGAGCGAGAAGAGCACGATCGACACGACGAAGGCCGACACGTACCGTTCGCGGCCGTAGCCGAACGGATGCGCCCGGTCGGCCCGCTTCTCGGCCTTGCGCGCGCCGAGCATGAGCAGGAGCTGGTTACCGGAGTCAGCCACCGAGTGGATCGCCTCGGCGAGCATCGACGCCGAACCCGAGAGCGCCCACGCGACGAACTTGGCCAGGGCGATGCCCAGATTGGCCAGGAGTGCCGCGACGATCGCCTTGCTGCCACCGGATGCGCTCATGGCACCGAGTCTACTTCGCGGCCGTTCGAGAGCAGAGGGACACGACCAGGCTCGGAGGTGCGACTCGTAGGATGGCCGCATGGTCGACACGCTTCCTTCCCTCGCATTCCTCGGTGCCGGTTCGATGGGAGGCGCGATCCTGCAGGGCGTCGTCGCCTCCGGTGTTCCGGTCGACGGCGGCATCATCGCCACGAATCGTTCGCGCGAGAAGGCGGATGCGCTGGCATCCCTCGGTGGGGTGACGAGCGTCGCTCTGGAGGAGACGCCGAAAGGCAACACGGATGCTGCGGCCGCGGCGCGCATCGTCCTGGTCGGAGTCAAGCCCGCGATGGTGACCGATCTGCTGCGGGAGATCGCTCCTGTGCTGCGCGAGGATGCCATCGTCGTGAGCCTCGCGGCTGGAGTCACCCTGGACACGTTCACGGAAGCACTGGGTGCGAACGCGCACGTCATCCGCTCGATGCCGAACACCCCGGCAACTGTCGGCCGCGCGGTGACCGGTCTGGCCGGGGGAGAGGCGGCCACGGCCGAGGACATGGCCCTCGTGCGCGCCCTCTTCGAGACCGTCGGTGCGGTCATCGAGGTGCCGGAGTCGCAGATCGACCCGCTGTCGACGGTGTCCGGCTCGGGACCGGCCTACGTGTACCTGCTCATCGAGGAGCTGACCAAGGCGGCATCCGGGATGGGCTTCTCGGATGCCGATGCGCGTCTCATGGCCGAGCAGACCTTCATCGGCGCGACAGCTCTGCTCGAGGCATCCGGTGAGGATCCCGCCGAACTGCGCCGACGCGTCACGAGCCCCAAGGGCACGACCGAGCGCGCCGTCGCCGTCATGCAGGAGGCGCGCCTCGACGACATGTTCGCCCGGGCGACGGCCGCCGCTCTGGCCCGGGCGAAGGAGCTCGCCGCCGGCGCCTGAGCTTGAATCCGGGACAGGAGATTCGGCCGGGACAGGCCGATTCTGGCGAACTCGTCCTGTGCCCGCTGAATCTCCTGTAAGCGGTGAACGTACGGGGTGAATGCCGACCCGCCCGCTCGCCGCGTCAGCGGTCGAGGCCCGCGAACCGTTCGATGTCGCTGTTCGTGCCGGACACGATGATGAGGTCGTGATTGGTCACGACGGTGGTGGCCTCCGCGTAGCGGAACGGCTTTCCCGGGCTCTTCACGCCCACCACGGTGACCTTGTACTTGGTGCGCACGCCGGATTCGTTCAGGCCGATGCCGCGGATGAACTTCGGCGGGTACATCTTGGCCAGCACGAAGTCGTCGTCGAAGCGGATGAAGTCCAGCATCCGTCCGCTGACCAGGTGCGCGACGCGCTCGCCGGCTTCGCGCTCGGGATAGATCACGTGGTTCGCGCCGACGCGGGCGAGGATCTTGCCGTGCGACTGCGAGACCGCCTTAGCCCAGATCTGCGGCACCTTCAAGTCGACGAGGTTCGCGGTGATGAGGACGGATGCCTCGATCAGCGAGCCGACGGCGACGACGGCCACCTGGAAGTCCTGGGCGCCGATCTGTCGCAGCGCATCGATGTTGCGGGCATCCGCCTGCACGGTGTGCGTGACGCGCTCGGACCACTTCTGCACCAGGCCGAGGTCCTCGTCGATCGCCATGACCTCGCGGTCGAGCCTGTCGAGCTCGCCTGCGCAGGCGGCGCCGAAGCGCCCGAGTCCGATCACGAGCACCGGCGCGTCACCGCGAACCATCTCAACCAACGATCGGCCTTTCCACGGGCAGCGAATACAGCTGCGATCGGGATGTCGCGGCGACCGCCGCGGCGAGAGTCACTGTACCAACGCGCCCCATGAAGATGGTGGCGGCGAGGATGTACGAACCGGCATCCGGCAGTGCTCCGGTCACACCGGAGGTGAGCCCGACGGTGCCGAACGCCGAGATCACATCGAACAGCACATCGATCACCGGGAGCTTGGTCAGCTGCGTGATCGCGATGGTCGACACCGCGACGATGGTCGCACCCCACGCGACGACGGAGAGCCCGACGCGCTGCACGTCGGAGGGGATGCGGCGGCCGAACGCCTCCACGGACTGGCGGCCCCTGGCCTCGGACCAGACGGCGATGGCGAGCACGGCGAGGGTGGTCACCTTGATGCCTCCGGCAGTGGATGCCGAGCCGCCGCCGACGAACATGAGCATGCAGGCGACGAGCATCGAGGAGCCGTTGAGATCGGCGATGTCGATCACGTTGAACCCGCCGGAGCGCGTCATCGCCGACAGGAAGAAGGCCTGCATGGTGGTGTCGGCTGCGTCCATCGAGCCGAACGTGCGCGGGTTGCCGTACTCCAGCAGCAGGAACACGCCCGCGCCGACGAAGAACAGCAGCACGGTCGTGACGATGGTCAGCTTGGAGTGCAGCGACCAGCGCTTCACATGCCAGACGTGCTTGGCGAGCGTGTAGATCACCGGAAAGCCGATGCTGCCGAGGAAGACGCCAGCCATGAGCAGGGTGAGCACGAGGTAGTCGTCGCCGAAGACGGCCACGCCGCCGGCGTTCGGCGCGAAGCCCGTGTTCGTGAACGACATCGCCGCGAAGTACGGTGCCTCCCAGAGCGCCGCGAACGGATCGACCTCCGCCATCACGAGTGCGGGGTAGAGCAGCACGGCGAGGGTGGCCTCGATGATCAGCGCCGAGGACGCGACCGTGGTCAGCAGTTGCCCGACCTCACCCAGGCGCACGGTCTGGCTCTCGTTGACCGGCCCGCCGTGAGCGCGCAGCGGGTTGGTATCGCCGGCGGCCATGAGCTTGGCGCTCAGCCCCAGGCGTTTGGAGATGGCCAGGCCCATCAGCGAGGCCAGTGTCAGCACACCGAGCCCGCCGATGTTCACGCCGATGAAGATGACGACCTGGCCGAACCCCGACCAGTGCGTGCTCATGTCGACCGTGCTCAGACCGGTGACGCAGATCGTCGAGACCGCGGTGAACAGCGCGTCGCTGAGCGGGGTGACCGAGCGTGCGGTCGAGGCGATCGGCAGAGAAAGCAGGCCGGTGAACAGCAGGATCAGAGCGGCGAAGATGACGATCGCGAACCGCGACGGCGATGAGGTCACGAGGTGCTTGACGCGCCGAGCTGCGAGGTGCACTCCGCTGCGCGAGGAAGATGCCGACATCATGCCCGACATCCATCCCCCTGTCGCCGTGCGCGCGACGACCTTCGCCGAGCTTTCGTCATGGTACTCCGTGTGCGCGCGTGGTACTCGGTGCCCGTGCCGACTACCCTGAGGACATGACGGACATCTTCGACGTGATCGCTGACGGCACGAGGCGCGACATCCTCCAGCTGCTGCTGCGTCGCTCCGCAGAGGGCGATGCCGGAACCAGTGTGACCGAGATCGTGAGCGAGCTGGGCGTCAGCCAGCCGACCGTCTCCAAGCACCTCAAGGTGCTGCGCGAGTCCGAGCTCGTGACGGTCCGAGAAGACGGACAGCGCCGCTTCTACAGCATCGCCGTGGCCCCGCTCGAGGCCGTCGACGACTGGCTGGTGCCGTTCCTGATGGATGCCTACGGCGATGAGGCTCCGGACTACGGAATCGGGTCCGTGCCGCTCCCGGGCAGTGCGGCGCATGCCGCCGAGGTGGTCGGTCGCGCGGCGGCATCCGCCAAGCATGTGGTGGCGAACGCCTTCAAGCGGCTGAGCTGAGCCCCGGACGAGGTCGGCCGCCGCGGCGGCGTGGACGTGCGCCACAGCACTCACATGAGTCACAGTGGTTTACAGCAGTCGCACCTTGCCCATATGCTGTGCATCAGCAGAAAGGGGTACGGGGGATGCCCGACGTTCAAGACGCACGATTCCTGACGGTCGCCGAGGTCGCGGAGCTCATGCGCGTGTCCAAGATGACCGTGTATCGACTCGTGCATGCCGGCGATCTGCCGGCGATCCGATTCGGCCGCAGCTACCGCGTGCCGGAGTCCGCTGTCGCGGACGCACTCAACAAGCCCATCGCCGACGTAGGATGATCTGAGCGCTCGGTTCGGGGTGAGCCCGACCGTTTGCTAGAATCGTCCGAGGCATTTCCGTGCCCGTACCCGGGTGCCCGCCTTCGTGGCATCCAGCCCCTGACTTAGTGAGGTTTCCGTGGGTTCAGTCATTAAGAAGCGCCGCAAGCGCATGGCGAAGAAGAAGCACCGCAAACTGCTTCGCAAGACTCGCCACCAGCGCCGCAACAAGAAGTAAGCGGCACGACACCGAGCGCCTGTCTTCGGACGGGCGCTTTGTGTATTCCGCAGGATAATGGACTCATGAAGACGATCGACATCACTCAGCTCGCCGCCCGTGAGGACGTACCCCTCATCGACGTGCGCGAGCGCGACGAGTTCGCGGCCGGCCACGTTCCCGGCGCGGTCAACGTGCCGCTGTCCGAACTGGGGGACCGTCTCGACGAGCTTCCCGGCGAGGCATTCGATGTGATCTGCCAGGCAGGCGGACGCTCGGCGCGTGCGGTGAAGGCGCTCGAGTCGCGCGGCTACGACGCGACCAACGTCGAAGGCGGCACGGGCGAATGGATCGCTCAGGGGCATCCGGTCGAGAAGTGACCACCCTCACCCTGATCAGCAAGCCCGACTGTCATCTCTGCGACGTCGCGAACGACGTCATCGACGCGGTCGTGGCGGAGCTTCCGGATGCCGCCGCCGAGCGCCTCGAGATCGTCGAGCGCTCCATCAGTGATGATGCGGCGCTGTACGAGCGCTGGTGGGAGAAGATCCCGGTCGTCCTGATCGACGGCGAACTGCACGCGCATTGGCGTGTATCACCGGAGCGTCTGCGCTCCGCACTCGAGGAGGCGATCGGATGAGCGTCCGTCACGTGGTCAGTTGGAAACTCGCAGAAGAGGATGCCGCGCTGCGCGCCGAGCAGGCCGCCGAGGTGGCGCGCCGCCTCAACGCGCTGATGGGCGTCGTGCCCGAACTGCGTGCGGTGTCGGCGGGTGCGAACATGGCGCATCCGGATGTCAATTGGGACGTCACCCTCGTCGCCGACGTCGACTCGCTCGAGGCGCTGGAGGCCTACCAGGTGCATCCGGCCCACAAGGAGGCCGGCGCGTACATCCGCTCGGTCGTGGCATCCCGCGTCGCCGTCGATTTCGAATTCTGAGCAGATCTGTCAATCGGTAGTTCTGCGCAGGAAATCTGAGCAGAAATATCTAATTGTGAACAGTCTGCCCCGCACAACTGCGCACTCTCGCAACCCAATCGTGACCGCCTCGGCTGCTCCTGCGGTGGTCGACTTCACGCAGGGCATGCCAAGATGAGTGCGAAACCCGTTTCCCTGGGCGCAAGCCCCGTCACACAGGAGTGACCATGAACCGTCGTCCTCTGCTTCTCGGCACCGCCGTCGCGGCCGCCGCTGTCCTCATCCTCTCCGGCTGCGCCGGCAACCCGGGCTCCGACGGCGATGGAGGCGGCGACACCGCACCATCCGGTCCTGACTACGGTCTGGTGACCGCGGGCACATTGACCATCTGCTCCGAGGTCCCGTACGTCCCGTTCGAGTTCGAGGGCGGCGACAACGGAACCGGCTACACGGGCTTCGACATCGACCTGACCTACGCGATCGCGCAGAAGCTCGACCTCAAGCTCAGCGTGCAGGATGTCAGCTTCGACGGGCTCCAGTCGGGCACCACCCTGATCGCGGGTACGTGCGACATGGGCGCCTCGGCCATGACGATCACCGAGGAGCGCAAGGCGAACATCGACTTCTCCGACCCGTACTACGCCTCGCTTCAGTCGCTGCTGACCAGCGTCGACTCGGGCATCAAGAACATCGGCGACCTCAAGGGCAAGAACGTCGGCGTGCAGCAGGGCACCACGGGTGAGAGCTACGCGACACAGAACGCCGAGGGCGCCACGCTCGTGCAGTACCCCGGCGACGCCGAGCTGTGGCCGGCCCTGCAGGCCGGGCAGATCGACGCGATCCTTCAGGACCAGCCCGTCAACATCGAGCACGAGAAGGCCGATGACTCGTACAAGATCGTCGAGGAGTACAACACCGACGAGTCGTACGGGTTCGCCTTCGCCAAGGGCGAGAAGACCGAACTGCGCGAGGCCGTGAACAAGGCGCTCCAGGAGCTGCGCGACAGCGGCGACTACGACACCATCTACGACACCTATTTCGCCGCGAAGTAAGCGACTCGGGCAGATAGGAGATCCGTTCCGATGGCATTGAAGCGGAGGACCAGAGGCCGGTTGTACCGGTACTCCATGTACGCGCTGTTCATCGCGTTCATCGTGCTGGTCGCGGTGGCCACCGACTGGCCCAAGATCGGCAAGCAGTTCTTCGATCTCGAGGTCGCAGCGAAGCTGTTCCCCGATATCGTCATCGTCGCGCTGCGCAACACGGTGCTGTTCACGCTGATCGCCTTCGCCGGTGGTCTGCTGCTGGGGATCGTGTTCGCGCTGATGAAGCTGTCGGTCATCGCACCGTTCCGCTGGTTCGCGACCGCGTGGATCGAGCTCTTCCGTGGGCTGCCCGCGCTGCTGACGATCTTCGCGATGGCGTTCATCCTGCCGATCGCGTTCGGCATCAAGCCGCCGGGCGGTCCGGTCGGCGCGGGGCTGATCGGCCTCATCCTGGTGGCCTCGGCGTACATGGCAGAGGTGATCCGCGCCGGCATCCAGGCAGTGCCGAAGGGCCAGACCGAGGCTTCTCGATCACTGGGCATGTCGCCGATGAAGACGATGTTCTGGATCGTCCTGCCGCAGGGCTTCCGCATCATCATCCCGCCGCTGACGAACGAGTTCGTGCTGCTGCTGAAGGACACCTCGCTGCTGTTCATCGCGGGCACCTTCATCTGGTCGAAGGAGCTCACCAGCTTCGCGCGGGATGCGAACACCATGTACGCGAATGCGACACCGCTGATCATGGCGGCACTGCTGTACCTGATCGTGACGATTCCGCTCACCCGCTTCACTGCGTGGCTCGAGCGGCGGATGGCGAGGCAACGATGAGCACGGATCTGATCGACGTCCACGCACCTGCGATCGACATCCAGGGCCTGGTCAAGAGCTTCGGCGAGAACGAGGTGCTCAAGGGCATCGACCTCACGGTCAACAGCGGTGAGGTGGTCTGCATCATCGGACCGTCCGGGTCGGGCAAGTCGACGCTGCTGCGCTCGGTGAACCTGCTCGAGGATCCCACCGACGGCCACATCCTCATCGAGGGGATCGACGTCACCGATGAGGAGACCGACATCGACCGGGTGCGCCAGCGCATCGGCATGGTGTTCCAGAGCTTCAACCTGTTCCCGCACATGACGGTGCTGGGCAATCTCACGATCGCCCAGCGGCGCGTGAAGAAGCGCTCGAAGGACGAGGCAGAGCGGGTCGCGCAGGAGATGCTCGCCCGGGTCGGTCTCGCCGAGAAAGCGGATGCCTTCCCCAGCCACCTCTCCGGCGGTCAGCAGCAGCGCGTGGCCATCGCTCGTGCGCTGTGCATGAACCCCGACATGATGCTCTTCGACGAGCCCACCTCGGCGCTCGACCCCGAGCTCGTCGGCGAGGTGCTCCAGGTCATGCGCACTCTGGCGGACGAGGGCATGACGATGCTGGTCGTCACCCACGAGATGGGCTTCGCCCGTGAGGTCGGCTCGCGCCTGATCTTCATGGACGGCGGTCACATCCTCGAGCAGGGAGACCCGCGCGAGGTGCTGGCCAATCCCCAGCATCCGCGTACGCAGGACTTCCTGTCGCGCGTTCTGTAGCCGCTGCGCTTCTCACGATTCCGGGGCCGGCGACGGCTCCGGAGTCGTGGTCGGTTCCGGGACCGGCTCTGCGTCGACCTCGCTGAGCTCGAAGTAGGGATCGTCGTCCCACGGATCGAAGATTCCCCCCGCCACCCATCTGCCGGCCTCGATGCCCGGACCGGCGTACCCGTCGCTGCATGCCGAGAAGGTGAGGGCGTAGAAGCCGCTGGTGAGGAAGCGGATGCGCCGTGTCGCCGTGCCTTTCGCGTCGAGCGGCAGACTCGCCGTCTGGCCGACGTCCGAGGTGACGCATGCGGTGCCGTCGGACGGCCCGACGAGTGTGAAGACGAGACCGGTCGTGCTCGCGTCGTCGAGATCCATCAGCACGTCGCCCTCGAAGCCCGTCAATGCGACGGCGGTGATCGTGAACGGGATCTCCGCCGCCTCGGAGGAGACCCCATCGGTGACCGTCCACACCTGCGCGGTGTACGATCCGGCGGGCAGAGCCAGGGATCGGGCATCGAAGTTCCACGAGCCGTCCGGTGCAGGGTCGACGGTGTAGACGTCGTCACCGAACCCGATGGCGACGATCGAGTCGGCGGGAGCGGAGCCCGACATCGCCGGAGCCATGAACGTCGATGCGGGATAGACGGTCGTGACCGTCGGCTTCCCGCCGCCCGGGGCGGTCGATCCGTCACCGGGAGTCGTTCCGTCACCGGGAGTCGATCCGTCACCGGGAGCGGTGCCGCCCCCGGGCGTGCCCCCGCTGTTCGCAGGAGGCGGCACGCTGCCCGGCGGTGCCGGGACAGGTGCAGGGCGCACCGGCAGGGGGGTCGCAGGGCCGTCCGGTAGCCAGAAGTCGATCGAGTCGTCCTCTACGGGCACGGGCACGGTCACGGTGGCGGGCGGTGACGGCGGTGACGGGACTGCGATCGGATGAGGCCCCGGGACGGATGCGGGGGACTGGGCGCGAGGCTCGGAGGTCGGAAGCGCGGTATCGGACGACTGCGCGCTGTCCGCATTCGGCAAGGGGATGAATCCGGTACCGAGGCCGAGGGTCAGCGCGCCGACCAGCGCGGCGGCCGAACCGATCAGCGTGAAGCCGAGTCCTGCGGCGACGGTGACGCTGGCCGGTGCGGCCCAGAGAGTCGTGGCACCGGGAAGGATGACGCCGAGCGCGGCCAGGCCGCTGATCGAGGCGGCCGCACCACGGCTGTTGCCGTAGGCGAGGCGCAGATCGAGCTCGGCGCGTCGGCACTGAGCGCACTGGGCGAGGTGGTCGTCCACCGCAGAGTTGCGGCTCTTGCCGGTGATCACGCGCGCGGGCAGGGCATCGGCCACGTGACTTGCGTCATCACGCAGCTCCCGAGGAAGCTGCTCGGCGAGCCACTGCTCCCGCAGTCCCTTTCGGGCTCGGCGCTGCAGGGCCGAGACGGCATTCGCGCCGATGCCCAACTCCTGCGCGATCGCGGGGCGAGCGACGTTCTCGACCTCCGAGAGCCAGAGCACACGTTGCCAGCGGTCAGGAAGTGCCCGGAAGGCATCGAGGAGCTGGGCGGCGTCCACGGCGCGTTCGACTCGGTCGTATCCGCTCT
>Ga0160443_100281_pt1 | contig 49414 bp, 42 predicted proteins | sample HID1972I_E1MG_FD_108244 | JGI IMG/M metagenome (GOLD analysis project Ga0160443, IMG submission 108244) | Enriched pill bug-associated microbial communities from UW Madison campus, WI, USA - HID1972I_E1 MG | ecosystem: Host-associated > Arthropoda: Insects > Digestive system > Unclassified ... | reverse complement strand
GCAGAGCGCTCGAAGGGGCTGCGATCGGCACCTGGTTCGAGCCCGCCGTCACCGAGTGACCAGCCGAGGTCACGCGGGAGCCGGCAACGTCGTGCGCCGATAAACTGACCGCATGAGCACCCCTGTCATCGATCCCGCCGCCGTCCCTTCCGATTCTTCGGAGCGGCCGGAGGATCGGCTGGCCAGGGCCAAGCACGCATCGCGGTCGATCGCGCAGCTGACCAGCAGCACACGCACCGCAGCGCTGCAGGCGATCGCCGCGGCCATCGACGCGAACGTCGAGCGCATCGTCGCGGCCAACGCCCTCGACGTCGAGCGCGGCCGCGAATCCGACATCGGCGATGCACTGATCGACAGGCTGCGCCTGGACGACACGCGCGTGGCGTCTCTGGCATCCGCCGTCCGCGAGGTCGCGCTGCTGCCCGACCCGATCGGACAGGTCCTCGGCGGCCACCGGATGCCGAACGGCGTCACCCTCGAGAAGGTGCGCGTTCCCTTCGGAGTGGTCGGCGCCATCTATGAGGCCCGCCCCAACGTGACCGTCGACATCGCCGCGCTCGCGCTGCGATCCGGCAACGCCGTGGTGCTGCGCGGCGGCAGCGCCGCCCGATCATCGAACACCGTGCTCGTCGAGATCATGCGTTCGGCGCTGGAGTCGGTGGGTGTCGATCCCGAGGCGATCCAGACCGTCGACGACTTCGGACGCGACGGAGCGAGGGCCCTCATGCACGGCCGCGGCTACGTCGACGTGCTCGTGCCCCGGGGCAGCGCGTCGCTCATCGAGACGGTGGTGACCGAGTCGACCGTCCCGGTGATCGAGACGGGTGCGGGCGTCGTTCACATCGTCCTGGACGAGTCCGCTCCGCTGGACTGGGCCCGCGACATCGTCGTGAACGCGAAGGTGCAGCGTCCGAGCGTCTGCAACGCGGTCGAGACCGTGCTGGTGCTGCGTCAGGCCGCACCCCTGCTGGTGCCCGTCGTCGCCAGTGCACTGCAGAGCGAGGGCGTCGCGATCCACGGCGACGACATGGTCGCCGGTCTCGTGTCGAACGTGATCCCCGCCACCGAGGAGGACTGGTCGACCGAGTACCTCAGCCTCGACATCGCCATCAAGATCGTCGACACCCTCGACGATGCGCTCGCGCACATCCGCCGATACAGCACGGGGCACACCGAGTCGATCATCACGACGGACTCCCGCAACGCGGAGCGCTTCCTCGCCGAGGTCGATTCGGCGGTGGTGATGGCCAACGCCTCGACCCGCTTCACGGATGGTGCGGAGTTCGGTTTCGGCGCGGAGGTGGGGATCTCCACCCAGAAGCTGCACACGCGCGGACCGATGGGCGTCTCGGAGCTGACCAGCACCAAATGGCTGGCGCGCGGGTCAGGTCAGACCCGGGGTTGAGGACTAGACTGATGAGGCGTTTGCTTGACCGCTCAGAAACGGAGCCAGTATGAACCTCGTCGCCCAGATCGCGATGGCCGCAGCGGAGGCCGAGCACCACGGCAACGTGGCAGCCGAGACGCTGATCTTCGGACTCATCGCCGCCGGCGTCTTCGCGCTGCTCGCGTTGGTGACGCTGTCGTACCGCAACGTCGCCAACCGCCACTCGGCGAAGGCTGAGGCATTCGCCGAGAAGCACGGCAGGGACGGCCACGGCCACTAGGCGCGCATGCAGGATTCCACCGCTCGGGCACCGCGCATCGGCGTGATGGGTGGCACTTTCGACCCCATCCACCACGGTCACCTGGTCGCCGCCAGCGAGGTGGCGCATTCCTTCGATCTCGATGAGGTCGTCTTCGTGCCGACGGGCGAGCCATGGCAGAAGCCGGACGTGTCGCCCAGCGAGCAGCGCTATCTGATGACGGTCATCGCCACCGCATCGAACCCGAGTTTCACGGTCAGCCGCGTCGACATCGAGCGCGACGGACCGACGTACACGATAGACACCCTGCGGGATCTGAAGCAGGAGCGCCCCGACGCGGAGCTGTTCTTCATCACCGGAGCGGATGCCGTTGCGCAGATTGTCAGCTGGAGGGACCATGATGAACTCTGGGAACTCGCCCACTTCGTCGCCGTCTCCCGACCCGGCCACGTACTGAGCACCGACGGGCTGCCTTCGGACAAGGTGAGTCAGCTCGAGGTCCCCGCGTTGACGATCTCGTCGACAGCATGCCGGGAACGGGTCGCGGACGGCCGGCCGGTCTGGTATCTGGTGCCGGACGGGGTCGTCCAGCACATCGCAAAGCATCATCTGTATCGGAGCAAGGAATGACTACATCGGATCAGGACGGACAGCATCAGCTCACGCGCAAGCAGCTGCGTGAGATCCGCCTGACCGGTTCGACACCGGTCATCAGCGAGCAGGAGGCGGCAGCGGCAACGCAGCCGTCGACGGTCCTCCCGCACGCCGCGGAGCCTGTCGAGATCGCTCCCGTCCCCGACGTCGAGAGCGGTCACGCGGATGCTCCGCTCACGCGGCGCCAGATGCGTGCGCTCGAACATGCGCGTCAAGCCACCGAAGAGCGAGAAGCAGACGCGCCCATCGCCGCGGAGCAGCGGCTTCCGGACGGACTGGTCTCCGGTGTTCCCGCATTCGAGGCGCCCGCGCCGGCGACTGCGGAGGTGCCGCGCTTCGACGACTCGGACGCTGCTGAGGCCGAGGCACCGGCCGTCGAGCCGGAAGCGGAGCCCGTGCCCGACGCGGAGCCCGTGCCCGACGCCGTATCCGAGGTCGACGTCGTGACCGGAGCCTCCGATCGCGATCAGGTCGCGGCGATCTTCGATGCGCCCGTCGAAGACGCTCCGGTCGTCGCCGCGGCATCCGAGGTCGATGCCGCCGAGTCCGGTGATGAGCGCGAGGCGGACGAGCTCGAGGTCATCACCGCTGAGCGCCCTGTGGTGGGGGCGGCGTTCGGTCTGGGCGTCAAGCCGGAACAGCCCGTCGGCGCCCTGTTCGACGACCTGCTCGATGGCGGTTCCTCCTCCGGATCGCACCATTCCGCCTCCACCGCACTGATCTTCACCCCCTCGGCCGGCGCCGGGTCCCTCTCGGGTCCCATCGCCTCGACCGGCGAGCTGCTGATCACCGGCACCTACGCGCTTCCCGACGGCATCGGCTCACAGGGACACGCACATGGCACAGCAGACGGCAGGGATGCCGACGCCGTGCTTCTGGACGGCGAGCTCGCGCCCGCATCCTCGCCCACGCCGATCGCCGCAAGCTCGGCGGTCAGCACATCCAAATCTGCCGGTGAGGTCATCCGCCCGCCGGCGCCCGACAAGGGCAACAAGCTCATGCTCACCCTGGCGATCGTCGCCGGCGGACTCGCGCTCGCGCTGGCCGCCACGCTGATCATCGCCGCCACCACTGGAGTCTTCGGTTGATGCAATCCCCTGAGAACGCTGTCGAGATGCTTCGCATCGCCGCTGACGCGGCCGATTCGAAGGGCGGCGAGGACCTCGTCGCACTGAACGTCTCCGAACCGCTGCCGCTGGTCGACGTGTTCCTTCTGGTCACCGGCAGCAGCGAGCGCAACGTCGCCGCCATCGCCGATGAGATCGAGGACAGGCTCTTCGAGGCCGGTCACAAGCGCGTGCGCCGCGAGGGGCGCGCCGAGGCCCGCTGGGTGCTGCTCGACTTCGGCGACCTCATCGTGCACGTCTTCCACGCCGAGGAGCGCGTCTTCTACGGGCTCGAGCGGCTCTGGAAGGACTGCCCGGTCATCCCGATCGAGCTCACGGAGCGGGTGGCGGGGGAGTAGTCCCGCTCGAGTCGCCATCGGGGCGGCGCGTTCCCACGCCGGCTTCGTCATTGGTCTCGGAGATGTCCGGGATCTCGGCCTCGTCGGCCGGATCCACCTGAACGGCGCTCACTGCACCGCTGTCTGCTCCGGCGCCACCGGCGGGGACGTCCGCGACGTCGTCGTCGGCTCCTGAGGCCAGACGATCGGCCGCCGCACTGTCGACGCGGTCTGCGTCGATGTCGGGATCGAGCACGCGCTCTCCGTCCACCTCGCGCGTTCCGGGTTCGACCTCGCGGTCGGCGTCGGGGTCGTACGGTACGAAATTGGGTGTGGGGTTCGACATGGTCGGCTCCTCTCGTAGCGGATGCTGCGACGCTACGCGCCGCGACGATCGGTGGGGAGCGGGTTGACGGCCGAGGTCTCACCCGCTAGCCGGAGGACGCTGAGTGCGACACTCCCGGCCCCCGGCCTCGATTGGCGATGGCTCGAAAGTCCGTAGTATGCTTTACAGGTTGCCGCGGCTCCGGTCGGGCAGCAGATGGGCCTGTGGCGCAGTTGGTAGCGCACCTGCATGGCATGCAGGGGGTCAGGGGTTCGAATCCCCTCAGGTCCACCATCTGATCGATCACGACGCCTTCACGGGCTGCCGAAGGATCGTGCGCAACTTCTCCGGAGCGACCCGCCGTGCGTCGCTGAGGTAGATCTCGTGGTGCCGTCCGGTCATGCGCAGGTCGTTCTGCGGAATGAACTCCTCATGCATGCGCCCCAGGACCGAGGCCTCGTCATCGTACGAGCCGATGTGGAGCGTCTGCACGCAACGTCCCTCCGACAGGGTCTCGAGCCGGATGTCATCGAGCCGGGTCGGTGGGTTCTTCCCGCCTACCCGATCCATGGCCGCACGGACAGCGGATCGGTCGAGCCAGTCGGGCACCATGAGCATCATCGTCCACTGCCAGCGGGACTTGTCGCGTGAGACGGTGAAGCTGTCCATGTCCTCCGCCCACCACAGGCCCTCCAGAGGCGGAACGACGTAGTCCCGGCCCCACTCCGCCTTGCTGAGGAACTTGAGCTTGTACGCCACGGGATAAAGAGCCGCCAGCGACTCGGCGTAGTCGTGCGCCGTGTTCGGATCACCGCATCCGTCGAGCATGAGGTACTGGAGGTCGGGCACATCGACGATCCGGAATCCGCCGCGCGGCGCCCGATAGCAGTCGAGGCTCTTCTTGAAGTCGATCTTCTCCGCCATCACCCACACCGACCCGCCATGCGAGTCTTGACCTTTCTGCCTCCATCGGACTCCGTGAGCCAGAGTACTGGCCAGCGCGGGCGATCCGCAGACCACCCGGCGGGGACGCACATCCGTCTTCATCCGATGCATGATGGAAGGACGATGAGGTTTGCAGTGGCGCGAGCAGGGCAGCATGCCGGTCGGCTGTCGCTGCTCGCCGTTCTCGTCGCACTGATCGTCGTCGGCGTCGGCGGAGTGGAGACATTCGCCGAACGGATGCTGCAGACGGGCGTGTCGAGCATCTTCGACGACGCCGAACCCCGGGCGCGCACAGCCGTCGTCATCGCAGACGCGACGGCGGGCGGTGAAACGCTGGACGGGTCCGTGCGCGACGCCATCGAATCGACGTTCTCGGGCACCGACGTCGTCGTGTCGCGACGGGTCTCGTCCGTCCTGGACCTCGGATCCACGACGAATGGCCCACTCTCGATCGGCCTGCTCGACGACCCTCGCGTGCCGGCGCTCACCATCCTGTCCGCCGGATCGTGGCCGACCTCCGCGGGGCAGATCGCCCTGCCCGATGCCGCGGCCGAACGGCTGCATCTGCGAATCGGCTCCGCCGTGGGCACCACGGATGGTGGACCGGACCTCACCCTCGTGGGCATCTGGGCTGCGGATGATCCACTCGATCCGGCATGGCAGGGCGATCCATCGGTCGTCTCCGGTGAGAACGACGGAGTCATCGGCCCGGCGATGGTCGCGCCGGGGTCTTCGTCAACGCCCGCCGACACGCAGATGATCAGCTGGGAAGTGGCTCCGGTCCGTGTCGAGATCTCCGACATCCCGGCCCTGCAGCTGGCGCTGACGAATCTGCAGGGACTGCCGGACGCGGTCGATCCGGGGCACGAGTACGGCATCCGTGTGCAGGGCGCTCTCGGTGACACGCTGCAACGCCAGGCTACGGCGATCTCCGCCACCCGCGGTCTGCTCCTCGCGCCCCTGCTGATCATCGTGCTGCTCGGTGCTGTGGTGCTCGGCATCATCGTGACCACGCTGTCGGTCACGAGGAGCGAGGAGCTCGCACTGCTGCGCGCACGGGGGGCATCCGCCGTACGCCTCTCATTCGCCGCGGCGGCCGAGGCCTTCGTCTTCGCGGCGGCAGGAGCTGTTCTGGCGCTCGTGATCCTGCTGGCCACCGTCGGCGTGATCGGCCCGGCGCTGCCCGTCGCGGCGGGCAGCGCCGTCATCCCCGCCGTCATCGCGGCTGTGCTCACGCTGCGCCGAGTGGGCGGCGCAGACATCCCGCGCCCGGACGCGCAGCGCGGGGATGCCGCCGTCGCACTTCCCCTGGTGCTCCTTCCCGCAGCGGTCGCCGTAGGCCTCGGCGCCCTGTCGGCCTGGCAGCTGTTCGCCACGCGGACAGTGGTGCGTGCAGACGGCGCGCCGGAGCCGCTGGCAGCCGTCGCTCCCGCTCTGATGCTCATCGCCGCCTGCGCTCTCGTCCCGGTGGCCGCAGCACCGCTTGCAGCCGTCGTCGCAGGACTGGTGCGGCGCACCAGCGGGATCAGTCCGCCGCTGCCGCTGCGCCAGATCTCCCGCCGGATGGGCGGCACCGCCGTCGCGATCCTGTGCCTGGCTCTCGCTGCGGGCTGCCTGGCTCTCGCGCGGGCCGCGCCCGCCGCGGCCGACGCCGCGCAGCAGCGCACGGTCATGGCCGTTCTCGGCGGCGACGTGCGGATGATCTCCGATGGCGGCCTGGACGTGCACGCCGCGGCCGCCGTGCGATGGGATGGCGTGACGGATGCTGCAGAGATCCTGAATACGCCGATCGTCGTGGGCGCGGATTCCGCAGCGCTGGTCGCCGGGCCTGCGAGGGCGATTGGCATCGACCGTCCGAGCGGGTCCGGAACCGGTGCGGCTCTTCGCGCCACGGTCACCCGCACCCTCGCGGAACGACTCGCAGCCGATGAGGGAACGGTCTTCACCGCACAGATCCGCTCCGTCGCGCGCCCCGTCTCGATCGAGGTCACTCGCATCGTCGAACAGCTGCCGGGAGTGGGGGAGGGATGGGGAATCGGCGTCGACATCTCCCGTCTCGCCTCCGTCGGTGTCGATCTCACGGCGAACGAACTCTGGCTGCGCAGCGACGACCCCGCTGCGACGGCCGCGCAGTTGAGGGCTCACACGACGCATCCGGTGCGGATCCTCACCGCAGCGCAGATCGGTGCGGCGCCGGTCACCGCCGTCGCGCCCGCCGCACTGACGGCAGGAGCGGGTGCGGCCGCGGTGCTCGGAGCGCTCGGATTCGCCGCCGCGTCGTCGGCGTCGAGCCGCGCGCGCCGCAGCGAGACGCTCGTGCTGCGCGCGCTCGGGCTGTCGGATGCGAGGCAGCGCGCGATGCGGATCGGCGAGGTCATCACGGTGGCCGCCTATGCGCTGCTCGTCGGTGCGCTCGTCGGCGTGGTCATCGCCGAAGCGGTGCTGCCCATCGTGCTGGGGGTGAGCGCATGAGCGGCCGCTTCGCGCTGATGGCGCGAGGCGCACGCACCACGCCGGCGCTGTCGCTGCTCGTGATCGTCGTGGTCGCCGTGCTGTCCTTCCTCGGCGTGGTGGCGCCCGCACTGCTCGCGCAGGGCCGTACATCGACCGTGCAGCACGCCGTGGCGTCGGTGCCTGCATTGACCAGGTGGCCGTCGGCGACGGCGCCCGGGCTGCCCGCGTCCGACGAGAAGGCTCACGGTGACGGCGGAGTATGGGCTCGTGCGCTGTCGGCCGCAGAGGCGACGAGGCAGAAGCAGCCCCAGCCGCTGCGCGGCCTGCTGGGCGCACCGCGGGTGATCGTGATGGCCGATCCGCTCGCCACGGTCGACGAGGATCCGGACCGGACCGCGCCCGTGCCGTTCAACAAGGTCGGTCTCGTCGCCGACCCCGGACTGCTGCGACGTGCTGAGCTCATCGAGGGAGCGCTGCCCGAGTTCACCGGCCCGGCCGAGAGCATCCAGATCGTCCTGACGCGGACGGTCGCCGATCAGCTGCAATGGGAGATCGGCGCCGAGCGCCGCCAGGGTGAGCGCACCCTGCTCCTCACGGGGCTCGTCGCACCCTCGGGCCGCGACGACGGCGACTGGACGTTCATCAACGGATCGGTCGAGCCTCTCATCGAGACGGACGGGAGCGGCAATCGCATCCTCGTCGTCGCGGCGTTCATGAACATCGCGCAGACCACGGTGTTCGTCGACGACGTCCGCGACGTCAAACACACCTCGTGGATGCCGTTCGACACGTCGAGGCTCGACGCCGACCAGGCGGAGACGGTGGCCGCGCAGCTGCGGCGGCTCTCCACCGACCCGGCGCGCATCCCCATGTTCGACACGACCTTCTACGACCGCGGCCTGGAGTACCGCTCTTCGCTTCCGCAGACGATCGAGTCCGCCGTGATCCGTGCGGATGCCATGAGCCCTGTCCTCACGGTCGCGGCGGTCGGTCCCATCACCGTCGCACTGGTCGTGCTCGCACTCCTCAGCCGGCTGATAGCGGTGCGACGCGTCGGGGCAGTCCGGCTGCTCCGTGCGCGCGGCGCGTCCGCCGGCCGGCTGGTCGCGCTGCTGGGCGGCGAGGGCCTGGTGCTGGGTGTGCTCGGCGGCGTGGCCGGTGCAGGCGGTGCGGTCCTGGGGTCGGGTGCGGGACCGAGCGGAGCGTGGGTTCTCGCCGTGCCCGCGCTGCTGGCATCCGTTCCGACGATCTGCGTGCCGTGGAACGCACTGCGGGATGCGCGGCGCCAGGGGCGCCATGATCTCGGCGAGGCGGGCCCCCGGGCCGTCGGCCGTGTGCCACCGGGACGCGCGACGGCGGAAACGGTGATCCTGGCGGTGACAGCCGGCCTCGCCGTGCTCATCGCGCTGCGCGGAGAGGGCGGCGGTGCGGATCCGCTGCTGATCGCGCTGTATGTGCTCATCGGGGTTTCCGGCAGCATCCTCGCCCTGCGCCTGCTGCCGATGCTGCTGCGCGTCGCCGAGCGCCGAGGCGGGCGCCATGCCTCTCTGACCTCTCTGCTCGGCCCGGCTCGGGCTCGCCGCGATGCCGTCGTGCGGGCGGCTCCGGTGCTCGCGGTGGTCGTCGGGCTGGGTGCCGCGCTGTTCGGCATCGCCTTCACCCTCACCGTATCGACCGGGATCGTCCGCTCAGCGGCCATCGGGGTCGGCGCCGACGTGCGCGTCGACGCCGCCTACATCACGCAGGCGGGAGCGGATCGTGTGGCGGAGCTCGACGGCGTCGCCGAAGTCGCCGCCCTGCGGGGCGGGACGACGGCGGATGTCTCAGCCGACACGCGTACGGTTCGCTCCCGCGTGTACGCGATCGACCGTGACCGGCTCGCCGCGGTGCAGCACGGCACGGACGCCGAGATCCCCCTGGCCGCTGCACTCGCCGAGCCGACGGACGCAGCCGTGCCGGTCGTGGTCTCCGAGAAGCTGCTCGCCATGCTCGGCGGGGGCGCAGCCGAGGGGAAGAGGATCGAGATCGGCGGGGTGCGCGCGCGTGTCGTGGGGGTGGCGCCGTCGCGGAGTCCCTTCGGCTCAGCCGAGCAGTGGCTGGTCGTCGACGACGCCAACGCCGCGGCGCTGCTGCGCGGCAGTACGGGCATCTCGCAGCTCTACCTCGCCCTCGAGCCGGAGACGGATCCTGACGTGCTCGGTGCGGCGGCGGTTGACGCGATCGGCGGGGATGCCGCGTTCCTGACTCCCGCACAGGTGGCGGCCGATCATGCGGCCGACCCCGCATACGGCGTCGTGCGGGCAACGCTGCTGGCGGCGAGCGTGCTGGCTGCGGGGCTGCTCGGCTTGTCGGTGGTCGCCGCACTTCTGCTCGGCGCCGGATCCCGAGCACGGACGCTGTCCATCCTGCGCACTCTCGGTCCTTCACGGGGTGTCGTGGGCACCCTGGTGGCCTGGGAGGTGGTGCCGGCCCTGGCGACCGCCCTGCCGTTCGGCACGGGTGCGGGGCTCGCTCTGTCATGGTGGGTCATTCCCCAGCTGGATCTGCGGGGGTTCGTCGGCGGAACCGCGCAGCCGCCGGTCGTCGTGGACGGTGCGTGGCTGCTTCTGACGATCGCGGCGTTCGGCCTCCTCGCCTCGGCAGCAGTGGCCGTGGCGTCCCTGCTGGCGACACGGCTCTCACGGGCATCGATGATCGGGCCGGACGACGAGGCGGAGCGATGAACGGAGAAGGGCAGGCGAGAATGGCTGACATGTCTGACGGCGCGATCACGTGCGAAGGGCTCGTGCGGATCTTCACCGCACAGGGCATCGAGGTCCAGGCGCTGCAGGGACTGGACCTGCGGGTCGCGACGGGGGAGATGGTGGCGGTCATCGGTGCGTCCGGGTCGGGCAAGAGCACCCTGCTGAGCATCCTCGCCGGGCTCGACCGGCCGACCGCCGGCTCGGCCCGCGTCGCCGGGCACGATCTGGTGGCCATGAAGGGTGCGGAGCGGCGGGAGTTCCGCCGGCGCAGCGTCGGGTTCGTGTGGCAGCAGTCCGCACGCAACCTGCTGCCGTACCTGTCCGCTCGCGAGAACATCGCCATGGTGCATGAGGTCGCCGGCGTCGTGCCGCGGGCCGAGCGGGGCGAGGTCGGCGACGAGCTGCTGAGACTGCTCGGGGCCGCGGAGGCAGCGGACCGGCGACCGGCGGAGATGTCAGGAGGGCAGCGGCAGCGGGTGGCCATCGCCGTCGCGATCGCGAACCGCCCCGCGGTGCTTCTCGCCGACGAGCCCACCGGCGAGCTCGATGAGCAGACCAGCGCGGAGGTCCTCGCCGCCATGGAGACCGTCAACCGGGAGCGCGGTGTGACCACCCTCATCGTCACCCACGATTCGGGTGTGACCGAGCACGTCGAGCGCACGGTCCGTATCCGCGACGGTCGCACCTCCGCCGAGACGCTGCGCCGCGCCGGAATCGACGAGGACGGGCGGGCTGTGCGGACCGCTCGGGAGTACGCGGTGCTCGATCGGGCCGGGCGCATGCAGCTTCCCGCGGACTTCGTCGCGGCACTCGACCTTCGCGAGCGCGTTCGTCTCAGCCTGGAAACCGACCATGTGCGAGTCGCACCCGGACAGGGCGACGCGACGGATGAGAGCGTACCGAGCGAGGACGCATCGTGAACGTCGTGCTTCGTGCCGAATCGCTGTCCCGGGTCTTCCCGGCGCAGGGCGGCGACGTCGTCGCGGTGCGCGACGCGGACCTGGCGGTGCAGGCGGGGGAGCTCGTGGTCGTATCCGGCAGATCGGGTGCAGGCAAGACGACGCTGCTCACGCTGCTCGGCGGGCTCGACCTTCCCACCCGGGGGCGCGTTCTCGTCGACGGCCGCGACCTGGCCGACCCGGCGACCGACGTCGCCGCGCTGCGCGGTTCGCGGATCGCCTCGATCTTCCAGAATGCAGGACTCATCCCCGTGCTCTCTGCGGCGGAGAACGTCGAGGTGCCGCTGCGCATCCGTCGCGTCGACCCGGCCGAGCGCGACCGGCGCGTCGCCGACGCACTGCGAGATGTCGGGCTCGTCGAACACGGGAATCAGCGACCGGGGGAGCTCTCCGGCGGGCAGCAACAGCGGGTCGGCATCGCGCGGGCCCTCATCACGCGTCCCGGCATCCTGCTCGCCGATGAGCCGACCGCGCAGCTGGACAGCGAGACGGGCGCCCAGATCATGGATCTCATCGCGCGACTCGTGCACGAGCGCGGCACCGCAGCCGTGGTCGCCACTCACGATGCTTCGATGCTCGCCCGGGCTGATCGGGTGCTCGAACTGCACGACGGCGTGCTGCGTGGTCGAACGAGTTGAGGGCCTGACGACCCGGGTGCCCGCAACTTCGTCGCGGACGCGGTTCAGTGCAGTCCGAGATACTCTTCGAGCGTTTCGGGGTCGGCTGTCAGCAGGGGCTCGCGCACGGGCTCGGCGGGGAACTCGCTCGCCTCGAAGAACCACCGCCGTGATGCGGGCATGCCCCACAGCTGCGCCCTCTGCGGGTTGCTGATGTCCCAGCGGATCGGCGGAGTCTCCAGGTCGATGAACTGGTAGTGGGTCGTGAACAGCTCGATCCGGTGCTGGTCCGGGTCTCGCACGTAGAGGAACAGCGCATTGCTCAATCCATGCCGCCCGGGGCCGCGGTCGATCTCCCTGCCGAGTCCCACCGCCCCGCAGACATCGGCGGCGTGCAGCAGTGCCGATGCGTCGGGCACGGTGTATGCGAAGTGATGCAGTCGCGGTCCGCGTCCGTTCGTGAACACGAGGTCGTGGGTGTTGCCCTTCACCTCGAGCCAGGTCCCCCACAGCTCGTCCGTTCCATCCGCTGCGGTGTACTCCGCCATGCGCATGCCGAGACCGGTCCAGAAGTCGGTCGCGGTCTGCACATCGTGGGTGGCGACCTGGAAGTGGTCGAGCCGCTGCGGGAAGGAGCCGCGGAACTCGTCGAATCGCTGCATCTTCCGCTCGACGACATCCATCGAGCTGGTCAGCTCGATGTGAGTGCCGACCGCATCGCGGAATCGGATGGTGGGACCCTGGTGCTCGACCTCCACGCGCTCGTGCTCGAGGCCGATGGCGCGGAAGTGCTTCTCAGCGGCCACGATGTCGTCGTCTGTGCGCACGCGCAGACCGATGTGCAGCGCCTGCGGCTCGTCGGCGCGCACCAGGACGAGGCTGTGGTGAGCGGCTTCCTCCAGTCCGCGCAGGTGGATCCGGTCATCGGTCTCGTCCGTGACGACGAGACCGATCACATCGCGGTAGAACTCGCGACTGGCCTCAAGATCGGTGACTGCCAGACAGACATGGCTGGCTCGCGTGAGCGCGAACGGCGGGTTCTCCTCGGTGATGGGAAGCACAGCATCCTCCTGGGTCGTGGTGCCCTCCAGTCTCGTTCCGCGCCCGGCATCGGGGAACCCCTGGAAATCAGAGAACGGATATAGCCTGCACCTATAACCAGCCAGCCCATATAAGCTCGATCCATGGAGTTGCGCAGCCTGAAGTACTTCGCAGCGGTCGTGGAGGCCGGCTCGATCTCTGCCGCTGCCACGGAATTGCGTCTGTCGCAGCCCTCGCTCAGTGTCGCCATCTCGAGGTTGGAGACGGAGATCGGCACGCCTCTGCTCGAGCGGTCGCCGCGCGGTGTGGAGCCGACCAGCGCAGGCCGATATCTGCTCGGCGCGTCGTCGCGCGTGCTCGGCGATGTCGATGAGATCGCCGGTACCCTGGCGCGCTTCGGTGCGGGAGCGGTCGGAAACCTGACCATCGCCGCCGTTCCCGTGCTGATGTGGCGACGCGTACCCGAGCTCCTGCGTCGTCATGCGCTGATGGCGCCCGAGGTCGAGATCGGGCTCGTGGATCCGCCGCCATGGGAGGCGGTCGACATGCTCGAACGGCGTGCCGTGGATCTTGCTGCGATTCTCGTCGCCGAGCCGAAGCACTTCCAGCGGCGGTACTCAGCGGCGTTCGAGGTGCGGGACTGGGGGGAGGTCCCCCTCGTCGCCGTGCTCCCGCCCGACATGACGGAGGCCGCCGACCCCTTCCCGTTGCGCTCCTTCGATGGTCGTGTGCTGGTCCTTCCACATCGCACCACTGCCGTGCCGAGCCTGCCCGAAGCGGTCGACGGCGCGCTGAGCCGGCATGGTGTCGCACCCTCGCGGATCCGCCTGACCGAGACCATCCAGACCAGCCTGCCGCTGATCGAGGCCGGCCTCGCCTGGGGGATCCTGCCCGACCCCGACCGATCGAGCCTGAGGAGATTCGACGTGGTCGTGCGTCGACTCTCGCCCGAGCCCCGCGGACTGCGAGCGCTGCTGCTGGCCCGAAGGGAACGGGCATATGAACCCGCGCTGGAGCGGATGCTGCGCATCTGTGCGCACAGGGAAGACGATCGGGATCGAATCGCAGACGAAACCACAGATCGTGTGTGATTTCCGATAGGATCTACGGAGAGCATCGAGGCGCCCCCTCGTTTCCGTGGGTGGCGCAGGAGGAGGTCGTGCGATGGCGCAGAGCAAGGCGGAGCAGGCCTATGCCATTCTCAAGACGAAGATCATGGACGGTACGTTCGGTCCCGGTCACCGGCTCGTCATAGACCAGCTCGGGCGCGAGCACGGCATCAGCTCGGTGCCGTGGCGCGAGTCGCTGCGGCGGCTCGAAGCGGAGGGCTGGGTCGAGATCGTTCCGAACGTCGGAGCCCTCGTCAAGACGTTCGACACGGGGGCCTGGCGGCGATCGATCCGTCTGCTGGCGCGGCTGGAAGGGCTCGCCACTGCGCTGTCCGCTCCGAAGCTCACCGCCGCCGACCTCGGCTCTGCACGCGATCTCAACCGCCAGATGGCGAACTCGCTCGAGAATTTCGACACCATTCGCTTCGGTCGACTCAACCGCGAGTTCCATGTTCTGCTGTGCTCCCGCTGCGATGACGAGCGACTGAGCCATCTGGTGGATACCGAGTGGACGCGGATGGACTTCATCCGGCGCTCGGCCTTCTGGTACGCCCCGGGTCGCGCGATGGCATCCATCGGCGAGCACGATCACCTGCTCGATCTCATCGAGGGCGGCACTGACCCGGACGAGATCGAGGCGGCGGCACGTACGCACGAGATCGCGACGCTCGATGCGGTGATCGCGCACGACGAGGCCAGTCGGCTGGAACTCTGACGGGCATCGGCTGATCGCTCGACCGGATCAGCGCCGCGCCGCCCATTGGGCGAGATACGCCTTCGCGTAGTCATTGCCGTTGGGCAGACGCAGCGTGGTGTGCACATGGAAGCGCGCCGGCAGTCGGTTGTTTAGCCAGACTCCCGCATGATGATCGAGTTCGGCGAGGATCACCGGGCTGTGGATGCGGAAGTAGAACGGCTGAGAGCCGTCCGTCGCCCCGTACCAGCTGAAGTGCGTCCGCCCGCGATGCGCGTCGATCTCGGCGAGCGTCTGCGCACGCTGAGAGGGGATGAGCAGCAGGAGGAAGTCCTCGATGATCCCCCGCAGCGACTCCCACTGGCGCTTACTCAGCTCCGCGGCGGGAATGCCCTCGTACGGGACCACTCTGTTGTCGCGGAACGCACCCGCCACGTGCCGCTCATCGGCCGGGTGCAGCCGCCCCTCCGGCATCTGCGGATCCAGCACGGACTCGTACACCACGGCGCGTTCGCGCTGAGCGGGGGAGAGCGAGGAGGCCAGTTCTATGGCAGCTCGCTCCCGCGCGGCGAACAGCGGTGGCCGTGCGTCGTCGGAGAGCGCGGGCTCGGCGCCCAGGAAGACCGGCGCGATGACATGCCGTCCGCCGACGGAGACGAAGTTGAGCGCGACATGGTGCCCGTACAGCTGCCAGCCCCACGGCGCGTCCGCCGACGGCGTGCCGTAGAGGGCGAACCAGTAGCTGCGGTCGTTCATGATGGTCGGCAGATCCACCAGCTGGCCCAGATACCCGTTCAGAGCCATCGCCTCGGTCACCCGGGCGTAGCCCTCGGGACTCAGCGATGCCTCGATCACCGCCAGTGCGGCAGCCACGACCTGATCGGACTGCTCCTCCAGGCGCAGCCCATTGCGGAAGAACACGAACTCCGGGTTGCTCCAGCCCCGCCACTGCGGTGCGTCCAGTGGATAGCAGAGCTTCGCACGCTGTTGAGTCGTCAGACACTCGAGCAGGCCGGATGCCGCAGCCGCCGGTCCCGGATCCGGCAGCGACCGCGCGGGAAGCGGGTAAAGGCCCTCGACCCGGCTGCCGCCGGAGGTGATGCCCACGAACGGCTCGTCGTACAGCCCGCGCCAATAGTCCAGCAGCTCGCGCAGGAACGGCGCCTTGAAGCGCTCGTCGGCGAACTCCTCGAAGTCCATGCCGCGGACATCCGCGAGCATCGGATCGTCATGGTCGATCAGATGCTCGCGGTAGCTCTGCGAGGTCAGCTCGACGGCTTCGGCTCGTGCGGCCACGCGGTCGGTCGAGAAGAAGTCGTCGATGTCGTTCTGTGAGGTGTGCCCAGCCATGAGATGCTCCGGGTGCGCTCGTCAGATCGGCAGGTTGAACAGGCGCTTGGCATTGCCGGAGAGCACGGCCTCGCGGTCGGCGTCGCTGATCTCGACCTCGTTCCTGAGGAACTCCACGCCCTGGCTCATCCAGCTGTAGAACACGGGGAAGGACGAGCCGAACATGTAGTGATCGGCCCCGTTGATCTTCAGCGCGGCCTCGACCTGGGTCTTGCCCCAGGAGTGGGGGTGCGTCATGTCGAAGAAGATGTTCTCCTCGAGGTACTGCTTGATCTTCTCTCCGCCGGTGGGATCCAGGCGCGTCATGGCCTCCTTCTTGCTCGCCGCGTGCGGCGTGAGAAGCGCGGTGTTGGCGAACCAGTTGCCGCCCATCATCGTGTGCACGAAGCGCAGCCCCGGCATCCGATCGAACATGCCGCTGAACAGCTCTCGTCCCACGGCGATGCCCTGATCGATGACGCGCCCGTATTCACGACGCAGGTTGGTGTAGTCGATCACGGACCGGTACTCCACGGGCAGGGGGGTGTGGTGCACGACGACGGGGACATCGAGCTTCTCGATGACCTTGAGGTAGGGCTCGAAGACCTCATCATCGAGGTACAGCTGGCCGTAGTGGCAGGCGAGCTGCACGCCGACGGCGCCGAGCTCCTTGACCGAGCGCTCCAGCTCGTAGATGTTCTCCCGCCCGCCCCACGGCGGCACGCATGCCGTGGCGAACAGGCGGCCTCCCGAGCGCTCGACGATCTCGGCCGCGTTGTCGTTCACGGCCTTGCAGGTCTCCAGCCCCAGCCATTCCTGCCATACCGGGACACGCATGATGCCGTAGTCCACTCCGGCTTCGTCCATGGCGGCGAGCTTGGACTCGGCCGAGTAGTCGCCGTCCACGTAGTTGAGGTTCTGGAATCCCTTCGGCTTCTCCAGGACGAGCTGCTTCCTGCCATCCGACATCTCGATGACGCTGGCGATCTCGCCGAAGCCGCGCGGTGCACTGTCGAGGAAGCCGTTCAGGATCTTCTCGTTCGTGAAGAGATCCTCGGGGAGGTGGTGGATGTTGATGTCGACGACGGTCATGACGCTCTCCTTCTTGCGCTCCATTGGGCTCGTGAATAAACAGTAGCGTATCGCGCTTGAAATCGTGTGCGATCCTGCGTACGATCGGTTTCACGCTCGAAGGGGAGGCAGAAGATGATGGATGTCACACGTCGCGACATCGACTACACGGTCGGCGGTGCACGCATGCGCGGCCTCCTCGTCGCACCCCGCGGAGCCTCTGCACAACCGGCGGTGGTGCTCATGCACGACGCCTTCGGCCTCAGCGAGCACATGATCGCCATCGCGGAGGAGCTCGCCGCCTTCGGGGTCGTGGTCTTCGCCGCCGATGTGTGGGGCGACCGCACGGTTCCGCGAACGCAATCCGAGATCGGATCTCTGATCGGGTCGATGGCCGGCAACCGCTCACAGTGGCTGGCGCGCGTCATCGCCGCCCACCGCACGGCATCCGCGCAGCCCGAGGTCGATGCCGAGCGCACGGCCCTGCTCGGATACTGCTTCGGCGGGTCCTCCGCGCTCGAGTTCCTGCGCAACGGCGGCCGCGCACGCGCGGTGCTCGCCATCCATCCCGGGCTCGACCTCCTGGAGAGCGACTGGTCCGACGCGCGCGCGTCCGGGGTGCAGGTGCATCTCGCGGTGGGATCGGTCGACCCGATGGCCACGCGCGCCCAGATCCACGCACTGGAGGACTCGCTGACCGCTGCGGGCGCGGACTGGGAGCTCGCTCTCTACAGCGGAACCACGCATGCCTTCACGAGCCCCGCCTCCCAGAACTCGCCGGCACCCGAGCTGTTCGCCTACCATGCGCGCAACTCCTCTCGAGCGTGGAAAGCCACGCTGCGAGTGCTCGACGAGGTCTTCCCACGCGACATCGGCGCTGAACCGAATCAGCCGCACAGCCGCATCTGACAGAGAGAGAATCCATGCACGACATCGCGATCATCGGAGCAGGCCCCGGCGGCCTCGTCACAGCGCTGCGCCTGTACCAGCAGGGCATCCGTGCCACCGTCTACGAGACGGTCCCGGAGCTCAAGCCGCTCGGCGTCGGCGTCGACATCAAGACCGTGGGCACGAAGGAGCTCGAAGAGCTCGGACTGCTCGAGGAGTTCCGTGCGGTGTCGGTCGAGGCTGTGGATTCGATCTTCTACAATCACTTCGGTCAGGAGATCTACGCCGAGAAGTGCGGTGTGCACATGGGCTACCTGCACGAGCAGCGCTTCGTGCACCGCGGGATCCTGCAGATGCTGCTGTTCCGCACCGTGCTCGAACGCCTCGGCCACGACGCCGTCGTGCTGGGCGCACGTGCGGTGCGCTACGAACAGGACGCCGACGGAGTCGAACTCGACATCGAGCACCGCGACGGTCGTACTCAGCGCGTGCGGCACGACGCGGTCATCGCGGCCGACGGCATCAAGTCGGCCGTGCGCCGCCAGATGCATCCCGACCTGGCCGATCCGGAGTTCTCCGGGATCACGATGTGGCGAGGCACCACGCTGCGCGAGCCCATCCGCGGCGGGCACACCATCCTTCACCTGGGCGACCCGCGCATCTCGACGATGATCGTCTATCCGATCGCCGAGAACTTCGAGAACACCGGCCTGGACCTGATCAACTGGGTCGTCGAGACCAGCGGTGAGGAGACGATCGAGGACTGGAACCAGATCGCGGATCCGGAGGAGATCATCCCCGCCTTCGAGACGCTGAAGCTGCCGTTCCTCGATGTGCAGCAGCTCATCCGCGATGCCCGCGAGGTCTACCTGTTTCCGCTGACGAGGCACTTCCCCCTGGACACCTGGGTGGACGGCAGAGTCGTGCTGCTCGGCGATGCCGCGCACGCGATGTATCCCCGCGGAGGCAACGGCATCACCCAGGCGATGCTCGATGCCCGGGTGCTCAGTGAGAAGCTCGCCGAACTCGACGATCCGGCCGCCGCCTTCTCGGCATTCGAGGCGCAGCGGCTGGAGATCGTCAACCGCATCACCGACGACATGCGCGGGGAGGGGTACGAAGTGATCCGCCGCATGGTCGCCGAGCGCACCGGCGGTGAGCCCTTCGACGACATCGAGGAGGTGCTGCCGCTGGCAGAGGCGGACGAGATCTTCAGCAGGTACCACGCCCTGGTGGGAGCACCCCGGCCCGGTCTGGACGCCGTCGCGGCCACCGGCTTCCGAACGTGGTCCGATCGGACGCAGGAGGTCAGTGCAGGATGAGCATTCCATCGCCGAAGTTGGAAGCGGAGATCCTCGCCGTGGAGCAGCGTCGCCAGGACGCGCTCGTGGCGGGAGACCTCGACGCCCTCAGCGAGATCTACGACGACTCGCTCATCCACGTGCATGCGCCCGGTCTCGTGCACACCAAACAGCTCCTGCTCGAGCACGTCGCCGTGCGCAGGGCGTACATCGAGATCACACGCCAGGATCTTCTGGTGCGGGTCTTCGGCGACACGGCCGTCGTCACCGGCGGTATCGTCAACCGCATGCGGGCTCCTGGCGGCGGCGAGCGCATCGTCGACGGAGTCGTCACGCAGGTGCTCCATCACGAAGAGGACGGCCAGTGGCGATTCGTGAGCTTCCAGATGACGCCATACGGCGATCAGGTCTGGGGAAGTCTGCCCAGCGAGAAGGAGGCCGGCGCATGAGGCTCGCCCGGTTCCGAGCCGAAGACGGCGCCGTCCGCCTCGGTCGCGTCGACGGGAACGACCTGATCGATCTGACCGAGGAGTTCGGAGCCTCGGTGCGGGTGCTGCTGCCGACGCTCACGGAGCGCGGCCCCGAGATCCTCGCGGCTCGCGGCCAGCGGCATGCGCTCGGCGACGTCACTCTGCTCGCGCCGATCGACGATCCGCAGAAATATCTCGGAATCGGGATGAACTACGCGGCCCACGCCGAGGAGGCGCGTCAGGCCGGCATCCCTATCCCGACGAGCCAGATGTGGTTCAACAAGCAGGTGTCCTGCATCAACGATCCGTTCGGCGAGATCGTGCGTCCGGTCGTCTCCGAGCAGCTCGACTACGAGATCGAGCTGGGCGTGGTGATCGGCAGGCCCGCCCGCAACGTGGCTGCGGAGGATGCCCGCGCGCACATCGCCGGCTACCTGGTCGTGAACGACGTATCGGTGCGCGACTGGCTCGCCGGGCTCTCGCCGACGTTCACGCTGGGAAAGTCCTTCGACACGCACGGGCCCATCGGGCCCTGGCTCACCACTGACGACGAGATCGAGGACCCACTGAAGTTGCAGCTCACGTTGAGCGTGAACGGCGAAGTGCGCCAGAGCGCCGACACCAGCGGCATGATCTACGACATCTACGAGCAGATCGCCTACCTCAGTCAGGTGATGACTCTGCAGCCGGGCGACATCCTCGCCACGGGGACACCTTCCGGGATCGGCGCGCCGACCGGGACCTGGCTCGTGCCCGGCGATGTCGTCCGCGCCGAGATCTCCGGACTCGGAGCCATCGAGAACGCGGTCACGGAAGGCTGACATGACACGACGCAGCAGCATCGAGATCCCCGGCTTCGCTCATGCGAACCCGGTTCCGGTGGCGAGCCGGATCGGCCGGATGCTGGCATCCGGCGTTCTCACCGGCCGCGACCCCGAGACGCGCGCGATGCCGAACGGACTCGATGAGCAGTGCGCGAACGTGTTCCATCACATCCGTGCGCTGATGGATGCCGCGGGGGGCTCGACCGACGACATCCTCAAACTGACCTTCTGGGTGACCGCGTACCGGGATCGCGGGGCGCTCAACAGGGAGTGGGAGGCATGCTTCCCCGATCCCGCCAGCCGGCCGGCGCGTCAGGTCATGCAGGCGCACCTGGACCAGGGCGCACTGATCCACTGCGATGTGCTGGCCGTGCTCTCCGGATGACGACGCAGAAGAACAGACAGCCCACTCCCGACCTTTCCAACCGCGACGAAGCGAGCAAGGAGCACTTCTCATGAGCGATACATCAACGGTCGACGCCGCATCGCCCGACGTCTACACCGGTCTGGTGCAGCCGCCCGCCCGCCGACGGCTGACGCCGGGATGGTTCGGCACGCGCTTCGCCGTCATCGGCGTATGGGCGGTCCTGATCATCCTGTTCGGTGTGCTGCGGCCCGAGACCTTCCTCACCCCGGGGGCATGGCACTCGATCTTCGGAGGACCCAACAACACCGCGCTGATCTTCCTCACCGCCGCGCTGCTGTGCACGATCATCGTCGGCGAGTTCGTCGACATGTCCGTCGCGAACAACTTCGGATTCGCGGCCATCATCGTGACGGTGGTCAACACGGATCTGCACATCAACGGCTGGGTCGCCGCGCTCATCGCTGTGGCCGCCTCGACGGTGGTCGGGCTCGTCAACGGCTGGCTGGTGGTGAAAGTCGGAGTCAACACGATCGTGGTCACCCTCGGCGTGGGGACGTTCATCTTCGGCCTGTCGCTCTGGTTCGCGAACCTGCAGCCGGTGAGCGGCCTTGCCAAGTACCTCAGCGTCATCTCCAGCTTCGATGTCGCGGGTCTTCCGATGGCGTTCTACCTCGGTGTCATCCTCATGCTGGGCTTCGCCTACATCATGATGTTCACACCGTTGGGCCGGAACCTGCGCTTCGTCGGCGAGAACCGCGAGGTCAGTCGGCTTGCGGGCGTCCCCGTGCAGCGCATCCGCTTCCTCGCGTTCACCTTCGGCGGCCTGATCGCCGGTGTGGGCGGTGTGATCGCCGCAGCCGGCCTCGGCGGCTTCGACCCGAACGTCTCCAACGCCTACCTGCTGCCGCTGTTCGCCGCGACGTTCCTGGGCACGGCGATCCTCGAACCGGGCCGTTTCAACCCTCTGGGCACGCTCATCGCCGTGTTCTTCCTGGGCACCGGCGTGCTCGGCCTCCAACTGCTCGGAGCGACTTCCTGGGTCACCAACGTCTTCTACGGCGGCGTGCTCGTCATCGCGGTGACGCTCACGACGCTCCTGCATCGCCGGTCGCATTGACACGGCATCCGATACCCGTCCATCCCTGTTCGTCCACCGACCGTCCTGTGCCAACGAAGTCAACAAGGAGCATCATCATGAACCCACGACAGTCCACTCGCGTCCGGTGCCTCGCCGCCGTCGGCGCCGTCACCATCGCAGCTCTCGCCCTCACCGGCTGCGAGGCCGGCCCGGAGGAGCAGCCGAAGAGCTCCGCGCCGTCTTCCACGTCGTCCACGGAGCTCACCGGGATCGCGGCCGACGTGGCCTCGGCCATGGACGCGCCCGGCAACACCGTTCCCACCGAGCCCGTCGCCGACGGGGACGCGCTCGAGGGGAAGACCGTCTACTACGTGCCGATCACCCTGCAGTCCGCCCAGTTCTCCGTCACCGCCACGGCTCTCACGGACGCGCTGAAGGCACTCGGCGCGAAGATCCAGGTCTGCGACGGCAAGGGCACGCCCACCGACGTCGGCTCATGCATCAACCAGGGCGTCTCGGCGGGAGCCGCGGCGATCATCGGTGACGCCGTCTCATACAACCTCGGCGAGAACGCCTTCGACGCCGCGCAGGAGGCCGGCATCCCGGTCATCATCTCCAACCAGATCCCGAACCCCGATCACCCGGCGTCACCGACGCTCGGATACATGGCGACGGGCGGGTTCAGCCAGTCGGAGATCACCGCCAAGTGGATCATCCAGGACTCCGATGGAGCGGCGAACGTGCTCGCGAATGTGACCGCCGACGGGCCGTCGCCGAAGGCGTTCTTCGCCGCGGCGGAGGACGTCTACGCCGATGAGTGCCCCGACTGCGTGATCGTGAAGAACGAGGTCAGCTCATCGAACTTCCCGCTCGTGTCGCCCTCGACCCAGTCCGCCCTGCTGGCGAACTCCTCCACGGACTACCTGCAGACCCAGTTCGCGCAGTTCCTGCAGCCGACTCTCGGCGGCATCCAGGGAGCGGGCGTCGTGGGCAAGGTGAAGGTCACCGCAGGGTCGGTGCAGCTGGGTGACCTCAAGGCACTGGCCGACGGCTCGATCGCCGCAGCGACCGGTCAGGCCTCCGCCTTCACCGGCTGGCTTCTGGCAGACCAGGCGCTGCGTCTGGCGGCGGGCGAGGAACTGCCCGAGTACACGATCCCGATCCGTCTGTTCACGCCGGAGAACATCGGTTCGATCGAGCTCACCGATGCGGCCGAGGCCTCGGGCGAGTGGTACGGGGAGACGACCTACCCGGACGAGTTCGCGAAGATCTGGGGACGTTGATCTTGGACACCAGCGATCGGCTGAGGGCGCAGGCTGCGACGCCTGCGCCCGCAGCGCGCCTCTCCGTCAGGAACTGCTCGATCACCTTCGCGAACAACCGTGTGCTGCGCGACGTCGAGATCGACGTGCACGCGGGTGAGATGCACGGCCTCATCGGCCAGAACGGCTCGGGCAAGTCCACGCTCGCGAAGATCCTGACCGGTCTGTACACCCCCGACGAGGGCACACAGGTGTCCGTCGACGGCACACCCCTGCGACTCCCCATCCGCCCGAAGGAGGCGCGCGCGGCCGGTGTGGCCGTCGTGCATCAGAGCCTCGGTCTCCTGCCTCACATGAGCGTGCTGGAGAACATGCGGATCGGTCGCCTGCGAGGGCGAGGCATCGCCCGCCGCATCCACTGGCCCGCCGAGCGAACGGCCGCTGCAGAGGTGTTCGAGCGGATGGGACGCGGTGTGCCGCTGGACGCCCGTGTCGGCGACCTCCGTGAGGAGGAGCGTGCCACGGTGGCGATCGCCCGCTCGCTGCAGGATGCCACTCCCGGGAGAGGTCTGATCATCTTCGACGAGTCCACCAGGGCTCTCGGACGCCGCTCCCTGGAGCACTTCTTCGGAATCGTGGACGAGATCGTCGACACCGGCACGGCCGTGCTCCTGATCACGCACCGGCTCGAGGAGATCGTCGACGCGGCCGATCGTGTGACGGTGCTGCGCGATGGGCGTGCCGTCGAGCAGGGCCTTGAGGTGGCCGGGCTCACGGAGTCCGACCTCACCGGGCTGATGCTCGGGCGCGGACTGATCGACCTGGGATCGAAGATCCAGGCGGCGGAGTCGGCCGACCTCGGCGACAGCATCGTCGTGCGCGGATTGACCGGTCTCGGTGTGAAGGACGTCACGCTGGACGTCGCCGCCGGCGAGGTGGTCGGGATCACCGGCCTCGCCGGCAGCGGGTACGACGATGTACCGTACCTCGTCAGCGGGGTCACTCCGGCTGCCGCAGGCGTCGTCGAACTGGGCGGGCGCGTTCTGGTGGTGCCCGAACTGACGCCCGCGAAAGCCGTGGAGGCGGGCATCGCTCTCGTTCCAGAGGGCCGGGACAATGCGGGTCTGGTCGCCGAGATGTCGATGACCGAGAACATCGTCTTCCCGCAGACCGCGCGCGTCAGGACATCGCTGGCCCCGTTCTCCCGATCCGGCGAGGAGCGGATCGTGAACGACTGGATCGAACGCCTCGATATCCGGCCCCCGAATCCTCGCGCCCTCGTGAAGAACCTCTCCGGCGGGAACGCACAGAAGGTGCTCCTGGCGAAATGGCTCTCGACGGGCCCGCAGCTGTTCCTTCTGCACGAGCCGACCCAAGCGGTCGATGTCGGTGCACGACACACGATCGTGGCGGCGATCCGCGCCGACGCGGCCCGCGGTCGAGCCATCCTGGTCGCCGGCAGCGACGAGAACGAGTTGGCGCTGCTGTGCGACCGTGTGCTCGTGTTCGACGAGGGACGAGTCCGGCAGGAGCTGAGCGGAGACTTCACCGCGGACGACATCGTCGCCGCGCTGTACTCCAGCGGCGCGAAGACGCGTCTTCGTCTGCGCGGCGGACGCGGTGCGGAGGCGGCCCCGCAGGTCCAGGCCGGCTGAGTCGCGCCCGACCGCACGACGCGAGCCGTGCGGTCAGGCGAACACGCTGACGCCGTACAGGGCGAAGACGAACAGGTGCACTGCCCCGTGCAGCGGCGTCAGCCTCCGCGCGGAGAAGGTCGCCAGCGTCAGCAGCAGCGTCAGACCGAGCAGCAGCAGATCGATCGGGGTCTCCGCCAGCAGCACGGGCCGACCGGTGAGCAGGCCGATGGTCAGCACCGCGGGAATCGTCAGACCCGCTGTCGACACCAGCGCGCCGTGGCAGAGATTGCTCACGCGCTGCATCTCGCCGAGGACGGCGGCTCGAACGGTCGTGATGGTCTCGGGCAGGAAGACGATCAGGGCGATCAGGATGCCGGAGAGCGCCAGCGGTGCGCCGACGCGCGACAGGGCGTCATCGAGCAGCGTCGCCATGTCGTGCGAGAGCAGCACGATCGGCAGGACCATGGCGATCAGCAAGAGGGTGCGCGCGAGCAGCTCGGTGCGATGCCGCCGCAGTACCGCGGTGATCGACGGGCGTGGCACGTCGTGCGCGGAAGTCGCAGGTGCAGCATCCGTCGTCTCCTGGAAGTCCGCACGCTGCGCCCCCATCTGCCGCACCAGGAAGAACGCGTAGAGACCGACGGTCAGCACGATCATCACGATCGCCTGGGGCGCGGTGTAGGCGCCACCCGCGCCCATCAGTGCGGGGACGGCGAAGGCGACCGACAGCAGGACGATCAGCATCCCCAGATACAGCGAGACGCCCGTGGGATTCGCGTGCAGCCGGTCGTGACGCCGCCCGGCCGCCAGCAGGGCGATGCCGATCACCAGGTTCATGATGATCATCGACACCGCCATCACGGAGTCGCGGGCGATCGTGGCATGCTCGCCGGGTCCGAGCATGACCGCCGAGATGAGGATGACCTCGATCGCGGCGATCGACAGGGTGAGCACCAGTGTGCCGTAGGGGTCGCCGAGTCGATGCGCGAGATGCTCCGCCTCCGTCACCACGCCGAAGGCACTGACGCTGATGACGGCGACGATGCCGCCGAGCACGAGCCACAGTGCCCATGTGGGCAGCGGGGCGGCCAGTACCGGCCGGACGGCCATGAGCAGAACGAACGCGCCCCAGCCCAGGATGAGACGGGTGATGGCGATCGGGGAGAGGATGGAACGGGTGGCGTGTCGCACGTCGCGAGCCGAATCTGCGGGCCGTCCCTGCGTGTGATCTCTCCGCCGGGTCGTCCCGGCGGTCGCTTGTCGTCATCATATCCGAACGGAACATCCCGCGCTCGTCGGACGTTGGGCCATGGTGTGAGCATCCTCGAGAGCGTCGTCATCGGAGCGGGTCAGGCCGGCCTCTCGGCGTCGTACCACCTCAAGCGCCTCGGCATCGAGCACGTCGTCCTCGACGCGAATGAGCACGCCGGCGGTGCCTGGCAGCACCGCTGGGATGCGCTCACCATGCTCGACGTCCACGGCGTCGCGGAACTGCCCGACGGCGCACCCCCGGCGCGTTCGGGCCTGCGCGCCAATCAGGCGGTGCCCGCGACATTCGCCGAGTACGAGCGCACCCACGGCCTGCCCGTCATCCGTCCCGTCGTCGTGAAGCGCGTCACGGACGAGGACGGCATCCTCGTGGTGCAGTCGGATGACGGGCAGTGGCGCACCCGCACGCTGGTGAACGCCACCGGAACCTGGACCTCGCCGTTCCTGCCGCACTACCCGGGTATGGAGACCTTCCTGGGCGAACAGCTGCACACGGTCGACTATCCGGGGCCGGAGCACTTCCGCGGCAGACGCGTGCTCGTCGTCGGCGGCGGCGCCTCCGCCGTGCAGTTCCTGGGAGCACTCGCGCCGATCACCGACACGCTCTGGGCGACCCGCCGACCGCCCGTCTGGCGGACGGAGGACTTCACTCCAGAGGCCGGGGCGGCGGCCGTCGCCCTGGTCGAGAAGCGCGTCGCGCAGGGGCTGCCGCCGCAGAGCGTGGTCAGCGTGACCGGGCTCGCGCTGCGCCCCCAGGAGCGGGAGGCCGAGCGGATCGGCGCTTACGCGGCACCGCGGCCGATGTTCGCGCGCATCGAGCCCGACGGCGTGCGGTGGGCGGACGGCGCCTTCGAGCCGGTCGACGTGATCCTCTGGGCCACCGGCTTCCGGCCCGCCATCGCACACCTGGGTCCGCTGCATCTTCGCAGCCCGCAGGGCGGCATCCAGCTCGACCGGCAAGGCCGCGGGACCACGGCGGTCGCGGACCCGCGCATCCAGATGGTCGGGTACGGTCCGTCGGCGAGCACGATCGGCGCCAACAGGGCCGGACGGTCAGCGGCGAAGGGCGTGCAGCGGCAGCTGGCTCTCAGCAGGTCGGCGGAACCGGTGGCGTAGCCTGGCATCCATGCGCCGAGCACTTCTGGGGATCGCGTCGGCCGCCCTGTCGCTGACGCTGCTGGCGGGGTGCGCCCCGGCGGACGGACCCGGCTCGGCGACGAACGCATCGCGGCCGACGCCGACCGCCGCACCGACGCCAACGCCGACCGTGGATCCGGTCGCCGCCGCCGTCGATCGGATGAGCACCGCAGAACGGGCGGCCTGCGTGGTCATGGGGCACGTGGGCGGCACGGACCCCGCGACGCTGCGCGCGTTCATGACGTCCGGACCCGAGGGCGCTCCGCTGGGCGGGTTCATCCTGATGGGCGCGAACATCACCGGCGATGCCGCGCAGGTCAGGACCGTCACCGCCGCGCTGACCGTCGAGTCCGCGCTGCCGCCGCTGATCGCGATCGACCAGGAGGGTGGTACCGTCTCGCGGCTGTCCTGGGATCGGCTTCCCGGTGGGCGAGCGCTGCAGACCGCCGATGCGGCGCACACCGGAGAGGTCTTCGCGCAGCGCGCTCAGATCGTCGCCGACACCGGCGCGAACGTCAACTTCGGCATCATCGCCGATGTGCCGTCCGGCCCCTCCTCGTTCATCTCGTCTCGTGCGCTCGGCACCGACCCCGATTCGGCGTCGACCCGAGTGGCCGCCGCAGTGAAGGGCGAAGCGGGGATCGTCCTGTCGACGCTGAAGCACTTCCCTGGCCACGGCGCCGCACCGGGGGACTCGCACCACAGCATCCCCACGACCGCCCAGACGCTCGAGCACTGGCGCGGCGCTGATGCGGAACCGTTCATCGCCGGGATCGACGCCGGCGCGGAACTGCTCATGTTCGGGCATCTCGCCTACACCGCCGTCGATGCGGCGCCGGCTTCGCTCTCCGCCCGCTGGCACGCGATCGCCCGCGACGAGCTGGGCTTCGGCGGGGTGATGATCACCGATGATCTCGGGATGCTGAGCTCCTCGGGAGTCGCCGCCTATCGGGATCCGGTCGCCAACGCGGTCACCGCGATCGCCGCAGGAAACGACATGGTGCTCATGGTGGCGGGTTCCACGGTGCACACCGCGCGCGAGATGGCCGCCGGCATCGCCCGAGCGGTGGACGACGGCACCCTGCCCGCTGCGCGACTGCGGGATGCCGCCGAGCACGTGATGGCGTTGCGCATGCAGCTCGCGGATGACGCGACGGCCCGGTAGCGGATCAGCCCAGCCAGGCCCGCAGCAGGCGATCGCGCACAACGGCTCCGCGATCGGCGAACCCGCGCTGTCGTCGCACGTATTCCGCCTTGCCCTCGGGCGTCTCGATCCGCACCGGCCGCACGCTCCAGTCGGACAGGTCGTACGGGGCGGCCTCCATGTCGAGCAGGCGGATGTCGCGGGCCAGCTCGAACGCGTCGAGCAGCAGTTCGCCGGGCACCAGCGGGCCCAGCTTCACCGCCCACCGGTACAGGTCCATGCCGGCGTGCAGGCAGCCGGGCTGCTCCAGATCCGGCTGCGAAGCGCGCGTCAGCGGCAGACGATTTCTCGGCACCGCGTCGTCGGTGAAGAACCGGAACGCATCGAAGTGGGTGCAGCGCAGCTCATTCGCCTCCACGACGGCATCAGTGCCCTCCTGTCCCAGCCGCAGCGGTGCAGGATGGCGGTGCTCGTCGGCGCGGTAGACCATCGCCCATTCATGCAGGCCGAAGCATCCGAACTGCCCCGGACGCGCAGCGGTGCGGCGCAGCATCCGCTCCACCAGATCGGCGAGCTGCGGCTTCTCGGCGCGGAACAGCGTCGCATCCGGAGCGACCGCGCCGGCCCGATCCGCGGGGGAGTACCAGCGCCAGTCGGCGCGTTCGGGGGCCTGCTCGAGGACGACGCCGGATCCGGGATGCCAGCGGCGCAGCAGAGCGGGCTTGTACCCGTAGTAGGTGAAGAGAAAGTCCCACACCGGATGCTTCTCGCCGCGCGCGGCACGATCGCGGTGCGCAGCGGTCAGGGCATCCGCGCGTGCTTCGTGTCGCTCGGCGCGCTCGGTCCACTGTTCGCGGGAGAGTGGAGAGACGGGCACCAGACGAGGATACGCGGCCGCGCTCAACTCAGATCGACCAGGCCGACCTCGCCCAGGCGCTCGCGCAGACCGGCGCCGTCCTCCGCGCCGACCCAGGGGACCTCGTCGTCGCGGTGCTCGGCCGAGGCGCGACCACCGGCGAGCACGGCTTCGGCGGGCAGCAGCCTGCGGATGGCGACCCCCGCGACGGACCCGGGATGCTCGTCCAGGAACTGCGAATAGATCGCCTCGTCGTGCTGGCCGTCGTCGCCGATCAGCAGCCAGCGCACGTCGGGGAACTGCTCGGCCAGACGGCGCAGGTTGCTGAGCTTGTGCTCGCGTCCGCTGCGGAACCAGCGATCGTGCGTGGGGCCCCAGTCGGTCAGCAGCATGGCACCGGCGGGGAAGAGGTTGCGGCTCAGGAATCGACGCAGCGTGGGAGCCACGTTCCAGGCTCCGGTGGAGAGATAGATCATGGGGGCGCCCGGGTGATCACGGCGCAGCTGCTCGAGCAGCACCGCCATTCCCGGAACGGGTGTGCGTGCGTGCTCGTCGAGCACGAATGAGTTCCACGCGGCGATGAACGGTCGCGGAAGCGCGGTGACCATGACGGTGTCATCGACGTCGCAGACCACGCCGAAGTGCTCGCCGTCGGCGACGACGAACACGGTGGCCTCGACGGCCTCGCGGCCCTCGACCGACATCGTGAACGTCTGCCACCCCGGTTCCAGCTCGGCGTCGATGACGGTGTCGACGACGCCGCCGCGATCGGCGACCACGTCGTGCGTGCGCCCGCCGATGTGGATCTGCACGGAGGCGAAGCTGACCGGGATGCCCACGAACGCGCGCCAGCCGCGCACGCCGGAGCCCTCGCCGCGGGAGCTCTTCAACGGCGGCGGCACGATCAGCACCCGCCCGACGACCCGCACCCATCCGCTTCCCGCATACCCGGGGAAGGGGACGACGGTCGCCGAACGCCCGCGTCGGCGGGCGCGGCGTTCGCGCCAGACGTGGAAGCGGTGCTCGAGACGAGCGAACCAGTGGATCTTGGCCGCTGAGGCTGGGGACATCAAGCCCAGTCTTTCACGCTTCGGAGGGCGGCTCATCCCGCATGTGGCGCTCTTCGCGCTTCGCGATGACCTTCTTGACCACCAGCAGCACGACCAGCAGCACGGCGATGATGCCGACGAACACGTACCCGGCGTAGTGCACGCGCTCCGAGAGCTCTTTGTAGCTGCCTGCGGCACCGGCGGCGAGGCCGACGTAGATCGAGGCCCACAGCACGCACGCGGGCAGCGTCCAGGCGATGAAGCGGCGATAGGCGTAACCGCTCATCCCCACGGTCAGCGGCACCAGGGAGTGCAGCACAGGCAGGAAGCGCGAGAGGAAGATGGCGATGCCGCCGCGCCGCAGCAGGTAGCGCTCCGAGCGCGCCCAGTGCTCCTCGCCGATGCGCCGGCCCAGCCAGGAGGCGCGGATGTGCGGACCCGCCCAGCGTCCCAGCCAGAACCCCAGCGATTCGCCGATCAGAGCTCCGACCACGACCGTCAGTCCGAGCATGACTCCCTGCACCCAGGACGTGACTCCGATCGCCGCGACGAGCACGATGGTGTCGCCGGGAACCACCAGGCCGATGAGAATGCTCGTCTCGAGAATCATGGCCAGGCCCGCCAGTGCCGTGCGCAGGACGGGATCGACCGACTGCACCGTCTCGATCGCCCAGAGCACGAAGTCGTTCACCCCACGAGCGTAAAGCCTCCGCTGTCGTCCTACGCTGTGAAGGTGCCCGTGCCTCGACCGCTGTCCGCTCTTCGCCTCGAGGCGCTGCCCCCGGGGGGCTCCGCCGATGCGCTCTTCGTCCGGCTGTTCGCAGACGAGGAGGCGTCGTTCTGGCTGGATGCGGGAGCAGAGGCACGCGACGGATGGAGCATCCTGGGCTGCGGAGAGGTCGAGACCGATCCCGATGCCGTGCGGGCGGTGGGACTGACCGGCACGAGTTCCGCCGAGGACGGGATCCCCTTCTCGGGCGGCTGGGTCGGATGGCTGGACTACGAATCGGGTGCGGCTGCTCTGGGCGCGCCCGTTGCAGGCAGTGCGCCGGGCGGCGCCTGGATCGCGGTCACTCGAGCCATCGCCGTCGATCACGCCGGCGGGAGGATCTTCGCGCTCGCGGATGCCGACGAGCTGTCCGCGTGGCACGCCGAGGTGAGTGCGGCCGTCGACGGCGCGCCGCTGCCGTCGCTCATCCCGGCTGCTGCCGATCACGTCGCGACGGCCCGTCACGGGGTGCGGGAGTATCTCGGGATGATCCAGGACTGCCGCGACGCCATCGAACGCGGCGACGCGTACCAGCTGTGCCTCACGACCCGCTTCTGCGTGGAACGCCCCGCGGACCCGCTGCTCGTCTACCGCCGGCTGCGCGCGGCGACGCCCGCGCACCACGGCGGCTACCTCCGCATCGGCGAGCAGCACCTGCTCAGCGCCAGCCCCGAGCGGTTCCTGACGGTCGGCGGCGGCTCGGCATCCACCAGCCCGATCAAGGGAACCCGCCCGCGCAGCGCTGATGAGGGCGAGGACGCCCGACTCGCCGAGGAGCTGCGGACGGACGTCAAGGAGCGAGCCGAGAACGTCATGATCGTCGATCTCATGCGCAACGATCTGTCCCGCATCGGCGTGCCGGGGACGGTGGCCGTGGAGCGGCTGTGGGAGGTGGAGTCCTACCCGGCGGTGCATCAGCTCGTCAGCACGGTGAGCGTGCGCCTGCGCGACGGAGTCGCCTTCGGCGACCTGTCGGATGCCGCGTTCCCCGCCGGCAGCATGACCGGAGCGCCCAAACTGTCGGCGACCGGCATCCTGCATGCACTGGAGCGCGGGCCGCGCGGGATCTACTCCGGGTGCTTCGGGCACGTCGGGCTCGATGGGCGGGTGGACCTGGCCATGGTCATCCGCTCGATCGTCGTCGCCCCGGACGGCGCCTACGTCGGGGCGGGCGGCGGGATCACCTGGCTGTCGCGGGCCGAGGCCGAGGTCGCGGAGGTCGCCACGAAGGCGCGCGCGCCGCTGGCGGCACTCGGTGCACGGGTGCCCGCGGAGTGGGCTGCGGTCTCCGACACGCGATAACCTGGAGGGGCCCGATATCCGGGCCGTCCCGCATCGTCAGATTGGCTGTTCCTTGTCCGAGCATTCGTCAGATTCCCCCGCCGAGCCCGCCGAGGGGATGTCCGCGCACGACATCCAGCGCAAGTGGCAGACGTACTGGGCCGAGAACGAGACGTTCCGTGCCGGCGGAGCCGACGACGACCGCCCGCGCAAGTACATCCTCGGCATGTTCCCGTATCCCTCGGGCGACCTGCACATGGGGCATGCGATCAACTACCTGTACCCCGACATCGTCGCGCGCTACTGGCGGCATCGCGGGCACAACGTGCTCAATCCGATCGGCTGGGACTCGTTCGGTCTGCCCGCCGAGAACGCGGCCATCAAGCGCGGTGCGGACCCGCGCGAGTGGACCTACAAGAACATCGACCAGCACAAGGCGGGCTTCCGCGGCTACGGGATGTCGTACGACTGGTCGCGCGTGCTGCACACCTCCGACCCGGAGTACTACCGCTGGAACCAGTGGCTGTTCCTGAAGCTGCACGAGCGGGGGCTGGCGTACCGCAGGAAGAGCGCCGTGAACTGGTGCCCGAACGACCAGACGGTGCTGGCCAACGAGCAGGTCGTCGACGGCCGCTGCGAGCGCTGCGGCGCGGAGGTCGTGAAGAAGAAGCTCACCCAGTGGTACTTCAAGATCACCGACTACGCCGACCGGCTGCTGGATGACCTGGACGGACTCGAGGGGCACTGGCCGCACAAGGTGCTGCAGATGCAGCGCAACTGGATCGGCCGCTCCATCGGCGCCGACGTGGACTTCCACATCGAGGGCCGCGAGGCGCCCGTGACGGTGTTCTCCACGCGTCCGGACACCCTGCACGGCGCCACGTTCTTCGTGGTCGCACCGGACGCCGACCTGGCCGCGGAGCTGGCGTCCGGCGCTTCGGCGGAGGTGCGCACGCGCTTCCAGGACTACCTGGAGACGGTGCAGAAGCAGACCGAGATCGAGCGGCAGTCCACCGACCGGCCCAAGACCGGCGTCTTCCTGGAGCGCTACGCGATCAACCCCGTCAACGGCGAGAAGCTGCCGATCTGGGCGGCCGACTACGTGCTGGCGGACTACGGCCACGGTGCCGTGATGGCCGTTCCCGCGCACGACCAGCGCGACCTGGACTTCGCGCGCACCTTCGATCTGCCCGTGAAGATCGTCGTGGACACCACGGTCGATGGCGGCGCGAACGAGGGCGGTGATCTGACGGAGCTGGATCCCGCGGTCACCGGCACGGCACTGGTCGGCAACGGCCGGATGACCGGCTCGGGCGAACTGGACGGACTCGACAAGGCCGCGGCGATCGCTGCGACCATCGAGCGCATGGAGGCCGCCGGCACCGGCCGCGCGGCGAAGAACTTCCGTCTGCGGGACTGGCTGATCTCCCGTCAGCGCTTCTGGGGAACCCCGATCCCGATGCTGCATCTGCAGGACGGGTCGGTCGTGCCGGTGGCCGAGGACCGGCTGCCGGTCACGCTGCCGAGCGTGGACGGACTGGATCTGCGTCCCAAGGGCACCTCGCCTCTGGGTGCTGCGGAGTCGTGGGTGCGCACGGTGGACTCGGCATCCGGCGAGCCGGCTCTGCGCGACACAGACACCATGGACACGTTCGTGGACAGCTCCTGGTACTTCCTGCGCTTCCTGTCCCCGAACAGCGACAGGTTCGCCTTCGACCCCGACGAGGCGAAGCGCTGGGCGCCGGTGGACGGCTACTTCGGCGGCGTCGAGCACGCGATCCTGCACCTGCTGTACGCCCGGTTCATCACCAAGGTCCTGCACGACATGGGCCTGATCGACTTCGACGAGCCGTTCTCCAACCTGGTCAATCAGGGCATGGTGATCATGGACGGCGCGAAGATGTCCAAGAGCAAGGGCAACCTGGTCGAGCTGTCCGATCTGCTCGGCCAGTACGGGGCGGACGCGCTGCGTCTGGGCCTGGCCTTCGCGGGCCCGGTCGAGGACGACAAGGAGTGGAACGGCGTGTCGATCTCGGGCGCGCACAAGTTCCTCTCCCGCGTGCTGCGCGTCGGCGACGAGACCTCCAGCCCGGTGGAATCGGATGCCGCAGCGGGGGATGCGGGGCTCCGCCGCATCACGCACCGCCTGCTCGCGGATGCGCCCGGCCTGCTCGAGCAGACCAAGTTCAACGTGCTGGTCGCACGTCTGATGGAGCTGGTCAACGGCATCCGCAAGACGATCGACTCCGGTGCCGGCGCTGCGGATCCCGCCGTGCGCGAGGCCGCCGAGACCGTCGCACTGATGCTGGAGCCCATCACCCCGCACACCGCGGAGGAGCTGTGGGCGCGGCTCGGACACGAGCCGTCGGTCAGCGCCGTGCCGTGGCCTGAGGCCGATCCCGCGCTGCTCGTGCAGGACACCGTCACCACCGCCGTGCAGGTGGGCGGCAAGGTCCGCGCGACGATCGACGTGCCCGCCGACATCTCGGACGCCGACCTGGAGGCGGCGGCCCGCGCCGATGAGAAGGTGCAGCGGGCCCTGGAGGGCAAGGAGATCGTGCGCGTGATCGTGCGCGCTCCGAAGATCGTGAACTTCGCCGTCAAGGGCTGAGATCTCCTGCACATCCTCGTGATGCGCAGGAGTTCTCCACATCTGCCGGGAAGCACGAGTCGCGCCGGAAGTCGGATGCGTAGCGTGACGGAGTGCCCGCTTCGGAACCGACAGACCAGGACGCCCCGGCGCGCCCGCGTCTGAGACTCGGGATCGGCGCGGCGGTCACCCTCGGGCTGGTGGTGCTGTCCGCGGCCGTCGGGTGGGGGATCCTGCGCGGGCAGACCGCGCCGATGGATGCCATAGCCATCGACGACGGCGGTGACAGCAGTGCCATCACGGTCGAGGCCGGCGGCGGACTGTACGTGCACGTGCTCGGCGAGGTCGCGCAGCCCGGGCTGTACATCCTCGACCCGGATGCCCGGCTGGTCGATGCTCTCGCCGCCGCCGGGGGCACGCTCGACACAGCGGATCTGAAGGCTGTGAACCTCGCGCGACCGCTCAGCGACGGCGAGCAGATTGTCGTACCCGCGCAGGGGGAGCAGATCGAGGAGGGTGCAGGTGCCTCCGCGATGGGCGCGGACGGCGTGATCGACCTGAACGCGGCGACGCAGGCCGACCTGGAGTCGCTGCCGCGGATCGGACCCGCCCTCGCGCAGCGCATCCTCGAATGGCGGGAGGAGAACGGCCGGTTCCGCGCCGTCGGGGACCTCATGGCCGTCCCCGGGATCGGGGAGAAGCTGCTCGCCGGGCTGCAGGGCAAGGTGCGGGTGTGAAGGACCTGCGCACGAGCGTGCTGGCGGCGATCCTGTGGGGTGTCGCGCTGCTGTGCATCCAGCTGCCCGCGCTCGCCCTGCCGGTGGCGGGCGCATGCGGTACGGGAGCGGTGCTGGCGGTCGTGGCGCGGCGCATGAACCGGGCGAACGGCCTGCGGGGGAGCGGACTGGTCGTGCTGATCCTGCTGTGCTGCGCGGCAGTCGGACTGAGCGTCGCCGCAGCGCAACCTCAGCGTGCGCTGCTCTCCCAGTCCGACGGGCGAGCGGTCGAGGCTGTCGTGACCGTGTCGTCGTCGGCATCCATCGGCTCCGACGGTCGTGTGTGGTTCGACGCGCAGACGGTCGCGATCGGCGGGCCGGCTGATCTTGAGCCGCTCAGCGCTTCGGTGCGAGTCGGGGTGGATCCCGTCGACGGCGTGGAGCTGGGCGCTATCCTGCGGGTGACCGGCCAGGCCAAGGGCACCGAGCCGTCGGAGCAGGCAGGGCTGGTGATCTTCGCCACACGTGCAGAGGTGGTTTCTCCGGCATCCGGGATCTTCGCGATCGCCGCGAGCACGCGTGCGGAATTCAGCGCCCGTGCCACCCGGCTGCCCGAACCCGGGGCAGGGCTGCTTCCCGGTCTTGCCGTGGGCGACACCAGAGCGGTCTCCGAACAGCTGAACGCGGCCATGCTGGCATCCGGACTCAGCCATCTGACGGCGGTGAGCGGCGCGAACTGCATGATCGTCGTCGCCGCGGTGTTCTGGCTCGTCTCGCTCGCGGGCGGCAGCCGCATGCTGCGGGTCGTGCTGTCGCTGCTGTCGCTCGGGGCGTTCGTGGTGCTGGTCACACCCGAGGCCAGTGTGGTGCGTGCGGCGGTGATGGCTGCGCTGGCGATGCTGAGCGTGCTGCTGGGGCGCCCCAGTGCGGGGCTGGCCATGCTGTCGCTGGCCGTGTGCGGTCTGCTGATCGCCGACCCCTGGTTCGCGGCATCGCCGGGTTTCGCCCTCTCCGCCGCGGCGACAGCGGCGCTGCTGGTGCTGTCCCGCCCGCTGCTGCGCGGACTGGGACGTTGGATGCCGGTGCCTCTGGCTCTGGCGCTGTCGGTGCCTCTGGCGGCGCAGGTCGTGTGCGGGCCGATCATCGCCCTGTTCTCGGACCAGCAGTCGCTTGTGGGAGTCGCGGCGAACCTCATCGCCGCGCCCGCGGCCCCGATCGCCACGGTGATCGGCCTGCTGGCCTGTCTGACCGCAGCGGTGCCGGCGGTGGCGGACCTGCTGGCGGCCGCGGCCTGGCTGCCCGCCGCATGGATCGATACGACGGCGACCATCAGCGCGGGCCTGCCGGGCGCGACTGTCGCCGTGGTGGCGGGGCCCGTCTCAGCGCTGCTGGTCGGGGTGCTCAGCACGGCGGTCACCGTCGTGCTCGTGCAACCGCGATCGCGACGCCTTCGCGCGGCATCGGCTGTCGTCGTGGTCATCGCGCTGGGCGTCGGCGGGTCGCGGATGCTGCTGAGCGGCCCGCTGGCGGCCCTGGCGAGCCCGGGGGAGTGGGCCGTCGCGATGTGCGACATCGGGCAGGGGGATGCGGTGCTCATCCGCTCCGCCGACCGGATCGCGCTCATCGACACCGGCCCCGACCCGGAGGCGCTGCGCGGGTGCCTCGCCCAGACCGGCGTCTCGCACATCGATCTGCTCGTGCTGACTCATTTCGACCTGGATCACGTCGGCGGAACCTCCGCCGTGGTCGGGCGGGTGGGCACCGTGCTGCACGGCCCGGTCGTCGAGGACGACGAACGGCGGATGCTGGCCGATCTCGCCGGCGCGGGCGCGACTCTGCGAGATGCCGGTGCGGGCATGGCCGGCAGCCTCGGGCAGGCCCGCTGGCGGGTGCTCTGGCCCGATGCCGATCCGGTGGTCTTCCCCTCCGGGAACGATGCGAGCGTCGTGCTGGAGATATCCGGCGGTGATGTTCCGCGGTCCCTGCTGCTCGGTGACCTCGGCGCGGTATCGCAGCGCATGCTGCTCTCCTCGGGCCGGGTGCGCGGCACGTATGCCGTCGTGAAGGTGGCGCATCACGGCAGCGGCGATCAGGAGCCGGAGCTGTACGCCGCAGCGCGGGCACCGGTCGCGCTGATCGGAGTGGGCGCGGACAACGACTACGGGCATCCGCGCACCGAGACGCTGGACTTCCTGGACGCGGTGGGCTCGCGCGCGCTGCGCACCGATGAGCGCGGGCTCATCCTGCTCGGTGAGCGAGAGGACGAGCTGCTCGTCTGGTCGGAGAAGTCGCCCCCGGAGGGTGGATGAGAGCCACGAGGCCCGCGTCGATGTCGTCGCCGCCGGTAGGCTGGATCCATGGCCGCACCTCGCTCATCCTCTCGCGGAGCCGGAGCCCGCGGCGGCGCGGCCGCGAAGATCCCGCAGGTGCCGTGGCGCGAGCCGCGGCCCGCGCCGATCGTGCTCGTCTCCGGTCCCGAAGAGGTACTCGCCGAACGCGCCATCGCCGGCGTGCGCGAATACCTGCGTGCGGAGGATCCCTCCCTCGAGGTCAGTGACATCCGCGCCGACGACTACGCGGCAGGCACCCTGCTCGGTCTCACCTCGCCCTCGCTGTTCGGCGAGCCGCGGCTGGTGCGCGTCTCGGGAGTGGAGAAGTGCTCCGATGCGTTCCTGCAGGAGGCCGTGAAGTACGTCGAGCACCCGCAGGAGGGAGCCACCGTCATCCTGCGGCACACCGGTGCGAGTGTGCGCGGGAAGAAGCTCCTCGACGCCGTGCGCGCCGGCACCGGCGGCGGCATCGAGATCCCCTGCGCGGCCGTCAAGCGCGACGGCGACCGCGTCGACTTCGCGGCAGGGGAGTTCAAGGCCGCTCGCAGACGCATCGCGCCCACAGCCCTGCGCGCGCTCGTCTCCGCATTCGCGGACGATCTCACTGAGCTCGCGGCGGCATGCCAGCAGCTGATCGGCGACGTCGAGGGGGACATCACCGACGACATCGTCACGAAGTATTACGGCGGGCGGGTCGAGGTGTCGGCTTTCGTCGTCGCCGACACCGCCATCGCCGGGCGCTACGGCGACGCGCTGATCGCCCTGCGGCACGCGCTGGCATCCGGCGCGGACCCGGTGCCGATGGTCGCGGCTTTCGCGATGAAGCTGCGCACCATGGCTCGGGTCGCCGGAAACCGCGAGCCGAGCCGACAGCTCGCGCAGCGTCTGGGCATGAAGGACTGGCAGGTCGACCGTGCTCGCCGCGACCTGAGCGGCTGGAACGAGCGATCGCTGGGTATGGCGATCCAGGCCACAGCGCGGGCGGATGCCGAGGTCAAGGGCGCCGCGCGCGACCCGATCTTCGCGCTGGAGCGCATGGTCGCCGTCATCGCCACCCGCGAGCCCTTCACTTCGACGCGCTGACGCTTGTTCAGTACAAGCGGGGGCTGAGGCTCGGGACGCCGGACATGAAGAAGGCCCGCCCCGAAACGGGGACGGGCCTTTCTCAACGGATCGAGCTCAGAGAGCGGCGACCTGCTTGGCGATCGACGACTTGCGGTTGCTCGCCTGGTTCTTGTGGACGACGCCCTTGCTGACGGCCTTGTCGAGCTTGACCGACGCGACCTTGAGGGCGGCCTCAGCGGCTGCCTTGTCGCCGGCGCTGATGGCTTCGCGGGTCTTGCGGACGACGGTCCGCAGCTCGCTCTTGACGGCCTTGTTGCGCTCCTGCGCCTTCAGGTTGGTCTTGTTGCGCTTGATCTGCGACTTGATGTTTGCCACGTGTGGACGCTTTCTGTCTGGATGATTATCGGATGCTGCAGACGAGAGAGGGCGTCGACAGCGGTCGTGAGGGACGAACCCACACGCAAGCCAAGAGTCAATGTTACCAGCACTGGGCCGCAGTGCCGAACGGCACCGCCCTGTGGCGCGCCGCACAGCTGCGAACTGCGCCGGTCCGGACGACCCGCGCGGGATCGGGTCGCACAGATCACGGTACTGGGTGCAGAATCAACGGTACCCGGACAACGCTGTCAGAGGAGACCGATGACTTCCCCGCACCCCGCACCGATCAAGACGCCTCGCCTGCGCTGGTCCACAGCGACCGCAGCCTTCCAGATCGAGGGATCCCGCACCGCAGACGGCCGAGGCCGCTCGATCTGGGACGACTTCGTGGACCGACCCGGCGCCGTCATCGACGCGAGCACCGCCGACCCGGCCTGCGACAGCTACCGGCGCGTCGCCGATGACATCGAGCTGGTCGCAGGACTCGGCGTCGACCGGTACCGGTTCTCGATCCCGTGGGTGCGCATCCAGCCCGGCGGCACCGGCCCCGCGAACACGGCGGCCCTCGACCATTACTCCCGCCTGGTCGACGGTCTGCTCGAGCGCGGCGTGACGCCGTTCCCGACCCTTTACCACTGGGAGCTGCCCAGCGAGCTCGAAGCCGCCGGCGGCTGGCTCGAGCGCGACACCGCCGAGCGCTTCGCCGACTATGCGGCTCTCGTCGCCGACCGGCTGGGAGACCGGGTGCGCAGCTGGTACACGCTGAACGAACCCGCCATGACGACACTGCAGGGATACGGCATCGGGGAGCTCGCACCGGGGCGGCAGCTGCTGTTCGGCGCCCTGCCCACCGTGCATCACCAGCTGCTCGCCCACGGCAGGGCGGCGGCCGTGCTGCGTGCTGCCGGAGCCACCCAGGTCGGCCTGACCAACAATCACACCCGGGTTCTGCCGGCCAGCGGGTCCGAAGCCGACCTCATGGCGGCGTTCCTGTACGACACCATCCACAACCGGATGTTCTCGGAGCCGCTGCTGGCGGGGGCGTACCCGGACGTCGAGGCGCTCGGTCTGCCCGCGATGCCCGTGAACGACGGCGACCTGCAGCTGATCGCCGCTTCCCTGGACTTCTACGGCATCAACTTCTACAATCCCACCACCGTCGCCGCCTCGCCCGACGGGAGTCCGCTGCCCTTCGACCTCGTCCCCACCCCTGACGCGCCGCTCACCGGATTCGGATGGCCCGTCGTACCCGATGCGCTGCGCGACCTGCTGCTGGACCTCGCTCACCGGCATCCCGACATGCCGCCGATCGTGATCGGTGAGAACGGCGCCTCCTTCCCAGAGCCGAGCACGGCGGGGCGCGTGCAGGACGACGACCGCATCGCCTACCTGAGCGCGCACATCGGAGCTGTCGAGCAGGCGATCGCACAGGGTGTGCGCGTCGAGGAGTACACGGTCTGGTCGCTGATGGACAACTTCGAGTGGGCCGACGGATACACTCAGCGCTTCGGTCTGGTGCATGTCGACTTCGATTCCGGCATCCGCACGCCGAAGGCCTCCTACGGCTGGTACCGCGACCTGATCCGCGACTCGCGCGTCGAGACCGCGAGCGGGGGAGCCCGATGACCGGCACGGCGCGCGTGGGCGCCGGGTGGATGACGCTGTTCACCCTCGCCTGGCTCGCCATCTGGACGGTGCAGCTCACTCCCGTGCAGCTGCTCCTGCCGCTGCAGCTGGACACCCCGGAAGACGACTGGATCCGCGGCGTCGTCTCATCCGGCCTGGTGCTCGGCGTCGGCGGTCTCGCCGGCATCGTCGCCGGCCCTCTCGTCGGTGCGATCTCCGACCGGTCGCGCTCCACCCGCGGGCGGCGTCGCCCCTGGGCGCTCGTGGGCGTCTGGCTCGCGGCGACCTTCCTGGTGCTCACCGGCCTCGCGGATGGGCCGTGGCTGGTCGGCGCGTGCTGGGTGGGCGTGTCGATCGGCGTGTCCGTGGCCTCCGCCGCGTTCACCGCGCTGATCGCCGACCAGCTCCCGCCCTCGCAGCGCGGCGCAGCCTCCTCGGCCGTGGGCTCCAGCCAGGCGGTCGGCATCGTGCTGGGTGTGGGGCTGGTGGTACTGCTGGGCCTCAGCGTCCTGGCGGGCTACCTGCTTCTCGCCGCCGTGATCGCCATAGTGGGCACCGTGACCGCCCTCGTCCTTCCTGATCCGCCGGCGACGGCATCCGATCTCCCGCCGCGCACGCGCGTGCGCCTGGCGTCGCTGCGCGACCGGGACTTCGCCTGGATGCTCTCCGGCCGTCTCGTCGCCAACATCGGCAACGCCCTGGGCACGGCGCTGTTCCTGTTCTTCCTGCTGCACGGACTGAATCAGCCCAGCGCCGAGGCGCAGGACAACCTGCTGATGCTGATCGTCGTCTACACGGTGTTCGTGGTCATCGCCTCGGTGTTCACCGGCATTCTCTCCGACCGCACCGGCCGCCGCCGCGGACTGACCGTGGCGGCGACGTTCGTCCAGGCGGCATCCGGCGTGGCCATCGTGCTCGTGCCGACCTTCGAGATGACCATGATCGCGGCGGCGCTGATGGGGCTGGGGTACGGCGCGTTCTCCACGGTCGGCCTGGCGTTCGCCACCGATCTGCTCCCCGACGAGCAGGATCACGGCAGGGACCTGGGGATCGTCAACGTCACCGCCGCGCTCGGCCAGCTCATCGGGCCCGTGGTGGGCGCGGGCCTGGTCGCGCTGGTCGGCGGGTTCTGGCTGGTCTTCCTGATGGCGGCCGTGCTCTCGGTCGCCGGCGGCCTCATGACCGCGCTCGCCCGGCAGCCGGTCCCCGCGACGAGGTGAAAGCCAGGGATCGTATGGCAGTGACCGGCCGACGGCGAAAAAGTGGGGCCGGTGGATGAACCACCGGCCCCACTCGCGATCACTGTGCCGAAGCCCAGGGGATCAGACGGGAATTACTTCTCCCAGCCCACGTTCTCCACCGGCTGGACGCCGAAGAGGTCGAGTCCCACGTAGGGCTCGGGGGTCAGGTTGGCCAGACCCGTCTTGGTCGCGGAGATCGACGGACCGTTGTACAGCGGGATCAGGCCCCACTCCTTGAAGATCTCGGCCTCGAGCTTCATCGCGGCCTCGGTCTGCTTGACCGGGTCGCTGATCGACTCGACGTCGTCATGGATCTTCTGATCGGTCTCGGCGTTCTGCACACCGGAGAGGTTCAGGCCCTGGTCCTGACCGTACAGCTGGAAGAACCAGGCTGCACCGAACGGGTCGGACGAGGTGAAGCGGAGACCCGCGACATCCCAGTTCTTGCCGTTGTAGTCCTCAGCGAACTTGTTGGAGGGGCGCACATCGATCTTCAGTTCGATGCCGATCTCCTTCTCGGACTTCTGCATCGACTGAGCAAGCGCGGCCTGCGTCGGGTCGTCGCTGAAGATCGGGTACGTGACCGACAGCTTCACGCCGTCCTTCGCGCGGATTCCATCGGAACCCTTCTCCCAGCCGGCGTCGTCGAGGATCTTGTTGGCGGCGTCGGTGTCGTACTTCCAGCCCGCTGTCTCGAGCGAGTTGCTGTAGCCCGGCTGGAACGAGAACAGCGTCAGAGAACCGGCGGGGTCCTCCGAGTAGTCCAGGCCGTTCCAGGCGATCTTCTTCTGCTGCTCGATGTTGATGGCCATGAAGAAGGCCTTGCGGACCTCGACGTCCTTGAACTGCGGCTTCTCGGCGTCGACCTCGAGGATCGTGTTGGCCGTCTGCTGCGCGCGGTGGATCGTGATGTCCTTCATGTCCGCGACCTGCGCGAGACGGTCCTTCGTGGCGACGCTGACCTGGTCGATCTCGCCGTTCTTGAAGGCGTTGATCGACGCCTGAGCGTCCATGCCCTTGAAGGTGACCTTGTCGAGGAGGGGCTTGTCGCCCCACCACTTGTCGTTCGGCTTGAACGAGACGAAGTCGGTGTTCGCGTCGAACTGGTCGATCGTGTACGGGCCTGCGCCCCACTCGGCGTGCGGGTCGTCGATCATGGCCTTGTTGAAGGTCTCGGGATCAGCGAGCTTCGGGTGGATGACGCCGCCGTTGAACGGCATCTGCGGCCAGGCGAACTCGCCCTTGAACGTGACGATCGCGGTCTTGGGCGTGTCGCCCTGCTCGACCTTCTCGATCTCCTTGTAGCCGTCGATCGCGTTGGGGACGAAGCCCTCGTCGTTCGAGCGGTTGGCCTTCCAGGTGGCGTCGATGGCGGTCCAGTCCATCGGAGTGCCGTCGTTCCAGGTGGCCTTGTCGGTGAACGTGAAGGTCAGGACCGTCTTGCCGTCCTTCACCTCGTCCTTCCACTCGTCGAGGTAGTTGTCGTTCTTGTACAGCGTGCCGTCCGGCTCCATCAGGATGATCTGCGGCATGTACCAGGCCGCGATGCGTGCAGTGTCGGCGCTGGCGTCACCATTGAACGCGTTGAGCTGTTCCGGGATCTCGTTGATCGGGAAGTTGACTGTGCCGCCCTGCTTGAGGTTCTCGCGCGGCTGCGGGTTGTAGTCCGCGGCCTGGGTCTCGGGGGCGTTGTCGCCGCCGTTGTCGCCGCCGTCACCGTTGTCTCCGGTGTTGGCTGCGCACCCGCTAAGTGCGAGTGCGAAAGCGCCGGTCAGTGCCAGCGCTCCCATCAGCTTGTGCTGCTTCATGGTGCTCCTTTCGCCTTTCGGCGTGTCATAAGGGGAGATTAGTTCGCCTGGTGTCGGATTCGCCGTGTGCACGAGTGAATCGCGCCTAACTGTTATCGGACGGTGACCGGATGGTTACCGGACCGACATATCGGCTGAGTCAGACGGTCGCGGGTCGTGTGCTCATCGTCTCGGCGTCGAAGACCACGCGCTGACGCGTGCGCTCGACATCCGGGTCGGGAACCGGGATCGCGGACAGCAGCGCCTGCGTGTACGGATGCTGGGGATTCTCGAACACCTCGTCCACGTCGCCGTACTCGACGAACTCACCGAGGTACATCACCGCCACGCGATCGGCGATGTGACGGATCACGGAGAGGTCGTGCGCCACGAACAGGTAGGACAGTCCCAGCTTCGCCTTCAGCTCGTCGAGCAGGTTGATCACGCCGGCCTGGATCGACACGTCCAGCGCGGAAACGGGCTCGTCGAGCACGACGACCTTCGGATTGGTCGAGAGTGCGCGCGCGATGCCGATGCGCTGGCGCTGGCCACCCGAGAAGGCGCCGGGGAAGCGATCGCGGTGCGCCGGGTTCAGGCCCACCAGGTCCATCAGCTCCTGGACGCGGGAGTGGACTTCATCCCGATGCATGCCGATCGCCTGCATCGGCTCGGCGATGATGTCGGTCACCGTCATGCGAGGATCCAGCGCACCCATCGGGTCCTGGAACACGATCTGGATGTCTCGGCGCAGCTCGCGCTCGAGCTTCCTGTTGTGGAGCCCGTTGACGCTGGTGCCGGCGATGATGATGTCGCCGTCCTCCTGCTTCTCGAAGTTCATGATCTCGAGGAGCGTGGTCGTCTTGCCCGACCCCGACTCGCCGACGATGGCCATCGTCTCGCCCTCGCGGACGTCGAAGCTGATGCCCTTGACGGCGTGCACCTCGCCCACCTTGCGCTTGAAGAGCGCGCCCTTGAGCAGCGGGAAGGTCTTGACCATGTTGCGCACTTCGAGAGTCACCGGGCGCTCCTCGCGGGGGATGCGAGTGAGCTCGCTCTCCGGCACCACCGTCGGCGGGTACACCGGAATGCCGCCGATGAGCCCATCGTCGTCGATCTGATCGGCGCGGATGCAGGCGGCGACATGGAACTCGCCGCCGCCGGTGACGACGGGCTCCAGGTCCGGCTCGCGCTTCCAGCACGCCTCGATGGCGATCGGGCACCGCGAGGCGAACGGGCAGGCGTCCGGCAGGTCGATCAGTAGAGGCGGGTTGCCCTTGATCGGAATCAGCGGCTCCTTCTCGGCCTTGTCGACGCGGGGGATGGCGCCCAGCAGGCCGATGGAGTACGGCATCCGGGTGTTGTGGAACAGCTCATGCGCGGCCGCGTGCTCGACGGGCTTGCCGGCGTACATGACCATGACATCATCGGCCGTGCGCGCGACCACACCCATGTCGTGGGTGATCATGATCACGGCGGCGCCGGTCTCGTCCTGGGCCTTTTCGATCAGGTCGAGGATCTGCGCCTGGATGGTCACGTCCAGTGCGGTGGTGGGCTCATCGCAGATGATCAGGCGGGGATTGTTCGCCATGGCGATCGCGATGACCACGCGCTGACGCATGCCGCCGGAGAACTCGTGCGGGAAGGACTTCATCCGCCGCTCGGGATCGGTGATCCCCACGACCTTGAGCAGTTCGAGCGAGCGCTCCCAGGCGTCTTTCTTGGAGAGTCCGCGGTGCACGGTGAGCGCCTCGACGAGCTGATCACCGACGGTGAACACGGGGGTCAGCGAGGTCAGCGGGTCCTGGAAGACCATCGCCATGCCGTTGCCGCGGATCATCGACATCTGCTTGTCGGATTTGCCGAGCAGCTCCTGACCCTCGAACTGGACGGAGCCGGTGACCTTCGCGTTGTCGTCCAGCAGGCCCATGATCGCCAGCGACGTGACGGATTTGCCGGAGCCGGACTCGCCCACGATGCCGAGCGTCTTGCCGGCCTCGAGGTCGAAGGAGACCCCGCGGACGGCGTCGACGCGGCCGGCCTCCGAGGCGAAACTGACCTTGAGGTCGCGGACGGAGAGGACGGTTTTCGAGTTGGTCGAGGTGCTCATGCGCGGCCTCCAGCCGCCGAGGTGGGATCGAGCGCGTCGCGCAGTCCGTCGGCGACCAGCGCCATGGAGACGGTCAGCAGCGTCAGCGCCAGTGCGGGGAAGTAGAACAGCCACGGTGCGCTGGTCACACTGGCAGCGCCCGTGCCGATCAAGGAGCCGAGTGAGACATCGGGGAGCTTCACGCCGAAGCCGATGAACGACAGGCCGGTCTCGGTCATCACCGCGCTCACCACGCCGAGCGTGAAGTTGATCACGAGAAGCGAGCCGATGTTCGGAACCAGGTGGCGCAGCACGATGCGCATTCCGGGTACGCCCATGTAGCGTGCGGCGTCCACGTACTCGCGCTCGCGAAGGGAGAGCGCCAGCGTCCAGATCACGCGGGCGGGGAAGAACCAGCTCACGAAGATCATCGCCAGCGAGATCACGCGCCAGTCGCCACCGGCGTCGTTGGAGATCAGGGCGAGGATCAGGAAGGTCGGAACCACCATGAGGAAGTGGATGACGATCAGGGTGATCTGCTCGATGCGACCGCGGAAGTATGCGGCCGCCGTGCCCACGATCGCCGACAGCGCCGTCACACCCACCGAGACCGTCACGGCGATCATCAGCGAGCGCTGCAGGCCGACGGCCGTGAGCGTCCAGTTGTCGTTGCCACCGGTGGTGGTGCCGAACCAGTGTTCCGAAGAAGGGCCGGTGCTGAGGTTCAGGAAGTCCTGATCGTCGATCGCGTACGGCGAGGTGAGCGGTACGACGATGCAGTAGATCACCATCAGGATGAAGATGATCACTCCGGCGACGGCCGGCTTGTTGCGCATGAAGCGGCGCGTGTAGAGCGTCCACTTGCTCAGCTGCTTGGCGGAGATGCGCTCGGCGGTCGTGTCCGGGCCGACGGGCGGCTGCAGTGCGGGATCGATCATGTCGGTGCTCATATCAGCTCACCCTCACTCGCGGGTCGAGGACCACGACGGCGATGTCGGCGAGCAGAGCGCCGATGGCGGTCAGCACGGCGCCGAAGGCGGCGACGGCGACCACGCCGTGCACGTCGTTTCCGTTGATGGTGGTCAGGAAGTAGCGGCCCATGCCCTGCCAGGCGAAGATCGTCTCGGTGAGGATGGCGCCGGTGAAGATCGCCGGGATCGAGAACGCCACCTGCGTCGCCACGGGGATGAGCGAGGTGCGCAGCGCGTGGCGGCGCACGGCCTGCTGCTTTGTCAGGCCCTTGGCACGCGCCGTGCGCACGTAGTCGGCGCTGATGTTGTCCAGCAGCAGCGTGCGCTGCAGGAAGTGATACTGCGCGTAGCCGATGATCACCAGGGCGATCGTGGGCAGGATCAGATGCTGCAGCGCATCGATGATCACCGGGAAGAACCCGGTCACTCCTTCCGTCGAAGATCCCGTCACATAGAAGACGCGGGTACCGACCCAGTTGTTGAAGTTGATGGCGAGGATCACCACCGCGAGGCCGGCGACGATGATGTTGACGTTCATCGTGACGATGGAGATGCCCTGCCAGATGCGGTCGCCGAGCTTGTACTGGCGCGATGCCGTGTAGACGCCGATCCAGATGCCCAGCAGCGTGGCGATGATCGTGGCGCCCAGAACGAGCTCCGCGCTGACCCACATGCGGAACGCGACCTGATCGTTGACCGAGCCGCCCGTGGGGCTGACGCCCCAGTCCCACCGGAAGAGGATGCCCGAGAACCAGGTCCACCACCGTTCGATGAGCGGGACGGTCGCGTCGAGATTGCGCGGCCGCAGCAGATTCTCGATCTGCTCGGGGCTCATCGGTGGTTTGCGGCCGACGTAGTTGCTGCGCGGATCGAGGAAGGACCAGGCCAGGAAGTAGGTGACATTGGTCGCGACCACGATCATCAGCAACCAGCCGAGGGTCCGGCGCACGAGATACTTGATCAAGGTGGTGATTCTTTCTCTTCTACAGCTCGCGCGGGATCTGCCGACGCAACGCTGGGTCGGGATGACATTCAAGCATCATCCACGCGATAACGCACACCGACAGCGCGGCCGGCTGTGATGCAGTCCTGTGCTTCGCGACACCCGGTGTCAGGGTTTGCGGGCAACTTCGCGAGACTATCACCGGTCCGGACGAATGCGGGATTTCGGCACCCGGCTCGTAGACTTGCGGGAACCCTTCCGGCCGCCTCAAGGACCACATGTCACCCCGTGCTATCACCCCGCTGTCGCCTTCGGCGACGCCCGCCGTGCAGATCCGCAACTTCTGCATCATCGCCCACATCGACCACGGAAAGTCGACCCTGGCCGATCGGATGCTGCAGATCACCGGCGTCGTCTCCGACCGCGACATGCGCGCGCAGTATCTGGACAGGATGGACATCGAGCGCGAGCGCGGGATCACCATCAAGAGCCAGGCCGTGCGGATGCCGTGGCAGGTCGCCGATGGCACCTTCGCGCTGAACATGATCGACACTCCGGGTCACGTCGACTTCACCTATGAGGTGTCCCGCTCGCTCGCGGCCTGCGAGGGCGCGATCCTGCTGGTGGACGCCGCGCAGGGCATCGAGGCCCAGACGCTGGCGAACCTCTATCTCGCACTCGAGAACGACCTCACCATCATCCCGGTGCTGAACAAGATCGACCTGCCGGCCGCAGACCCCGACAAGTTCGCCAAGGAGCTCGCCGACCTCATCGGCGGACGCCCCGAGGACGTCATGCGGGTGTCCGGCAAGACCGGCGTCGGCGTGGAGGAGCTGCTCGATCGCATCGTGCAGGAGGTCCCGGCACCCGTCGGAGACGCCGATGCCCCGGCGCGCGCCATGATCTTCGACTCCGTATACGACGCCTACCGCGGCGTGGTCACCTACGTGCGCATGGTCGACGGCAAGCTCTCGCCGCGCGAGCGCATCCAGATGATGTCGACGCAGGCTACCCATGACCTGCTCGAGATCGGCGTGTCGAGCCCCGAGCCGATCCCGTCCGACGGCCTCGGCGTCGGCGAGGTGGGCTACCTGATCACCGGTGTGAAGGACGTGAGGCAGTCGAAGGTCGGCGACACCGTCACGACGGCACGACGCTCGGCATCCGACGCGCTTCCCGGCTACACGGACCCCAAACCGATGGTGTTCTCCGGCATCTATCCGATCGACGGCAGCGACTACGCGGAGCTGCGTGAGGCGCTCGACAAGCTCAAGCTCTCCGACGCGTCGCTCCAGTACGAGCCCGAGACCTCGGTCG